>Ga0210409_10000385_pt1 | contig 79104 bp, 59 predicted proteins | sample IncBWH17MmetaG_FD_161649 | JGI IMG/M metagenome (GOLD analysis project Ga0210409, IMG submission 161649) | Forest soil microbial communities from Barre Woods Harvard Forest LTER site, Petersham, Massachusetts, United States - Inc-BW-H-17-M | ecosystem: Environmental > Terrestrial > Soil >... | reverse complement strand
ATGTCGCCCCCATGGAGAATATGCTCCACGCCTGCAAAGAGCCTGGGAATCTGCAGGTCGAAATAGTTGTGGGTGTCGGAAATGACGCCGATGTGCATGGACGTGGGTCGTCAGGTTATCAGGTTTTCAAGTTATCAAGGGATCAGGTTGCGGAAGCTGGTTCGCGACCAGCTAGAAATAGCCCAGGTACGGAGGGCCTGAACGGTTGCCAGCCACTCAGGGCTTCGCCTCGTCCGGTGCCGCCTCTTCCTCTTCGGGGGCCTTGGCCGGCTCCTCTTCAGGTTCCTTTTCCTTGGCGGATTCGGAGGCTTCAACCATTTTGGCGGCGCCTACGAACAGGCCGGTAAAGAGGCCCCCGCTCAAGAGTGTGTTGCGGAAGAATTCCCAGGTCTGGGGATAACCGGAGGTGCCTTTGGTCAAGGCGGTCAACCAGCCGAGAAAAGTCCTGGTGTACTCCGGATTCTGGAACGGGTTGAAGAACCAGGAAGCGGTGTTCGTAATCACGTAGAAAAGCAGCGCTCCAAGGACGCCCCCGCCAAGCAAACCCATAAACCCACTGTTAGGTTTAAACCGCCGGCCCAGCCAGATCAGAGCAACATAGGCAACATAGTTGAAGAGTTGGGGCTCCAAGTGCGGCAAATCAAAAACGGTGTAACCCAGGTAGAAGTGGTAATAGAGGTTGAGGCCGATGTCGGTGACCAGCAGCGTCGTGAGCGGCAGCCACCACGCCATCCGCCCGGAAAAATAGACGCCGGCGCAGAACACCAGCGCGTACGCCGCGCTGAAATTCTGCGGCAACATGCCTGGAATCCGCGACAAGGCGAACACGACCATCAAGGCCAGGGGCATGATGACTTTACTCTTCACACTGCCGAGGATACGCCTCCACCGCTAAATGACAAGTGAGGGGTGGGGGGGCGTCGTCAGAACGTTGAGTCGTTAAAAAGGTTAAAACGTGAAACGTGATGCGTGAAATCGTACCGATGTCGAGCCGGTCATCCTGGGCCTTTTCTCTGTTTCAGCGCTCCGACGACTCACCGCTCATTACTAAGCCGATAACCTTCGGTCGTTGTGTAATACTTCGCCAGCATATTGGGCACTTCCCAGTCGGGCATCTTTCCCTCTTCGAGGAACCGCAGGAATCTTTCCGTCACCTGGGCGAAGTGGGCTTCATGGCCGACGCTGTATTGCTGAGGGACGACAATCTCCCAAACATCGCCTGCAGGTTTGACCTCGATCCCCGGCCACGTGGCGGCGAGCCTGGTTACGGCGGCGCGGAGTGTGCGCTCGAAGTCGGCGGCGGCGGAGCCGGACTTGTTTTCGACGTAGAGCGTGGGTTGGAAATGTTGGGCTTCGGTCTGCTTAATCGTGAGAACCGCGCGGGTGCCGCGGAGCATCGAGTAATGGGTATCTTTGGCGCCCGCCGGCGCTTCAAACCGCCACAGCGGCGTGACCTTGACGTGCACGCCCCGCAGCGTGTACGTCACTTCCCCGTTTTCAAACACGTTCAGTGTGCCGTTTCCTTCAACCGCCATCTTCAGGAAGTCGGGATAAGCGTCCAGCCCGGTAACGCGTTTGAACTGCTCGCGGGTAAGCATGGTCGGCCAGCGATGGGCACTGAGCACTTTGACGTCTTTCTTCCAGTCGAGTGCCTGGTCCGGGAAACACTCCCACTGGACTAAATCGACGAGGTGCGTGCCGACATCGGGTATCGCTTCGCCTTGCTGGCGTGCGTCGAAGAACCAGGCGGGCCGGGTGAGCGGTTTGCCGGAGACCTCTTTAAAGAAATGATGGACACTTTCCATGACTACCGCCGGCTTCTCCGCCGTGCCTTTCTCCAGCGTGCCGAAAACGTCGGGTGTTCGTGCCAGCTCGCGTTGGAGAATGCTCGTGATTTCGTACCGCTCGGTCATGATGTCATACAGGAGGACTTTGCTGCGGGCAGCCCGCTCGAAGTCTTTGCGGAGCAAACTGAATTCCCGAGGATTGATGACCATCGGTTTGTCCGCGAGCACGTTGAAGCCGGCCTTGATGGAGCGGTCGATGTATTCGGTTTTGCGGAGGTTATTGCCGGCCAGGACGACCACATTGCCGGCCTTATCGTGCACCATGCGTTCGAGGAAATCCGGTCCGGTATAGACCTTCTCTTCCCAATGTGTGGGATTGTCAGGGCGAGTGTTAAAGCCCTGAACCAGCCGCAGATGCTCCTCAAGGTCCGGCCCGCCCGGCGAGTACACGTGGACGACCGGGTTGACCTGCGGGTACATCAGTTTTTGAACCAGCCCGGCGTGGAAGTGTCCCGGGTCGAGCGTGATCAATCGTATCTGGTCACTCGCCAGGGCCGAGGCCTCCATGGAGTGCGTCACCAGGCAGGCCTGGGCCAGTCCGGATATCCAGTAGCGCAGGTTTCCAAACCTGCCGTATCGCCGACTTCCAAGTCGGCAGGGCGTCCAAGTCGCATCGGTGTCCGCAGGTTTGGAAACCCGCGATACGGCAGGTTTGGAAACCTGCGCTACGCCCGCTGCTGCCGCGATCCGGTAGAGGGCGTGGAAGACGGGAGCAAGGAGCGAGGTCCACAAACCTCCATCGAGTGTCAACCCTGCTTTCATGCTTTTTTCAGCCCCGCATTGGTCCCATAAGGCGACCGTTGTGGCCGGGAACGCATGGCATTTGCCTGTTCATCGCCCGCGAATTCTTCCTTGACGGGATCCCACCGGAGTTTGCGTCCCAATCTCATGGCGATCCAACCGATGGCGCACGCGCTGGTCGAGCGATGCGCCTGCTCGGGCGCCGTAGCGCCGGGCTTCCGCGTTTGGATGCTTCGCAGCCAATCCAGGTGATGGTCCGAGCTTCGGTAAAGATGAATTTCATTGGGTCCGATCTCCGATTTGAGGATCGCCGGGGTGCTGGCTGCAAATGCGCTGTTATTGCCGGTCACCGGATCGCTGGCCGTCGCTCGGGCCGAACCGCGGCTCGCGAATACCCAGCCGTCGGAACCTTCGAATCGCACGCCGTTGGGGAACTTGTTATCGATCACCATCGTCACCCCGTTGGCGTATTTCATTTCGATGTGATAGGGGCCGTGAACATTCCATAACCCCTTCTTGGGGAATTCGGCTGTGGCCTGGGCTTCGACAGGGCCAGTGAGTTCAGTATTCATGCCCCAATGCGCGATATCGACGTGGTGCGAGCCCCAGCCGGTGATCATGCCCAGGCAATACGACTCGATGCGCAGCCAGCCCGGCCGGTCCGAGATGCTGTTCTGCGGATGGACGCGCTTTTCCGTATAGGGCGCCAATGGGGTACAGCCAAGCCACATTTCGTAATTGAGGTTCGGCGGCACGGGCATCTCGGGCTCGTCATCGCCCGCGGGGTCGGTCGGCAGGCCGATGCGGACGGTGTGCAGTTTGCCGATGCGCCCGTTGCGCACCAGCTCGCAAGCCCGGCGGAACTGTGGCCAAGGAGCGTCCGAGCGTTGCTGGCGGCCGATCTGGAACGTCCGGTTGCTGGCGCGGAGCGTGTCGCTGACCTGCCTCCCCTCGGCAATCGTCATCGAGAGCGGCTTCTGCACATAGACGTCCTTGCCAGCCAGCGCTGTGGCAATCACCGGTTGGGAGTGCCAATGGTCCGGGGTGCTGATCGCAACCGCGTCGATGCCGGGGTCCTGCAAGAGTTCACGGAAGTCCTCATAAGCTTTCACCGCCAATGCGGTGTCGCTGCCGGCCTTAGAGGCGTAGTGCTTCTCTACCCGCTCTTTGGCCATGGACAGGCGCTTGGCATCCAGGTCGCACACGGCGACCACGCGGGCGATGTCGTGTTTGAGGATGCCCGGCATATCCATTTCGTTGGCGATCCGGCCACAGCCGACCTGGCCGATATGGATTTTATTGCTCGGCGCATCTGCGCCAAACACGGACGACGGAACAATCATCGGCAGCGCAATAGCTCCCGCAGCGCCGGCCATAGATAATCCGAGGAATTCTCGTCGCGATACTTGCAATTCTCGTTTCATGAGCTTCATCCTGTTTGCACCATCTTTCTCAACCTCTTTATGCTCCAACGTTCGAAGGGTTGAGGATCTTAACGTTTTGACGGTTCACCGTCCAACCTCGCCGCCCAAAGAATTCCGCCCAGCAGGTGCCTGGTGAACATCGGGTCGGAATAATGCTCTTTCTGATGGCCTAGCGCCGTGTACCACTCGCGTCCGCCATCAAGTTCGTGCCGCCAGGCCAGCGGGAATTCGTCGCCAAACTTCTTGCCCGGGTATTTTTCCTTGCCGGGATCATCCAGATGGACCAGGTCGCCCGCCAGTAGAACGTGCAGGCCCTCGGGCATGTGATCGACATAGTAAAACTCATCCGTCCACTGAAACGTTTGCGGCAGGTGGGCCGTCGAAATATCAGCTTGGTCGGTCACTTTTACGGTGAAGGTTTGCATTTTGGCATGGCGGCTGAACTTGCCGCCGAGCACCGACCAGAACCACGGCCAGTCCCGCATCGAGCCGGACGCGGAATGGATGCCGACAAAACCGCCGCCGGCCCTGATGTACCCTTGCAGCGCCGCCTTCTGGTCGTCGTTCTCGAGGATTTCGTTATTCGTGTTGTCGAAGATGATTGCCTTGTACTTCTTCAGATTCGCATCTGTGAAATCAGCGGGTTGGTCCGAGACCTCCACGCCGAAGTGGTTTTCCGCGCCGAGCTTTTTGAGCGCCTCGACACTGGCGGCGATGTTATCGTGAACATACAAGCCCTGACCCACCTGGTTCTTCGTATAGACCAGCACACGGGGTTCAGCCGTTGCGCCAAACGCAACCGTAGTGATGGCTGCGAACGCGGCGGACAAGAAGATTCTCATTCTGAGCGAGTGACGCATAAACACATTGACCGGATTCAAGTACAAGTAGTTCGCGGCGTCGGCCAGGCCTTTGGATTTACCAACGCGACCAGCGGGCTGATTATGCGGCGGACGGCGCGGTACTCAAGGTCAAACCAACCGCTTACTGTGCTGCCTGCTTTGGCACCGCGGTGTGTTCCTTTTCCCAGGGCCCAAAATTGCCGTCCACGGACGAATGAATCTCGGAATGGCCATCGGCAAACCCATACGCTCTGAACCAGTTTCCGTTCGGCGACTGGGAGGCTTGCGTTTCGCGTACGACAACGGCTGCCGCGGGGTTGCCGATATCGTTGAGCGAGCCCTGGTAAACCAGCTCAAACTGGTTCGTTCCAGTGAGGGTGCCCCCCGAGTTGTTAGCCAGATACGGAGCCACCTGGTCCAGCGTGGGTGGAACGCTACCCTGGTGGTCACGCGCATGCATGAGGAGTCCGAGTACGAGCAGCTTGGCGTCAGTCATCTTGGCGATTCCTTGCAGTTTAAGTTGCGCGGCGGCGGGATCCACCGGTTCCGGCGCGGGGGCTGGTTGGACCGCCCGCGCCTGCAGCGCTTGGGCGAGGCGTTGATTTTCCTGCTGCAGTTTTCCCAGTTGGTTGGTTTGCCCGCGCAGTATTCCGACTTCCCCGCGCAACCTGAGTAGCTCCTGCTCCGTGTCGTTGTTGACTGGATTGGCGGCCCGGGCGACCTGGTTAGAAAGCCGCTCGTTCTCAGTGGACAGCTGCGCTGCCGCATCCAGTTGCGCGCGCAGAGATTCATTTTCGGCGCGGAGTTTACCGTTCGCCTCGTGCTCATACCATACCAGCGCCCCAACACCGGCCGCAGCCAGCGCCCCGACAAGAAAGCTCGTTTTCATAACTTCATAATTACACTCTCATAAAACTCGCGCGTGCGCGACACATCCTTCGCCGCGGAATCCATAACTCCATTGCCCTCAGAACTTCCGATTCCACGCTTCCATGCCATATCGTTCCTTTACGAGCCGATTGATTTGCGCGAAGGGAAGCGCGGCCAGCGGCGCGGCGGCCTTCCACGCCTTGACCAGGGCGGATTTGACCAAAGAAGACGGTACGTTGAGGTTCATCAAGAAATCGGCATGTGCCCGGTTGAGGCGGTAGTCCGGTTGTTTGGAAGGCAGCGGCAGCGCCTGTTCGATGAGGTCGATGTCGAAGTGAAGCAGGAACGAGCCATGGAAGAGCAGGAAGTTTTTCCGACGGCGCTGCGCATTGCCAGAGAACTTGAGGCCGCCGATGGCGAGATCGGTGTGCCCCTGCTTCTCCACCGGGCCCGGGAGCAACGTCGCCAGCGCCGCCTGGTGGCGGTCGAGGATAAAATGATTCGTCGTCGAGATGCTGTGCAGTGGACCCGACTCGCTGATGCGCAACACGAGAGTGTAGTTCAGGCAACCGGGGCCCTGGAGCACCGTCCCGCCGCCGCTGCAACGCCGTAACACCGGGATTTCATTCTGCTGGCAAAATCCGAGATTCACCTCTCTCGCGATTTGATTGGCGTATCCGACCACCACGAAGTACGTCGCGGGTTCCCAGAATCGGAGCAATTCATCCGCACCGCCTGCTTCGCACAGGTCCAGCAGCGCCTCGTCGCACGCGAGGTTCGCTTCAGGCGCTGGCAGTGTCAGGTCGCAAACCAGCATACCCAGCGGATTGCAATTTCTGCTAATGCCTTTACTATGTTGGGCCGGTCCATCAGTTACTGTTAGCGAATCGTGCTATAATAATCTGTTGGCATGGGGCGCGCCATTCTGTTTAATGCGGCGCGCTTTTTCAGGAACCCGTGGCTTAACAGGCAACCGTTTCGACTCTAACCAGATACATTTTGAGTGACAAAGTGAAAGCACCGAAGAAGGAAAGCAGGCCGGCACCGCCGGAGCTCCATGTGCTGCCCGAGCCGAACGCCGCGCCCGAGGACAAGCTGCTGGAGTCCCTGGAATCCGTGGTGGAGCATACCCTCAAAGGCCAGGCGCCGGGGCAGACGACGCGTTTTCTGGCCAACCTGACCGAACGTTTGCGTGCAGAAGGCGTAGAGGCGCCCCGTGTCGTCAGCACGCCGTACCTTAACACGATCCCTGCCGATAAAGAGGCGCCGTTCCCCGGCGACTGGGAAATGGAACGGCGCATCAAGAGTTACGTTCGCTGGAACGCCATGGCCATGGTGGTGAACGCCAACCGGGCTCATAGCGGTCTGGGTGGACACATCTCGACTTACGCCTCCGCCGCGACCTTGTACGAGGTTGCTTTCAATCATTTTTTGCGCGCGCGCACCGAGGCGTTTCCGGGCGACATGGTGTATTTTCAGGGTCACGCCACCCCCGGCATTTATGCGCGCGCCTTCCTCGAAGGCCGGCTCGATGAGCACCACTTGCAGAATTTCCGCCAGGAGCTCTCCGAGGGCGGCGGCCTCTCCTCGTATCCCCATCCTTACCTGATGCCGGATTTCTGGCAGTTCCCGACCGTCTCGATGGGACTCGGTCCGCTGCTCTCGATTTACCAGGCGCGCTTCAATCGCTACCTCCAGGCGCGCGGCCTGCTCACTGGCGAGGAGCCGAAGGTCTGGGCTTTTCTCGGCGACGGCGAAACCGACGAGCCCGAGACCCTCGGGTCCATCACGCTCGCCTCGCGCGAGAACCTCGACAACCTCATCTGGGTTATCAACTGCAACCTGCAGCGGCTCGACGGCCCGGTCCGCGGCAACGGCAAGATCATCCAGGAACTCGAGGCGGCATTCCAGGGTGCCGGCTGGAATGTCATCAAAGTCATTTGGGGGTCGAACTGGGACAAGCTGCTGGGGGCCGACAAGAGCGGGCTGCTGCTCAAACGGATGGAAGAAGCGGTCGATGGCGATTACCAAAAGTACTCCGTCGAACCCGGCAGCTACACCCGGAGACATTTCTTCGGCAAGTATCCTGAGCTGCTGGAGTTGGTGAACCACCTGACCGACGAGCAGATTCACAAACTGCTTCGCGGCGGACACGACTCGCGCAAGGTTTATGCGGCGTACAAGGCGGCCGTCGAGCACAGAGGCCGGCCCACGGTGATCCTCGCGAAGACAGTCAAGGGCTACGGCCTCGGGGAAGCCGGCGAAGGCCGCAACATCACGCACCAGCAAAAGAGGCTGAACGAAAAAGAGCTGCGCGAATTCCGCGCCCGCTTTGGCGTGCCGATTAGCGACGAGGAAATCGCCGAAACGCCGTTCTTCCGCCCTCGCCCCGAGAGCCGCGAGCGGCAATACCTGCTGGGCCGGCGAAAAAAGCTCGGCGGCTTCCTGCCGCGGCGCGTAACCGAAGCCCAGCCGCTGGAGGTGCCGAAGCTGGATTTGTTCGCCGAGCTGTTGAAGGGCTCGGCCAAAATGGAGATGTCCACCACGATGGGCTTCGTGCGTCTGGTGAGCCTGCTCGTGCGCAACAGAACCATTGGCCGCCAGATCGTTCCCATCATTCCAGACGAAGCCCGGACTTTCGGCCTCGACGCGCTGTTCCGCGAGATCGGCATCTACTCTTCCAAGGGACAGCTTTACGAGCCTGTCGATAGCAAGTCGCTGCTCTATTACAATGAGGCAAAAGACGGCCAGATTCTCGAAGAGGGAATCACTGAAGCCGGTTCGATGGCCTCGTTCGTCGCAGCCGGCACCGCCTATTCGACCGTCGGCAAACATATGGTGCCGTTTTACGTCTACTATTCGATGTTCGGCTTCCAGCGCATCGGGGATTTGATTTGGCTGGCAGGGGACATCCGGGCGAAAGGATTTCTCCTCGGCGCTACGTCGGGCCGGACCACGCTCAACGGCGAGGGCTTGCAACACCAGGACGGGCACAGCCTCATCCTCTCGAGCACCATCCCGACGCTGGCGACCTACGACCCAGCCTTCACCTACGAAGTGGCGGTCATTATCGCCGATGGCATGCGCCGCATGTATGTCGAAGGGGAGAACCGCTTCTACTACCTCACGCTCTATAACGAGAACTACCCAATGCCGCCGATGCCGGAGGGAGTTGAGGAGGGGCTGCTGAAGGGCCTGTACAAATTCAAGCCCGGGCCGGAGAAAGCCAGGCTCAAAGCGCACATTTTCGGCAGCGGGCCTATCATCCGCGAGGCCCTGCGCGCCCAGGAAATTCTCGCCGAACGCTACGACGTCTCCGCCGATGTCTGGAGCGCCACCAGCTACAAATTGCTGCGCAACGATGCCCTGCGCGCCACCCGTTGGAACATGCTGCACCCGGCCGCCGCGCCGAGGAAGTCCTACGTGACAGAATTGCTCGAGAAAGAAACCGGCGTGTTCGTCGCGGTTTCCGACAACATGAAGATGGTGCCGGATCAAGTTGCGCCGTGGGTGCCGGGCGGTTTAACGACCCTGGGCACCGATGGCTTTGGCCGCAGCGACACCCGCGAGCGCCTCCGCCGATTCTTCGAAGTGGACGCCGAGTTGACGGTCATCGCCACGCTCACCGCCCTAGCCGAAAAGGGACAGGTGGAGAAAAGCGTCGTCGCCAAGGCGATTAAAGAGCTCGACGTGGACCCGGACAAAGCCTTTCCGGAGCTGATCTGAGCAGAGAAGTCTCGCGCCTTGGGTTGCGCGGCAATTCACGAAACTTTCAATATGGACCTGAAACTTCCGCATCTTGGCGAAGGCGCCGATTCGGGCACAGTGGTTAACCTGTTTGTCAAGGAGGGCGACTCCGTCGCCAAGGACCAGCCCATCCTGGAGCTGGAAAACGAAAAAGCCGTCGCTACGATTCCCTCCACCGGCGCCGGCACCGTGGCCAAAATATTTGTCAAGGCCGGTGAAAAAATCAGCGTCGGCCAGCGTATCCTCTCATTAACCGAAAGCGGGACAACTCCGTCCTCGTCATCGCCAAGAGCGAAAGCGGAACCGGCGCCGAAAGCCAAAATGCCCGAGCCGGAGCCGTCGGACGTTACGGTTGAACCCGAGGAGGCCGGGCCCGGAGTCGCTTCGACAGAGCCCAGGCCGGGCCTGGCGGTCGCGGCTGCGCCGTCGATCCGCAAACTGGCCAGGGATTTGGGCCTCGACCTTACCAAAGTGCGCGGCAGCGCTCGCGGCGGCCGCATCGTGCTCGAGGACGTGCGGGCTTACGTCCAGCGGCTGCAAAGACTGGCCGCCGAGCCCAGGACCGCCGCGGCAGCGGGTGCGGTGGCCGTACCTTCCAAACCAGCGCCGGAACCAATCGATTCTTCAAAATGGGGCCCGGTTTCTAAAAAACCGATTTCACCGCTGCGCCAGGTGATCGCTCGCCGCATGCTCGAGAACTGGAACGCAGTCCCCCATGTCACGCAGTTTGACGAGGCCGACATTACGAACTTAAACGCGCTGCGGAAGAAATACGCGCCTGCTTACGAGCGAAGGGGGGCTCGTCTCACGTTGACCTCTTTCGCGCTCAAAGCGGTCGTCGAAGCTCTCAAGAAACATCCCGTGTTCAACTCCAGCCTCGATGAGGCGGCGCAGGAACTCGTCCTCAAGGAGTACTACCATATCGGTGTGGCGGTGGATACCGAGGCTGGCCTGATCGTCCCGGTGATCCGTGACGTGGACAAGAAGAACCTGTTCGAGCTGTCGAAGGAATTGGAGGAGTTGGCTAAGAAGGCGCGGGACCGCAAAGTTTCCGCCGAGGAACTCAAAGGCGGCACGTTTACGATCTCGAATCAGGGAGGGATTGGCGGCGCGCATTTCACGCCAATCGTCAACAAGCCGGAAGTCGCCATCCTGGGTTTGGGCCGAGGCGGGCTGAAACCCGTCGTCCGTGAAGACAAGATCGAGCCGAGGCTGATGATGCCGATGGGGCTGTCCTACGACCACCGCGTGATCGACGGCGGTGCCGCCGCGCGGTTCATTGTGGAGCTGGTGCAGGAGTTTGAGGGGTTCGAGGAGGAGGGGCTGTGCATCTGATCATCCTCCTAATCGAATGAACACTGCGAATCCCGACGACTCGAGCACCGCCCCCACTCATCCTGGCCCAACAAGGATTCTGTTCGACCATGAAAAGCTTCACGTTTACCAGTTGTTGCTGCGATTCATCACGTGGGTGACGCCGCTGATAGAGGAGACCAAGAAGGTCGCTGCGGGGAAGACCCGCGAGGTTTGCGATCAGCTTGACCGAGCCAGCCTCTCTGCCCTGCTGAATACGGCGGAGGGAAACGGCAAACGCCGCGGGCAGGTACGTGCAAAATACTTTGATGACGCTCGTGGGTCGGCCACGGAATGCGCAGCCTGCCTGGACGCCCTGGTCGCAAAGAGGGTGTTCACGCTGGACCGAATCTTCGAGGGAAAAGCCATGTTGGTACCCATCGTCTCCATGCTTTGCGGTCTGGTCGACCGATTCGACAAGAACGGAGATGTGTTTCATGAAGATTCAGTTGAATATCAAGTTGGGTACGACCCGATCCCGGAACCGAGGAAGAGGATGAGAATGAGGAAGAGGAAGAACAAAGCTGATTAGTTATGGAATCGACCAAAACCGAAATCGTTGTCGTTGGCGCCGGCCCGGGCGGGTACGCCGCGGCTTTTTACGCGGCCGACCTTGGCAAGAAAGTCATCCTCGTCGAGCGCGAGCAGCGGCTTGGCGGGGTGTGCCTGAACCGCGGTTGCATCCCTTCAAAAGCGTTGCTGTACGCCGCTCATACGATCAACGCGGCGCGCGAATCCGAGCATCGCGGCATCACCTTTGCCGCGCCGACCATCGACGTGGCCAAGCTGAGAACGTGGAAAGAGTCGATCCTGTCGCGCCTGTCGAGCGGCATTGCTCAGTTGGCGAAAATGCGGGGCGTGCAGGTCATGGCCGGCCGCGGCTACTTTGAAGACTCGCGCAGCCTGCGCGTTGAGTCCGCCCAGGGCCAGCAGTTCATCCAGTATGACAAGGCCATCATCGCGGTCGGCTCAAAGTCCGCAATGCCCAAAGCCTTCGATCTGGGCAATCCAAGGATCATGACCTCGCGTGAGGCACTCGAAGTTGAGGACATCCCCGAAACCCTTCTAGTCATCGGCGGCGGCTACATCGGCATGGAGCTGGGAACAGTTTATGCGTCGCTCGGGAGCAAGGTTGTGCTGGTCGAGGCGCTGGATACGATTCTGGCCGGCGCGGACCCTGATCTAGCTCGGCCCGTACTTGCCTACGCCAGGAAGTCGTTCAAGGAGGTCCGCCTCAAGACCAAGGTCGGCAAGATGTCCACCAGCGGCAAGCAGATCAAAGTCGAGTTCGACATGGACGGCCAGAAGAAGGAAGAGCTCTACGATCGCGTCCTCGTCGCCGTCGGCCGCTCGCCCAACGCGGACGACCTCGGCCTGGAAAACACCAAGGTCTCCTTCGACGAGAAAGGTTTCATCCACGTCGATGAAAAGCAGCAAACGACCGACCCGGCGATTTACGCGATCGGCGACATCGCCGGCGGCGTCTTGCTCGCGCACAAGGCTTCCAAGGAAGCGCGGATCGCCGTCGAGGTCATTGTCGGCGAAGACAGCGCCTTTGCGGATATCACGATCCCCGCAGTGGTCTTCACGGACCCGGAGCTGGCCTGGTGCGGCCTCACCGAGTCTGAAGCGAAGGCGAAAGGGCTCGAAGTGAAAGTGGCAAAGTTTCCGTGGGCGGCGTCGGGCCGCGCGCTGTCGTTCGACCGCCCGGACGGCCTGACCAAATTGATCATCGAGCCGGACAGCGAACGAATTCTTGGCGTGGGCATTGTCGGCACCGGCGCGGGCGAGCTGATCTCCGAGGGCGTGCTCGCAGTGGAAATGGGCGCAACCGCCAAGGACCTCGCGCTGGCCGTCCATCCGCATCCGACCCTTTCGGAAACTTTGATGGAAGCCGCCGAAGCTTTCTACGGTCACGCGACCCACACCATGTCGAAAAAGAGGGCCGAATAGAGACTGTAATCGTCCTTGTTCTCTTCGTCGTAATCGTAATCGATCCGCGCAACACTTTCCCGGTGCCGGATTACGTTCCACGTCCGTCGCCATGTCATCCTCTTCCTCTTTCTCTTCCTCATCCTCCTTTGCCGCGCCGAAGCTTCGCGTTAAGGCGGGTCCTTGGAATCGACCTGCATATAGGCGTCCTGCCACTCGCCACCCGTCACCAAATCTTAAGTGTTGAAATCGACCCCGGGCGGGGTAGTATTTCCTCGTGCCTGTTCCTGCGGGAGCGGGCGCAATGGTTCGGGGCGTAGCGTAGCTTGGTAGCGCGTCTGAATGGGGTTCAGAAGGTCGTGAGTTCAAATCTCACCGCCCCGACCATTTTCTTCGAAGGCGGCTTGCCGGTTCAGGCACGCTCGATTCACCACGCGCAGGTTCTCTAATTGTATCCATTAATGGAGAGGCATAGGAGTGGGGGCCCCGGATGAGAGGCCAAGACCATCGTTGCACCGCTGCGCGGTGCATGCCGCTGTCCGGTTCAGAAGACGTTTGTCCCACGCCCGCCAGGGATCGAGTCATCAATTCGATCTTGACATCATCGCGAAAACCCCCATGCTGCCGCTTATGAAGGGTCGGTTGGATTTCGCACCCTGCGGACCAGGCTCCGGCTCCCACTGCGGGCTGCTTTTGAAACCAGGAATTAATTCCCAGTTTGTCGGCCAATGTTAGCACAGCAGGAATTGTTTCCTGGTACAAGTATAGATCGCCAATAGCCAATAGTATGCGAGCGCAGCGAGCCAAACTGAAGTCCCGGAGGGACGGTATGATAATAGCCCTGGGCAACCCCGAAGGCTTTCGGGGCGCCCGGGGTTACGAACGTAAAATGATCTCCTCTTTTTTTCCTTCTGGTTTGGCGCGCTGGAGGCGCGCCAAACCAGAAGGAAAAAAAGAGGTTGGGTGGGGTGGCTTTTTACCCAGGGCGGCGGCCGCGGCGGCCTTGCCCTGGCCACTATCAGGCTGCCCCTCCGGGGCGTCGCAAAGGCGAACAATTTGCTGGAGCTAAACCGCCGCCTGGCCTCTCCACTCCATGCGGGGCAGCAGTTCGGATGTGCTGTTAACGCCGGGGCTTGTGCTTTTGGCGGCGGTCGCTCAGCAAAGCGTTAGTCGGCAGAACACGCTATGCAAAAACTACGCTCGGTTCATTTGTATCTCGGGTGCATCTTCGCGCCGCTGCTCTTGTTCTTCGCGGTATCGGGCATCTGGCAGACACTTGGTTATCAGCCGGAGTTCCTGCACAAGCTCTCCAGTATTCACACTCAGGCACGATGGAAGGAGGGCGGTGAGTTGGGAAGCTTTCCTCTCCGAATGTTTGTGATTGTCATGGCCGTGAGCTTCATTGTCACCACCATTCTTGGTGTCATCATGGCGATTAAATTCGGTCGGAATCGCAAGGCAGCATTTTACTGCCTGGCGTTGGGGCTCGCGATCCCGGCCGTGTTGGTGTTGTTCCGGATGGTAGCCCCCCATCATTCAATTTTAATCCGATGACCATGGCCCCTCTTGTTTGCATTTTCGTGCCCTTGGCCCCGCGCTGCTCGGGGCGTTAGACCGCTCACAATCAGCTTGCATTTATGACAAATACAATGAGAAAAACCCTGCGCGTGGCGCTCGCAGTTGTGGCGGCGGTCGTGGCCCTAGACTCCCTGTATCTGCTCGGCTATCACCGGGGGAGCCAGGATGCATTGGATTGGGAGTTTTCCGCGGTGATCGGAGGCAAAGTAGTACCGGTAGGACATGGATCTACTCTTCTGCGCTCACGACTGGACTTGAGACCCGCATGCAACGTCAACATGGTTTCAGGGACATTCAGTTCTCCGATCAGGCAGCCATGAAACCCGCCGGTTTAACCCCAGGACTACACCGGACGCCGGGCGCGCATCTGCCGTCGATTTGTCCGCGCTTAGGCCGACACCGCTGACCTGTTTCGTTGGGCGTCATCACGCACATGAGCGAAAAGCCACAAATCAAATTGTTCAGCTGGAAGAGGGCCGTCCTGATGATCGTACTTGGCGTTGGCGTTGTTTCGTACCGAACTTGCCAGTCTTACCAACAGAAGGGGCACCTTAATTCGGTGGATTTCTGGGCTGCTGGGCTTACTATTGCGATGATGCTCGCCATCCTGGCTTTCGTTGGTTGGTGGGCCAACAGACCAGAGTGATTATGCACTTACACTTCGGCGGACTTATTCCTATTGCGGGTGGCATTTATGGTCTGCTCGCGGTGTTCCGTGTAGTTCAGGTGAGCAAGAATCCAGAGGCCAATGAACTATGGCTGCGCAAGTTTGGTCCGATGATGAAGATCATCAGCCCTCTGATTATTCTATTCGGGCTTGCGGAGCTTTTTGGATTGTTCCAATGACTACCCGACGGTGCAGCGAACGGGAGCCAGCGGATTCGCTCAGAGACAATTCGCGCGTCACCGGCGGCTGGCTCCCGTCGCTGGCGCTTGCGTTCGGCGGCAATGGGCGGCGGTAGCGTCCAATGAAAGAAATCATTCGCACGTTTGATGTGGCGGCGGATCGGGATCAGTTGGCTGAACTGTGGCGGCGTGTTTTCGGGTATGAAAGCGCGCACAACGCGCCGCAACTTGTGATCGAGAAGAAGCTTGTGGTTGGTGACGGGCTATTGTTCGTCGCGGAGGCTGACGGGAAGGCTGTCGGCAGCGTCATGGCTGGATACGATGGACATCGCGGTTGGATATATTCGTTGGCTGTGCTGCCGGAATATCGGAGGCGCGGCCTTGGTTCTCGGCTGGTGCGGCACGCCGAGGAACGTCTGAGAGCACTGGGGTGTCCGAAGATCAACCTCCAGATCATAAAAGGGAATGAGGCGGTGGAAGCATTCTATCGGAAACTCGGTTACGAGGCAGAGCAGCGGATCAGTATGGGCAAGAAGATCCCCGAGAATATACGCTGTGCCGAACCATTGTCTGCCCCGAATGGCGGTCCGGGAGCCAGCGAGGGGCCGCCATCGGTGAGCTAAACGTTAAAGCAAGCGGCCATATGCATTCCAAGCGGAAAACCTGCGATGATGAGAGACGGAAGGACACTGACGACACTTCTAACCCGGACAGGTGTGGCGAATTATGCACTCTCTCTTAGAAGCATCGGTGGAGGCGCCACGACCGGCGGCCGCTGACGAATCTTCTTCACTCGACGCCGGGATGACGCCTCCGTTAGAAATGTTTTCAGACAAACCCAACCATCAAGAGAAAGGAACAGACATATAATGGAAAGATTACCACGCTACTTTTTCGGCGTACTTGTAGCGATCGGCGCAGGTTTGCTGCTCTCATCCTGTTCGCCAGGTGGCAACAGCGCGATTATCGGGAAGTGGACTGAAAGCAATGGCGCGGTTCACGAGTTTCGTGCGGACGGCACGTGCAGGATCGGCGACCCGAAGGAACCGCTAACGGGGAAATTCAAAGCTGGAAGCGACCATATCAGAATTGAATTGGATGCGCAGTTGGCCAGGCCACGGGCAGGATGGACTGTAAGGTTTCCGCTCTTCAGAGCGACTCCTTTGATCTCACGTATCCTGACGGCGAGGTGCATCATCTTAAGAAGACGCAGTAGAGCTGCGATCGTGGCAGGTCTCCGCAGAGTGGAGCCCAGTTCGATCTTGACGCCGATGAGGCGGATCATTAGCGTCGCGCGATTCTCCAGAAGTCGCGTGAACATGAATGCAACTCAATCCAAGGAACCAAAGCACCCGAGATGGGGCCGGAAACTGCTGTTTGATTCGGTTCTCGCTGCCGTGGTGGCACTGGCCTCAAGCGTGATGGCGGGCCAGCCGAATCTCCCGGGCGACTGGCCGACGTACGGGAATGGCCCGGCGCACACCGGGTATTTTCCCGGCACGCTCAACGGATGTCCTTTTGCGTTGAAATGGAAAGTGCCGATATCGAGCGCGTACATTTGGCAGGCCGCTGTCGCCGGCGGACGAGTGTATTTCTCGGTGGGGTATTACTATTCCGCCACGACTCTCCGGGCGTTAGACGCGAATACCGGCCTGGGTCTATGGACCAATAATCTCGCCGCCCTGGCCAGCGTCAGCCCGCCCACTTATGACTCCGGCATGGTGCTATTGGAGCAGGGAAATAGCGCTGCCGTTGGCAACCTTTCTTACCTTACGAGCTACGACGCAACCACCGGGAACACGAATTGGGCCAGCACATTCATCTCCCAGGGTTACCGCTACATGGCGCCGGTCGTGGGCGGGGGAATGATTTTTACCGATACCGGCTACTACCACGGATTGACCGGGTTTGACCAAAACAGCGGGGGTCAGCAGTGGTTCGTGCAACTAGGTGGGTCCGAGCAATGGGCGCCCGCTTGTTACAACGGGAACGTCTATACCTGGCTCGGCAGTTTCACCGAATGGGACCCACCGACCGGTAATGCCAATTGGACGGTGACTAATGGCCTTTCCGGCGCGGCGTCCACCCGGACCGTGGCCATTGCTGACAACCGCGCCTATTTCATTGGGGATCAATTGTACTGTGTTGATCTGGGCACAAAAACCAATGCCTGGGCGGTGAGTGGAGGTTTCTCCGGCACGCCCGCTGTCGCCAACGGGATTGTTTATGCCATCTCCGGCAAGGTAGTGAACGCCTACACCACCAACGGTGTGTTCGTGCGCACCTATAACACACCTACGTATTACGAGGCCCTGACAGGCCAGTTAATCGTCACCGACGATGTCCTGATCGTCGACGGCGCTTACGGCGTTTACGTTTACAACCTCGCCGACGGGCGGATCCTGCAACTCATCAGCAGCCTTGGACCCGGCTACATTTATTACGGTTCGACGATCAGCCTGGCGAACAACACGCTCTACATCGCCAGCACCGACGGCAACTTCTATGCCTACGCCGCCACCCCGACTTCGGCGATCACGGTGAAGAATGTCGCTCGACTCGCCGACGGGTCCTTTCAGTTCAGCTTCACGAATACACCGGGCGCGAGTTTCAGCGCGCTCGCCAGCACCAACGTCTCGTCGCCCTCGAGCAATTGGACGGCGCTCGGCACCATGACGGAGGTTTCTCCTGGCCAGTACCAATTCACCGATCCGCAAGCGGCGACCAACGCACAGCGTTACTACCGCGTTTCTGCGCCGTAACGCCCTTTGATTCATGGGCCAAAATACCCATTCGCCCGCAAATTTCACACCCACGACTGTGCCGCGGCAGCAGCGGTCGTAGCGCAGGTTTCCAAACCTGCCGTATCGCCGACTTCCAAGTCGGCAGAGTGTCGTGATGGCATTCCTACCCGCAGGTTCGGAAACCTGCGCTACCGGCAACGATGTGAAATATCCGGGTTAGGCCTTTCAGAGAAGCGCGCTTTCCACACGTAGAACCAGCCTCCGGCGCGTGTCGACGCCTGTTCGGGACGTGCCACGCCGCCGACACCTCACTGTTATCCATTCGCCACGATATTGTAACGATTGTCACGTTTACTTTCGAGCGCTTGGAGGCGATAGAGTCGTCGTCAGGAAAACCAGCAACGATCAGCTCACGCATTACTCATGCGTGCAACAGCGTCGTTGAGACAAGAAAACAAGCAACATGAAGAAGACGATTCATATGAAAACAAAAGGTTTGCCAGTGGCCCGGGAAACCCCTGCCGTGCTTTGCGGTCTGGGTCTGTTGACGATTGGCGTCGTGCTACCGGGAGCGGCGAGCGCAGAGACTCCGCACGACGTCCGGGGCGACGCGAAGGTCGAACACGTGCTGCTCGTGTCGGTGGACGGATTGCATCAGTCCGACCTGGCTTGGTATGTCCAGACGCATCCTGGGTCCACCCTGGCGACTCTGATGGCGCGAGGCGTGGACTACTCGGACGCGAGCACGCCTTTCCCGTCGGACTCGTTCCCTGGAATGGTCGCCCAGGCAACAGGAGGCAACCCATCAACCACCGGCATTTATTATGACGACACCTGGAATCATGATGTGTTCCCCGCCGGCACGACGAACTGCATGGGCCCAGTGCCGGGCGGCGAGGTCACCTACTTCGAGGCGCTGGATTTGAACCTGGGCGCACTGGACGCGGGCCAGGGCCTCGTGCCGGCCCCGGGCTCGGACCCTTGGGCCAACATCCTGCAAATGACCGGCAACCCGGTGGACGTAATCAATCCGGCGCAGTTGCCAGTCGCCCCTTCGGCGTGTAAACCGGTCTATCCGAGCCAGTACCTGAAGGTGAACACGATTTTCGAAGTCGCCCACCAGCACCATCTGCTGACCGCGTGGTCGGACAAGCACCCCGCCTACCAGATCATGTCCGGTCCCTCCGGCGAGGGCGTTGACGACTATTTCACGCCCGAGATCAACAGCAGCGCGAACCCAAGCGCCCCGACGGACCCGAACCAGCCGGATTGGACCACCGGCAACCTCCTGACCCAGCAATACGACGGCTACAAGGTCCAGGCGGTCCTCAACTGGATCAACGGTCACCGCCACGATGGCTCCGGTAACCCGGGCACGCCGGCGATTTTCGGCATGAATTTCCAGAGCGTTTCGACCGGCCAGAAGCTGCCGACATCCAAAACCGAAGGCGACTTGTCGGGAACGGCTATGGGCGGCTACCTGGCGGATGGCGCCACGCCCGGCCCGGTCTTGAGCAACGCGCTCAACTTTGTCGATTCGTCTCTCGGACGGATGGTCAGCGCACTCGCCGGCCGCGGGCTTCTCGACCGCACCGCGATTATAGTGTCGGCCAAGCACGGCCAGTCGCCGATGAACGTCGCTGCGCTTAATCGGATCAAGGACGGGCAAATTATCGACGCTCTCAACGCTGCCTGGAACCACGATCACCAGGGTGGGAATGCAAATGCCACACCGTTGGTGGCTTTTGGCGTCGATGACGACGGCATGCTCCTGTGGCTGAACGACCGGTCGGTAGCCGCCACCGACTATGCACGCAATTTTCTGCTGAACTATAACGACTCCACCGCCAGCGTGGACGGCAAGGCCGTCACCTCGGCCGGTCTCTCGCAGGTCTATGCGGGCGCGGCGGCGGCGCGGCTCATCGGCGTCGAGCTGAGCGATCCCCGCGTGCCCGACGTGATCGGCATCGCGCAGTACGGGGTCGTTTACACGGGCCACAAGGCCAAGATCGCCGAGCACGGCGGTGATCACGCCGAGGACCGGAACGTCCCGATCCTGGTGTCCTGGCCCGGCGCCCCGGGCGGCACAGCCGTCACGAGACCGGTGGAGACAACGCAAATCGCGCCGACCATCCTTAGCCTGCTTGGCCTCAACCCCCACGAGCTGCAGGCAGTGCTGATCGAAGGGACACAGCCCCTGTTTTAGCAGGGACCTGCTCACGGCAGAAAACACCCCAACGGCCCGCGGTCCATTTCGGACCGCGGGCTTTTTGCCCGGCCCGGCGCGGGGGGGCCAACCCGTCGTTTCGCCTGGCCACCGATGCGTTTTCCTTGTGCTGATTGAACGCGCTCAAGTTGCATTGTCCTTGCTAAGTCCCGCAGATACGCTAAAACAGACTTAATGAAAATATTCGAAAATCTTCTAACCATGGCCGTAGTGCTGGGTTGCTGCCTGCAAACTGCGGCTGCCGCCGTCACTTTCACCAACACGCCAGCGAGCGTTAGCAACACCTACAGCGGCTCCATCACGCTTTCAATCGGCGGCCTGACGAACACCGAGACAGTGGTGGTGCAGAAATTCCTGGATGCCAACACCAACGGGGTCATTGATGGCACAGACCCACTGGTGCAGCAGTTCACATTGCAGGACGGGACGGGTTTTGTGATCGGCGGCATCACCGATTCCAATGTCCCTGGGGATCTAAATCCCACGGCTGGTGCCATCACGGCGACGTTGAACTTTAAAAACGGCGATTTCATCCAGAACCTCATCGGGAAGTATTTGTATAAACTGTCCAGTCCCGGGGGTCATTTCACCCCCATCACCAACAGTTTTAGCGTCACCAATTCTCCCTTCGCGCAAAAGTTCACCGGCAACGTGGTCAGCAACAGCACCAGCACGACATTGCCCAATGCCGTAGTCCTGCTGTTTCCGCCACCGCGCCCGGGACATAATGGTCCGGGCAACCCGCAGGCAGGCACGGTGGCCAATAATGCGGGAGCCTACACGATCATGGCCCCTGCGGTGACCTACACGCTGCTGGCTTTTGAGAGCAATTATGTCAGCTTTTTTAAGAAAGCACCGGTGCTCACCCTCGGCAGCGGCCAGACCATCAGCACCAATCTGACGGTGACCAACGCCACCGCGAGCATCTCCGGCACAATGGTGGATGCTGCCAACAACGCCATCGTATTGCCCGGTGTTTTCATGCCGGTCCAGTGCACCAATGGTCTGCTGGCGCTCTCCTTCAGCGATACCAACGGCAATTTCACCGCGCGCGTCACTGCCAACCAGTGGAGTTTGGGATCGGATGACTCGGGGCTGATTGTTCATGGCTACGTCGGCCTCAACAACGGCGCCACCGCCAGTTCCGGTGCGACGGGCGTCACCCTGGCTTTTCCAAAGGCCAACGCGCTGTTTTATGGCAGCGTCAAGGATATCCTGGGGAATCCTATAGCCGGGATCGACGTGAACACCTCCGACTACCCCGGCAACCTGTATCAGATGGACGGCTTTACGGATCCCAACGGGAATTACTTCATCGGCGTGGTGAACCTTGGCGGCAGTGATTCCTGGCAGTTGGGCCTAAGCAGCGAAACCATGCCCACCAATTATGATTTTTCACAACCGCAGTTTGGGCAAAATGGCGGCACCAATTTAACAGTCGGCCAGGCGTTGCTTCAGAATTTCACTGGCATACTGGCGACTAATCAGATCATCGGCAACGTGAAGGACAGTAACGGCACCAACATTTCCGGCGTTGGTGTTTTCGCCAGTTTGACACTCAACGGCACGAATTATCAGGCGTTTGTGGACACGGACACCAACGGCAATTATTCGCTGAACGTGGCCAACGGCACCTGGGGCCTCGGCGTCAACTGCACCGGTGGCAGCGACAGCTTGAGTCAGCTTGGCAGCTATGTTTGCCCAAACAACCAGTTCCCCGTGATCTCAGGCAACAACGCCACCAACAATTTCATCGTCCAGTTGTGTATTGGGATTTCCATCAGCACCCTCTCGCCGCTGCCCGTCGGGGAGGTTAATGTCTTTTACAACCAATCCATCCAGGCTTCGGATTGCAGCGGGAATTACAATTGGTCGCAGATCGGCGGCACGTTGCCAGGCAACCTGAGTCTCTTCACCGCCGGATCCTCTTATACACTTTCCGGCTCTCCTTCCGGCAGCGGAACCTTTAGCTTCACCGTTCAGGTCAACGACGGGGCTGGCAACACGACGAACCGGCAATTCTCCGTGACCATCAGCAATGCGGTGCAAGTCACTACCGGCTCTTTGCCCAACGGCACTAACGGCCTCAATTACAGCCAACAGTTGCAGGCGGCTGGCGGCGTGCCCTTTGGCGGTGCCTCCCCTTACAATTGGTCGCTTTCCGGCAGCCTGCCGTCGAACCTGAATCTCTCCCCCAGCGGCCTGCTTTCCGGGTCCCTCACCACCAGCGGCACGTTCAATTTCACCGTGCAGGCCACCGACAGCCTGGGCGGCACCGCTAGCCAGCCACTCTCGCTCACGGTTGTCGTCACCAACTTCCCGCCGCTCACCGTCGGCACCGGCGGCGGCCAGATTATCGTGCTGTGGCCGGCCTCCGCGGGGACGAACTTCACCCTGCAGACCACCACCAATCTGAGCACCGGCCCGTGGGTCCCCGCCACCAACGGCGTGCCGGCCATTTCCTTCGTCTTCAGCAACACCGCGGCCGCCCAGTTTTTCAGGCTGCATTGAACCCGAACGGACAGGCCGCCAGCCCCGGCGCCGATATTTTCATAAAGAAGCCGCGAGAATGCGGCTGCTACTGTCCTGGACACCGGACGGCAATGGGGTGGTGCGACTCGACAGGAGTTCGATTCCCCATTTGGCCAGTTCATTGGATGAGTCCTGTTTTAACCAATCGCCGAGCAATGCTTCGGCTTCATTGGCCCGGCCGGATTCCTTAAGGGCGAGAGCCCGGATGATTCGGCCGATTTCTCCACGGCCGGAGCGTGCGGGGAAAGCCAGGATTCGTTCGAGAGCTTGCCGAGCCTCCGCGGAGGCATTCCGCTTCAGTTGGCACTGGTAAGTTAGCCAGTCCTCGAGGCGTTCATCGATATCAGACGGGTATGGTTTGCCCGCGCCCAATCCTTCCGGCCATTGACGGGCGGTGTCGATGAGTTGCAGTGCTTCGGGGTAGGCGCCCGACCTGGCGCGTTCAAGGGCGAGCATCAAATAAGACTCTCGAAAGAGTGAATGGGCCTCGGTGTTGCCTTCGCAAGGCAACAGCTTCAGTGCACTGAGTAAATCCGCAGCCGCCTGGAGCCGGCCGTTAGCCAATAGGGTTTTTGCATGCAACAGCGCGAGCGCACCATTAGTGGGAAACCGGTGTGCATAATCGGCCGCCACCGCCAGGGCTGCGGCTGCATCGTTCTGCTTCAAATGGTAGCGTGCGAGCATGGCGCCGTAGCGCCACTGGGCGGGGTCCAAACGTGCGGCCTTTTCCAGGTCGCGAGCAGCGGTTTCCTCGGAGATCTGCGCGCGCGCGGCGTAGAACGGCGCAAAACGAGGGTCATCACCGCAACTGCCCATTAGTTCCCGGGCCGGAGTGAGTTGGCCCTGAGACCAGCGGAGCAGGGCGAGGTAGTACTTTGGCTGCCAGGCCGGGGTCTGGCCGGCTGCCCATTCGAATACCGCGACGGATTCGGTGCGGAACGGGAATACAAACGCGGGCGAAGCCGCCTGCGCCCGCGCCAGCATAGCCTTGTCCTGATGCAGGTAGGCCAGCCAATAGAGCACCTCGGCTGTGGGCGGCGCCAACTCCAGGACCTTCGTTGCTTCCCCATCCAGCGCTACACTATGATACCAGGCCGCAAGTTCCAGGTAGGTTTCGTGTGGCAGCTCATTTTGAATTAGCGTGGTGAAATCCCGAGGGCGCGCTTTGCCCTGCAAGGATCTCTCAAACCGCGCAAAATGGTTCAGCGGATCCAACGCCAGCAAACTCTTGAGCGCGGACTCCGCCCCGGTGGTATCGCCCTGCAATCGATGGATACAGGCCTGCAACTGGATGGCGTCGAGATTGCGGCGGTTCGCGTCCAGACTCTCTTGAGCGGTCGCGAGCGCGCGTTCGTAGCGTTGCTCGCGCAGAAATTCCTTGGTGAGCTCAACGCAGGCGGCGCTGCGCCAGCCCATGGACAGCGCGGCAAGACTGAAGGCGTCCCGGGCATCCGCATTCCTGCCCAGCGCGGCGCTGGCGAGACCGAACTGGTAATTGGCGCCGGGGTCATAGGTGTCGATGCTGAGGGCGCGCCGGGCGAAGTCGCGGGCTTCGGTGCGGTTGCCGCGGCGATTTGCCAGCGAGGCCATTTCCACCAGGGCCGGCGCGAAGTTCGGGTCGGTTTTTAGACAAGCCTGGAACGCCTCTTCGGCTTTGGAATAAATCCTTTGCCGCGCATTCTCTTTACCCTTGAGATAGAGCCCAAAGGTCGATGTCCAATCAAAATCGCGCGGCGCTTCCAGAGGGCGGCTCATAATGTCATCGGGTTCGGCAACGTACGAGAGCTTGTCGCCCCCGACGTTTATTCTGAGCGCTTTCACCTCAGTCTGGAGTTTCACAATCTCCTCGACCAGTTGCATGGGCCTTAGATTGATGTCTCGCTCCGCGAGCAAACGGTCGCCGTCGAAGACCCGCAACTTGTCGCGCAACGGTTGTGCCGGCGAAATCCGGATGGAGAGCCGGTTATCTTCGCGGCTGACGTTGAGGGCGCCCCAGGGACTGGCGCTCACAAAACCCTTGGTGCCCTTGACCGGCAGCCAGTATTCGGTCCAGGAATCGGTCGCGTAGGGAGCAAACTCTTTGTGTTTGAAAGGGGTGAGGGTGCTGGTCTCGTCGGCCTGGTTGAACAGGCGACCGGACTGGACTTCCACGTATTGCCCGTCCGAATCCGTGAGCAGCTTTTCCCAAATCATCCCTTCGCGCGACAGGCCCCAAATCCAGATCTTTCGGCCGGGCTTATCGTCGTAAGTGGAACAGCGCGCCATGCCGAAATCCTCGTCGTGCCAGTAGGCGCCGAAGAATTCGGCGGGCCGGCCGATGATATGGTAGGATTTGTACGAGCCGAAGTTATTCTGGTCGTACCAGGAAATGTCGTGGCCGTTCTCGGGATTGGCCGGCCACTCAAACACCTTTCCGTCATGACCAAGGTACTTCGTGCCGGGATTAATGAACTGCAGGTTGCCGGCTGATTTGATGCCGACGTTCATCCAGGTGTAGTACGGCTCATCGAGGCCGGAAGCGTTGTGCCATAGGGAGCGCGTGGTAAAGCACGCTTGAGCCGCCGGCAGATTGATCTCCAGCCGCCAGGTGGTGCGCGTGAGCAGGTCGAGAACGCCGATGATGCAGCTCGCGCTGCCGTCGGAGTTGCGGCGAACCAGGTAATCGACGGGCGAGAAGCAATTGGGCGTATGGCCCATGATGCCGTAGTTGGGTTCCATCCCGCCACTGGTCCAGGGTCCGCGCATCGCGACGTCGCGGAATTTGACGACGTGGTTGAAGTAGATGAAAGATTTGCCGGTGGATTTTTCAATCGCCGCCCAAACTTTTCCGCCAATCTCCGGCAGGATCAACAATTGCAGGTAATCATTGGATAATTCCACCACCTTCCATTGCTTCTGCACCGGCGAGTCCGTAAACCCATCATACCGGAAATAGGGATAAAACTTCGACATCGTCGGCACCGGGTCGGGATCGGAGCAGGGATAGGTGGTAAAGACGCGCTCGTATTCTTTGGCAATCGCCGCGTGAGGCGCTGCGGTAACTGCCACCGGAACGTAAGCGAAGAGGGCCAGAGACACACAAATGCAAGGGAATGCTTTCATCATCGGCACGGTCCGTGTTCGACGTCAGTGTGTTCTCATGGTTTCAAAACACGCTGTGTTCAGAATGCGCTCTCGGAATTTTTCTAAGCCGTATCCATGCAGCAGCGTGGAGCACGCAGGCCTCGGACGCAGTGGCTGGCGCCCGCGCCAGCTACTTCGGCTGCGGGGTGAGCAAACCACTGATTGGTGACTCGGCCCGGGCCCCGCCAGCCGGCGAGGGCGCCGGGTGGCAGCGCCCGGGGCGGGCGCGCTCCCCATTTTCAACTGACTTGTTCCGGCAAAGACCTGCCGGCGACCCGCCAGCGCAGACGTCACGAACTGGCGTGAGCTACCCAATTTGGGGGCGATTTGCGCCTGCGTAACCATGCGTGCAAAGAGAGTAAAAAAGGTTGCAGCACGCAAGGGTTTCCTGCCGCCCGGATGTTGAACTGAAGCCAGCCGACGCCAACGTCTATCCGGAGTTTGGCCCAAATCTGGGTCACCTAATTTACATTGCCTTCCTCTCCCGAAAACCTTATCCTGATACTCAGGATGAAGGTCAGCTCTCATCAGCTCCTGCCGGCGCGCCCGACCCGGACCAGTGACTTTCGCGCAGCCACCAATAGCCGCGTCGGGCAAACCCCTCGGCCGCTCGATTCGGCTGCCGACCATCAACTATCAACTTCTAACTATCAACCATTCAGTGATAATCTTTGATAGAAATTTGCAGGTCCGCTCTCATAAGCCCACGGAAACAGAACGGCTTACCAAAATCAATCGTGGACAATACCGTGCCCGTTGCGCGTGATAATCAATGGTTAGGCAATCAGAGCGATGAGACTTCTCGCGATATTTGGAGCGGCACTTGTGGTATTGGCGGTTTTCTACCTCTTCGCTGCCGGGCGTTCAGACCGGAACGCGCATCTCATTGACTTCAAGAATGACCTTAAGGATGCACAGCTGCGCTTGCTCGACGGGGAAGGTCTAAGGAACCGTTACCCCGGCACGCGTGTTTTTTCTTTTACCAATACATATGCGGTTGGCGGCACGAATTACTACTGTGAGTTGGCAGGTGAGAACGAGTGGTTTATAAAGGAGGGCAGGCTTGCGATCACGACCAACCAATTATTTCTGTGGATCGATAAACCGGCAGGAGCAACTCGATGAACCTCGACTTCGTGCCTAACTTTCGCGCTGCACTCGACGCTGGACGTGTGATCTGTTTCCATGTCTTGCGTCAGTGGTCCAGCGCGAGTGAGCGCGGTTGTTCGGCAATAATTACACCATAACACGTTCTGCCGGCCTGCTTCTGCTTCCACTCGTCTGCGTCGGTGTATTTCTTGGCTGTAGTCGGACAGTGACTGGTGGCTACGAGGACTCGCCCGACGGTAAGTATCGCCCTTGGATTCGAACCTTTGGCGCGTATGGATAGGCAGTAGGGTATACCATCTGGGCTGCCGCTCTTCAGGGGTTATCAACTTTTCAGGGCGGCCTCTAAAAATCAGCCACAAACGGTGCAGTCAGTGGCCCTTTCACCTCGCAACACCCGGAGCGCTTTCGAGTTTGGCCCTAATCCGCGCGAGGCCGCAATGTCTCCCTTCTCACTTGTCTCCGGCATTGATTAGCTTACTGTTTCTACGAAATAAGCAACCTTTGTATCCACCGGAACCAACCGGGTTGGGGAGCGGACCATGTTCGGAAAACTGCGCGCGAGTGATGGCTGGAGATTTTTCGGCGTGCTCGCTCGGGCCGACCGCGCGCTGGCGGCGGCCTGGTGGAGTGTGCTGGTCTTGCGGGGGTTGCTGCCGGCTGCGTTTGCGGTCGCCATGGGCGTGCTGGTCGGCGCCGTCCAACACGGCGCACCTCTGGCCGCTCCCCTGGCGCTGGTCGGAGTAGTATTTATTTTGCTGCAGGTGCTCTCCCCGCTGCACCAGGTCATCGGAGGTAATCTCGGCAGCCGGACCGCGGCGTGGCTGTACGACGAGCTGACCGTTGCCTGTGTCCGTCCGCCCGGCATGGGCCATTTGGAGGATCCTCGCCTTACAACCGACCTGACGATGGCGCGCGATTTTGATCTCGGCATTAGCGGCCCGCCGTTGAATCTTTCGGTGGGCTTCATCGCGTCGGGCCTGGTGGAAATGGTGGGCGGGCTCGCGTCGGCGGTTGTGCTGGCAGGCTACGCCTGGTGGGCGCCGCTGGTCCTGGTCGGCGCGTGGCTGGCGACGCATTGGCTGCTGCGCGAGAGCGCAGTGTGGCGGGATCGCAACACCGAGGAGGTGCGGGCCGCGGAGCGCCACGCGGATTATGCTTACCGTCTTGCCGTGGAGCCGCCTGCGGCCAAGGAATTGCGTCTCTTCGGGCTGGCCAATTGGACCGTGGAGCGCTTCAAGACCCAGCGACGCCGGCTCTTCGAGCTGCGGTGGGAGGCCACAAGGTTACGGGAGCGGCCGGTCATTTGGAGCCTGCTGCTGGTGCTGGGCGCCAATGTGCTGGTGTTCGCAGCGATGGCCACCGACGCCTCCGCGGGCAAACTCGAATTGGCCAGGCTGGTGACCTTCGCCACCGCGGCGGTAGGCACAAGCATGATCGCATTCGGCGGCCTGTCCTGGGCGCTGGACGGGGCTGCGGCTCCGACCGGCGCAGTCCTGCGGTTGCAGGATTCGATGAAACCGGCTGGCGCTTTGCCTCTCGGAACTCGCGCGGCATCCGGCATGCCCGCGCGTGAGGTGCGGTTTTGCAACTTGAAATTCGCCTATCCCAACACGACCCAGCCGGTGCTCGATGGTTTCGAGCTAACGATTCCCGCGGGTTCGTCGCTCGCCATTGTTGGCCAAAACGGCGCGGGCAAGACCACCCTGGCCAAGTTGCTCTGCCGGCTGTACGATCCTCAGGAAGGGGCCATCGAGATCGACGGCGTGGACTTGCGCGACCTCGAAATCGCGGGCTGGCGCGACCGCGTCACCGCTGTTTTCCAGGATTTCATCCGTTTCGAGCTTCCACTGCGGGATAACGTCGCGCCCGCGGGCGCGACTGACGAGGTCATCCAGGCAGCGTTGACCCAGGCCGGAGCGGCGCACCTGGCAGGGCTGGACACGCCTCTGGCCAAGGGTTACGAGGGCGGAACCGATTTGTCCGGCGGCCAGTGGCAGCGAATCGCCCTGGCGCGGGCCTTGTGCGCCGTAAAGCTCGGCGCGGGACTGGTGCTCCTCGACGAACCCACCGCCCAATTGGATGTTCGCGGCGAGGCCGAGATTTTCAACCGCATCCTCGAGGCGACGCGGAAGGCGACGACCATCCTTATTTCCCACCGGTTCTCTACCGTGCGCCATGCCGATCGTATTTGTGTTCTCGAGCATGGGAAGGTGGTCGAACTCGGAACTCACGATGAGCTGATGGCGCTCGGCGGCCGATACCACACGATGTTCCAATTGCAGGCCTCCCGATTTGGCGGCGGGGCCGACGAAGAGGGTGAACGCCTTGATGAAGCCGGCTGACGACATGCCTGGAGCGATGCCCGCAATGTGGCGCGCGCTGAAGCGTGGCTACGAGGCCGAGCCGTTGCTGCTGCCGGTGTCGTTCGGACTGTCGCTGCTCGCGGCGTTGCCTGATGCGCTGATCGCCTTGTGGCTGAAATTGCTCGCGGACGGCGTGACGCGTGGGAATCGCCGATTGCTGCTCGGGGCCGCGCTTGGGCTGGGAATCTCCGCTGCGGGCACATGGTTCCTGCGAGTCGTCAGCGATCGCGCGCAGCGCCGGTTCCGGGATCGTTTGACGATTGCCCTCGAGTCTCACGTCGCCCAACTGCAGGCTTCGGCGGTCACCATCGCGCACCAGGAACGGCCCGAATACCTGGACCGGCTGGCGATGTTGCGCGACCAGGTCTTTGTCCTGGACCATATGTACATGTCGCTGTTTTCCACCTGCGGCTGGCTGCTGCGCCTGGCGGTAACGGTGCTCCTGCTGGTATCGATTCATCCGCTTCTGGGATTGCTGGCCGCGTTCGCCCTGCCGACCGTAATCACATCCACGTGGCGGCCCGGCGTCGAGCGCCGGGCGGACGAACGCGGCACGCCGGCCCGGCGGTTGGCGCGACATCTCTTTGATGTTGCGACCACCGCGCCTCCAGGGAAGGAGGTCCGCGTCACGGGGATCGGTGCGCGGTTGGTCGAGCAGCGCCGCGGGACCTGGGAGAACTGGTACAAACTGGTGTCCCAAGCCCGATGGGTCAGTGCGGTTTGGCACACGTTGGCCTGGGGGATTTTTGGATTGGGGTACACCGGCGCGGTTGTCTTCGTGTCGGTAACCTTGCATGGCACCTCAGCGCAAGTCCTGCTGGTGCTTGCGGCGGGTTCACGGTTGTCCGCGTATATCGGCGCGACGGTGGGCGAGATCGGTTTTCTGCGTGGTTTTTGGCTGGAAGGCTCGCGTCGCCTGGCGTGGTTGGAAGATTACACCAAGGCACTCACCGAAAATGCAGACCTCCCGCCGCCGACCCGGTTGAATCACGGGATTCGCTTCGAACACGTTTGTTTCAGTTATCCGGGCAGCGAGCGGCGGGCGTTGGAGGACGTGAACCTGGACCTGCCCGCCGGGAGCGTTGTCGCCATCGTCGGCGAGAACGGCGCCGGCAAAAGCACGCTGGTGAAGTTGCTGTGTCGATTGTATCAACCCGATTCGGGCCGGATTTTGATCGATGGAGCTGACCTGGCGCGGATGCCCGCAGCAGAATGGCGCTCGCGGCTGGCCGGCGCGTTCCAGGATTTCTTCCGCTTTGAGTTCCGCGCACGCCACACCGTGGGCCTGGGGGATGTGCCCCGCCTCGACGATGAGCCGGCGGTCGCGGCGGCCGTTGAGCGCGCCGGCGCCGGCGATGTCGTGAAGGGGCTGAACGCAGGGCTCGAGACGCAGCTCGGTCCGACGTGGCCCGGGGGCGTCGAAGTCAGTTTCGGCCAGTGGCAGAAGTTTGCCCTGGCGCGCGGGTTTATGCGGGAGCACCCGCTGCTGCTGGTGCTGGACGAGCCCACGGCCGCGCTGGATGCGGAAACCGAGCACGCGCTTTTCGAACGGTATGCCACCGTAGCGCGTGACGGCCGCGCGCCGGCCGGCGCTGGTAATGGCGCAAACGGCGCTAATGGCCGGATCACGCTGCTCGTTTCCCACCGTTTCAGCACGGTCCGGATGGCAGATCTCATCGTGGTGCTCGACGGCGCGCGCGTGGTCGAGGTAGGCAGCCACCACGCTCTGCTCGCCAAAGGCGGTTCCTACGCGGAACTCTATGGGATCCAAGCCGCCGCCTATCGGGCGATCCAAAGATAGGGCGCGCTGTCTCAGCGCGCCGCCTCAGTTCCGAGAAGCAGGCTCCATCTCAGTCCTTTCGCACTACCCCGGCGGGCTGGATGACTACATTCGGGAATGTCGTTTTTCTCCACAGATTTTTTCGGCTCCAGGTTGCGAGTTGAAAGTTGCAAGTTGGTTGCGCTGGCGGCCGTCAACTTGCAACCTTCAACCTTCAACCTGCAACCGCTCTCACAACGAGCTGGGTTCCGGCTGCGCCAGCCTAAGGACAGCGCGCGCTACCTTTGGGGGGCGCGGCGCTTGCCCACAGTCCTTCCCCCGTAACCGGTCAGTGGTGGCGGGCGGAGCGCGGCTGTCTCAGCCGCAGCATTCCCCACCAAAGCGCGGTTGCTGGCCGGTTCGGAGCCGTTATTTACCTCGTGGCTGCTGCGGCTGAGCCGAACTCCGCCGTTTCCGCTGTGACTGACCGGTTACCTTCCCCCACGTTCCTTCGATTGACCATCACCACAGGTCGTGCTACTCTGTTGAAGAATCCCCCTAGTCCACGTTTGGAATGCATAGGCCATGTCGTCGAATTGACCAGATGTCGCCTGCGCTGCACGGGCTCAGGCGCTAAATCGTACTGAAAGGCAACTGAACCATGAAGACCAACACAATCCTTACTCTTGCGGTGCTGATGTGGCTTGGTAGCGTGTGTGGCGCTACCGCCCAGGGCACCGCGTTCACCTATCAAGGCCGCTTGAATGACGGCGCTAACCCCGCGAACGGCACGTATGATTTGCACTTTACCGTTTACGACTTAGCCGGCGCTTTTGGGACGGTGATCGCCGGGCCGCTCACCAATTCCGCGACCGTCGTCAGCAACGGCCTATTTACCGTCACGCTGGATTTTGGCGCGGGAGTGTTCACCGGCGCCAGCCGTTGGCTCGAAATCGGCGTGCGGACCAACGCCAGCACCAACGCCTTCAGCACCTTGAGTCCCCGCCAGTCGTTGGCGGCCACGCCTTACGCAATCACGGCAGGCAACGTCACGGGCACCATCAACGGCACCACGATCACCGACGGGACGCTCACCGCCTCAAAGTTCGCCACCAACCAGGTCGTTACCAGCCTCAACGCGATTCGGGATGATGTGATACTGGCCGCGGGCACAAATGTCGTCATCTCGACCAACGGCCACACGCTAACCGTCTCGGCTGGGGGAGGTGGCGGAGGGGGTGGCAATGACTGGCTGTTAACTGGCAACGCCGGGACCGCTCCGGGCGTGAATTATCTCGGGACTTCGGATAACCAAGCCCTCGAACTTCATGTCAACGGGAGCAGGGCATTCCGCCTCGAACCGGCTCTCCCGGGAAATAATGTTATTGGCGGCGAGTTCAATTCCGTAAACTTGAGCGGCGCGGCCACCATTGGCGGTGGCATCAACAACGGCGTGAGCGCCAATTATACCACGATAAGCGGAGGCAGCGCCAACACCATTGGCAACTCCAGTTACTCGACGATTGGCGGCGGCTCGGGCCACTCGATTCAAGGGTCCTCGCCCTACTCGCTCATTGCCGGCGGCGCGGTCAACGTGATTCAAGGGTTTTCGGACTGCTCCTCCATCGGGGGCGGCACCATGAACGAAATCCAGTTTTTTGGCTTCAGTGCCACGATCGGCGGCGGCACCAATAACATAATCCAACCTGGCGCGCCCTGGTCAACGATTGGCGGTGGGGCTAATAACATCATCGCCGGCTATGGTTCCACCGTCGCCGGCGGTACCAACAACATCCTCATTGCAAACGTCGCCACTATTGCCGGCGGTGTCAGCAACTCTGTCATGAATGGTTCCAGCAGCGCCACCATCGGCGGCGGCTTGCAAAACAGCATTCTCACCAATGCGCCCCAATCAACGATCGCCGGCGGTGTCAGTAACTCTATCCTGAACCAGGCCAGCTACTCAACCATCGCCGGAGGAAGACTTAACACGATCCTCACTAATTCTGCCGGAAATCTGATCGGCGGCGGCGAGGGCAACCTGATAGGACCCGGCGCAAGTGATTGTACCGTCGCCGGCGGCTATGGAAACACAATCGGAACGAATGCCAGCAACTCGACGGTAGGTGGTGGGTTCAAGAACTTTGTTGGCGAAATTGGCACTATCGCCGGCGGTAGGCAGAACACGATTGCCAGCGCCGCCGATGGCGCATTCATCGGAGGTGGGGATGGCAATTCAATCTACGGTGGCGTCGAACCGGTTATCAGCGGAGGCGAATTCAACGTGACTTACGATTCCTACCAGACCATCGGCGGAGGGTCACATAACGCCATTCACCCCCTTGCCAATTTGTCGTTCATCGGCGGCGGCAGCTATAACACCATCGGGACCAATGCGGGTTTCTCAGCCGTCGGCGGCGGAGGTCAGAACGAAATCGACGCCAACTATGCCTTCGTTGGAGGCGGATCTCAGAATACAATATCGAACAACGCCCAGTATGCGACGATCACCTGTGGCGTCGGGAACGCCATCGGCAGCGGCGCGGGCCAGGCGAGCATTTTGGGAGGGTATTATAACAGTATCGCTTCCGGAGCCGTCGATGCGACTGTAGCCGGCGGTCTGGGAAACTCAGCAGGCGGTGCCGGCGCCTTCGTTGCCGGCGGTCAAGCCAACTCCGCGGGCGGTCGAAACTCTTTCGCGGCGGGTACTGGGGCCAGCGCCACTAACGACAATGCGTTCGTTTGGAGTGACGGGTTTGTTCCTGGCTTCAGCTCCACCGGCCCCAGGCAGTTCCTGATCCAAGCCCATAGCGGTGTTGGTATTAATAAAAGCAACCCGGCGCGTACTCTGGATGTCGCGGGCGATATAAACGCCGACGGAAACCTATATGTCGCGAGCTCTATCTATTCCACCAACACGGTTTATGCCCCGGTATTTCAAATGACCAGCGACCGTAATGCCAAGGAGAAATTCGCCGCGATTGACACCCGGGACATCCTGCAGCGCGTCGCCAGCCTGCCCATTTCCACTTGGAATTTCAAACAGGATGCCAACGCTCGTCACATCGGACCGATGGCCCAGGATTTCAAAGCCGCCTTCGAGGTCGGCGTTGACGATAAGCACATCGCCACGGTTGATGCCGATGGCGTTGCTCTGGCGGCGATTCAGGGCTTGAATCAAAAACTTGAACGAGCCCTCAAGCAAAAAGAAGCTGAGATCCAGGACTTGAAGCAGCGAAACAGTTCCCTCGAGCGGAGGTTCGGTGAGCTGCAAAAGACACTCCGCATGCTCGCAGAAAAAGACTGAAACCCATCACCGCCAGTGTGCTTGGCCCCTAAAAGCGGCAGGAGTGCCTGCGGCCCAGAAAAACCGGGCTACCCGAGAGTTACTTCGAAGCCGAATTCTGGCGAAGGATCAACTTTTGGACCGCGCCAATTTGCTCGGGTGTGGTCGCGTAGGGGAGTAATTTGGAGACATCGTCTGGATAGCGCCCGTTGTTGGCCGCCAGAAAGGCTTTCCAGACTGGGTTCATGGTCTCTCCGGTTTCTGACGACAAGAAGTCTGTCGTCCCCGATCCATGGGGGCCGATGCCGAAACGGGTGTCAAAGACATCGTCCACGGCGCTCTTCTGCGTGATGATGACATCGCTCCCCAACCCCAAGCTCTTAATGGTTTTGGCAGGGGCCACTTCCCAACGTTGAAGAAGCGCTTCGTCAATCGGCGGGTCGAAATATTGGCTCAATTGACCTATCTCGCTGGGCATCTGGCCGTTGTTGGCCTCCTGATAGGCCTTGAGCGCGCCCCGCAGCCTTGGAACGAGCTTGCTTTCGCCCGCGTTTCTGAGCGCGCTCAGAGCGCGACGAAAGTCTGAGTCGCTGTCGAGTTTGTCCTTGGCAGCGTCTAGCCAGTCCGTTTCCGTCAGCAATTGCAATTCCGGAATGTTTGATTCCGGAGTTTGTTGCAGTCGCTGTTTCAAGCGCTCCACCCGATCTTTCCAGGAGACGGCGTTGTAGAGTGTTTGATCCTCGGCAAGCTCGGCTTTGAGTTTCGCCAATTCTATCGAGCCTTGCTTCATCTGGCCTATCTCGGCACGGAGTTTGAGCAGCTCTTCCGAATCCCGGCGCAATTGTTCGTTCTCGGCCCTCAAAGCAGCAAACCGATGGGCGGCGTCCTCCTGTTCGGTGGTAAGCTGGCGGACTTGCTCCGCCATCGGCGCTTGTTGTTGAGTCAGCGAATCGACGGTGGCACGGAGGGCGGACGCTTGCCGCGCCTCGTAGAGTCCCGTTCCCAGGGCGGCGGCAATCGTGACGGTGATGGCGGTCTTTTGCAGCATGGTCGTGGCAATGGCTTTGGTTGCGGTTACAGCAGTCGTAAGGGTGGTTCCTGCGGCAAGAGCCGCGGAGGCGATGGTTGTTGCCAGCCCAGCCGGGGCGGCCTGCACTGCATGGGCAGCCACCGTGGCGCACAAGCCCGCCGCAGACGTGGTGAGCCCGCGCCGTACGAGTTCTTCCCGCAGTCTCTCCACCGCTCGGCTGACGCGTTTTTGCGCCGCGTCATCGCTCACGCCCAGGGCGAGGCCGACGCCTTTGAAATCGTAACCTTTAAAAAAGCGCAACAGGACGGCGTCCCGGTCTTCTTCGCCCAGGCCGGCCATGCTTTCGTCGATCAGCGGGCGCAGGCCTTCCCAGTTCGGCGCGGGTTCGGAATTACTGATGAGATGCTCCATGGCCTGCCTTTCGTAAGTGAGCCGCCGGCGGTCGCCGCGCAGTTGGTTAAGCGCCGCAAATCGCGTGCTGCGGTAAAGCCAGCCCACCAGCGAGCCGCTTTCGGTCATTTGTGCCGCCACCGCTCCGGCCTTCCGTGCCAAATCGCTGAAGACGCTTTGGGCGACGTCGCGTGCCAGGTCAGGTGAATCGGCTTGGCGCAACGCGGCCGAATACACCAGGTCGGTATGCCGCGTGACCAGCTCTGTGAACGCCGCTTCGTCGTGGCGCTCGGCGTAATCGCGCAGCAGCTGGGCATCGGACTGCTCTTTCATCTTATCCATTAAACACCCGTCCCCCGCCGAATCCGACAGACTTTTTTGCAGAATGCGCACGACGGCCGGGATTAGCTGCCAGCTGGTGTTGCCGTCGGGTGCTCAGTAATGCTCTCCGAAAAGCGGCAGAGGACAGCCGCAGTCCAAAACGCAAGCGCCGTTGCAAGCGCGACCTGTGCCCGAAGGTTGTGGAGTGCGGCTGTCTCCTGCCGCTTTGGCTCCTTGTTCCCTGACAGACTGCGAAGCGGGTTCTCCGGGTGCTCGTCAGCCCTGTTTCCTGAAAACAATGATATGCTGCCAGGGCAGCTTGCGCTTTGTTTCCACCCATTCGAGTGGCTGAACTGCCATTTCCTTCTTCACTTGGGCCTCGCTCATTTTGTGCAGCGGCTTGATCGGCACCTTGGGATCTTCCGCGCGGAATTCCACGAACACCACCCGACCCCCGGGTTTAAGCGACCGGCAGATCGCCTCCATCATCTCGTAAGGAAAATCGAACTCGTGATAAACATCCACCATCAGCACCAGGTCCACTGACCGGGCCGGCAGTTTCGGATCGGTCGTCGTGCCGAGGACCGGCGTGACGTTCGTGACGCCTAACCCGGCCATCTTATTCGTGAGCAAGTCCAGCATCTCCGGCTGGATATCCTCGGCGAAAACTTTTCCCCCGGGTCCGACCTTTCGGGCGAGGCGACGGCTGAAGTAACCCGTGCCTGCGCCGATGTCGGCCACCGCCTGGCCTGGTTCAGGCCCGAGTTCCTCGACCAGCTCTTCCGAATGCTCCTCCTGGTTGCGGTCCGAGCGTTCCAGCCAATCGGCCGCTTCGTGACCCATCACGTGTGCGATTTCGCGGCCCAGGTAGAACTTGCCAATGCCGTCCGGGTCGTGTTGCTCGCGGAATTCGTAGCGGTTTGTGGTTGCCGTGGCAAGTGCCGCAGGGTCGGCAGCGGGCAGGATAAGCTGCCCCCAGCGGCAAAAAAGAAGCAGCAATGACAGGTAGCCCAGCCGTCCCTCAACCGCCTTCATCATCGGATACATTACCTACAATGTGACCACAATACCGCCCTGGCAAGAGCGCCCCAGTCGCGGGAAAAGTTTTTCCGAAACTTGATGTCCCTGGCGGTGTATAATGAAAGACGCCATCGGTTCGCCAGGAGTTGAGTGGATGAAAAAGAAGGGATGATTCGGGCAACGGTTCGCCAAGGAGGTGGGGATGGGGAATCCCGCTGAAGAAAACGATCCGCCACCCGAATCGCGCGTATTTTTGCCAAAACGTTGCAAGGCTGTCAACAAGAATTTCAAGAATTGTCGCGTAATTTTCAAAACAGGAATCTTTCGTAGTTAGCAAGACCGGAAACCTTTAGTTGGGGCGATGGGTTCTCTTGCCGCCGGTGGTATTTTGACGGATACGCGATTGCAGCCCTGTCCCTCCGGGACAAAGGCACGCCGTGGCTTCCAACGGCATCGAGTTCCTAATGGCTTCTATTCTGTCCCGTGCCCAAGTAGCCAAACCGCTCCACCCGCAGCAGCTAACCTTGACCGTGCAAGCGGTTCTGCCTACAAGAGAAGGAAATGAGCCGGTTTGTCGCGTCGAACTTGAATCCCCGAGTTGCGGAAGAACCACGGGAAAGGAATCGGAGGTCACGGGCCATGAGTGAGAGGGCAAAGCCCTGGCCTGTTCTCGGGTCGCATCGCGTAGTTTGCGGGAACCTGGGCCTTGCCCTGTTGCTGGTTTGTTTTGCCCAGCCGGCACTTGCCGAATTCAAAGTGGGACTGGTGCTGGACCGTGGCGGCAAGGATGACAAGTCGTTCAACTCCTCGGCCTTCGAGGGCGGGAGCAGGGCCAAAGACAAGCTCGGCATCTTTCTCAAATACGTAGAGGCCACCGACGACAACGCCTTCGAGCCGCTGCTGCGGGCGTTTGCGCAGCGGAACTTTGACCTGATTATCGGCATCGGCTTTGCGCAGAAGGAGGCCATCACGAAAGTCGCCGGCCAATTTCCGAAGACCCATTTCGCCATTGTTGATGCCCAGGTGGATTCGCCGAACGTACGGTCCCTCTTGTTCGAGGAACACGAGGGAGCCTACCTTGTCGGCGCTATCGCCGCGCTCACCAGCCGCTCTGGAAAGGTGGGCTTTGTGGGCGGAATGGACATTCCGTTGATTCGGCGTTTTGCCCTCGCTTATGAAGCCGGCGCGAAGAAAGTCAACCCGGGAGTGACGGTTCTCGCCAACTATGTCGGCATCACCAGCGAGGCCTGGAACAATCCGCCAAAGGGCAAAGAACTCGCTGTCTCGCAGTACGACCAGGGCGCAGACGTGATCTTTTCGGCGGCGGGCGCGTCGGGTCTGGGCGTGCTCGACGCCGCCGAGGAAAGAAAAAAGTTTGCGATTGGCTGCGATTCAAACCAGGACTGGACCAAACCGGGATGGATCCTCACGAGCATGCTCAAGCGCGTGGATGAGGCCGTGTTTGCGACGATTGCGGAGGCGAAGGCCGGCCAGTTCGCCGGCGGTGTGAAGCATTTCGGACTGGCGAACAAAGGGGTGGGTTATTCCGTGGACGAGTTTAACGCGAAGATTTTGACGGAGGCGGTTCGGCAACGCGCCGAGGTCCTCAAGGCCGACATCATCGCTGGTCGCATTATCGTGCCGGATTACTATAAAAAATAGTTCAACATCCGTGGAAGTGGAGTTGCGCGGGTTGACGAAGCGTTTCGGCGAGGTGGTCGCGAATGCGGGGGTCGGCCTGCGAGTGGAGCGCGGCACGATTCATGGCATCATCGGCGAAAACGGCGCCGGCAAATCGACGGCCATGAACCTGCTCTACGGCCTGTATCGGCCGGATGCGGGAAGCATTCTGATTCGGGGAGAAACACGGTCGTGGGCGTCACCCGCCCAGGCAATCGCCGCCGGCATCGGCATGGTACACCAGCACTTCATGCTCGCCGGCCCTTATTCCGCGCTGGACAATATCCTGCTGGGGGCTGAACCGCTCCGTTGGGGCCTGATTGACCGCCAGGCTGCCCGCGCTCGTCTTGACAAGCTCGCCGCTCAATATGGCTTGTCGATGGATTGGGATCGTCCCGTCGAGCAACTCCCGGTTGGAGCGCAACAGCGGCTCGAGATCCTCAAGTTGCTCTTTCGCGACGCGAGCATTCTCATCCTGGACGAACCCACCGCGGTTTTGACGCCGCAGGAAACTCAGGCGTTGTTCGTCAATTTGAAAAGGCTCAAGGCGGAGGGGAAAACGATCCTGCTGGTAACGCACAAGCTCAAGGAGGTTATGACCGGTACCGAGCGGGTGACGGTGTTCCGTGCCGGAAAAGTTGTCGCCGAACTGGAGACGGCGCGAACGAACCCGCAAGAGTTGGCTGACCTGATGGTTGGCAGGAGGGTTCTTTTGAGCCTGGACGTCGCCCCGGCGAAACCGCGGCCTGAGATGGCCATCGAGGCGGCCGACTTGGGTGTCGCGGGTACGGCCGGCAGCCGGCCCCGGCTCTCGGAAGTGAGTTTCGAGGTGCGTCGAGGCGAGATCGTGGGCGTTGCCGGAGTTGAAGGCAACGGACAAACTGAACTGTTGCAGGCCTTGTTACACCCGCGCGAGCCGGGGTGCCTAAGCGCCGGGACGGTCAAAGTTATGGGCCAGGATGTTAGCCGGTGGCCCGCGGGGAGGATTCGGGAGCTAGGTGTCGCGGTCATCCCGGAGGACCGCCTGCAGGAGGGTTTGCTGCCGGACCGGCCGGTGAGCGAGAATTTTCTTCTCGGACTGCAGCGCAGCCCGGAGTTCAGCCGGGCCGGTTTTCTGCACACCGACCGGGTGCGGAGCGCCGCTCACCACGCGGTCGATGATTACGATGTTAGGCCGCGAGATCTGACTCTGTCGGCCGGCAAACTTTCGGGTGGCAACCAGCAAAAGCTCATCATCGCTCGCGAGTTCCAGCGGCAACCGAGCGTGCTGTTCGCCACTCAACCGACGCGGGGCGTGGATGTCGGCGCTATCGAATTCATTCATCGGCGTATCGTGCGCGCGCGCGATGAAGGCGCCGGCGTGCTGCTGGTTTCTTCGGAACTCGACGAGATCCTTGCATTGTCCGACCGCATCCTGGTGATGTACGAGGGGCGCATCGTCGCGGAGTTCAGGCGCGGCGAGGTTTCCGAGCGCGAACTCGGATTGAAGATGGGAGGAGCATGAACCGAGGGCAGATCGCAAAGTGCAGAGTGCAGAGTGCAGAGTGGAAGAAGAGTGGAGTTCGGGTTTGGCGTTGCGGGGACCTAAGCGCGTGAAAAAGATTGCTCAACCGGTATTGGCTGCCGCCCTGGGCTTGGCTCTGGGGCTGGCGCTTACCTGGGTTGCTGGGGAGAACCCGTGGCATGTGCTGTGCGTCCTGGCCAAAGGGGCCTTCGGCTCGGGATACGATTTCGGGATGACCCTGTTCTATACCACACCCTTGGTGTTCACGGGCCTTTCAGTGGCAGTGGCGTTTCACGCAGGGCTTTTCAACATCGGTGCGGAGGGTCAGCTTACCCTCGGGGCATTGGCGGCGGCGGCGGTGGGCGCCATCTGGCCCGCTCTGGCCTGGCCGCTGGCACCTTTGTTCGCCGGGCTGGCGGCCATCGCCGCGGGCACACTTTGGGGCGCAATACCCGGCTGGCTTCGAGCCCGTCGGGGCAGCCACGAAGTCATCAACACGATCATGCTCAATTTCATCGCCGCCGGGCTGGCGAGCTATGTGGCACTTTACCTGCTGAAAAATCCGGCATCGCAAAACCCTGAGACGCGGCCTGTCGGCACAGGTTACTCGATTCACCAGTTCGGCCTTTTTGGGGGTGCGCCCGTGAGCCTTGCGTTGCCACTGGCGCTGCTGGCAGCCGACGCCGTCTGGGTGCTGCTCTGGCGCACATCTTTGGGCTTTGAGATCCGAGCCGTCGGTCAGAGTGAATCCGCGGCGCGCGCGGCCGGGATTGATCCGGGCCGGATCAGAATCGTTGCCCTTGCACTGGCTGGGGGATTGGCTGGCTTGGTCGGCATCGGCGAGGTCCTGGGCAATGCGGGAAGGTTTAAAGTCGGGTTCTCACCGGAATACGGATTTATGGGCATCGCCGTCGCGCTGTTGGGCCGCAATCAGCCGGGCGGTGTGCTGGGCGCGGCGTTGCTGTTCGGCGCGCTTCACAAAGGCACCGCCGAGCTGGACCTGGAGACCGAGCACGTAACGCGCGAGTTGTCGCTGGTTCTGCAGGCGCTGATCATTTTGGCGGTTTCGGCAGAAGGGTTGTGGAGCTTCAGAAGCAAGAAGGCAGCCGCCGGAGCCCAAACCACTTAGCCGTATCTATGCAATGCGAATTTAACGCAAAGACGCAAAGGTGCAGAGGCGCAAAGGCGGGAACCGGGTTTAAATTCGGACAAGAGGTTCACTTTCCAATGAGACCTCAACAGATCTGCTCTTTGGCTTTGGATTCCTCAGACCCTTTGCGTCTTTGCCTCTTTGCGCCTTTGCGTTAAGGGTTTCGACTCAATAGATACGCTTAGCCCTATGCTCACTCAACTCTTAGCATCGACATTGCGGGTTTCAACCCCGCTCATCTTCGCCGCATTGGGCGGGATGCTGAGCGAGCGGGCGGGAGTGATCAACATCGCTTTGGAAGGCATGATGCTCGTCGGGGCTTTTGGCGCTGCGGTTGGGACTCTGGCGACCCATTCGCCCTGGCTGGGCTCCCTTTACGGCATGGCAGCCGGCCTGTCGCTCGCCGCGCTCTATGCGTTTTGCGTGATTCGTCTGCGGGCGAATCAGATCGTCGCCGGCATGGCCATTAACATGCTCGCGTTGGGCTTGACGCCGTTCCTGTGCAAAATCCTTTACGATGTCACCGGCTCGACACCCGCGATTCCACTGGAACAACGCTTTCGATCAGCGCCGCTTTATTTGAGTTGGCTGTTGGTCGGCGTCTGCTGGTTCGTGCTCAAGCATACCCGCGCCGGTTTGTGGCTGGGATTTGCGGGCGAACATCCCCAGGCGCTGGATGCCGCGGGCATTCGGGTGAGCCGTGTCCGGTGGATGGCAGTGCTGGCGAGTGGCGCGCTGGCGGGGATGGGCGGGGCCTCCCTTTCGATTTTCCTCTCATCGTCCTTTGCGCGGAATATGACTGCCGGCCGCGGTTTTATGGCGCTTGCGGCGCTTATTTTCGGCAAATGGAAGCCGGTCCCCGCAGCGCTCGCCTGCCTGTTATTCGGCCTGGCGGAAGCGGCTGCGATCCGCCTTCAAGGCGTGGTCTTGTGGGGAACCGAGCCCGTCCCGGTGCAATTCATCCAGATACTGCCTTACGCTGTGACGGTGCTGGTCCTGGCCGGATTTGTTGGACGCGCTCGCCCGCCCAAAGCGCTGGGGACAGCCTTCCGGCGAGCGTGAAACCGACCGAGCACTTCAAAGGCAAAGTTATCGAGCGTGGAATCGCTAATCGGTTCGCCGTTGAAAGCGAGGGTCAGACTCAACAAACTCTCACGCTCTGCGAGATGCTGGAATTGGGCCTCCGCAATCTTAGTGGGCATGCACTCCAGCGGGCCGACGGCGATCACCGCGTCGATCTGTTTTCTCCGCCAGGCTTCGAGGGATGCGCCGATGGTCAACACCGCTTCCCCTTCGAGAGCGGAACTGACGTATGGCGTGGCCGCCTCGAGGCTTTCCTCTACTGAAGGAGGTTTCGGCCAGCCGAGGTGCGGCGCGAGTGCCGCCAGAGCGGTCGCTTCGATGCGGTGTTGCACGTGTTCGCTGAACCGGTCGGCGAGACGGTTCCGGCCGGCTTTGTGCCGCCGGACATAGCTGCAGTAGGCGAGCCATTCCACCTGGGGCGCCACGCGCACTCGCAGCCCCCGCGCCTCGAGCTTTTTGATCAGGAAGTCATTGCTGAACGCTACCGCGCGGACGTAAATCTCCCCGGTGAGTTCGACCACCGGTCGTTCGCCCGGGCCGCGGAGCTTCGCGAATTCCGCGCCGGCGCGCTCGAGTAATTCGCGGAGCCCGAAGAGCTTGCCGGTGGCCACTTGCCAAAGCGCCGGTGCCAACGCGAGGTCGCCGCTGCCGGCCGCTTCCAACCACGCGAGCAGTTCGGTGAAGCAGCGTTTATACAGCGCTTCCGCAGCGCCGTGCTTCCGCTCGAACGGGCGCACGTCCAGCAGAGCTTGCAGGAGCACATCGTTGGCGGCAAAACCGGCGAGCAAGAGCATCTCCGCGCCGGCGGGCAGGTCATCGAAATAGCCCGAATCATTCGGCGACCAGATGCGGAGCCGGTCACGCCAGCCGAGGCGTTCGAGGACGATCCGGTTCAGCAAATTGTAAACGCCGAAGCGGCACGGACCGTCGGTGTTCGGCATGACGTAGACGAACCGTTCACCGTTCCGGGAGCGCTCGAGGCGCCGCAACAGCGTGCCGAGCGTCATCGGCATCGGCAGGCACTCCTTGCCCGAAGTGTAGCGCCGGCCCAGTCGTAGAGATTCGGTGTGCGGAGCAGGCAGAGCCTCGGTCGGAAACCCGAGTCCGCGCAAGACAGCAGCGACGGTTTCGGAAGCCGACCCCAGGTGGGGAATCAGCAGCTTTTCAGAGGAGCCGTTGTGCCGGACGAGGTCGCGGAGGCGGAAACCGTTGGACTGGAGGGCTACGAAATCATTTAGCTGGGCGGAGGAACGGGCGGCGCGGCGATCTTCCTCAACGCAATGCAGAAACGCTTCAACGCGCGTCTTTGTGCCGGCGTCGCCGCAATGACCGTCGGTTTCGATAATGGCGAAGGGCTTGCCCTCCATCACGTACGCGGCGAAATGCAGATTAAAACTGTCCGGACCGCAGGAGTAATTGCTGCAATAAAGCGCATACACATCCGCGGCACGCCTGACCTGGTGAGCCGCCCGCAGGAGGGTCTGGCCGTAGCCCCAATACATGTCCGGGAATAGCGGCGAGGCGGCGTCGAGCGGATAGCAATCGGCGGGAATGCCGATCGCGCCTTGCTCGCGCAGGATCGCCGGAACGTTCGAATTCAAAATGCGGTTGTGAATCGAGTAATTCCGGCCCAGCACAACGACCGGGACGAGGTTGCGCTCCTTGCAGAAATCAAGCGCTCGGCGGCCCATTTGCGCGCAAGCAGCGTCAAATCGACGCTGGGCCGCAGCCCCCGCCCGCCACGCCTCGCGCCATGCCGAGTCGCGCAAGCCCAGGTCCTTTGCCAGGCCGCGGCAACTCGCCAGGAATTCCTCCGACTCCATTCCTGCGTCGCCGAAATCGATGTGCGGGGAAAGAAGACGAGGCGCCTTTGGCCGGCTTTCGAGGGTGCAGCGCAAAACGTCAGGCGCGGCCTGCACAATCGGACACACGACTGAGCAACGCAGGTCTTCGGGCCGTGGCACGCTGCGCAGCATCGGCACAAACAGCCAATCCGCGCCCGAGGCCGCCATGCGCTCCGCCATCCCGTGAAAGAGCTGCATCGGTGCGCAGAACGGGACCATCGCCGATTGGATGCCCGACTTGAGCGTGGCCTGGTCGGCGCCGGCAGTGATTTCAAGGTCGAAACCGGCGTGGTGAAAGAAAGCCGCGAAAAAAGGAGCCAAACCCTTGAGGATGAATTCGTCGGTAAACGCGACTCTGCGCTTGCCGCGCGATACGGCGAAACCAGCCAGGAGCTTTTGGAGCAGCTCCTCTCGCTCGCGGAACGGGTCGGGCGCCAGGTCGGGCAATTTCCTCTTGCGGGTCGCTTTATCGTGCAGGGCGCAGCCGCCGCCCCAGGTGAACGTTGAGCGCTGGTCGCAAACCCGCGTGCGCAAGCGCTCGATGCGGCAGCGGTTGCCGCCGCCGCCGCAACCGGAAGCAGCCCGGCACACAAACGAATCCTTCTGCTCGACACCCGCGGTCAGAAAGCGACTCAGCTCCAGCGGCGCCAGTTTTACCACGCCGAGTTCGCGGGCGGCCACCAGGGCAATGCCGAAAGCGCCGACCGTCCCGGGATTGGGCGGCACGACGACCTCGCTGCCGGTTTGTCGGGCGACGGCCGCCGCCAGCGCATCGGCGGAGAAAGGCATACCCTGGCAGAAAATCACTTTGCCGACCGATCGGTTGCCTTTCACGCGGTTCAGGTAATTCTTGATGATGGAATCGTACAGGCCCGAGATCAGCGCGGCGGGCTCGACGCCCGCGGACACACCTTCGTCGATTACCTCGGCCATAAACACCGAGCAATGCTGCCCGAGAGACACGCCTGATTTCGCCGCGAGGGCCGCCTGGCCGAGCTGGCGCACATCTCCGATGCCATCAAACTTGCGGCCCTGCTCCTCGATAAAAGAGCCGGTGCCAGCGCTGCAGGCCTCGTTCATCGCGCAGTCAATGATGTGCCCCTCGGCGAGCCGAATGTATTTGGCGTCTTGCCCGCCGATTTCAAAAATAGTATCGACGCGCCCATCGAAATGAAGCGCGCCCGTCGCATGCGCGACGATCTCGTTGACGATGAAAACCGCCTCCTTGCCGTAGCACGAGGTCAGCAGCGAGCCGGCGACCTCCCGGCCGCTGCCGGTCGCTCCGAAGGCGACGACCGGGAATCGGGCGGGCGGACTGTTCGTAAAACAGCGCAGCAGGTCCTGCGCAGCGCCGACGGGGTCGCCCTGGGTTTGACGGTAGGCCTCCCAGAGGACCTCCTGCGAGCTGCCATCCATGGCGACCAGCTTGGCGCCGGTGGACCCGATGTCGAAGCCGAGGATCAGGCGGCGGACCTCGCCGTTGACTTGCGGCCAGGGACGCGCGGGCATGCGGCGCACTTGAGCAAGGGATTCAACGAGCGCGGGTAGGCGTTCGAGTTTCAATTCGCGAGGCGGCAGCAGCAATTCCTCGAGCGGCGGCAATGTTCCCGGTGCCTCGGTGGCCATCAGTGCGCAGCCGAGGGCTTCAAGGCAGACCGAATCCTCTGTCTCCACCGTGATCAGCTCCAGTTGCTGACGGGCGAGGGCTTCGCCAAAGATCCGCCGCACGCGTGGCGCGCGGCTCACACCGCCCGCCAACAGCACCCGCCGGGGGCTCATCCCGGGCTTCAGCAGAACCAGGACGTTTTCACAAACAGCATCGAACAGTCCTGCCAGAATGCGCGCCCGGTCTTCTCCCTTGTTGGCCAGGTGGGTCATGTCCGTCTTGAGAATGACCGGGCAGCGGCCTGACAGCGGCGCCGGGTTCGGGACGTCGGTGCACAGCCGGCTGGCTTCCTCCACGGTCAGCGAAAAGCGTTCGACCAGTTGGCGGAGGAAGTTGCCGGTACCTTGGGAACAGCGGCTGTTCTCTCGAAACACCGTCAACCCTTTGTCGCGGACTTCCAGAACGGAGAAACCGTGGCTGCCGATATTGACGATGGTGGCGGGCTGATCGCCGAACCGGAACTGGTACGCGCGGAGCTGGGCCTGCTTTACTGGAATCCGTGCCAGCTTCACCTGGCCGGCAAAACGCCCGGTGACCGTTGCGCCTCGGACCCTCGTCCAATCCCACTCCCGCAGCATTTCGAGCAGCACCGGGCCGGGCTTCTTCCCGTGTTCACGAAGTTCCCGGCGGCCCACTCGCAACCCCGTGACGTCGCGGAGTAGTTCGAGCAGCTTCACCGTCTCGGCGCCAATATCGATGCCGATGAAACGGGCAGGTTCCAGGCCAAAGCCCGGTGGCGGCTCCGATTTTGGGGAGCTTGCGTTAGTTTGATTCAGGGTCTTCATGAGCGAGCAGCCCAGGCTTCGGCTGCTCTGCCGCTTCCGCCGGTATTCTGAGCAGGTTCGGGTTGAACTTCAACACCGCAAAATCGGAGCGGGAACGGCCACGTCCCCGTCATTTCCCGCGAATCGAGCCAAGATGGGGACATGGCCTTCCCCGCTCCTGGCCCGTGTGATTGGTAATTGCGCTCACTCATGGGTCGCGTTGCGTCCGAAAGCGAACGTTGCCGAGACCGCCGCGTGGTCCGAAGGCGACTGCGGAGGCTGGGTTCTCAAGCTTCTTCATGACTCATTTCCTTCCGTTTCGGCGGGGCTATTATGCCGCCCGCACCGGCCCCGCTCGCGCCGATGATGGCGAATCTGATCGGTGGCGTTTATACCAAGGGGGCAACGACACCGTTAATCGAAAAAATTGTCGGTCCATCAGGAAAACTGGGACTTGGGGAAAATCGAGGCTGCAACCTGGACCGAGGATTCGGGCCCGAGCATGGTCTGGGGCGCCTCAGGTTCAAGTTACGATTCCCCAGCGCGCTACAAAGCCGCTGCGGTATTGTGCTGGCTGGACGGAAGGACCAGCCGTAGGATTCACTCAACTCAAACCCATGGCTTGCGGGCCGACAACCTCACTTGCCAATGCCAGAACCAGTTCAAATTCACGTTCTGGTTCTTCTATACCGCCGCCATCTGCGACGACCTGGGTCTACCCAACTTCAAGACCTTGGGCCGGTATGCATAGCGAAGGCTGCACCGATGTAAGGAGCAGGCTGCACTCCAACGCGAGAGCCCCTCTCCTGAGAATCCGGCCCCTCCTTCGCCTGGACCTTGCGCTGAGCCTTCACGCAACGAACGGCCAAGTTGAGAATCGAGAGGGAGCCAACCATAGCGATAGACGATCAGTCTAACTGGATACGCTGGTGGGCCGTCCAGGAATCCCAGTGGCCGAAGCGGTCGCGCGGGATCTCTGAGTTCTCGGGGTAAACGAGATAGACGGCGTTGCGGGAGCAGGACCAGGCGTAAATGAGATTGTTGCGAGGAAAGGTTTTCCTGACGTTTTTGGAAGTGCCCGGGTCGTTGATGATGGGGTCGCCTTCTTCAGTAAAGCCGACCAGCACGACCAGGTGGCCATTGGGACCGGGACCCTTCCCGCGCAGCCGGTCATAGTCGAGCGAGAGGCCGACGGGCATTCCGGTGGCAATCCATTCCTCCAGTTCGGCGACGTCGCTCATCCGGGTAACGTAAGCCCGCATCCCGTGCGGGGAGCCGGCATACGCCATGTTGAAAGCCCAGTTCCCGGTGCCTTTCCACTTGGCGTCATAGATGGCGCTGGCGATCTCGGGCACATCGCGGTCGAGGTCCTGTCGTTTGAGGTCCTTCGCCCAAAAGTTCATGAGCATCGAGACCGTGGTTGGGCTGCAGAGAACCTTGCCGTTGGGATAGCTCATTTGGCTGCGCTCCAGCACCGGCAGCAGCCGGTCCCACGCGGCGCGATTCGGCGCGATCGGGGCAGGGGAGGCGCTGGTGTCGGTAAGAGACAAGCCGAGGAATTTCAGCTTGGGAAGCAGCAAGTCGTCGCCGCCAAGCGTCAGGCGCACCTGGAAGCGGACGCTCGGACGATTCAAAGTGAGGGTGTCGGTGGAGACAGTTCCGTCATCGTCTCTCTGGCCGGGAACGCTTTCGCGAGGATAGCGGGCGGGGTCGCTCGACCACAGACCCATCTTGTAGTACTTCGTCGTGTTGGCTGGGTAGAGCGCGCGCGCTTCGACTCGCAGGTAAGCGCCATCGGGGGTGTCCGCGTTCCATGAGGCGATGAGTTCGTTCCAGTTGATGCGGGCCACGAGTACAGGTGAGGTGAGCACGAGCTCACCCGGTTTAGGGCCGCGGGATTTCTCGAAGGCCGAAAAATGGTTGAATCCGATGAACTGGTTGCCGCGGGCGTCGAAAGCCGAGGCGTTCAAGTTGGGCAGACACGCACAGGCGAGCATGAGGCCAAGTGCCAGCCTGCGCCAGTTGTTCAGCGGCGCGACGGTTTGCCGCGGTGGGCACATCTGTGGGTCAACTGCTGTTCTTGGGTTCATTTGCCGCATAGGATTATGCCGGGGCAGCAAGGGAAAAGCGACAGTAATCTTGACGGGAAATGGGGAGAGGGAATCGAGAATTGAGGACTGAAAAGTTGAAATTGTTGAAGAGAGGCTCTATCGGTGGCGCAGAGCGAGCCACCAGGGCCAGAGGACGAGGAGGATAAACAGGAAGCCGCCGAGAAGGTTGGTTTTCGTTTGTCGTGCCAGACAAGGGACCAGTTTCAAGAGGCCACCCAGAAGAATTCCGGCGACGAAGCCGCCCGCATGCGCCATCACATCCGTGCCGGGAGCAAGTCCCAGCAAAACGAACAGCAGCACTGCCGCCAGAACGCCCGTGACGACGTGTTTCGCCGTGCCAACAGTGCGATGGGGGCGACCGGAACGTGTCAACACCGCAATTCGCGTGCTTATATTGGGGCGGGGACGGCCACGTCCCCGGGTGAGCCTACCGGATTCGAATTCCGTACGGTCGTCACCCTCCCCGCCCCGGCGTAGAGGGCTGAGTTCGGGGACATGGCCGTCCCCGCCCCGACGCAGCGGCAGGGATTGTATGGCGAGGAGGCCTAGTGCGCCCATGACCATGCCCGAGGCGCCGAGGCTAAGATGCGAGGCAGGGGACAACAGCCAGACCACCAGGTTGCCGCCAGCTCCAGCCAGGTAAGCCGCCAGAAGGCCCGCGCCGGTGCCATAGCGCGCCATGGTCAAGCCTAGCAGCACCAACCCAATCACGGCGTTGCTGGCCAGATGAGCGAGGTCAGCATGGAGCCAGACAGCAGTGAAAAGACGCCACCATTGGCCACGGCTCGCGGCCACGGAGTCCATGAGCCCGGCGGAGCGCAGGTCTGTCTGGGCGTCAACCCAATAGAAGAATGCCAGCAGCACTGCCCACGCCAGGCTGCCCCAATCGAACAGCACACCCTGCTGAAACAGCTCCCGCCTCCACGGCCAGCGGCGGTTTTCGACTCGGTAAAGGTGGAGCGCTTCCTGCGCGGTCTGGTGATCTTTGGCTGGGACGAGTAGTCCCCAAGCGGCGGTTTCCTCAGAGCAATCGATGACCGGTTCAATGCCTTGGCTTAGGAGCACAAGGCTCCAATCCATGGCTTCTCGGCGCGAACGCGCGGGGATGCGGGCTGTTTCCGTTTCGGTTTCCATCCTGGTGGAAATGACCCCGGAAACAGAGGGCTGTCAAGGCGGACAGCTACGGCAAAGCCGCTTCTTTTTGGTGGTATTGCTTGTCTTCAGGCTGGGTCGGTCTGATTAGCAGAAAACCCAGATTCGCCTTGATCCAGGGGCCGGTCAGGGATTTTTCGAAAACGACTTCCTGGGCGGTGTGCCAGGTTGGGAAGTAATTCGCCCCATAAACATCGTTCTGGAAATTCTCCATCGCCCGGACCTCCGTTGGGGTGAAATAGCGCGCGTTCAGTAAAGCCAACACCGCTAACAACATGCAGCTACACCGGATTATCCCCGAGCCCATGCCCAAATAATACTCGCTCCGTCCAAAAATGTCGCTTCCGATGAGTTTTCCCCCTAACTGATGCTTGAAAAGGGCGAACAGGCCCAGAATTACAAGCGCACCAATCGCATAAACGAAAAGGAAGGAAGCCAGCAGGCTAAAAGGGCTGGATTGGGCCAACCAATGCCCGACCGGGTCATAAAGCAGCGCACAGCCAACGATTACCGCCAGCCATTTAACGAGGTTCATCAGTTCCTCGGACATCCCGTGCTTCCGGCCCGTCAACAGCCCGAGCGCCAGAACGCCCAAGACGACCACATCGAACAGATTTATCGGCAAACTATTGAGATTCATGTGTCTAGGCCGTTCCGGCACCACTTCTCATGTGCAAGAATGCCATAAGTACCTAGCAGCCAGTTCCATGCCAAAAACTGCCCCCCCCGGGGGGTGGAAGAGCGGGGGTGCGCAGTGTCAAGTGTCAGGGGTCAGGTTGCGGGAGGGCTCGCGGGAACCCTCGCCCTCCCAAGGCCTGCCTCAGTGGGAAAGCGCCGTCAGCCAGGAACGGATCGCGGCCGCCTGCGGATTACGCGGGTCGGTCTCGAGGACCTTCAAGTAGTGCGAGCGGGCTTTGTCCGGTTGCTGTAATTGCTGAGCGTAAAGGTTACCCAAGGCGAGGTGAGCGCGACCGTCATTCGGGTAGGCAGTGATGTCCTTTTCCAACTCGTTGGCGGCGTCGAGCAGGTAGTTCGCCTGTTTAAGCACTAGAGCGAAGTTGTAGCGTGCATCGCTCGACTCCGGACGCAGCGCAAGGGCGTTTTCATAAATGCTCAACGCCAGCGGCAGATTCCGAACCTGCGTAGCCGCCAATGCAAGATTGTAATCTGCGTCGAAAAAGCTTGGGTCCAACTGGAGTGCCCGCCGATAGGAAGCGATTGCTTCCGCCTGCCGCTGAGCCTGGTGGGCCTGCACTCCCTGGGCAAAAGCACGCTCTGCTTCCGAGCGATCGCCTGGATTTGGTTGGGTGGGCGCCCGATAACGATAGCGGGGGAATCTCGAGTCCGGCGCATTCAGTGGCAGCAAGGCGGGCGTTTCGGCGGGTTGAGCCGGGGAGGGTGGGGCGGCAGCCACAGGTCCTGGGACGTCCTGCGCCGTCTTGAGGACCGGCTCAGCTGACAAATGGACCACTTCGATTTCATTTGCGGGAACTGTCGGTGGGGGCGACACCGGCTTCACCGCAGCCGCGGGGGGTGCCGGCTTCGACCCGATGGGCGGCGATTCAGTTCGCGTGGCCATGGCCGTCCGCGCAAAATCTGTTCTGGTAACGTTTGGCATACCGGAGATCCGCGCGGTTTCGGTGGGGGCTGGTTTGAGAGCGGTCAAGCTGGTACGGACTTGCGACGGGGACGCACTTGATGAAGAATGCACAGAAGCTGTCGCTTCCGGTGTCGGGCCAGCGGCAGCCACCGGACCTTGGTAAGGAGCCAGCTCCAGCTCCAGTCGGGCTACGACTGCTTTAACCGCCTCGGAGTTTTCGGGAGTCGGTTTCAAAGCGAGATACTCCCGGTATTTGTCTAAAGCGGCTTGCCGCTGACCCAGGTACTGCTGCTCAACAATCGCCAGGTTGAGCAGGGCGGGGTGGTAATCCGGCTGGGACTTTAGAGCTTGGGAAAAGAACTGCTTGGCGTCACCTGGCTGTCCGCGCTGCAGTCGAACCAATCCGAGCCCCGTCAGGGCTTCCGGGTTTTGCGGGCTCAGGCGAAGCCCCTCGCCAAAGCTTTTTTCCGCAGACGCCAGTTGGCCGGCGCGCAGGTGGGTGGCAGCGGACTGGCCCTGACGCAACTGCGTCAGGCCGAGCTTGAGCCAGCCGTCGGCGGAGTTTGGCCGCCGGAGCGTATAAGTGATCAATTCGCTCTTCGCCTGCTCGAATCTCCCCTGGTCGAGCGCCAGGCAACCGAGATTATAGCGGGCTTCGGCGAGGTCAGGGTTGAGCGCCACCGCTTTTTGATAAGCTTTTTCGGCTTCGGCGAGCTGGCCGGCCTCATGGCAGGCCAGCCCAAGGTAATTGTAGGCCTGCGCGTTGGTGCCGCCGAGCAGGAGCGTGGCCGTCTTGAGCTTCTCGATGGCCTCAAGGTATTTTCCTTGTTCAAGCAGCTTCTTGCCACGCAGTAAAGCTCGTGGGCCGGGCGGAGTGCACCCGGCAAAGAGCGTGACAGCGGCCAGAAAAAATATGAGAATTTTTCCCGCCTGATTTTTGATGGTCAGCATCGATTGTGGTGGTAACATCCTCACTCCGAAGTGTCAAGAAACGCACAACGCGGCGGACCCGCAACCGAAGAACTTCAACCGCGGATGGCGCGGATCCTGCGGATTTGTCTGCGTTCAGTTTTCATTTCTCATTGCTCAATCTTAAATTTTCAGTTCACCCCTGCACCGTCCGCCATCCTGCGCTTTACCTGGTTATTCTTGTGCCTGCTGAGCTTGTGCCTCTTCGCCCACGCCGCCGAGCCGCTCTCATCGACGAGCACCACCAACGGCCCCCGCCCCCGCGTCGTCGTCATCAGCGACCCTCAGGCCACCGAGGCTTTCTGCGCGCGACCGGACATTGTCCGCACACTAGTCGAGCGCGGCATCACTCATCTTACCGGGAAAGCAACCGTCCCGGCGGCCTGGCGCAGCCTGGTAAGCACGCAAGATACCGTCGGCATTAAGGTCTTCTCCCTGCCCGGCCCGAACAGCGGCACCCGCCCCGCCGTGGTTGCGGCGGTCGTCCAAGGTCTCCTCGCCGCCGGTTTGCCGCCGAAGCACATCATCGTTTGGGATAAGCAAGCCACTGACTTGCGTCTTGCGGGCTTTTTCGACCTGGCGGACCGCTACGGTATTCGCGTCGCCGGCAGCGCCCAGGCTGGCTATGACCGCACAAATGCCTACGATTCTGCGTTCATTGGCAACCTGGTCTGGGGCGATTCCGAATTCGGGAAGGAGGGCCCCGGTGTCGGCCGAAAATCCTTTGTGTCACGGCTCGTAACCCGGCAGATGACCAGGATCATCAATGTCACTCCGCTGCTGAACCATAACCTTGCCGGCGTGTCCGGCAACCTGTACAGCCTGGCGGTCGGCAGCGTGGATAACGTGGCGCGCTTCGAGTCTGATGCGGGCCGGCTGGCGACCGCCATACCGGAAATCTATGCCATGGCGCCGCTGAGCGACCACGTCGTGCTCAACATCGTCGATGCTTTGCTCTGCCAGTACGAAGGCAGCGAACGTAGCCTGCTCCACTACTCGGCGACATTGAACGAGGTCCGCTTCAGCCGCGACCCGGTCGCGCTCGATGTGCTCTCGCTCCAGGACCTTGACCGGCAGCGCAAGGCCGCCGGAGCCTCCTCACCCAAACCAAACCTCGATCTCTATAACAATGCCGCCCTGCTGGAGCTCGGCGTGAGTGATCTGAAACGAATCGACGTGGAACGAGTGCCCTAACAGAGCGCGCAATCCGCTACGAATCGCCGTCATCTCCAAGAAACCGCTTGGCACACACGATTAGGCTCCTTATGAAGCGAACCGGGTTCGAAACGATGCTCGCGTTGGTGTTTTTCTCCACCACCATCCTTGGCGGTGCAGCACAAGGTTCTGACCAGGAAACCCTAGTGCGGGTTCCCGTTCCGGCCAACGCCGAGCTTCCTGCGTGGCCGAAGCCCACGGTGCCCGAGCTGCCGCCTGATGCTCCGTCCGTCAACTCGAAGGACCTCGAATTGGTCCACTCCCACGATACGTTAGGCGGGTTTGTGGTTCGGGTCACGGGCACACCCGTGGCGATTGGTCAAAGCCAACCAGTGCTCGGGTACGTTTCAGGCGGGAATTTGCGGTGGCTGGAGCTCAATGCCGCCGCCACCCACAACACGCTCGCGCAGAGCAAGCGCGGTTCGATCAGCGTCCGCTTCGAGTGCCTGGATGCGGATGGGGCGCGCTGGAGGATCGAGCAACAATTTAAACCTGGTTCGATCCCAGGCTCGATTGAAATTCAAACCAGGGTGACGGTGGACCACGCACGAAGCGTGGTTTTCCTGCCTGTGCTGATGCTGTTTCCGGGCGCTGGGAGTTTCGGGCCGGAGAAAGGACAGGGGCTGTTTGCCGGTCTCGAATACCTCGAGAACGAGCCGAGCAGCTCCGAGGCTGATGTCATCGGCCCGGCGTCGAAGCGGCAGGCGCCGGATAACCTGAAGCTTACCTTCCCGCTCATGGTCGTTCAGAACGACGACCGTTATGTAGCGCTGACGTGGCAGGTGGAGCCGCAGTTTTGCGGGGTGTACGATTCGCCCGACAGGTTGTTCGGCTCAGGCGGCCACGTCATGGGCCTGCTGTTTCCGGGCTCGGATGGGAAGAGTCGGCAGGAAGGGAGCCTCCTGCCACGGAGCACCGAAACCCTCTTGGCCGGGGAACCTTTGACACTGCGCGCGACATTGTTGGGCGGTGTCGGCAAAAGCGTTGTGCCCGCCGTCGAGCAATACGTGGCGCTGCGAGGTCTCCCCGCACTACCGGCAACAGGCCTGGACTTGCAGCAGTACGTGGCGCGCGCTGCGGCCGGCTGGTTGGATTCCAAAATACGCGAGGGCAATCTGTTTCGTCACGCGGTCGCCGGAGGAGGTTTTCCGCCGGGCCAGGCCGCCGATGCCGCAGTGTGGATGGACTGGCTGGCCCGGGAAACCCGCGAGCCGTCCCTGGCCGCGCGCCTGAGGGAGACGGCGCAAAACGCGCTGGCCGGTATCCCACCGACGGAATTGAATATATCCGGGGTAGGTCATGTGCGCTTCCCCTTGGGGTCGCTGATTTACGGGCATGTGGCAGAGACGGTAGCGCAGGCGGGGCAAGCCGGAAATTCGCTCCTCGGCAGGTTCGAAACGGACCTTTCTGTGAAGTACAATCCGCGCGAGGGCGGGCCCGACTTCAGCAAAACCCATTTCAGCAAGGAGGCTAATGGACTGACTTCACGCGTAGTCCAGGATTTGTTGGAAACGGCGGCGTTCTGCGGCGACCGCAAACTAATCGATGCGGCGCTCGAGCGATTGAGGGCAATGAGCAAATTCCAAAACGGCGTGCCGCGCGGCGCTCAAACCTGGGAATGCCCGTTGCACACTCCTGATATCCTCGCATCCGCGCAGATGGTTCGCGCCTACACGCTCGGGTATGAACTGACCGGCGACCCTGAGCTGCTGGCGCAGGCGCGCTATTGGGCATGGACCGGCGTGCCGTTCGTTTACCTGGTGAATCCCACGCCGCAGCCCATCGGTCTTTACAGCACCATTGCGGTGTTTGGCGCTACGCAGTGGAAGGCCCCGGTCTGGCTGGGGCTTCCGGTCCAATGGTGCGGGCTGGTTTATGCCGATGCGCTTTATCGGCTGGTGCGTGACGACCCGAAAGGGCCCTGGCAGAAACTGGCCGATGGGATTACCGTCTCAGGGATCCAACAGAGCTGGCCCTCCAGCGATGCTGCGAACCAAGGACTCCTGCCGGACTCCTTTGTCTTGAGCCCGCAACATCGAAACGGGCCAGCGATCAATCCCGCCACAGTTCAGGCTTGCGCTGTGCGATTTTATCGCCAAACGCCCATTTATGATTTTTGGTCGTTCCGCGAAGCGGGCCTTCGGGTGCACGCGCCTGGAGCGATAAAGACCCCCCGGGAACAGCCAGGATGCGTTGGTTTTCAAGTCGAGGCGGCACTGAACCATCCGTATTTCGTGCTCGTCAACGGTCTGGGCAGTCGGCCGCTGCTTAAAATCAACGGGAAAAAGACCGAGTGCGCCGCTCCGCATGAGTTCACCGAAAAGGAGGGCCGACTCGTCCTGCAATTGGAAGGCAAGTCCGAGGTGGAGGTCCGGTTCTGAGCGCGGCGATGTCGGCCTGAACACCCCCACCCAAGCGAAGCCAACGGGCTTTCCGCACCTTTGCGTCTTCGCGTTACGGACGCTTTCTCACGGCTTGAGCGCGACCTTGGTTTCCGCCTGCAGTTGTTCAAGCTCAGGACGGAGCTCCTCCTTGGTCTTCTTATCCATCCGGTCGATGAAAAGGATGCCGTGAAGATGATCGGTCTCGTGCTGGACGGCGCGGGAAAGCAAACCGCCGCACCGGAATTCGAGACCTCTTCCGTTCGCATCCAATGCTTTTACATCCACCACTTCAGGCCTGGTGATTTCTGCGTATATCTCGGGAAAACTAAGACAGCCTTCGGGTCCGGTTACGGGCGCTCCGACCGGCGTGATTTGGGGATTGATGAGTACGAGCGGCATGAACTCGCCGACGTCCGCCGGCTGGCCCTTCAACTCCAGGGAGGAAGGACGGTCCGTTGCGCCGCGTACATCGATAACTGTGAGCTGCACCGGCACACCCACCTGTTGCGCCGCCAAACCAATGCCCTTGTGAGCGTACATCGTCTCCAGCATGTCCGCGATCAGCTTCTTAATCATCGGTGTGATGGTCTCAACGCGCGCACCCTTTTGGCGAAGCACCGGCGTTCCGTATTTAACGACTGGTAAAATCATCTTGTCATTCGCCACCCGCCACCCGCCGCTCTTCACCCTACCTAAGACGGCCAATTCCGCAACATGCCGGCCAGGTCGGGGAGGCTCGGGCTCTGGCCAGTGCGGACATAGAACCCGCTGGTGGTAACGCCGGTCAGCAGGCATTGCTGCGAAGGGAATCCGAGCAATTTGCCGAGGCAAAAACCGGAGTTGAAATGGTCGCCGGCGCCGGTGGTGATTTTTGGCTTTGGGGTGAACGGGCCCTCAATCATCGCCTCGCCGTCGGGCCCGGACGCCAGCGCATACGCTGTAGGATGAATGATGATCGTATCGACTCGAATGCGAAGGTGGATTTCGCGGCAGAGTTTTTGCAAGCCTTCCAGTGAGTGCTCGTTGGTTTTCAGTCCCAGGTTTTTGCCGATTTCGTAGCTTTCCTTTTCGTTCAACCCGAGAATAACATCGAAGTGTTTTTGGAACGCGGCAATTAGCTCGAGGGCATGTAGAATATCCTCGTTAGTCCGCTTCTCGGGGTCAGCCAAATCGATGAAGAGCTTCCGCCGGACCCCCTTCATTCTTGGACAAATCTCCTTGAGCACCGCGGACCAGATGTCGCTCATGTGCGGGAGCATGGTCCAGTTAACGAACCCAACCAGGTCAGCACTCTCGAATTTGCCGGAGAACTTCTCCTGCCCGAACCGGCTCCTGATGTTTTCCCAGTTCATTTCCTTCAACGACTGGTGTTTGCCGAGCATGATCTTGCCATCCTCGAATTCCAGTGCGTCGGTATAGCCAGGTTCAGCGATGGAATGAACCTCAGCGCGTTTGGCAAACTCGGCAAATACGGGGTGAATGTTTGGATAGCCGAGGACGCCGAGATACGTAATCTTGAGGCCGAAGCTGGCCAAGGCATTTGCCATGATCGGTCCGTTCCCGCCTAATTTATTAAGCTGACTGACCAATTCGATATTCGTGCTCCGGCCGGCTGCGGCAGCCAACCGCTCGGCTAATTGCGCAATGGTCGGCAGGCGCACGTATTTCTCTGCGCTCTCCCGCTTATCGACGACGTGGAGGATGTCATCTACAAAGCCGTCCAGGCCGACAAAAGCGGTCATGCGGCTGACTTGCGTTATGGCATTCTGAAGCTGGGCGGCAGTTTGTTCGAGTAGGGCAGGGTTATTCATGACGTGAGGTGATGTACGCGGCTGAGCGGAGTGAGGGGGTCATGGATTGATGGATTAATGGAGTGATTGAGTGCTGGGGCAATGGTGAACTGGGACGTCCTGCAGGACGCGTTCGGTTGGGCCGGCGCAGTTGGTGTTGCTCAAGTTCGCTTCCAGACAGATTTAATACCAAATCCTGTAAAACAGTAAAGGCTGAGGGCGCATCTTCCATCACTCCACAATGCCGAAGTCCCATTTCAACTCAATCCGGCTTCACCCCAAGGATTTGGAGGATTCGTTCCAGTTCGGCATCGCTGAAGAAGGCGATCTCCAGAGCGCCTTTTCCCTGGCTATAACGGAGGTGGACCTTTGTTCCCAGGCGTTCGCGTAATTGGTTTTCCACGTTCGCCACGTGTGTGTCCCTGGGCGGAGCCGTCAACGGCCCCGCTTTAGCAGCGGTAGACGTCTCACGGGCCTGCAGATGCGCGACGAGCACTTCCGTCTGGCGGACGTTCAAACCGTCCCGTAAGACTCGCTCAGCGGCAAGTCTCTGGTGCTTATCGCCGGCCAATCCAAGGATGACTTTAGCGTGCCCCACCGATAGCCGTCCATCGCGGAGGTGACTCTGAACTTCGGGAGGCAGACGAAGCAGCCGCAAAGCGTTGGTCACGACCGCACGGCTCTTGCCGACCTTGGTGGCGACATCCTCTTGCGTGAGCTGGAACTGTTCAATGAGCTGGGAATAGCCTTGGGCTTCCTCGATGGGGTTGAGATTCTCGCGTTGCAGGTTCTCGATCAGCGCCAGCTCCAGCACCGCCCGATCATCGGCCTGCCGCAGAATGACCGGCACGTCCTTCAACCCAATCAGTTGAGCAGCTCGCCACCGGCGTTCGCCGGCGATCAGTTCCAAGTGGCCGTTTCGTTCCCGCACAATGAGCGGTTGGACAATACCCTGCTCCCGGATCGAATCGGCCAGCTCGCGAAGCGTTTCCGGGGAGAAATCCTTTCGCGGTTGGAAGGGGCAGGGGACAATCCTCCCGAGCGGAACGCGCTCCACACGCTCCCGCGCATCGGGAGGCGCCGACGCCTCCGCGGTGGTGGTTGAGAGTTCGGCTGGCGCGGGGGGTTTAGCGACAGGGCTGCCGCCCAAAAGCGCCCCCAGGCCACGGCCCAAAGCTGGCTTTGCCATGCGCTCAGAGTGTCGGACCGTCCGGAACTTGTCAATTCAGTCCCAAGTCCCAGGTCCAAAGTCCGAAGTCCCAAACTTGGAGTCGGAAGCCGAGATCCCAACATCTCTTGCTCTCGGCCGTCAATCCAGCATCATGCCTTCGAGCCCGTACGTTCGGAAACCCTCGATCCGACCTGGATAACCGTGCGTGGTCTTTGGAGTTGAGACTTGGGACTTGAGACTTGAGACTGTAGGTGGCCTGACCGCATGAGCAAAAAGAACGAAAAGATAGCGGGCATCATCGAGGCGTTGCGAGGGCGGGAACTCGACGCGCGGTATTTGGGGTATTTCGAATGCTTCAACCGGCAGCTTTTCTTCGAGGCTCATGAAGTCCTCGAAGAACTCTGGCTGGCGGAGCGGGGCGGTCCCAGGGACTTGTTTTACAAGGGCCTGATCCAGCTTGCCGGCGCGTTCGTACATTTTCAAAAGAACCGATTGCAGCCCGCCGCTTCTCTCCTCAAACTCGCTCAAACCAACCTAAGCAAATACCCCACTGTCTATGAAAGCCTGGACACTACCAGGATCCGCGAGTTGATTGGAACCTGGCTCGCTGGGTTGCAGCCTGCGGTGTCGGTGAACAACCCGCTTTCCTGCGGCGACAACCCGAAGCTCGTGCTTCAAGCGGTTTCGGGGAAGGAGGTGCGGTTTACGGGAGTGCCGCCAAAGGCGGCGGGCCTGTAGGTTCTCGGATCGTGGGGAATGAAGGCGCTGTCGGCGTTTGATGGCAGAGGGTACGAAAAGCCGCCAAGAGGCGGTGGCTCCCTCCTGGTGAAAATACGGAATTGCTTGCGCCTGCTGGGTTTATTTGTTTTACAACCTGAGCTGTGCCATATTGCTGACAATTTAAAGGTCCCCCCGGTGGGTCCGCTGCTTCGCCGGAGGTGAAATCAAAAAACATGCTGAACGAAGTTGCAATTCTACTGGCCGAGGACGACGAAAACGACATCTTCCTCATGGGACGCGCCTTCGATCGCGCGGGCATTCCGAATCCTTTGTTCGTCGTCCGGAACGGTCAGGAAGCGGTGGATTACCTTGCCGGTACGGGCGACTATGCCCAGCGTGACAAACATCCGATGCCGGGGTTGTTGTTACTGGACTTGAAGATGCCTTGGATGGACGGGTTCGATGTGTTGAAATGGCTGCGCACTCATCCTCAATTCGACCAGTTGCCCGTCGTGGTGTTGACCTCCTCCAAGCTGCAGACCGATGTCGACAAGTCGCGTCAGTTGGGCGTTTACGATTACCGCGTGAAGCCACATGGCTTCGACGACCTGGTGCGCCTGCTCGACGACGTGCGCAAGTGCTGGCTGGACGAGCGCTTCAACCGATTTTGCACTACCGAGGCGGCTCCCGCGTCAGAACGCAGTGAGCCAGGCTGAGTTTTGCTGGCAGGCGAGAATTATGAAGGGGCGGGGACGGCCACGTCCCCGTACGCAACCCGCTTGTTGCGCGAGCTATGGCAAGTCGCCTTCTCTGCCTCATCGTAACGAGATATCTTCGGGGAATTCGACGTTCCCGGCCCGGCCCTTGGTCAGGAACCCGATTACCGTTCGAAGAAACGCCACCGGGTTTTCCACATGCAACAGGTGGGCCGCTGAAGGAATCGTTCGAAGTTCCGCCTTTGTGAAGAGTTCGCGGATGAGGCTCAGGTCGTCCTTCCTGAGATAATCCGAGTGTTCACCGCGGAGGAATAACGCAGGCTTCTCATAAGGCCTGTAGCTCGTTAGGGCTTCGCTGAGGTGGGCGTAGCTGTGGTGTATCTCGCGCAAGCCCAGCCTCCAGCGGAAACCTTCGCCGGTCCCTCGGGTCAGGTTCTTGAGCAGGAACTGGCGCGTGCCCAATTCAGGAATGGCAGGCGCAAGCGCTTCCTCGATTTGCTTCCGTGTCTGGAACCCTAGCAGGTCGAGCGACAATAGGGCGTCGAGTATCTTTCCATGCCGCGGCGAATAGGCTCTCGGTGCGATATCCACGACAACGAGCTTTTCTACCCGGTCCGGGTAGCTCAGCGCAAACTGCATCGCGGTCTTGCCTCCCATAGAGTGGCCCATGACATGCGCCCGCGTGAGCCCTTGCGTTTCCATGAATTCCTCCAGGTCGGCCGCCATGAGGGCATAGCTCATCTCCGGACTGTGCGGGGAACTTCCATGATTGCGCTGGTCCACCGCGAAGACCTTAAACAGCGCGGCCATTTTGATGCTGATGGAATGCCAGTTCTCCAACGAACCAAACAACCCGTGCAGAATGATTAGCGGCTCGCCGTCGCCGTAGCTTTTAAAGTGCAGTTGCATCCGAGGGGCTCTCCCAACGCCAACACTGGATTCTGCGGTCAAGAACGGCAATCGCGAGAGCGGCGGCGAAACCGGGCGCAGGATGCAAGTCCATCAGAGTCCACGGCGTGCCTTGACCCAGGGATTCCGGGATGGCGAGCAGGCGCGCGGGTTCGCCCGGCAGAAATGAAACCTCCACGAGATGCAATGAATGGGCGATGCCCTCGCCGGTCGCCTTGAGCCAGGCTTCCTTGCGGGTCCAGAGATTAAAAAAAGCGGCTGGTTTTTCTGAGTCCGGTAAATCCTTGAAAGTGGCGTGTTCGCGCTGGGAAAAAAACCTCGCCACGAGCTCTTCCGCATCCTTCAGTGCTCGAACTTTCTCAACGTCAACACCCACGGGGCTGTTCCGAGTGATGGCAATCAAACCGAGGTCCTCGGAGTGGGCCAGGTTGAAATGCAGCGCGGTTTGGGGATCGCTTGCTGCGAGCATGGGCTTGCCCGCTGCGCCGTAGGTAAATTCGATTCGCATTGGCTCGACCTCGAGGTACCGCCCCAGCAGTACGCGCAGCAGGCCGCGTCCGGCGATAAATCGATGCCGATGGCGCTCGAAATGAAATCGCGAGGCGCGTTCTCGTTCGGACAAAGAGAGGGTTGCAGCGAAGCTGGCCAGAGTTGCTGAGGAGACATCGAGACGCGCCGCCCAGACATGCACTTCGTTGGCCGCAAGAGAGGGCGCCGTCCGGTCGCCCGCGGCTTGTGCCGGCCAGATGATCGCGTCCTCAGGCGTCATTCGTGCGATGCCTGGCCCACTTACTCCGCGCGCAGCGTCACGATCCCCCACGCCGGCACTTCAATAGTATCGCCCATCTTTCCTTTCTGTTTCTCGCTGGTGTCACTCAGCCACACCTCTTGCGGTGCCGGCTTTGACCATTCCAGCCTCACTCTCTCGTCCTTTCCCGAGGCTCCAAACAGCCTGACGATCGACGCTTTGCCGTCGTCGCTCGGCTTGAACCCGGCCACCAAAACTCGGTCGGAGGATAACTGCAACCGCGATTTCCCCGCCGGCTGCCTGGAAGCTCGCGCTGCGACCAGTGGCTGCGAGCATGCGACGCCGAAGCGTGCCGCCGCTTCCGACGCGAACCCTTTGTGTGCGCGAATAGCATACCGGAACACGGTTGGGCCCTCTTGATCCGCACGGTAATTGGTGTGCCAATGATTGTTCATCACCCAGGAGAAAAGAGTTTGCGACGGCTTGAGGTGCTGAATCCAGGCGCGCCAATCGGTTTGCGAGCCGACCAGGTTGGCGGTGATGCCGCCGACTTCGACCAAAGGCGCATCTACCGGCGCCCAGGTCACTCCGAATTTGTCATTGGAGATGTCCACCCAACGCTGCACGCTAAACCAGTTCTTGCACGCCGCTGGTATCTGGTCCAACTCAGGCCGCACTTCGGCCCAGCCGACATCCATGCGCACGGTGCCGTCCCGCACATTGAACCCGTACCCGAAATGCAGGCCTTCTTTCGCGCGAATGGGAAGCTTGTCAATCGTGTTAATCAGTTCGACCCAGTCCAGTCCGTCGATGACCCGCACCTCGCGCATCAAACGTTTGCAACCCGGCGCTTCACACTCAACGAGCAACGAAGCTACCAGCGGCCCTTTCTCCCTGACCGTGATTTGCGGCCTACCGTTACGCTTCAGAGCTTTCAGATCGGAGCCCGGCAGGTAGAAATAATCGTTCAGTGCGGTGGCGGCTCTGGCATCGACCAGCTCCTTTCCGAGCGTCCGGCTGAAGAGACTTTTGATTGCGCCGGTCTGCTCGTCGATCCGCACGTTGAAAGCGGCGCTGCTCAGAGACGACCGCCCGTCCGCGTTTGCCGCGCCCGAGACGGGGCCCGGGCCCGGCTCTGCCCGGAAACGCTTCGCGGCAAACGGCGGCAGGTTACTGGCCAGGAACACCAGTTCGCCACTTGACAATCGCTGAGATGGGACCGGCTTTCCCTTGTCATCCACGACGCGGTCGCCTGACGTCGCCACGTCCCGGGCGAGCGTGACGAGGTCCGTCCGTTCCCAGGATGAAGTGTTGAACACGTCGATAAACCCACTGCGGCCTTCCGCCCCGGCAGTCGGCTCAATCGATTGAGTCAGCAGGTTGCGGGATTCCTTGTCGGCGTCGAGCGCGAAAGCCTGTTTGACCTTCCATTGGTCGCGCACGAAAGGGAGATCGGGCTGGCTGATACTGTTGTGGGCGCCCCAGGTGTGTTCGCTGTAAAGCAGGACCTTACGCCACGCTTCCTGGAAAGCCGCCGCAGGGTAGGGGACCGATCGCCGCATCGCCCAAAGGTTCTCTGCTTGGACCAGTCGTTCCGCCGAGGCTCGATTCATCGCGGTTTCGAGCGCGGATGACGCCGCGCCGTCTTCCCAGTACGGCGTGTAGTCGCCGCTGAACTCCGGCAATTGGTTGCCGTAACGCCGTTCGAACTCGCGGAAAGCCGCCGCTGTAGTGCTGATGATCAGCCGCGGATACGCATACCGCTCGTTCCAGGCGCGCACGACATCGGCGAGCTTTTCGTCCGGCGAACCGTTGTCCCCGTGCACGTTCCAGCGCAAGTGGGTGACGTCGTAGGGGTAGTGGTTGGTTTCCAACTCCCCCAGGTATTCGGGAATGAAGCGCGCCAAGGCTTCGCCGTCGCCGATCAAGTGTCCCAGCGCGTAGCCACGCGAAGGACACCAGCAGAGGACCCGGCTCTTGCCGTCGGGCCCCTTCCACCAGAAAGGCCGATTCTGCCATTCTTTCATCGTGCCGCCCATGCGGTCGAAGTAATTCGGCGCGAACGAAAAATACTTCACGCCCGCCTGCGCCATCGCCGAGACCGTGCTCCAGGTATAACCCGGCACGTCGCTGATCATCGCCGATTCAATCGGCACGCCGCACTCAGCGGACAGGCGGGTCGCGTAACTCATGAGGTTTAGCAACTCTTCCGGCCGGCATAACCCGGTCAGGATGTTGCAGTAAAAGGCGTCCAGACCGATCTGGCCCGATTTCACCGCGGCGATGAAGGCGGCTCGTTTCTCCGGCGTTGCCCCGCGTAAGTAATTATCCACGCACCAGAGCACTTCGGTATTCCAGACGAACCGCGCGCCCAGCGGATAATCGGCAGTGTTCCCAGCCAGCCGCAGCCCGGTCTCGATGTTGCTGTTCTGCTTCTGCACGACGTCCGCTTGCAGTGCCGTGTAGCCGATATCGTTGTGCGAATGCGGCAGAATGAAGATTTCCATCTTGCGGACCGGCTTCAGGCTCGCGACGGCGGAAATCTCGGTCGCGGGGGCGCCGGCGGTTAGGGCGACTTTGACGGTCTTCTCCGACTCGACCGCCGGGACTTTGACTTCTACCGTTTGACTTCCGAAGCCCAACATCAGTGCCTGTTCTTCGGCCCCCTCGACTAACAGCACCCCTTTCGTCGCTTCGGTGTACGGATATTCAATAGTAACCTTGAGGCGCTGGACCAATTTGTCCCCTTGCCGTTCGAGCAACTCAACCGGCTGCGTCTTGAGCGTGATCCCCCTGGGTTTCGTTTCGGTTTTTCCAATCGTGAAGAATGCGATCTCCGCTCCACCCACCGTGCGAAGTCCGCCCCCCAACGCGGTGATATTCCAGCGCGCCCGCTGGGCCGTGACCAGCACCGGAAAGGTCAGCTGGGTCACTCCACCGCGCCGATTGACGTGCGTGACATGTGCGGTGAGCACGGTCTTGCCTTCCTGGTCTGAAAACGTCAACTCGGAGGCGGCGACGGTCGCGGGGTCGTTGCGGTCCAGATGGCGAAACGCGACGATGCGCGTGGGCGCGCCAAAGTCGAACTGGATGAAAGTGTTGGTGCCCTTGCCGTTGGACGAGTATTCCGTCGAGGGATTCGCGTCGATGATGTTTCCCACGTCGTGATGTCCACCGGGGTAAGCCTCGCTGCTGGCCACAATCAGCGGGGCCGGCAATTGCTCCAGGCGGGTGTAGTTCGACTGAGCGACCGAACGGCCGGCGGCAGCGGCGAGTGCGGCAGCGCCCAACAGCCAAAGTAAGGCGGTTTGGTGGTCATTTTGTGAAGGAATAGCTTTCTGGGTGGCGGCCGGCTGAGAACTGACGCGCGTTTGCATGAGTTCTCCTTTACCCCTTCCCTCCTATGCTCCGCCAGAATAAAAGCAGGGACAGCGGATCCGGGTTCACATGTGCGTCTCCTGCTGGTATGCTGACAGCCACAACAGATCGGGGACTTCACGCGCAGGGACGCCTGGTCCGTTGGCAGAAAATCGTTTTTGGTGACCTATGCAAAAACTCATGAGCTGGTTTGGACACCACCTGGGGACTTGGGTGGCAGCCGGAAACCCAAAGGAAGAGCCAGGCGCCGTCGGCGCGAACCCTCCGGCGGCGATGAGTGCGAAGGCCAGACTCACCGCCATCGGGTTTGTTTACACCTGCCTCGTCGGGCTGCTGGACCTCACCACGACGCGCGGGCTCAACTTTGATTTGTTTTATTTGTGCGGCTGCGCATTCGTCGGTTGGGCGGCCGGCGCTCGACCGGCCTTATTTATTACCTTCACGTCCGGGATCTTCCTTTATTTTGACGGGGCGCGGTCCGGCGGTTTCGCTTTGCCGGCCTGGGTCGTCTATTGGAACTCCGTGCTTCGCCTGCTGGGGTTTGCCGCCACCGGCTGGCTCGCCGGCGAGCTTGGCCGCTCGACACGCACCCTCGAGCGGGCGGTGCAGGAGCGGGCCGGACGGTTGCGGAGCGAGGTGGAAGAGCACAAGGAAACGGCGGTCCGTCTGCGCGAGACGCTCGAACTTTTTCGGCAGGTGACTGAAAACATTACCGAGGTGTTCTGGGTGACGGACCCCGCAAAAACGCGGGTGAACTATGTGAGCCGGGGCTTCGAAACGGTTTGGGGCCAGCCGCGACAGGCCATTTACACCTCGCCCGGTGTTTGGCTGGCAGCCGTTTGCGACCAGGATCGCGAGCGAGTGACCCGCGCCACCTATGCAAAGCAGATCACAGGAGACTACGATGAGGAATACCGGGTCAAACGGCCAGACGGCTCGCTCTGCTGGGTGCACGACCGGGCCTTCCCTGTGGTCAATGAAAAGTCCGAGGTGTACCGCATTGTCGGGATTACCGAGGACGTTACCGAGCAGAAGCGGGTCGAACAATTGCTGGAAGCGCAGCGGGACGTAGCGGTCGCACTGAGCGTAGCAAGCGACCTTAACGCCGCCCTGGATCGTTTGCTGCAGGCGGCGACGGGCCTGGAAGGGATCGACTGCGGTGGCGTCTATTTGCTCGACGAGGAAAGCGGCGCCCTGGGATTGGAAGCGCACGTGGGCCTGTCGCCAGGCTTCGTCAGCCAGGTCGCGACGTTCGGAGCGGGCTCCCGGGAGGCGTGGCTGGTAAAGGAGGGGCGGCCGTTGTACCCCATTTGTGCGCCCGGGTGGAACACTGAAGACGCATTTTGGGTCGGCGAAGGCCTGCGGGCACTCGCCGTTCTGCCGTTGAAGCATGAAGGCAAAGTGTTGGGCGCGCTGAACCTCGGGTCGCATGCTCAGGACGAGCTCGCCGTGGCGACGCGTGTGGGAATCGAAACCATTGCCGCCCAGGCCGCCGGAGCCATCGCCCGCATCCGGCTCGAGCGCCAAATCCTGGAGATCAGCGACCTCGAGCAGGCCCGCATCGGGCAGGACATCCACGACGGGCTTTGCCAGCAGCTCATCGGGATGGCCTTCACCGCAAACGCGCTCCACCAGTCTCTGATTGCTGAGCAGAGGCCCGAAGCTGCGCCAGCGCGAAAAATCACGACGCTGCTGGACGAGGCGATCACCGAATCCCGACGCGTATGCCGCGGCTTGTACCCGGTGCGGCTGGAGACTGAAGGGCTCGTCCCGGCCCTCGAGGAACTGGCCACGACGACCAGCGAGCGTTTCAACGTTCAGTGCCTCTGGGAGGCTGCGACGCGGCGTTTGCACTGCAACGTAACCACTGCGACGCACCTGTATCGCATCGCGCAGGAGGCCGTCAACAATGCGATCAAACATAGCGGCGGCCGAACCATCTCGATTCGCCTGCGGGAGTCCGCGGGCGAAATCGAACTCGAGGTTTCCGATGACGGGCGAGGTTTGCAGGCAACGCCGGAACGCCGCGCGGGCATGGGGCTGCACATTATGGATTATCGCGCGCGGAGCATCGGCGGAACGTTGCGCATCAGTGGCAACGCCCCGGGCACGGTAGTCTTGTGCCGCGTGCCGCATCGAGAAGTGGTTTTGGGCAGAGCGGCAGACTCGGTTTGAGGCGAAAAAGGATCGCGCGGCCAAATGAGCATTAACCCATCGCCCAAGCCGCATGCGACGCGAATCATGCTGGTGGATGACCATCCCGTGGTGCGGGAGGGGCTGGCGGAGAGCATCGAGCGCGAAAGCGATCTGACCGTTTGCGCCCAGGCCGAAGAACACTCCGAGGCGCTGCAGATGCTGGAGACCACCAAGCCCGACCTGGTGGTCGTCGATTTGATGTTGAAGAACTCGAGTGGTTTGGAACTGATTAAGGACATTCACGCCCGCTGGCCGCGGGTGCTGCTCCTGGTGGTGTCCATGCACGACGAAAACCTCTACGCGGAACGAGTGCTTCGGGCCGGCGCCCAGGGCTTTATCACCAAGCAAGAGGCCACCCGTGACATCCTGCTGGCGCTCCGCCGCGTCCTGGGCGGCGGCATCTATCTCAACGAACGCACCGCCTCGGTCGTGCTGGCGCGGTTGACTTCGAAGCCCGATTCCAGGAGCGATTCGGTCGCCGATTTGCTCGCCGACCGTGAACTTGAGGTGTTCGAACTGACCGGCCGCGGACTGAGCACGCGCGAGATCGCGGGACAATTGCGCATCGATGTGAAAACGGTCGATACTTATCGCGCCCGCATCAAAGAGAAGCTCAGCCTGAAGAGCTCCAGCGAGCTTTTGCAGTTGGCGATCCGATGGCATAAGGACCATTAAGACGCGGGGTTTTTGACACTGGTCCGGACCTTCAACCATTCGAAATCGGTCGGCGGGGACGCGGGAACCAGACCGATTCGAGCACGCGTCACGGGTCGGACGGTTCCTGGCACCTGCCAGTGATACGACTCGATGTGGCCATCGACAAACGAGAAATTGGCGCCGCCGTTGTGGTAAGACCCGGGCAAATTACCCCACTCATAATCTTCCAGGCGATTCACAAAAAAACCATCGTTAAGCGTGTCGGCATGTTCATCCAGGAAAACAAAAATGCCCGATGGATTTTGGACTTCTGCCTTGCGGTAAAACTGCGTGTACAGCGGGTTGAAGCGGTTGGTCAGCTCTCCCGGGTTCCCCACCATGGCGTTCATCGACATGCTGCGAATGTGCGGACCGTTGGGCGCCGGCTCGCGGTCGGAGGGACATTTGAAAATCCGGGTCGAGCGATTTGCGAACGGGCCGAGCTTGCCATCCGTCAGGTAAACCAGGTTGGTGTTATCGTCGCTGACCACCCAGTCCTGTACGTTGTTGGCCCAGGTTTGCCTGCGGGCGAGCGTCTCCGGGACTCCATGGTTGTTCACCAGCAGATCGGCGTTGTCGTCCGCATACAAAGTCCACGCCAGCGAGAGCTGCTTAAGGTTGTTGGCGCAGGTCAACGATTCGGCTTTCGCTTTGGACCTGGTGAGTACGGGCAGCAGGAGCGCCGCGAGGATCGCAATGATGGCGATCACGACGAGAAGCTCGATGAGGGTGAAGGCATCACCGGGATGCGCCAAACGCCAAGTTGGGCGGCAACCGCGAGGCAACGTGAACCGGCCGAGCAGAGGAGAAGCGAACCTACCAGTGCGACCGCAAACAGCAAGACCGGCGGCTGCCGAACCGCGCAATTCGTTCGCCCTATGTGCGCGTGGTGCCATAACTCGGATGCCTTTTGTCGTGCCGGACCACGACCACTCGGATGGCGCCCGCGGTCACGCGAAAAAGCAAATGATACGGGAACCGCTTCATATTGGCCCGCCGCAGCTCCCGCTCTGCAAAATGGAACCGCTCGGGCTTGGTGGAAACAAATTCGATTAGGTGCGTCAACTCCGTCCAGAATTCATCACCCAAACGCGGCGAAATCCTATCATAGTGGCGGAGAATGCCGCTCACATCGCGTTGGACAAGAGGATGGTACGCGAGCTTCACCGCCCGCGCTCGTCTCGGACGCGGCGTACGAACTCCTCGTGGAGCATCGGTTCGACGCTGCCGGCGTCCAACTCCGCATCACGTCGCAACACTTCCTTGTCAGAAATATCCGCCTCACGCGCGGCCAGCGTGTTCATCAGCGACAACACCAACTCGGCCCGGTCTCTCTCAGTCAAACCGAGGGCTTCCTGTTTGATGGCCTCGAGCGTCATGTGGAAAAAATACGCTGTTGCCCGCCTTTATGCAACCAATACCACCCCTCCACTCCCGCTACAACTCCCAGTGCAGCCGCGCGCCGAACACCGACACCGGTCCTCGGTCCCGGTTAAACGCCGGGTTGGCGATGAACTGGTAATCAATCGTGGCGTGGATGGTTCTCCATACGTGGAAGTCGTAATAGGTTTCGAGGCTTTGTTCCAAGCCGTAGTTCAGCGCGCCATCGCCGGCGAGGATGCCGAGTCCGCCCGCGGCGAGGAAATCCCGGTGCTCGCGGGAGATCGCGTTCAGCGCTCCGGCCAGGCCGAATGTATCGTTAGGGCGCCCCCAGGATTCGCCTTTGACGCTCACCCCCAATGTCGCGGTGCGGTCCACGTCCGCGAACGCCCAGGCCTCATTTTGGCCGTCACTCCAGCCCAGGCGCGTGAAGGCGCCTACGTTCCTCGCGAGTTCCTGTTCGACGTTCAAGCCGAAGCCATACTTGTAGCGGTACTCACGCGTCGCCTCGATATCCGCGGGGCGGACCGGGCTGGCGACGGCCGCCGCATAACTGCCCATGTTCGCCCGGTTGAGATAGGCCAGCAACCGAACAGCGCCGGGGTGACCCGCGAGGGCGTAGCGCCGTTCGAACTCGGTTACCATCCCCCAGGCTTCAAGGTAGTGCGAATCCTGCGCCGTGCCGTTGGAAGTGCGGGGCATTTGGAAAAAGCCATAGCGGACCGCCCATTGCGGCTCGTCCAATTCCACGGCGAAACCGGTGGTGTAGCCGATGCTGTCGGCGGGAAAATCCCAGGCTTCGTTTGCCATAAAGGCCCAACTCATAAACTGTGTTCGCGGATCATTGGCGTACGCGTTATTGTCAAAAATATCTTTGGCGCTGAGCTTTCCGAGGGTCAGCGTGATGCGTGAGACGTCCTGCCGGCCCGCTAGCTGTAGTTGGTTGTCGGCGACATCTTCCTGCTCGCCGCCCAGGTTAATAGTTTGGCGCAGGAACAGCCGGGCGATGTTTACGTTGGGAACCTTGGTGCCAAGACGGAAGGCCTCGCCGTCGGGAAACGCTTCCACCCCCAAGGTTTTGCTGAGACCAAAACCCTGCCACATCAACCCATCGATATGCGCCTCCGCTCCGCGCCAGAGGCGCGCGCCGGCAAACAAGTCCACGGAAACGGTTTCTTTCACTTCGTTGACGCTGCGCAGGCTGTTCGGACCCGAGTAAAGCGCAGAAAAGCCAGGATGATACTGCGCGATGTCGGTGTTTTGCGTGTGCCAGTTCCATGATTGCTCCCCGGCGGTGCCAGCCGCGTTCGTAATGGCCAGCGAGGGATCGGAAGCCGCCTCCGCGGCCGGCACAGTCGCCCCGCTGGCCGCGAGGACCGCCATCCCCAAAATGGCGCGGAAACCCGTGGTGGCAGCGGTGCCATGCACAACTTTGCCGCGCATCGCCAACCGAAAGGATGCAATGAGCGCGGACGCAAACCGGCGACCGAATCGCGCGAAGCGTATGGAGTGCGTGGAGCTTGTTATAATTGACGGTCCGTCTCTGAAGCTCATGAAACGCGGAATTGGTGGCCGTAAACTTCTCAGCTCCATGGGGTCTGTAATCAGCTCTCGAGTTTCGGGTTTGGGTGGTGGGCGCTATTCGTAACCGAAGGCGGTTACGAACGGAGCCAGTTTCTCGATATAAGGTTCGAGATGTTTTTGGTAATTCCGCCAGCGGCCAACTGCGCCTTTGAAGACCGGCTTGGTGACGTCCTGGTAGGTGGGCGAGCGCACCAGTTTCTTTCGCGCATGCTCGTTGAACCGCAGAACGCATTCATCCCACTGGACCCCGAGAAAGCTCAGCACTCTCCGCGAGACCGACTCCAAATCCTCGACCAGGTCCTCGTAACGGACTTCGAGCCAGGGGTTCGGCAACCGTGGCGCCATCGCCCTCCACAATCCCATTAGCGACGCGTATTCCTCCACCGCTCCTTCGAGGCTGAGGAAGATCGCGCTGACCTGATTGAGCGGCAGGGGCTGCATGAAGCAACTCAGGCATACATCCCATGGGTCACGCAAGGCGACCAGGAATTTCGTTTCCGGGAGGACGCGGACAAGGCCCGGAACCAGCCCGGTGAGCGAAGGGTTTTTGTCGACCAACAAGCGGTCGTTCGCTGAGTTGCCCAGGAAGCGGTCCATAGAATCGTAATAGTGCTCTCGCGCCTGTTGGAGCGCAGCGCTGGAGGCGCTGTCGAGGACGGACAGCAGGAGGGCGTCATTCGGAAGCCCGCGCTTAAGTGAGAGATAGGTTTCAAAAAAGATTGCGGTTTCCTCAGCGGAAACGATGTCCGGATGCGAGTCCAGCACCTGTTCGAGCAAGGTCGTGCCGGAGCGGGGATGGCCGCAGAGCAGGGCGAGCCGGCGCGGCGGTGGCGACTCCGCCCCGGAATCGAACCACCGGCGCAACACGTCGGCCGTGATGTTGGCTTCCGCTTCTTTGAGGCGGAGATGAACCAACCGTTGTGAGGCGAGATAGTTTGCGGCATTTGGCCGGATCATCGCCTTGGCTTCCAGGAACGCGGTCATGGCCTCATCGTAACGTCCCTGGCGGTCGAGTATCGCGCCCAGTTCGTACCAGCCCCGGATGCGGGTTGACCAGGTATCCGGCGTGGTTTTGGACAACAATGGGCGGACCACTCTTTCCGCTTCCTCCAGGCGCCCGCTCGCTCGGTCCAACCTGGCGCGGGCGAGCAAAGCCAGCGCGCAGGCGCTGTCCATCTGCAGCGCGCGTTCGACCAGCTTGCCCGCCTCGTCGAGAAAATGAAACCGTTCATAGAGTTCAGCCAGCTTCACGAAAGTGTCCGGAGGGGAGCTCTTTTCCGCGATTGCGCGCTCGAAATAATGCCTGGCCAGTTCATACCGGCTGAAGTTACGGCACTGCATCCCGGCCATCGCCAGCGCCGTCGCCCGGTCCGGCGCCACTCGGGCCGCTCTCTCAAAGCAGCGTTCGGCCGCGGCGTAATCGTAACGCATCCCATAGGCTGACCCTAAATCCAGCAGGAGCCCGTGATTGGCGGGATCCAGGCGGCAGACGCGCTCCATCAGCTCGAAGTACTGATCGAAGTCCTGGCCGTGCCAGAGCTCAGTCGCCGTCTGCAGCATGCGGGCCCGCGAACCTTTCGACAGTAACTGCGCTCGCTTCAGCATGGCGGCGTTTCCTTAACACGGAACCCTTCTGGCGGCAAGGCGGCGCATTGTGGCACGCGCCGGAGCGCCGATTTGCAATCGGCTATACGTGACCGGAGCCTGGCCCGCAAATTTTTCACCCGCGACTGTGCCGCGGCAGCAGTGTTCGTAGCGCAGGTTTCCAAACCTGCCGTATCGCCGACTTCCAAGTCGGCAGAGTGTCGTGATTGCACTGGTACCCGCAGGTTCGGAAACCTGCGCTACCGGCAACGATGTGAAATATCCGGGCTTGCCGCGCATTGCAATCGACGCGCAGGCGCAAAGTCGATTTCAAATCGGCGCCGACCCAAAGGCTCTGACGCGGCGTAGGTATTAGGATTCTCACATGCCAAGGCAGCGGTTATTTCGCCTGTTGCCAAAGGCCATCGATCGAACGATAAGAAAGTTGTCATGAAGAAAGAGCTCCTCGAAGCGATCGATCTTGCCATAGCGGGCCAATGGGACGCCGCTCATAACATCGTGCAGCAATATGAGGGCGACGCCACTGCTGCCTGGATTCACGCCGTGTTGCATAAGATTGAGGGCGACGACAGCAACAGCCGTTACTGGTACCGCCGCGCCGGCAAATTGGAGCGCGCCGACGCCGAGCCCCAGGCAGAGCTGGCGGAAATCCGGAAGGGATTTGCGGACTGAGTAACGATGCAAACGGATTGAACGCAAAGGCGCGAAGGTGCAAAGACGCAACCAAAAGCAGGAGAGAATAACCGCGGAATACACGGAATACGCGGAAGGCGACAGAATTGCCACAAAAAGGCACGAGAAGGCGCGAAAAGGAACACCGCTTGGGGGCAGGGGAATTCAACGCAAAGACGCAAAGGTGCAGAGGCGCGAAGAACAGGTTCGAATTTTGAGCACGGATTGCGCGGATTTCACGGATAGACAATAGAAATCCGGAAGCAGGGATTGAACGCTGGGCACTTAAGTGTTTAATTGGGCGGCGATGGCCAGGCCGGTTAAATCGCAATGGGATTTCGGTGAGCTGTTCCCGGCGGAACAGACCCGCAAGGTGCTTTCGGTCGGTGAGCTGACCGCGCAAATCCGGCGTCTGCTCGAAAAAGAGGTCGGGCAGGTCTGGGTCACCGGCGAGGTGACAAATCTGCGGCTCCAAAGCTCCGGCCATATTTATTTCACGCTCAAGGACGCGGCGGCGCAGTTGAACTGCGTGCTGTTCCGGGGCGAACTGCAGGTGGACCGGTCGCTCCTGCAGGATGGCCGCAAGGTCACGCTGCGCGGCGACGTCACCGTGTACGAGCCGCGCGGGCAATATCAGTTGCGCGTGACAGCGGTGGAGTTGGAGGGCGCCGGGGCGCTGCAGGCGGCGTTCGAAAAGCTGAAGGCGAAGCTGAAGGCCGAGGGCCTGTTCGCGCCGGAACGGAAGCGCCCGCTGCCACGCTACCCCGAGCGCATCGGCATCGTGACGTCGCCCACCGGCGCCGCCATCCGGGACGTGCTGCACGTGATTCAACGCCGCAATCCCGCGCTGGAGATCATCCTGGCTCCGTGCCGGGTTCAGGGGGACGGGGCGGCGGCCGAGATTGCCGCGGCGATACGAATGTTGAATGAGTTCACGGCAATGGTAGGGACGCAGTCCCCTGCGTCCCCACCCCCAACAATGGTAGGGACGCGTTCCACCGCGTCCCTGACTCCTGCCAGCAATGCTGGGGACGCGGTGGAACGCGTCCCTACCGCGCTCGATCTGATTCTGGTGACGCGGGGCGGGGGAAGTCTCGAGGATTTGTGGGCGTTCAACGAGGAGGTGGTGGCGCGGGCGATTTTCGAATCGGCGCTGCCGGTGGTTTCGGCGGTGGGACACGAGATCGACTTTACGATCAGCGATTTCGTGGCCGACCTGCGCGCGGCGACTCCGAGTGCCGCCGCCGAGCTGATCACTGAAGGGGTGTTTTCGAGCCGCCCGTTCGTGGCTGAGGGCCCGAGCCGGCTGCGCGAGCTGGTGGGACGGCGGGTGGAGGAGAAGCGGGAGGCGCTCTCGCAGGCAAAGCGGCGGTTGGGCCTGCTGCACCCCCGGCGACGGCTGAACGATTGGCTGCAGCGGCTGGACGACCTGCAGAGCGGAATGCTGCGTTCCGTCAAACAGGGCGCGCGGCAACAACGCGTTGCGTGGCAGAACCTGGCCGAGCGCCTTTCGCGGGTCCGCCCGGCGCTCGTGATCAAGCAGCGGCGGGAGGTCTTGCAGCAGGCCGGCCAGCGTTTGCGCGAGCAGACACGGCACCGGTTGGGCGAGGCGAAGACCCGGTTCGACGCCGTCGAATCGCGCCTGCGCCTGCTGGGCCCGGAGCAGGTGCTGGCGCGCGGTTACTCGATCACCATGGACGCAGCGTCCGGCAAAGTGATCCGCGAAGCTCAGAAGGTGAAAGGCGGACAGCGCCTGCGGACGAGGGTCAAGGAGGGGGAGATCCGCAGCACGGTGGAGGAGTGAGTGGTGGACCTCTGCCCTCCAGTGGTTCCTTCGCTGCGATTTTTGGTGATAATCCTTGATAGAAATTCGCGAGTCCGCTTTCATAAACACATGGATGCGGCACAACTTACCAAAATCAATTGTGCACGACGCCGTGCACAACCCGTCGTATAATCAGAGTTAGGCCACCATGGAAGCGTTGCTCTACTTCGCCTGCGTTGCAGTGGTGACGGCATCGGTCACCGCTTTGATCTGTCGTACGCTGTGGGCGCACCGCAACAAGGTCTCGTTCACTGCGGCGATGAGCGGCGCAGTGATTTCCATCTTGATCTGCTACTTTGGGAGTCTGCTCTTCGACTTTGGGGCGGACGTGTTCACGGCGAAGTTCTGGGGCGACCCAAAGGCATCTCGCAACCTCTTGTTCTATTTGTTGGTTACCGCCGTGCCTTCTACTTTGGTGGCTCTGGCAGTAGTGGTCTATCACCGGCACAGGCGCCAACGTGAGCATGAAGTGGCCTAACTTTTGCTGCTGCGAATGCGCCGGTCGCGTCTCGGTTTCAATCTGGAGCCCTCGGCGGCGCATCGCTGCGATTTTTGGTGATAATCCTTGATAGAAATTCGCGGGTCTGCTTTCATAAACGCATGGATGCAGAACAACTTACCAAAATCAATTGTGCAGGATGTCATGTACAACTCGTCGTATAATCATAGTTGGGCATTTACCGGATGCTGAGCTAAGATTACTTATGGGACTGCGCGATAGGGACTACATGCAGGACGAAGGCGCCGAGGAGCGAGGACGCCGCTACGATAAGGACGCGGACGAGGCCAAGTATGGAGATTTTCACACGAAGCGTCAAAGCCAGAACCGCAAACTCATCATTTTCTTTCTCGTTGTAATCGCAGCCATCGTGGCACTTGCAATTCTCACCTCGAGCAAATAGATGACCCTGCCACTGCCCAACTTTCGCTTGAGCGGATGCGCCGATTGCGTGCCTGTTTGCGTTGGTGCATCACGGCCAGCGCACCGCTCAGCGTCACGTTGGGCCTTTCGGCAGCGCGTATGAAACGCCTCGTCAGATTCCAGGTCATCGGCACAGCAGTAGTGCTGGCCGGCGGCCTTACTGCGACTGCGCTGGTTAACCACGCTGAGTCCTCCGCACTGGCCCCGCTCAGCTTTTTTCCGTACCTTTTGGGGGCGATGCTCGGTGGTGCGCACACCCCGAGCCTCGTTGGCTATGTAGTCGGTTTGGTTTTGGAGTGGGGGCTTATCGGCTACCTCCTCTCCGGGCTGGTTTGCCTGTTCATTGTGCCTGGTCCCGCACAGCGCAGTACGGAGGACAAACAGGAGAGTACAAAATGAGGCATAACCCTCGGCCTGCACTGGGCGCGGCGACGAGCGTCAGTTCACGGTTCGCACGTCAGTTGCGCCGCGTCAGTAAGGCCGCATGTTAGGGTCATGCGCGCGTTCCTTACCTATGGGCGGTCGCTCCTGGTCACATCCAGCCCCATCGTGACCTTGGCCCTACTCGCGCTTTTCGGCTTCGGACCAGTCTTCTTCGTTATACAATATGTATTCCCATACTCGCACTACTATCGCGTTACACACGTGCCTTACACCATGGTTCATACCTTCGGTGGGAAATATGCAGGATTGTACTCGCTCGTCCAGTGGGCCGTGGTTGTGCCCATCGTCGCCTGGGTGGCGCGGCGTCGGGCACCGCGGCAGATCTTTCTCATCGCAGTCACAACAGTTGTCGCCCTGACGATCGCGGCGCACGCAACAGCCTCGGCGCTGGGGTATGAGTTCGAGCTCGACTCGCTATGAACGAGAACTCACCTTGGCTGCTGGAGTGGACTCGCCGATAGCGCTTCTGTTTGCATTTGTTTGCCGGGGGGCGGCGCGCCGCTCAGCGCCATGTTCTGCGTGCTTAGCCGCCGTCAACTTGCAACCTTCAACCTTCAACCTGCAACCGATTCCAAAACCTTCAACCACCCCTTTCACTGCGCCTGCACCCGCCAGAAGGTAATGGCGCCCGACGGCGTCAGCGGCACGACGACGGTCGGATTGGTGAGGGTAAAGGACGTGACATCGGCCCACGAACCGGCGGCGAGATTGGGCCTTTGCTGGATTTTGACGACGTGGTTGATGTCGCCGGAGACGGAAAGGAGGAAGTTTGTGGGCGTGGCCGCCAGCCCTAGCAGCGGTTGGCGCGGCGGCGCCACGGCGGCGTCATCGCTGAAATCGGGGATGCCGTTGTGATTGGCGTCGTTGGTGTCATTGATGGAGAGGACCCAGACGGCGTAGGGGTAGAAGGTGCCGATATCGCCGTCGTTATCGAATTGGACATAGCCGGCGTAGTTGGTCGGCCAATTCGCGTCGCGGAAGAAATATCGGTTGGTGAAATAGTTGGCCTGCGCGGAGGCATCGGTCAGGATGCCGGGCTGGATAATGAGGGAATTAAAGCGGTTGGTGGCGCTTTTCACCCATTGGGCGCTGCCGGTAAAGGTGGCATTGGAGCCGGTTTGAGTGAGGTTGAGGGTGCCGGAGACGCTGGCGGCCGAGGGCGTGTAGGAGAGGGTCCCTTTGTATTCGAGGATTTCGAAAACGCCGATCATGGTATCCCAGTAATTGCCGTTGACCGTATCGACGATTTGCATGGAGACCGTGCCGGTTTTGGAGCCGGCAGTGCGGTTCCACGTCGCAAAGATGTTGCCGGAGTAATCACCGTAGAAGTTAGGATTCGAGTCGTGATAGGTGTAGGAGCCGGTGGAAGTGGCGCCGCTCACTCCGAGCGCGACTTCGAAGAAATCGGGGAACTTGTTGGTGTTGAGGTCGGTAAAATCGGGCGGGTTCAAATAAAGGGTGCCGAAATCTGTATAGTATTGATAGGTGTTATCCCAGAACCAAAAGCCGCTCCCATAACTGTTCACTCCCGGGAGCGTGATCTCGGAGTCAGGCGTCTGGGACGGGCTCACCTCCCAGGCGCCCGGGTCCGAGGCCGTGCTGTTAATCTTCATGTAATCTCCAAAGCCGTTTGGTGCCTGATACACTTTAAACGACAGGCAATACATCCGGGCCTGTGCGGTTTCGGCCGCGCGGGTGACGGGTGAGAAAAGCAGGGATGATGCGATCAAGAGATATGGCAACGGTTTCATATTTTGCTCTAAACCGCGCCACTTTACCCGGAAGCTGCCCCGGTGTCAAGCACGGACTGCTCAGAATCGCGCAGCCCGGTGTGGGACAAATTTCTTCTGAACCGGACAGCGGCATGCACCGCGCAGCGGTGCAGCGAGGGTAGCCGTGGACTTCAGTCCTTGCCATTACCCATATCTTTCTGAGCCTAGCATGAGTTTCCCTTCTTGGCCGCGCAAATCCGCAGGAAAATGCCCGGAATTCGCTACCATTCCCGCGCCGCGGGGCGGCAGCTTGATGGTAGCCAACACCTGCATGCATCGCGTAGCGATGCAACGATGGTAGCCGTGGACTTCAGTCCACGGGGGAGGTGTCCGCACGCTCCAGCGTCGCGTCGCGACGCCTGAGCGAAC
>Ga0210409_10000384_pt1 | contig 79194 bp, 70 predicted proteins | sample IncBWH17MmetaG_FD_161649 | JGI IMG/M metagenome (GOLD analysis project Ga0210409, IMG submission 161649) | Forest soil microbial communities from Barre Woods Harvard Forest LTER site, Petersham, Massachusetts, United States - Inc-BW-H-17-M | ecosystem: Environmental > Terrestrial > Soil >... | reverse complement strand
CAACCGGGAAAGCCGTCTGCTGATGCGTCGCAACGTGCGCGATCGCGTGGCAGCGCTCGCGCCATTTCTCACTTACGATTCGGATCCGTACATCGTTGTCGGCGACGATGGTCGGCTGTCGTGGATTGTGGACGCGTTTACCACCTCGGACAGCTATCCCTACTCGCGCCACTACACGCTCGGCAACACCTTCATTAACTACATGCGGAATAGCGTCAAGGTGGTCATCGACGCCTACGATGGCACCACGACGTTCTATGTGTTTGACCCCCAGGATCCAATCATCATGGCGTACCGCCAGATTTTTCCCACTCTGTTCCAAGATGCGGCCGCCATGCCGCCCACGCTGCGCAAACACGTGCGCTATCCAGAGTTGTTGCTCAAGCTGCAGGCGGCTGTATACGGCCTTTATCATATGACCGATCCGCAAGTGTTCTATAACCGCGAGGACCTGTGGACGGTCGCTTCGGAAGTCGGCATGGACGAGTCCGGTCAGCAGAAGACGCAGCCGATGGAGCCGAACTTCGTACTGATGAAACTGCCGGGCGAAACTGCCGTCGAGTTCGTGGAAATTCTGCCGTTCACGCCGGCGAACCGAAACAATCTGATCGGCTGGATTGCTGGAAGGAGCGACGGCGAAAAATACGGTACGTCGGTGGTCTACGACTTCCCGAAAACGAAACTCGTCGACGGCCCTCTGCAAATCGAAGCCCGAATCGATCAGAACGCTCAGCTATCGGGGCAATTGACGTTGTGGAATCAGCAAGGTTCCCACGTGCGGCGAGGCACTCTGCTGGTCATTCCGTGTGGGCACGCGTTGTTGTATGCGGAACCGATTTACCTCCAGGCCGAACGCAGTCCGATGCCGGAGTTGCGTCTGGTGGTGCTTGCGCTGCAAGACCGGCTGGCTTATGGACCGACATTCGAGTCGGCGATGAGAGCTCTCTTTGGGGGAGAGGTCTCGTCGCTAAGCGGCACAACGGTTCCCGCGGAACCGGAACGGAGAACAGCAGCGCCGGCTGCCGCGACCAAGCCAGGGGGAGACGTGAACGCGCTCATCGCGGGAGCGGCCAAAGATCTCGCCGACTACCAGCGACTTACGGCAGAAGGCAAGCTCGGTGAGGCTGGACAGAAGCTTGAACAGTTAAAGCACAAGCTCGAGGAGCTGAGCGCGCATCAAAAGTGATGGTTCTCTTTCAGGATTCTAGGTTTGAAACGGTTTCATGGCTGATCGTTCGTCCACTAAGCATTAACGATTTCTGGTCAAACATCTTTCTCTCGTTCCTAAAATACATCTTCGATTGACAATTCTCATAATACAATCTAATATTTAGATGTTAATGGAGGAGTCATGCAGAAGCAAAGGTTGAAGCTGAAGCAGGCAAGCGCTGTCCTGCAAATTGAACCGAAGGAATTACAAAACCTGGTCCAATTCGGCGTTGTGAAGCCCAAGCGGTTTGAGGGAACGTATTTCTTCGACACGAACACTCTTATGGTAGCCAAGGTGGCGTTCTGTCTGAAGGAGTCGTTGGGGACGCGCACGAGTGTTTTGTCCAAGCTGATGGACGTATTTCTTGCATCGGAAAAGGAGTTCAAAGCAGACAATCCGAAGTATATCGTCTTTAAATGCCGGCTTTCAGCCGAGGAGGACCCCATAAAGGTCGGCGTTCCGTTCCGCGCACTCGGAGAACAGCTCCAAGAGCAAATGATACGGGCTGATCTGTACCGGGATCTGCCTCGCGGCCGCAAACGCCGGGGCTGGAAGAAGGAGTTTCTGGAATCGCTGACCGAGGCGGCTAAAGAGATCGGCGAAGTCTCAGACGAGGAAATCTTGCAGACAGTTCGAGCTTACCGTAAGGAAAGACGAACGCCGGAGATCACCGTTGCCGCGGAAAGCTAAGAAGCAAAAGTCTCGCCGCGTCGTTGACACTAACGTGCTCGTGGCGGGCATTTCGGGTTTCAGAAAGCCATATGTCCGGGGCAAAAACACTAGCGCCGATGTGTTGTACAAATGGGCCGAGAAAGGCAATTTTGTCTGGCTTGTGACGGAAGACATTCTGGATGAGTACAAGGAGCTCTTGAAGCGGCTTAGAGTGCGATCAACTCTAATCGGCGCTGTGATCAGTCTTATCCGCGAGCGAGCCGAACTTGTGAACGTTCACGCCTCCTTTGAATTCTCCCCCGATCCCAAGGACGATCCGTTCTGTCTCTGCAGCGAAGAAGGGAATGCAGATTTCATTGTCACCCTAAATTCCAAGGACTTTCCGCAAGAACGGCTCAGGGCAAAGGTCATTTCACCCGAAGCCATGGCGTAGCAAGCGTCGCTGCCGCTCCCTGATGAACACATCGGAGCGATTCAGAACTGGACGATTAAGACGACAAATTGAGAGACGTTGCGAAGCTCGGGCCGGCTCGAGTGCGCGATCACCAATTTGCACCTCCGAAGATTGAGTAGACGAGAAATGCACAGGGTCCCCTGAATTTTCCCCGTACTTGTCAGATGGCGGGTGATTAACTTGCGTCCGTTCAATAGTTTCTGAATAGCACTCCTGCCTCCGCGGGTTTCTGAAAATTTGTCATGTGGCGAACTCTACGGAATTAAACGGCTTGTGAATCGAGACCTCCTGCCTGCGGGAATTCCACAGGTCAGTTTTAGGTGAAGTTAGCTTTCGATAAACTACAGAAAACACGCGAGATGTTTTGGTCGGGGCGCCGAGATTTGAACTCGGGACCTCCTGCGCCCAAGGTAAGAGCAGAAACGCTAAGTAGTTGGTTCGTCTAGCATTTTCCTATGTCATGCATCACAATTTTGCACGGTATTCGGCAATGTTTGTTCCCAAGTTGTTCCCAAGTGTTTGAGGTGACCCCCTAAACTGTCACAAAAACTTTGGGCACAGCTTCCGTTTTTGACCTGCCCCGCATTTTGAGACAGCCGCGAAGTTGAATCCGAGAAGCTTTGACCTGCAGGCACGGCGCTTGCCCGCCTAATGAATCACTTCTTTCTGGGCAATGCTCCGCCGGCAGGAGTTGAGCGGCTAGAATCTAGAACACTGTCGGCAACTTCTTTCTTATCGGGGTTCAATTCTTTCGGCACGAGAAAAAACTTCACGCCAACACCGAAATAGGTATGCGTAAAGACTTCGTCTGAGAAGATGCTGCGTCCAACGTTCGCGTAGAGGATCATATTGTCTCGAAGACGGCGCATTACACCGAAGTTTACAACAACCAGGCGGTCGCGCTTGAAATCAAACGCCGACTCGGCGCGGATCTCCCCCATGGCCGCCAGGTATCTAGTAATGGCGCGTCCAAAACCGAAGCCCAAAGAACCTGTGGTGTGGCGTTGAGGATCGTGAAAGGGTTGGTTAACGGCGCCATTGGCAACCATTATGAGGTACTTGAACTGCTGCCGCATCAGTAGCGGCAATATCAATGTTTGACCGGCATTTGCGAGGTTTTTCTCGGCGGCAGCGGTGCCTGGAACGGCAAACTGAATTTGCGGATAGAACGAAAGTGATTCACCTTTGTACTCGTTTTCATAGAAATTGAATTTAAGGCCGAACTGGGCCGCTCCAATTCCAACTTTTAGCGGATCACCATATTCTTTCGCGCCCGCCAGCGGGAATTCAAATTTCACCTGAGTAGGAAGCTCATGACCAAGTATCTTGGGCAAGATTCCATAATTGGCATCGACGAATACAAAATCAAATGTCCGAAGCTGTTTTGAGAAATCGGCTTGAGTGGTGAGATTAATCTCGTACACACCTTTATCGGGAACGCCGGGATCATCTATTTCAAGGGGCGGTGACTGAGGAGTGGCGTCAATCACCCAAAGGCCTAATCCATTCTTGAACATACCTCGGTGATGTTTCGAAAACAGCGGCGGAGGCGGCTGTTTGACCGGTTTTCCATTAGTGGTCTGCTGTTGGCCTTGCCGGCCTTGTTCTGCACCGCTTTTTTGAGCCCCCGCGTGGCCTGGAATGAGCATAAATACTGAAAGGACTACAATTCTTACGATGCGCGAAGGCCTGCCGAAAAAGATGCCATAATTCGGAATTTCCATTTTGGCCCTGATGGCGCCCGGGATCGCCCATCGTGGATGTGATGGTGGCGATTGGGACATGCCTCGTGCTCGGATACGGTGTCGGGAAGGCCTCATTGGGTCATCATCGATGAAGCCCATCATCTCTTGCCGACAGGCTCGCCTCCTACGGAGTCAATAAGCCTGAAAGAATTTGCGAATTTGTTATTAAGCACCGTTCAACCAGATCATATCTCATCCGGGATTCTGCGATCTATCAACGGACTTTTAGTCATTGGATCCAACCCTCAAAAAGTAGTTCAACAATTCAATGCGGGGTCCGGTCGCCACCTGAATATGGGTGAACTAAAAATATCGGAGGTTCATGTTGGAGAATTGACGGCTTGGATGTTTGGTACGGGTGCCCAACCTCAAATTGTAGTCGTCGAACCAGCGAAAATCGAATTGAAGCGTCATCGCAGGAAATATGCAGCCTGCGAGCTGGGGCAGGGCAAGAGTTTCTATTTTCGTGGATCCGACGGAAGACTGAATCCTCGCGCCCAAAACTTAAAAACGTCCATCCAACTGGCGGAAGGCATTGATGATGAAACCTGGCTCTATCACCTGCGTAAAGCGGACTATTCTCGATGGTTCCGCGATTCTGTCAAAGATAATCGCGTAGCCGAAGAAATCACCAAAATTGAACAAGACATAAAGGCAAGCGCCGAAGAAAGCAGGGGGCGAATCATCGAAATTATTGGGAAGCACTATACGGCGTCCGCGTAGAGATTCTTTGAACTGCAGGGGTATGTTCGCTCGCGGGTTGCCCGATGCTATGAATGAATCCGAAGGAAATTTAGATGCACAGCTTAAATGCGTTTTCTAATTTCGAGGTGCCCACGCTTCTCGAGTACTTCCACGTCAATGCCGCGCGAGTGTCGTCGAATCAGGAAATCAACGCTCGCGGCATCGACTCTCAGTCCTATGATGCGTAATTCGGTGATAACCGCTGGCAATTGTAAATCCGCAAATGGCTGAGAATGTCGCCGGGTTGCTTTGCTATTTGCCAGCTGCCTTCCTTGCCGCGCGACGCAACCCCTTCCGCCCTTTCGTGTGCACCGCAGCCAGTGCTGACCTGTGGCGCGCTTGGGGACCGCGCCGACGCGCACTCGCCTTTGCCTGCCGGGAAAGTTGACTGCGCGACGCAGAAGTGCGGCTCTCACGTTGGAGCGCTCGTAGCACTGCTCGGGAGCGAGTGCGCGACGGTCGCGCATGTTTGCGCCGGGCTCCCTTTCGCGAGTCGCGTTCCGCCTGTCGGCGAACCTTTGCGGAGACAGTACCCTTCTTAGGCGGCGATAGCTTCACGCCAGCGCGTCTGGCCTTGGAGAGACCAATGGCGATGGCTTGTTTGATACTTCGCGCACCGTGGACTCCTTCGCGGACGTGTTCGATTTCCTCGCGAACAAATTCGCCGGCTTGCGTAGAGGGTGCCTTGCCTTTTTTCGCATCCTCTCGGGCACGACGGACTACGTCTGATTCTGCCATCGCGACACCTCGCTTGGAATTCTCGTTTTGACTGCTCCCGGCCGATATACACTTCGACCGCGTCTGGGTACAATGCTCCAGCTCACTTTTTTCAGGACAGAGTGTTCCGAGTGGCGGGAGAATCCCAAAGCGCGAAACCCACGTCACTGCAGTGACCTCGATCACCTACCTTCGCATGCGGGTCGAGCCAACCGAGGATAGCTTCGACGCTACCCTTTGTTTCGCTTGAAAAACTCCACTTGCCGGAGACGCTTTTGAGCCTCGGCCTTGGTCTTATAGGGACCGCCGAGGTTCTTCCCTTTTTTGGAAACCACCTTGTAGCCGCCGCTAACTTTCTTGATCAAGTCTTTCTCCGCGCAATGCGTTGCCTTGCCCGCGTGTTAGACTAACACCGAGGCGCCTTCCTGGCGAATATCTAGCGATCCGCAGAACGATGGCTTCCCGGTAGACGTGAAACGCAAGATAGTGTCCGGATCTCGAGCGACGCTTGCCACGGTGAGTTCCAGATCCGTGAGGCGATTAGGTCTCTGACATGCATGCTACGAGATTTGGCCGCCTTAGGAATTGGTCCGCAATCCGATAAATCTGCTTGGTGTGGCACGGACGGATCTTTACGAATAATCGCCAAAGATACGAACTTGTTCCTGGGATAGGAATGATGGTGTTGGCGACTACTCTCTCCACCGTGTCCGTCGATGATATTCGCCGCTGCCTAGCCCGCCCACGTCGATCACAACCGCGATAATCAGAATCAGCAAATTAATGCCCGCTATAGGCTGTCGTGAATTTGTCATCCACGCATACGCCAAGGTTGTTAGAGGTAAGAACAGGAACCCGAGCAGAGGCAATATTAGGCCGTTGTACGCTCGCTCCAGGTAATTCGAGAATAGGAACAACAACACAAGTGCGATCCGAGGGAACGCGAGAAAGAGGATCAGCAAGAGACAAGGCACGAGGGTTCTCCTTATATCGTACTTTAGCCGGAATTTCCGATTTAGGTCTCTAGTTTGTGAATCGTACGCTTCTCCTGCTCTGGACACGACGAATTTGCCACGAGGGCATGCCCAGCGAAATTTGCGCGGTATTACCGGCTAAACCTCGAAAAACGGGATTCTCGGAAAGTGGCCAGCCAATGCAGTTCCTGAAGTCGCGTTACCGTATTAACATGCCAACGAACCAGGGAAGCATTACGCCGATTGCGAGCAGAACAGATAAGAATCTAGAATCAGCTGATGCACCATCATTTTACTCCTCACTGCCACCGTGGATGGACTGGACGAGTGATTGGCGCGATTGGAGTCCAACACTATGTTGAGCGTTGGGACATTCCCGTCAACGTTGGACCAAACGCGGAAGGCTCTTGCGACAGCGATTCTAGCCTTCGTATGTAAGAGCACTCCTCTGGTAAGCCGTTTTCTCCCCGCACTTAGGACATCGAAGCTCAGTGCCATCGACTGGCCTGTCCCGCTAGGCAACCCTCAACAAAGAAATCGGTCGGCCCAAGCACGGCGACTGTCGCCTCCTTGCCGACCTCGTTGACGACTCTCAACTGTACGCCGCCATGTTGAATGTACATTACAGCCTCGGCGGCATCGCCTTGAGAGTAGATCGTCTGTGACTTTCGATATTCCGCCACTCTTCGGGACAGCCCAGCTGAGTCGAGGAAGGCTTGCACATCGAAAGCATCCTTCTTTTTGCGTTTCATAGGATCGGTCGGTCTATCCTCTATCCGCCAACGCGAATATGGGCGATGGAACTAAAAAGCCCGAATACGTTCAAGAGCCATATCACTACGACGATCACAACGACGGCGTTCAAGATGGATTTAATCGTCCCTTGCATCGGAATGAAGCGGTTGACCAACCAAAGCAGGACGCCGACCACAATTACGACAGCCACTATTTGTAGTAATGGCATCTCAGGACCTCCTTGTTCATTGGAATGCTAGATGTAGGGGCAGGTTCAGGCCATACACTGAAAAAGGTAGGTTCTGTGGTGAGATATGTTACGCCTCTCCAGAAACTTGTTGATAAGTCCTTTGGAATCAATAAATCGGTTTGGACAAGTTTCTGGGATCAGTCACGCGTCGAAGACGCAGTCGGGGCTTATCGGGAGTTAGCTTTCCCCAAGCCGCCTGAAGTGGTTGTCAGGGCCCGTTCAGGCAGTCTTTGGGAGGAGAATGATGCTATATTTTCACGCGCGTTCCTGGACCCACAATGGTGTGACGTTCCCCCTCATCGCGGTGGTCCTGTACATGGTCGGCGCGTTGCGTTGACCGTGTGAGGTCCGTTCTAATATCGAGGGAAAGAAGACCCCTCTTGCCTCTGTAGTTGTGATCACGAAAGAGAGGAATCGGAATTTTGCCAGCCAAGATACATGCTTTCTGGGGAACTGGTCTTGCAGCGGTTTGCGTTCTCGTCCTAGTTTTATCGTGGCCGGCGCGCTGCGCCGCCTATTCCGTGCTCTCTCATGAAGCCATCATCGACTCAGCTTGGGACACTAGCATCAAGCCCATCCTACTCAAGCGGTTCCCAAGTGTCACGCCGGACGAACTGCGCCTGGCACATGGGTACGCCTACGGCGGCGCTATTATTCAAGACTTGGGCTATTACCCGCATGGCAGCCCCTTTTTTAGCGATCTCACCCACTATGTGAGGAGCGGTGATTTTATTCTTGCACTCCTCCGGGACGCACGGGAATCGAATGAGTTGAATGATTATGCTTTTGCGCTGGGCGCACTTGCCCACTATGCCGCAGATAACGCAGGCCATCCCATTGCAACCAACCGTGCTGTGCCCCTGCTCTATCCCAAAATTAAGAAAAAATATGGCGACAGTGCAACGTACGAGGATGACCCGCTCGCGCATGTCAAAACGGAATTTGGCTTTGACGTCCTGCAAGTAGCCCAACAGCGCTATGCTTCAGATAGCTATCACGATTTTATTGGCTTTCAGGTGGCGACCCCTCTGCTGGAGCGGGCGTTCCTGGAAACCTACGGTTTGCCACTGAAGGCGGTCCTTTCCGACGAAGAAAAGGTCCTGAATTCCTACCGCCGCGCCGTCAGCAAGCAGATTCCCGAGGCAACGCGGATCGCTTGGACGTTGAAGAAAGACGAAATCCAGAAAGATGCGCCCGGGATCACCAAAAAGAAGTTTCTCTACAACCTCTCTCGCGCAAGTTATGAAAAGCAATGGGGCAAAAATTATCAACAACCGACTTTTGGCGAGAAGTTTCTGGCTTTCCTCTACAAACTGATACCCAAATTCGGCCCCCTCAGAGTGCTGCAATTCCGCACACCTACTCCACAAATGGAAAAAATGTTTGAGGAAAGCTTCAATATCACACTGGATCGTTACCGGGCTCTTTTGTCCGACGAGGCGGCTGGTCACCTTGATTTGGTGAACGACAATTTTGATACTGGCGAGATAACCGGGCCCGGCAAATATCGCATGAACGACGAAGCCTATGCCAAACTTCTCGGTATGCTGGCAGACCAAAAATTTGCCGGAGCTTCACCCGCGGTGCGCGAGGAATTGCTCCACTTCTATTCCGACTCTGATGCTCCCTATGCTACAAAGAGCAACGTCAAGGCCTGGGCCAAGGTGCAGGAGCAACTCGAGCAGTTGAAGGCCGCACCGCTATAGGAGGTTTTGCCATTCTTCCAACCCGCGGGGGTACCTCTCCCCAGACAGGTGCCATCCTGCACATGAACGGGGTGCGGATGGGACGCACTTCCGTTTCGCGGGAGAGAATGGCCTGGCCTTCGTAGCCGTAACTAGGCTTTAATGTGCATCCGCAGGAAAGGCCCACCAATGATAGGTCCGGGCACCGGCGGAATCAGATTGTTGTGACAATTAAAACAAACAACCGAGTTATTTGTCGGCGGGTTGAGCGTCAGGCCGACCAGCAAAAGCATTCTCGTTTTGCATCTGGGACATTTGATTTGCATCGTGATAGGAGGTTCATTCGTATCCGAATTGTTTCGGATCGTTTCGGTCACCTTTCACCTCTCCCACTTAGTTTGGAAGCCGCGAGCATGTGACCGCTCTCGCACGGTCTGCAAATCCCATACACAGGCCGAGAGCTTTTTCAATTTTACTTGCTCCATTCCTCCGCAATGTCTCGAAGTGCTTCATCAGATGACTCATTGCGCCTCCTAATTGAGCATGTGAGTGTGCCCGTCGCCCTGGTGAGCTGAGTCTGTGGGCCACACCGCATTTACAGCGCACGTGAAGAGCATTCGTCCTGCCAACACGCGTAAACTAAGGACTTTTTTGATTTTAGCCGGATTGTAGAATTGTGACGTGAGCGGTACTGGTACAGAACTTTCGACTAGTTTTGCCACCAGCCCGCGGAAAATTTACCAGAGTCATCTCAACCCTTCTCGAAGAAGACCCATCAATACTGAAGCTGTGAAGAAACTCCTTGAATTTCAGCCTTGCAAAATAAAGAGTCTGCCGTAAGCTCGCGGCATGCGCCAAGACGATACAACCAGCAAACAGCCTTTGATTCGTTACGTGAACCGACAGCAGATGAGTTGGCGAGCCGTGAATTTGGAGAAACTCATCGGCGAAGACCCATCCGGCGAGAGCCATTTGGGCACTGGTAGGGCGGCTGAACCTTAGTCCTTTTTATCAAGCCATCGAAAGCAGTGCAGAAGAAGGTGGGCGGCCAGCGTTCGATCCGCAACTGCTGATCATTTTGTGGGTGTACGCCTATAGCCAAGGAATTGGTTCGGCACGGGAAGTGGCCCGGCGCTGTGAGTACGATCCCGCGTTCCAGTGGCTGACGGGGTTAGCGGAAGTGAACCACCACACGTTGGCGGATTACCGTGTGGAAAAGCAGAAGGAACTCGATGAACTGTTCACGCAGGTGTTGGCGGCGCTTAGCAAGGAAGGGCTGATCACCCTGGAACAAGTGATGCAAGACCTTTCTGACCGAGGCCAATGGCAGGGCGGAACGAGATGCTGCGATGCTGATGGCCGAGACGATTCCCGCCGGAAAGCGCGTGACATTGTCGGGAGACAAGAATTACGACACGCAGGAATTGGTCCGAGAACTTCGTGGGATGAACATCAACCCCGCATGTGGCACAGAACAATACGAACCGCAGGAGCGCGGTGGATCAGCGAACCACACGGCATGCCGGGTATGAGGTGAGTCAGCGGAAGCGAAAACGCGGGGAGCAGTCGTTCGGGTGGATGAAGATGGTCGGGATGCTAAAGAAAGTGAAGTTGCGAGGGATCGACAAGGTTGGGTGGCCGTTTACCTTCGCCGCGGCTGCTTACAACCTCTGCCGATTGCGAAACCTGATGGCAGAGCATGACACGAAGTGTTGCTTCGGGCCCGTTCAGCGGCTAGAACGACCCGCAAATCGCTTCTTCTCCTCACCGGAAAACATCAAATTTAGAGCCAAGGGATACTCGAACGCCGATTCTTCAACAAGCTGCTAGACGAACAAACAAAGAAGACAGCAAGCAGCCTGAGTACAGATAGCAAGCGCATGGCCCCCCCTTCAGTTGGGCGATTTTACTTCCGATTTCGGATACCAGAGAAGTGGAATCAGTAGCGAGGTTGGCGGGGCAAATGTCCGGTAATACGACGCAATATAAAAGGGCGCCCCTTTTGGAGTAGGGTTTTGAGTGCCTGGCTCAACCCTTCCAGAAAGGAACACCCTTTATGATCAGCACTAAATTTCAGAAAATATAGCCAGTCCTCCTCTAAACAAACTAAAGCTCTCAAATCTCGGCGTTGGAATCTACTGCCCAGAACTGAACTTGATTGCAGTTTGGAATGTGATATGCCAGTATGCAAATTCTTACGTCATAGCTCGAAATGTGGGAGGCGAATTGCAATGCGAAGATTTTGGTTCATCGCCCTAACGTTTTTGGCTACCTCTCCTTGTCCTGTGGCTGAGAGTCAGCAGCACTCTTCTCCAGAGGCTAAAAAGGAGCAGCCTCGCCCGGTCAAAGACCGAAGAAATAACACCCGTACGTTTTCCGGAAAGTGTGAAGGAGCATTTATGTACGGAGCGTCTGAAACCCAGACTTTCTATTTGGGGACAGACCCAAAGCGCTACCGTTTGTCTCTTTGGTTGTATCAAGTTGGCACGATAGAACCTTTTTCAAACGTGGGCGGCGGAAAGCACAGTGGCGCGTTCATAGTCTTAGACGGGACTCTTCAAACTTTGGAAGTGCCGTACGCTCCGGTATCGGTCGACGTTGAGGCAAAACAAATAGATGTCAAGTTTCCTGCACCTCCGGTTGCGGCCCCACAGCTCGCGGTCTGCTTTGAATCCTTGCCCTGATTTGTCGGAAACTCCCTTCTTCCCGCGATGAGCTACCGCTGGTTACCGGACATGATTGCATAACAATGTCGGCTCCTCGACCCGAACGGCATCCACAGCGTCTTTTCTGATTCGCAAAACAGCCCGGTGGCTCCCGACGATATCCGCCCGGGCAAATCGATTGCAGCCAACGTAGTAATGGACCGTCGGTACTATTTGAGAAGCTCCGGAGAATGATATGAAGAGCCTCGGCGATACCGCCAATCGGATTCCGAATGATTGTCTACACGCGGAACGGAAGGGAGTTCGTCAAGACCGGAAGTCTCCCGCCCGGAACGCGGTCTGTTCGAATCTCAATAGACGGGCGTGTCGGGGCATCTATTTGGAAAGTTAAGAAGGCGCTCGCGGTCGTCTCTGAGGCAATTGAGACTGGCCACGCGCATGCAGATAAGTACGAGATTGTTGAGGTTGCGGTAGACCCGCCGAGGCTGGTTGCCAGCCGCATTGCCAACCTCAACAAAGCGCGAAACAGAAAATCGTTAATTGGAAAACTCCGCGCGGGCAGTCGATTCTTCATTCAACAAAGCAAAGGCGGCAGATACTCGATTGGCGATGCGCTCAATCACGACACTGAGATGTTTCCCGGACGTTTCGAGACCGAAACAGAAGCGCAGAGGTTCATCGACGAGTTTCTTGCTGAACCGTGACCGCCCCCATCCCGCCCGTCCGCTCGATTTCATTCAATCACATCGGAAAACCGGACTTGGTTATCTGTTCTCCACGAGTCGGCATCGCTGGAGCCTATGTAGGGCTGCCGGACGGCTGTGTCGAAGAAAAAAGAATGTATACCTGTAAAGCGAGAAGCATGAGACCCAGCGCAATCAGTCCACCGCCCTGCGCTTTCCCAAATTGCATGAAAACTCCTTCATGAAATCGTCTGTGAACATAAGGGTGAGTCTAGACCTCGTAAATTAAGAGCGCAATCTATTCAGGTCTGCGCCCCCTGTAAATCGTCAGCAGAGTGTAGACGCCAAGAGTGATGCCAATTGGAAGCTCCGAAAGTGACAAGAATGCCCCTATGACCGCCAGTCGGCTTGTTCGCTGCCATAACAGCGCCAATCCACCTAGCACACCGAAGATGCCGCACAGCACGGAAAGGATGATTGCGAAGACATAACAAGCGTGGAATATCTCCATCGCAGGGATATAATCTGCCACTCGAACCAGCAACGCGCCGAACATGACTGTAGCTACTCGCGCGTACATCACAAGAAAGACGGCGCTAACAAGCCGTAAAAGACCATAGACAATCCAGCATGCACCCAATCCGCTATAGCTCGAACGGTTGTTAGGTGTTGCGAAAGCATTCATACGTCCTCCCTTTGTTAACCGACCAAGCTGTCAAGCCGATCGCGTCCGCCCCGGTACGTCTGTACTCCTACTGACACCACCGTAGTCACCCTGCCGACTTGCGTCAACCCTGCCCAAATTCCGCCGAGTAAACGCGTTTCTTCCAGTATGCGAGGGAGTGATAACGTTCTGAGCACTATCGCGCTGTGAGAAGCTAGACGCAGTTTACGTTTGGCTGGAGCATGTAATGTGTGCGAGGTGCCGATGCCCAGGACATTATTCCTTGGCGCTCTCACCCTATGTGCCTGCGTTGCTTTGTCGTTTTCATCCTTCGCTCAGACCCCGATTGCTCCTGAAACGAAGCCGCAGCCGACTTCCACAGCCCAAGACAGTCAGAAAAAAGAAGTTCAGGTATGGGTGAATACGAAAAGCGGCCTTTACTACTGCCCGAACAGCCGCTGGTACGGAACAACGAAACAAGGCAAGTATATGAGCGAGTGTGCAGCACTAAAGGCCGGTTACAAATCCGCCTATTACCTGCACTGCGGGTCAGACTGCAAGTAATGGTTGAGCTAGCGAAGTTCCATCTTCTGCGCCATAAGCAGTATGATCTTGCGGTCTTGTTCGTTGGCTTTGCCCAACAGACGGCGGAGTTTGATGAGAAACCGTGCGGCGTGGATGTCAGAAATTCACTATAATTTCGTGGAATACGTGGCGCCAATGTTTGGGCACAGAACATTCCGAGTTCGAGGTCTTACAACCCGTGCCGTCAGTTGTATTGCAAGCCTCGCTCTGCTGGTGGCTACATTATCCACCACGGCGGAGGAGTACCCAGGGGCAAATGCCTCTCCGCCCACCCAGCACTCAAGCCCAAACGAGTCCATGCGCAAAAACCTGCCAAACTTCGGCGAGGCGTCCACGACCCTTTACCACGGCGGTCAGCCATCGAAAACCGGATTTCACATGCTGGCAAAGATGGGTGTGAACATCGTGGTAGACCTGCGCGGGAACCGCGATAGTGAGCGTAAAATCGTGACCCATCTCGGCATGCAGTACGTGGCAATACCGTGGCAATGTTCATTTCCAAAAGATAGAGTCTTCGCGGAATTCCTTACATTGCTGCGGAAGAATCCGGGTAAAAAAATTTTTGTTCACTGCCGTTTGGGTGACGACCGCACGGCAATGATGATTGCATCCTACCGCATAGCCGAAGAGGGCTGGTCCGCAGAAAGAGCCGAAAAGGAAATGGAGAAGTTTGGCTTTTCCTTCGCCCACAGACGTCTGATTTGCCCCGGCCTGTCTTCCTATGAAGAGGAATTTCCCCATCACTTTAAGACCAATCCCGCGTTCCGGGAACTGCGTTAGAACATTTGACTTGTACCAACCAATCGTGAATGGCGAGCAACCCGACGCCGGACGCAAGTCTTGTAAATCTTCATTCGAAACGCTAACGTTAACCATCCGAAAAATGGCCTGTCCGCAAAATACTTCCTCGCCTACCAATTGGACTTACAGCCTGATTAACGCGCTAGCTCTAACGACGCCGGCCGTGTCAAGAGTTTTTTCTCTTTTTTAATATCAAACTCGAGCACACTTCTCCGTCGGCGCACGAACTGCGTCTCAGCCTGCCGCTTCTGTTCATCGGTGTCACCCTAACCTGCCCAGCCCGCGAATTGACCTGCTTCTGGGGACATTGCGCGTGGCGGAGACCTGCTACAAAGGTCACTTCGGTTCGCCGAAAACACGAGCAAGCCGACGCGAAGTTCCATTGGCTCCAGCGGTTGTGCGTGAACTGAAAAACCTCTATTCGCGTTCAGCAGAACATTCTCCAGACGCATTGGTATTTGCCAGACGCCAAGGCGTTCCGCTTGCGGCGGATAATCTCAGAAAAAAGGCACTGCGAACCGCGTGCAAGAGAGCTGGTCTGCAGCGAATCGATTGGCATACGCTCCGTCACACGCACGGCACGTTGTTGCATTCGCAAGGAACTCCTTTGAAAGTTGCACAGGCGCAGCTTGGGCATTCACATATGGCGACAACTTTGGAGATCTATACACACGCCAGTGGGAGTGCGCAAAGAGACGCTGTGAACCTGCTCGAAGAGCAATTGTTCCCAAATGTTCCCAAGTTGGAGAGTTGCGGAAATATCGCGGAAAAAGAAAGTCAGTTAGTTCAGTAAGTTAGTGGTCGGGGCGCCCGGATTTGAACCGGGGGCCTCCTGCGCCCAAGGCAGGCGCGCTACCAGGCTGCGCTACGCCCCGACTGAAGTGCTGCATCGATTCTAAAGCACATTGGAACTCTGTTGCTACTCTGTACAGCGCGTGCACCCAGAGGAATTCTGCCGTCCAGCTTGCAACTTTTCGTTAGTCACTATAATGTTAGCGTGACTATCGAAATCGGGCCGCGCGCCTCGAGCGGCCCGGCATCCAGGAGGAAACCAATCATGCGCCGCGCAAAAACAAACGCGAGGCGGTCGCCTTCGTGGGAGGCCGCGAGCGTTGAAGGTGGCCAGGCATCAAAAACAGGGGGCGGCCATCATGCTGCGGCGAAGGGGCAAACGGCTGGCCTTCGTGAACGCAAGAAAGCCCGCCTTCGCCAGCTGATCGTGGAAACGGCTTTGCACCTTTTTCGCCAGCGTGGCTATGAGAACACGCGCATCGATGACATCGTGCAAACATTGGAAATCAGCCAGCCCACCTTTTTCCGCTATTTCCCCAGCAAAGATGCGGTGTTGCGCGAGGTGGGACGTCGCGCATTTGCTCGCCAGGCGGAAAGCCTCAAGTCCGAGCTGTCCATACAGGCCACGACCGAGCAACGCCTGCGTCGATTTTACGAGACATTGGGAAACGTAACCGAGGTGGGAAGACCGCTATGGCAAGCCGTGATTCTCGCCGGCGCAATGGACCCGGTGCGCTCGCCGGAGCTGCGAGGTGCGGAAGCGGCGACAGTCAGCCTGCTCCGTGAAATCATCGCGGAAGGCCAAAAAAACAGCGAGATAACCCGTGATTTTCCGGTCGTACACCTGGCCGAATTCATGGAAGGACTGTTCAATACTGTCGTCCGCCAGTGGGCCGTGGATCTTACTGGACCTCACAAACTCACCGAGCGGGTCCGAAATGCGGTCGAGTTCTTCTTGCGCGGTGCCAAGCCGTAGGTTGTAACGAGCTTCATTTCACTGGGGGTCAAGCCACATGAATTCTATCCCCTTCTGTGAAGTTTGTGATTCACACATCTCCGATTCACGGGGGTCGACGCGATGAAGGCCGCCATCTTGCGCGAATTGAATGGACCGCTGACGATCGAAGAGGTCGCTCAACCGAGGCCCGAGGCGCATGAAGTGTTGATCCAGGTGGAAGCGTGCGGCGTATGCCATTCGGATTTGCACGTTGCCGATGGGGATTGGCCGCAGCTTGTTCCCATCACCAAGAGACCTCTGATCCTGGGACACGAAATCGCCGGCCGCGTTGTGGAGAAGGGCGCTTCCGTCGTTCAACTGGAAGCCGGCGACCGCGTCGGCGTTCCCTGGGTCCATTGGACCTGCGGCGAATGCGAGTTCTGCCGCGAAGGCAACGAGAATCTCTGTGTCAAACAAAAAATAACGGGCGTAACCGTGGATGGCGGGTATGCGGAATTCGTGAAAGCGCCGGCGAGCCATGCTCTGAAAATCCCCGCGGGACTTTCCTGCGTGGATGCTGCCCCGTTTTTCTGCGCTGGAGTGACGGTCTATCGTGCCCTGAAGCATGCGGAAATCCAGCCAGGCCAGCGCTTGGCGGTCTTTGGGATCGGCGGGCTGGGACATCTTGCGGTGCAAATCGGGTTGGGGCTAGGAGCGATCGTCACGGCCGTTGACGTCTCCGAAGAAAAACTCTCGCATGCGAAAAGTCTTGGCGCATCTGTTGCGCTGAACGCAACGACGATGAATGTTGTCAAAGAACTCCGACGAGCAGGGGGAGTCCACGTAGCACTTGTGACTTCCGCCGCAAAGGCCGCCTATGACACGGCGTTCCCGTGCGTTCGGCCTACCGGCAAGCTGCTGGTAGTTGGCCTGCCCTCTGAGTCCATTTGCTTTCCGCCCATCGTGATGGCTGCCTTAGAAGTGCGCATTCAGGCTTCCTCCGTGGGCACTCGAGAAGACATTCGCGAATTGCTTGCGATGGCGGCTGCGGGAAAGGTTCGTTGCCAGACGACCACACGCCCGCTGTCCGAAGCCAACCAGGCGCTGGATCAGTTGCGGAGCGGGCACGTCTCCGGCAGGATTGTCCTGGTCAACCCTTGAACTGCATTCAAACGTAATCCCCGCCAAGAACTCCAGGAGTCCGTGCGACCCACTCGCGGATTGCTGGGATGACTGTGGGCAGGGAATGGCACTCCCTACGGGAACAGAGGATTCAGCGCAGGTCGGTAGTTAGATATTGACGATAGTCGCTAATTTGTGATATTCGCTATCATAAAATTAGATAGTTCTGCCGGGGTGTGGGATTAAAACCGTTGCGAAGGCCTTAAATCCCGTGCCTGGCTGGTGCAGCATTCTCTTGGTCGAGTTGAAGATCTGGGAGCGACAACCCTGTCTGTCGCAAGGCCCATCTCAGGGGAGCGCGCAAACTTGGATCCCATGAAAGCTGTCAACAAGATGCGTTCGAGGAACCCGGAGGAACTATGAAATCGACCCTGCTGAAAGGTGTATTCGTATTGGCGCTAGGGTTGTTGCCTGCCAGCCCAGTAGCTTCTGCGCAAGGCGTGGGAGCCTCGGCTGATCTGACGGGAACCGTAACGGATCCCTCAGGGGCGGCTGTTCCCAGCGCCAAGGTGACCGCGCTTGACACCGCCAAGGGAATAGAGCGAAGCGTGGTTACCGATGAGCACGGCTTTTATCGACTGGCGGGACTCGCCCCTGCAACTTATAAGCTAAGCGTCGAACACGCCGGATTTCAAACCGAGGTTGTCTCCTCCGTTGCGCTGAACGTCGGGCAGACCGTAGTCTTCGATTTTCACCTCAAGTTGTCGGCTATCTCAGGACAAGTTGAAGTGACTTCCGAACTTCCAGTCGTCGAGACGGAAAGAGGGAGCCAGTCGAATACCCTTACACAAGAGTATCTCTCGAACCTCCCGATTGACCGCCGCGATTACCTGACATTTACACTACTGACTCCGGGCGTCTCGAATTCCACGCGGTTGGCTTCCGACCAGGACTTTCGCGTCAAACAAACGCCACAGAGCGGACTTTCGTTTTATGGCAGCAATGGCCGAGGGAATAGCGTCACGGTGGACGGGGGGGAAGCCAATGATGATGCTGGTGGAGTGCGGCTAACTTTGAGCCAGGATGCTGTTCAGGAGTTTCAAATCAACCGCAGCAATTATTCAGCTGACCTCGGCGGAGCGAGCGGCGCAGTCATTAACATCATCTCCAAGTCCGGCACCAACGAAGTGCATGGCAGCCTTTACGGCTATTTCCGCAATAGCGCGATGGATGCAGCCGATCCGTTTGCCATCAGCCAGGCGCTTCAGCCAGGACAAATATTTGATCCGACACAACCTGACAGTCAGGGAACTCCGGTGAAGAATTCTCTCAGCCGCTATCAGTTTGGCGGCACAGTAGGCTTTCCCATTAAGAAAGATAAGACCTTTTTCTTCCTGGCATTCGAAGGACTCCGGCAGGACTCTCAGAATGCGGTCCCGCTCCTGACCAGTACCAACATTTTCCGGCCGACCACCGCGCAACAAGCGATTATCGCTGGATTGAAAGCCCAAGGAAGCACACCGGTAACCTGCTTCGCAGGCATGCCACCGATCCCTGCAGTTTTCTGCGCTGGCGCACTTAACAGCGCCTTGACCGTCAGCCAATTAACCGGCCTTACGGCAGGACAAACCGTGCTGAACACTTTTCTAGTAAATGAGTTGGAGTCAAACGGGGGGCTATTCAACTACACCACCCGAGAGTACCTGCTGTCCGGCCGGTTCGATCATCATTTCAGCGACTCGAACCAGCTCGTTCTGAGCTACAGATTTGGACACGACCTGGAAGAGAATCCCGATGTACAATCGCTCACGGGTTTTTCGGCAGGTAGCTCGATCCACGATTATGACAACAATCTGATGGCCGCTTGGTACCATCAGTTCAGCTCCACGGCTCAGAACGAAGCCCGCTTCCAATTTGATTATGCCACCCTGAACGTCATTCCGAACGAACCTGGAGAAGTGGGACTTCAAATCCCGGGTTTTGTGAATAACCTGGGATCGAACATCTTTATACCCAGCCTGACGATTACCCGCAGATATGAATTTGCGGACAACTTCACGCTGATCCGCGGTCACCACACCATGAAATTCGGAGGCGCCGAGCTGCTTCGCGGCAATCATACGGAATCGCATACCTTCTTTCCCGGCCGCTTCGTTTTCGGTTCGTTGCCCGGAGGCTTGATTAGCCCACAGCTTGCTACCACCAGCATTAATTCGCTGCAGTCGGCCTCGTTTGGTCTCCCGCAAGTTTTTCAGCAAGGATTTGGCAATCCCGTCTATCCCTACTACACGAGGCCCTTCACAGCCTTATACTGGCAGGATTCCTGGCAGATCAGGCCCAATCTCACGCTCAACTATGGGCTCCGCTACGAACTGGACACCCAGTACGCCCCATTGAACACCTATAAAAAGAATTTTGGCCCCCGGGTGTCCTTTGCCTGGGACCCATTCAAGGATCACAAGACCGTCATTCGCGGCGGGTACGGGATCTTTTATGCACCAATCTATGACCAGATTCCGGCTGTTGATTTATCTCTTGGAGTTCTAAACGCGAATAACAGCTCCGTCGGTAACTCGACGAATGCCGGTCAAGTGAATAATTTGGACGCCATTTGCGGACTTTCCGGAGCTTTCGGCTTGTTCCCGCCGCCAACTAACCCCACCAGTCCCTGCAAACGCGAAATCTCCATCTATATCATTCCTATTACGGGAGTGCCCGGCGGAAACCCCGCACTAAATGCCTCTACGGTTTACAAAACGTTGTTCGCCCAGGGAGCGATCACTTGCACGACGCCGCCACCGGGAGCGTACGCTTGCATTACCCCCGGCGCGGGCCCGGGAGGGTTGGCACAGTTCGGGCTTAATGTTACCAACAGCGGTCCGCTTGCCCCGCTTCAGGTGGTGTTCGTCGACCAGCCTAATTTTAGAAATCCCTACTCTCAACAAGCCGAGTTCGGAATTGAGCGCGAGATTGCTCCCGGGGTTTCAATCTCCGCGAGTTACATCTACTCTCATACGATCGGCCTCCCAGTGGCCATTGACACCAATCTCCTTCGGGCCCCCATGAGCGCAGTGAAATTGGCCAATGGTCAAACCATTTCTTACCGGAATTGGAATACTAGCCCCGGCACCGATCCGCTCGGCGGCGCGGAAGGCCTCCCCTGCGCAGCTACAGCGGCCAATCCCGCCGCTCCCTTCGCTTGCTTTGTAAATCCTTTCATCGTCCAGAACAATCAATATAGTTCAGCTGGTTCTGCCGTCTACCAAGCCGGAATCCTCGAATTCAAGAAGCGCTTCAGCAATCACTTTTCCTTGCTGGGTAACTACACCTATAGCAAAGGCTTTGACACCACGACTGACTTCAACAGTGACTATGGACCGCAAGATCCAACGAATCTCGGCGCGGATCGTGGACTTTCCGAATTCGACCAGCGCAATAAAGTCGTGCTCGCGGGCGTGTTTGGCAGCCCCTGGAAGAATCCGTTTCTTACCGGCTTCCAGTTGTCCCCGATTTTTTCCTACAACAGTGGACACCCTTTCAACTTGCTGGCCGGAGGCGAGGTGAACGGCAACAACCACACTACCAACGAACGGCCGCTCGGAGCCGGCCGCGACACTGGGCTGGGCCCCAGTTACATCAATCTTGATATTCGCCTGAGTTGGCAACATAAAATCGGTGAGAAGGCACTGCTGCAGCTTACTTTTGAGAGCTTCAACATCGCCAACCACACAAACTACGCCAGTGTGAACAACGTGGTGAATCCGCTTTTTGGTTTTCCCACAACACCCGGCGTGGCCTGTCCCGGCTGTCCGGGCGGGCTGGGGAATACCACGTTTAACGTGCACGGATCTAGCAATCTCTCGCCTAGCACGCCCTTGGGTTTTACTTCGGATTTCCCCAAACGTGAAATTCAGCTGGGCCTGCGATTCACGTTCTAGTCTCTGGAAGCCAGGCTCAGGCGGCATCCGATCAAATGCCGCCGGCGAGGTCGCGCCTCCTTGCGGTGAGCCGATGCCCGAATTTTCCGTGCTGCGGATAGTGCGGTGATGTTCCGAACGTTGTAGGCAGGAGGTATCAGAAATGTGGCGGCTGACGAATAGGGCAATTTTATTTTTTGCATCAACGGCAATTGTTTTTCTCTTGGTCGCAGGCACTGCACGGGCGCAGGCCGGTGTCACGACGCACACGGGGACCCTGGCTGACGGCGCAACTTTTCTGATCGAGGTTCCTGCAAACTGGAACGGCACGTTATTTCTATACAGCCACGGCTACGTAGTACCGGGTAGTTCCAATCCTGCGCAGAATGTCGGCGATCCGGTTACGCGGTTTTTCATGCTTTCCAGCGGTTACGCCCTGGCCGGGTCCTCCTACGCCACGACAGGGTGGGCTATCCATGAAGCTCTTACGGACCAAATCGCCATTCTCGACCTGTTCAAGTTGATCGTCGGGCGCCCGAAAAGAACCATCGCGTGGGGACACTCGCTCGGCGGAATCATCACTGCTGGCCTCATCCAACGTCACCCCGGGCGCTTTGATGCCGCGCTGCCCATGTGTGGAGTACTCGCCGGCGGGGTAGCCACCTGGAACACCGCGCTGGATTCTGAGTTTGCTTTCAAAACGCTGCTTGCGCCAGGGACAGGGCTGCAGCTCGTCAATATTGCCAATCCCGTTGCAAATCTCGACCTCGCCGAAGTAGTACTTGCAGAGTCGCAGGCCACGCCTCAAGGGAGAGCGCGTATAGCTCTTGCCGGAGCACTGGGCAACTTGCCCGGCTGGTTCACGCCGCTGTCACCGGAGCCAGCTCCAACCGATTTTGCGGGCCAGGAGATGAACCAGTTCCTGTGGCAACAACAAGTCGACTTTCCCTTTGTGTTTGCGTTTCGCGCAGAACTCGAGGCGCGCGCTCAGGGCAATGCCTCCTGGAACACGGGTGTGGATTACCGGAAACAACTGAATCGTTCCATTGGCCGAGACCAGGTTCGCGCGCTCTACGAGCAGGCTGGCCTTGATCTCGACGCCGATCTGAAGACGCTGAACGAAACCGCGCGAATCAGCGCTGATCCGGAAGCTGTTCACTACCTGGAGAGGAATATTATTTTCGACGGCAAGATTCACATTCCGGTGCTGACGCTGCATACCAAAGGCGATGGCCTGGTGGTGGTTCAGAACGAAAGCGCCTATAAGAAAGTCGTCGATGAAGCGGGCAACGAAGAATTCCTGCGGCGCGCGTTTGTCGATCGCGCCGGACACTGCACCTTTACTCCGGGGGAAACCATCGCCGCGGTTCAGAAGCTTATCAACCGCCTGGATACGGGACGATGGCACGACGTCGATGCCGGCGACCTGAACAGTGCCGCGGCGGCACTGGGGCCTGGATTCAACATTTTCGGCACGCCACAAGGTGTCGTTCCTGTCCGGCCCGCGTACATTGAATTTGATCCAAGCCGATATCTTCGCCCGTTTGACGCACTCATGGGAGAGTGCGAATTCGGATTCCTGTGTGCCGAGCCATTCTTGCCGCTTGGACTGCACTAAAGGGCATCCACGCTAGTTTTTCGAGATTTGAAGAGTGACGGAGCTCCTTTCAGAGGCGCTGTTCAAACTCGGATGGCTTCAGACATAACCGCGTCTTCTGTGCACCCGGACAATGCGGTGAGTTCTTGCACATTGCCGCGCGTCAATCGATGTTGAGCTCCAGAGAGGCAAGGAATATATTTTCCTGCGGTGAGAAACGTAGATCTTTGGAAGGGACGCCGGGATCGGCCAGACATTTCCAATGACTCTCAAGAAACTATTTGATCTCACCGGGCGCGTGGCGATCGTTACCGGCGGTTCCGTCGGGCTGGGCCGGCAGATGGCCGAGGGCCTGGCGGAAATGGGGGCAAACCTCGTGCTCTGTGCGCGGAAGAAAGAGCGCTGCCTGCAGGCGGCCGAGGAACTGCAAAAACTCGGCGCGCAAGTGCTCGCACTCGGCTGCGACGTCAAACAACCCGCCAGCATTCAGGAAGTCGCCGACGCCACGCTCAAACACTTTGGGCGTATCGATATCCTGGTCAACAATGCGGGCACTTCGTGGGGCGCGCCTGTTGAGTCGATGACCCTGGAACAATGGAATAAAGTCATCGAAACTAATCTGACCGGAACATTTCTCTTTTCGCAGGCCGTGGGCAAAATCATGATCGGGCAGCGCCGCGGAAAGATCATCAACATTGCCTCCGTCGCCGGCCTGCGTGGTTCCCCTCCGAAATTCTCCGCGATCGGCTACAGCGCCAGCAAAGGCGGTGTGATCATTTTCACGAAAGACCTTGCCTGTAAGTGGGGCATGCATAACATTCAGGTCAACGCAATTGCGCCGGGCTGGTTTCCCACGGATATGTCGGAGAAGGTGATCGAACGAAATAAAGAGTCGCTGCTGGCAGACATCCCCTTGGGCCGCTTTGGTGGCCCGCACGATCTGAAGGGAGCTGCTGTTTTTCTCGCGTCCGACGCGTCGGATTTCGTCACTGGACACACGCTTGTCGTCGATGGAGGGCAATCCGCCTGATTCAGGCGAAGCGCGCGATGAACATTCCCCTTACGCCTTTGCGTTTCCTTCGTTACGCGGAACAGCAATATCCGCGCAGAACCGCAGTGGTCTGCAATCAAGACAGATTTACCTACGCGCAATTTGGCGATCGAGTTGGACGTCTTGCAGGCGCCTTGCGTCAGGCTGGTGTTCAGCCCGGCGATCGCGTCGCTTTTCTCAGCACCAATTGCCATCGCTTGCTCGAAGCCTATTATGGAGTGCTGGAAGCGGGCGCCGTTTTGCTCCCGCTGAACATTCGGCTCGCGCCGGGCGAACTGAGCTACATTCTGAATGATTCCGGGGCGACCATCCTTTTTGTCGAAAAGCAGTTTCTCGCCATGGTCGATTCCTTTCGCAAAGACATTCCCTCGGCAAGAATATTCGTCCAGCTCGAGGGCGATCCAGAAGCGCCTTGGCTCTCCCCCAAGAATTACGAGAATTTTCTCGAATCGGCCACTCCTTTTCGCGTTGACATCGCCTCCATTGACGAAAACTCACTGGCCGAGCTTTTCTACACCAGCGGCACGAGCGCCAATCCCAAGGGTGTAATGCTGACGCACAGAAACATTTATCTGCATGCGCAGAACGTCTGTTTGGGATTCAACATCGAAAATGGGGCCGTCGAACTGCACACCATTCCTCTATTCCACGCCAACGGCTGGGGCGTCGCGCATTTCCTCACCTTGCTTGGCGGAAAGCACGTCATGATGCAGCGCTTCGAGACCAAAGAGGTCTTTCGTCTCATCGAAAAGGAAGGCGTCCATTCCTGCAGCCTCGTTCCCATCATGGCAACGGCTCTGGTGAATTGTCCGGAGCGCACCAAGCATGATTTGAGCAGCTTGCAGCGTGTGGTCATCGGCGGCGCTGCGTCGTCGCCGACGCTTATCCGCGAGGTCGAAGAAAAACTCGGTTGCGAATGTTATTCGGGTTATGGCTTGACGGAAACTTCCCCTTCGCTTTCGATTTCTCGCATGAAAGCAGGACTGGTCTGGGACGGCCAGCAGCGTTATATCGGCCAGGCGATGACCGGGTATGCGTTTCCTGGGACGGAGTTACGGGTGGTGGACCCCAATGATAACGATGTGCCCCACGATGGGCAGACGATCGGTGAAATCGTCGCGAGGAGCGATGGGGTGATGGAGGGCTACTGGCGCCAGCCCGGCGCTTCCGCCGAAGTCCTGCGAGGTGGATGGTTCCACACCGGGGACATGGCTACGCTCAACAAAGAAGGGTACCTGCTTATTGTCGATCGTAAGAAAGACATCATCGTCAGCGGCGGAGAAAACATCTCCTCTCTCGAACTCGAAAAGGCCATCCTCGCGCATCCCGCCGTCCTGGAGGCCGGGGTGATTCCCATACCCGACGAAAAATGGGGCGAAGTCCCCAAAGCGCTGGTGGTTCTAAGGCCAAACGCAACCGCGACGGAGACTGAGCTCATCGAGTTTTGCCGCTCGCAGCTCGCACATTACAAGTGTCCGCGTTCATTCGAATTCGTCCCCAGTTTGCCCAAAACCGGCACCGGAAAAATTCTGAAAAAAGATCTCCGCAGAAAATACTGGCAAGGCAAGGATACCATTCGCCCGGATTTCGCAGAGCCAAAGCGCAGCCCTTGAGATGACTTGCCGTACGGGAAGCGTATTGCCGTTGAGAATTAAAGGTCGAATACGGTTCGTGCCCAGAAATAAGAAGGAGTACTGTTCATGGATTTGAATTTGACTGCCGAGGAGATCACCTTCCGCGACGAACTCCGCGCGTGGCTTTCAACGAATGTTCCCAAGGACTGGAGCGAGTGGCGCGAAAAGCCCATCGAGGAATCGTTCCCCTATCTCCGCGCCTGGCAGCGAAAGCTGCACGAAGGGCGCTGGGCAGCGGTCTCCTGGCCCAAAGAGTACGGGGGACGGAGCGCCACGCTGATGCAGCAGGCCCTTTTTTGGGAAGAGATGGCGCGCGTCGAGGCGCCGCCCATGGCTAATTCGCTCGGTCTGGGGCTCATCGGTCCAACCATCATCGCCTGCGGAACCGAAGCGCAAAAAAAACGCTACATCCCGAAAATTCTGAGTGCCGAGGAGATCTGGTGCCAGGGCTTTTCCGAACCGAACGCCGGGTCAGATCTTGCCGGATTGCAAATGGAAGCGCGGCTCGACGGCGACCACTACATCGTGAATGGCCAAAAAGTCTGGACTAGCTACGGCTGGGTCGGTGACTGGTGCGAACTCGTCGTGCGCACCGACGCATCCGCCGCCAAACACAAGGGACTCACCGTCCTTCTTGTGGACATGAAATCGCCCGGTGTGGAAGTCCGTCCATTGCGACAGATGACCGGGGAATCCGAATTTAATGAGCTGTTTTTCCGCGATGTTCGTGTTCCAGCGGAAAACATTCTGGGCAAAGTGAATGACGGATGGAACGTGGCGATGAGCACGCTGATGTACGAGCGTGGCTCGTACGGCGCGCGCTTGCACCTCATATTCAAACGTTACATGACGCGGCTTATTGAACTTGCGCGGACCATCCAACGCAACGGCCGCCCCGCTGCCGAGGATCCCGTCATCCGCCAGAAGCTAGCGCAGTGCAGCGCAGAAATCGAAATCATGCGCTTCAATCAAATGCGGGCGTTCAGCCGCATCACTGCCACAGGAGTGCCGGGTCCCGAGGGATCAATCCAGAAAATTTTCTGGAGCGAGCTCAACCAGCGCCTTCAGCAGATCGCGCAAGAGTTACTCGGCTCTTACGGCCAACTGCTGGCCGGTGATCCGCACGCAGTCGACAAAGGGCTCTGGTCTTACGCCTACCTACGCACTCGCGGAAATACCATCGAGGCCGGCACCTCCGAGGTGCAGCGAAACATCATTGGGCATTTCGTTCTCGGCCTGCCCAGAAGCTACTAAGGGGACACGCCATGCAATTTGGTTTGAGTGAGAGCCAGGAATTTCTGAAAGACAGCGCGCGCAAATTCTTTGCCGGGGAGTGCCCCAGCGCTGAGATGCGCCGCCTGATGGAAACAGACACCGCATATGACGCCGCGCTTTGGTCGAAGCTCACGGATCAGGGCTACACCGGCATCATTTTTCCGGAAGAGTACGGCGGAGTTGGACTTGGCAAAGTCGAACTCATGCTATTGATGGAAGAGGCGGGGCGCGTTCTCTTGCCCGGCCCTTTTTTCTCGACCGTTGTTCTCGCTGGGTCCGTACTGGATGCAGTTGGAACGCCCGCGAGCAAAAAAAGATATCTTGCGGCTATCTGCCGGGGCGAATCTCGTGCCACCGTTGCCATCCTCGAAGCCGGCGCGAGCTGGAATCAGCGGGACATTCAATTGGGTGCCGCCAACGGGAGACTCACCGGTGAAAAATTCTTTGTCTCGGACGCGGCTATCGCCGACTTTATCGTCGTCGTGGCACGCAACGGCGTCTTCCTCGTGGACTCAAAAGCTAACGGCCTCAAAATATCCCCAATGTCGGGAATGGATCTTACGCGCAAGCTGTACGTCGTCGAATTCAGCAACACTCCCGCCGAAGAAATTGGTTCCACAAAGGATCTCCCGCGGGCCTTCGAGATTGCCACCACCGCTTTGGCTGCGGAATTGGTCGGCGGTATGCAGCGGATTCTCGAGATTACGGTGGAATACGCCAAGACGCGGAAACAGTTCGGCAAACCCATCGGAATTTTCCAAGCGGTGCAGCACCAGTGTGCGGATATGTACTTGGAAACCGAGAGTTCCCGCTCGGCGGTGTACTACGCCGGGTGGGCGCTGGAAGAAAATTCGCCGGACGCAGCGACCGCCGTTTCCATCGCTAAGATGTACGCCAGCGACGCCGGCCGCACCGTCGGTAACCGCGGCATACAGATTCACGGTGGAATGGGATTCACCTGGGAAAACGATCTGCATTTGTACTATAGGCGTGCGAAGGCTTCGGAAACAGCCTTTGGCGACGCCACATTTCATCGCGAACGCATCGCCTCGATGGTGATCGATTCCGGCAGCGTCAGCGCGAAAAGCGCGTAAATTTCAATCGCTCAAAGAGAGACCTTCCATGACTGATCTAGTGCAACTCACAAGAGACAACGGCATCGCCGTCATCACCATCAACAATCCACCGGTCAACGCTTTGAGCCCCGGCGTTCCCGAAGGCATTTCCGAGGCGTTGGACCAGATCGCTCTAGACGACAGCGTGAAAGCCGCAGTATTGATCGGCGGTGGGCGCACTTTTGTTGCCGGCGCAGACATTAAAGAGTTCGGCAAGATGACCTCGGGAAGGCCGCGCGGCGCGGGCCTGCTCCCATTGCTCTTGAAAATGGAAGACAGCACCAAGCCCGTCATCGTAGCGGTTCACGGCACGGCATTCGGCGGCGGGTTGGAACTGGCGATGGCCGGGCACTATCGTGTTGCCGTTTCAGGTGCGCAAGTTGGCCAGCCCGAAGTAAAGCTCGGCATTATTCCCGGCGCAGCCGGCACGCAGCGTCTCCCGAGGCTCGCTGGCGTCGCGAAAGCCGTCGAAATGTGCGCGACGGGCAATCCTGTCAAAGCCGAAGAAGCACTGAAGTTTGGCATCGTCGACCGCATCATCGACGGCGATCTCCTCACTGGCGCCATTGCGTTTGCCCGTGAAGTCGCTGCAAGGCCTGCTCCTAAAACGCGTGAGCGCAATGAGAGGCTCGGAAACGCGGCAGAGAACGCACAGATCTTTTCCTCAGCGCGTGAAACAGTCGCAAAAAAGCAGCGCGGTCTCCTCGCCCCTGCTGCCGCCATTGACGCTGTCGAAGCCGCCACAAAACTGCCCTTCGAGGAAGGCTGCAAGGCGGAACAAAAACTCTTTATAGACTGCCTGTTCTCCGAGCAATCCAAATCGCTCATCCATGTTTTCTTCAGCGAGCGCGAAGTCAATAAAATCCCCGATATCTCTAAAGAAATTCCCGTTATCCCGATAAAATCCGCCGCCGTTGTTGGAGCAGGGACCATGGGCGGCGGCATCGCCATGGTGCTCGCCAATGCGGGCATTCCCGTGCTTCTGAAAGAGGCGGACCAGGCTGCGCTCGATCGCGGCCTTGCAACCATCCAGCTGAATTACGTGAATTCCGTCAAGCGCGGCCGCTTTTCTCAGCAGGTCGCCGAAGAGCGCATGAAGCGCATCACGCCCACGCTCACTTACGACGATTTCTCTAAGGTGGATCTGGTAATCGAAGCCGTTTTCGAAGGCATGGCCCTCAAGAAAGAAGTCTTCAAGGAACTGGATCGCGTGTGCAAGCCCGGCACAATCCTTGCCAGCAACACTTCCACGCTGAGCATCGATGAGATCGCCTCGTCCACTTCGCGGCCCGAGTTCGTCATCGGCACGCATTTCTTCAGTCCCGCCAACGTCATGAGGCTGCTTGAAATCGTCCGTGGCAAAGCGACTTCGAAGGAAGTAATAGCCACCTGCATGCAGCTTTCAAAAGCGATTGGCAAAGTCGGAGTGCTCGTCGGCAACTGCCGCGGCTTTGTCGGCAACCGTATGTTCGGTCCTTATCGCCGCGAAGCCCAGTTCCTCGTTGAAGAAGGTGCGAGCATCGAAGCCGTGGACAAGGCCCTTTCGGACTTCGGCATGGCCATGGGGCCCTTGGCCACAGGCGACCTCGCAGGCCTCGATGTGGGCTGGCGCATCCGCAAAGAATATCGTCACCTGGAAGTGCCCGGCATTCGCCAGCCATTTGCCGAAGATCGCCTCTGTGAACTCGGCCGCTACGGCCAGAAAACCGGCGCAGGCTGGTACAAATATGATGATCAGCGCCACGCGACGCCGGATCCGCTAGTTGACGAACTCATTCGCAAATCGGTTGCCGAAGCAGGCATCCCGCAGCGGCAGATTTCCGCCCAGGAAATAACGGACCGTTGTCTCTATGCTCTGGTGAACGAGGGCGCGCGCATTCTCGAAGAAGGCTACGCGCTGCGCGCTTCCGACATCGACATTATTTATCTCAACGGCTACGGCTTCCCAGCTTATCGCGGTGGCCCCATGTGGTACGCCGACTCCGTCGGACTCAAGCAGGTCTACGAGCGGGTCTCCGAATTCCAGCGCCAGCAGGGCGAGATCTGGCGCCCCGCCCCGCTTTTGAAGCGGCTTGCTGAAGAAGGCAAAACATTCGCCAATTTCGGCAAGGAAGAAGGCGCGGCGGCATAGTCGCCACCCCTCGTGACTGCGAAGACGTCGCACTGAGACTCGCATCTCGTTCCGGCCTCGCTTAAATAACCGGCTGCACGAACTTCATCCTTCGCAGCATGTCTTGCGGTATAACGATTGACGAAAGGGCCAGATTGAAATGGGGATTCTCTTTCTCGTCCGTCATGCACAAGCTTCGTTTCTCGAGCAGAACTATGACAAATTGTCCAAACTCGGAGAAGAACAGTCACGTCTTCTCGGCGAGTATTGGGCCCAGCGCAATATCGTTTTCGATCGCATCTGCGTCGGCCCGCGTGTTCGCCAGAAAGATACAGTCAGGTTCGTGAGCGACTCCTTTCGCAGGTTTGGCCTCGAGTTTCCCGCCCCGCTCGTGTTGCCGGAGTTCGATGAATATAATGGTGAAGCCGTGCTCGAACGCAGCCTGCCGGGATTGCTGGAAAAGGATGAGAGCATTCGTGAACTTCACGCCGCGTTCCAATCTTCGTCCGAAACAGCTCAGCGGCGCGCCACGTTTCAAAAATTGTTTGAAGCCGTTATCGGCAAGTGGGTGTGCGGAGAAATTTGTCCGGAGGGTGTCGAGCCCTGGCAGGAGTTTTGCTCCAGGGTAAACTCCGGCCTCGCAAAATTCCTTGCAGCCGGTGGCCGGGGTGAACGGGTCGCCATTTTTACTTCCGGTGGTCCCATCGCGATTGCCATGCAGCGTGCCTTGCAGCTTTCCCCCGAAAGCACCCTGAAAGTGAGCTGGATGTCGCGGAACTCTTCCTGGAGCGAATTCCTTTTCGCTGCGGACCGATTTACACTCAGCAGTTTCAATTCTCACGGGCACCTCAGCGATCCGGAGATGCTGACCTACCGTTAGGGAGACTCTGCGATGAGCGACTTGCTGGACCATCCAGCGGCCATTCGATCTGGTGAAGAACTTGACCTGTCCAAGCTCGAGCCCTATTTGCGTCGTCAGTTCCCCAATGCGACGGGCGCACTCCAGGTTCTCCAATTTCCCAGCGGCCATTCCAACCTCACCTACTCGGTGCGTCTCGGTGCCAGAGAGTTGGTCCTCCGGCGCCCGCCTTTCGGTAGCAAAGTCAAATCGGCCCACGATATGGACCGCGAATTCCGTGTGCTCTCGAAGCTCCACTCCGTATACAGCCCCGCCCCCCAAGTGCTCGTTTATTGCGACGACGATTCCGTTATCGGCGCACCGTTTTACTTGATGGAACCGATCCATGGCATTATCCTTCGTCGAGAAATACCCTACGGTCTGAATTTTCCCGCGGAAAGAGCGCGGCAGCTTAGCGAATCCTTCATCGAAAATCTCATCCAATTGCATCGTGTGGACTACGCGGCTGTCGGTCTCTCTGATCTCGGCAGACCGGAAGGATATCTGGAACGCCAGGTCCGCGGTTGGACCGAACGCTACTACGGTTCAAAAACGCACGACTATCCGGAAGTGAAGAAAATTTCCGCTTGGATGCAGCAGCACATGCCCTCCACGAGCGCTATCTCGTTGATCCATAATGACTATAAATATGACAATGTGGCGCTCGATTCGAACGACGTCACAAGGATTGTGGGTGTCCTCGATTGGGAGATGTGCACTATCGGCGACTCGCTTACCGACCTAGGAACTACCTTGGCGTATTGGATCGATGCGATGGATCCCGAGGAACTGCAGCAAAACCGCTGGGGACCCACGAACCATCCCGGCAGCTTTACTCGGGCAGAAATCGTGGATTACTATGCGGGGAAAACGGGATGCGACGCTTCCCAGATTGCTTTCTATCTCACCTTCGCCCGTTTCAAACTTGCCGTGATCGTGCAGCAAATTTACTATCGCTATCACCAGGGCCTGACCAAAGACCCACGCTTTGCATCCATGCCCGAGAGAATTCAGATGCTTTTGCGCGCATCGTGGCACAGCGCTCAAACCGGAAGAATCTAGTGCGTAATTCCTATTTCGGATTTGCGGTTTCAAACGCAGCAGTCAATCACGGCGGATTACAAATAGTAGCGAACGATCCACTCCGCAACACAACCCGGCTTCTCGGAACCTTCGATTTCGATCGTTACACCAAAAGTCGCTTCAATCGAGTCCGCGAGTTCCTTTAGTGAGAGTAGCGTCACGCGCGCTCGAATTCTCGAATCGGCCCGTACGGCAGCAGGGAAGCGCACGCGATTCAATCCATAATTCACCGCCAACCGCACGCCACTTCGAATGTGAACCAACTCTTTCATCAAATGGCTGATTAAGGAGAGCGTAAGAAATCCGTGAGCGATGGTCGCGCCATAGGGCGATTCTTTAATCGCCCGCGCCTTGTCTAAGTGAATCCACTGTCGGTCTTCCGTGGCTTCCGCGAACTGTTCAATCCGCTCCTGCGTAACGCGGAACCATTCCGTAACTCCAATTTCTTTACCTACCAGTTCTTTCAGCGATTGCGGATTCTCAACAACCAATTGCGTCATCCACTTCTCCCAGCATAAATCTCGTGGTCCTGACACTTGTTTAATTTTCGGTTCGGCGTGAAACCAGCGGTCACGCAGAGCTTTTGCTTCGAGCCAGCTCCCACTTGGCAATCGATTCGATGTGAACTTCATCTGGCCCATCGGCCAACCGCAGCGTTCGGGACATCGCCCAGGTACTGGCCAGAAAAGTATCCTGTGAAACTCCGGCCGCTCCGTGCGCTTGAATCGCGCGATCCAGCACCCGCAGCGCCACGTTGGGCGCCACGACTTTGATCATCGCAATTTCCGCGCGCGCCGCTTTATTACCTACCGTGTCCATCATGTACGCGGCTTTGAGCGTCAGCAGTCGCGCCTGTTCAATTTCCATGCGAGACGCCGCGATATCCGCGCGAATTGTACCTTGTTCAGCCAGCGCTTTCCCGAATGCCACCCGCGATTGCACCCGTTTACACATGGCCTCCAGCGCGCGCTCCGCGAGGCCGATGCATCGCATGCAATGATGAATCCGCCCGGGCCCCAGACGCCCCTGCGCGATCTCAAACCCCCGTCCCTCGCCGAGCAACATGTTTGCCGCCGGAACGCGCACATTGTCGAACCGAATTTCAGCATGTCCATGTGGTGCATGGTCGTAACCAAACACCGTCAGCATCCGCACGATCTTGACGCCCGGCGTATCCAGCGGCACGAGGATCATCGACTGCTGTTTGTGCGTCGGCGCGGCAGGATCGGTCTTGCCCATGAAAATCGCGATCTTGCAGCGCGGATCTCCCGCTCCCGAGGACCACCACTTCCTTCCAGTGATCACATATTCGTCGCCCTCTCGCACAATCCTCGCGGCAATATTCGTGGCATCCGAGGATGCTACGTCCGGCTCGGTCATGGAAAAGCAGGATCGAATTTCTCCAGCCAGCAGTGGCTTCAGCCACTTTTCCTTCTGCTCCGCCGTACCATAACGCGCCAGCACTTCCATGTTCCCTGTATCCGGCGCCGAACAATTGAACACTTCAGGCGCCATGTGGCTGCGTCCCATGATTTCGCACAAGGGCGCGTACTCCAGGTTCGTCAGTCCCGCGCCTTGTTCGTCCCCTGGCAGGAACAAATTCCACAGTCCCTCGCGGCGCGCCTTCGACTTCAACTCTTCCACAATCTGTGACGGTTTCCAGCGGTCGCGCTCGACTTCCTCGTGGAATCGCTGCTCGTTCGGATACACGTGGACGTCCATAAAGACTTGCAACAGTTGTTGCAGCTCCTTCGTTTTGGCACTGAGTTCAAAGTCCATAACTCTCTTTATTTCCCTGTAAAGACCGGCGGTCGCTTTTCCATAAAGTGCGCCACACCTTCTCGAAAGTCCTCGCACTTCAGGCTCGCCAGCATCTCTTGCTCGGAAATTTCAAACGCTTCCGCCAGCGTTTGGAACATCGCGTCATACACCTGTCGCTTGATGACCCGTAACGACCGCGGGCTGACGTTCGACGCCATGTCCGCTGCGTATCTCTGAACGCTTTCCAGAAAGGTTTCCCGGGGAAGCATCTGATTCACCAGCCCCATTCTCAGAGCTTCTGGTGCATCGATCATTCTCGCCGTAAACAAGAGGTCCAGCGCGTTGGAATGTCCGATGAGCCGCGGCAACATCCACGCCATTCCGTACTCGGCGATTAGACCTCGCTGCGCGAAAGCTGTGCTGAAACGAGCCGTATCGGCAGCAAGCCGAATATCGCAATACAATGCGATCACCAATCCCAATCCCACAACCGGCCCATTGATGGCTGCAATCACTGGTTTTGTAATTGCCGGGAAATAGGAATATTTCTTCTGAAAATTCCCTCGCGCTCCTTCACCGCTCCCGCTTGTCGGTTGCAGGCCCTGTGCCCGTCGCGCTTCGTCGAGTCCCTTCTCCACCACCGTGCTCAAGAGCGACATGTCCGCGCCCGCGCAGAATCCCCGCCCTGCGCCTGTCAAGACGATCACGCGGACATTTTCATCGCGTTCCGCCTCTTCCATCGCGGCACGCACCTCGCGCTCCATGACCGCCGTCCAGGCATTCAGTTTATCGGGCCGGTTAAGCGTAAGAGTGGCGACCCGGTCGGCCACGCGGTAGATCGTTTCTTGATTTGGCATAATGAAGCGGATTATATACAATGGCAGCCGTGATAGTCACATTCATCTGTGTGTGACTATCGCTTTCCATCATTCTTTCCGCAGCCGTCCTGACGGCCACCAATTGGCTCAACCGGAGTTTCCATGCCCTTCGTTGAAAATCAAGGCGCCAAACTTTATTGGGATGAACTAGGCTCCGGCGAACCACTCCTGCTCATCATGGGCCTCAGCTATCCTTCCTATATGTGGCATCGCAGCCGCCCGGTTCTTGCGCAGCGTTATCGCACCATCGCTCTTGATAATCGCGGCGTCGGACAGAGCGACACACCGCCGGGTGTTTATTCCATCGCATTGATGGCCTCGGACGCCGCCGCGGTTCTGGATGCTGCAGGCGTCGAAACCGCGCACGTCTTCGGCGTCTCCATGGGGGGCATGATCGCCCAGGAATTTGCGCTCCAATATCCAAAGCGTGTGCGCTCGCTGATTCTGGGTTGCACGGCTGCCGGCGGTCCGCATGCCGTACAGGCCGAACCTGCCGCGCTGCAAACGCTCATGCGCCAGGGCATGACCCCCGAAGAATCCAAGGAAGCCATTATCCCCTTCATCTATGATCCCGCCACTCCACGTGAGCGCATCGACGAAGACATGGCTATCCGCATGGAGTGGTATCCCACTCCGCAGGGATACATGGGCCAGCTGCAAGGAATTTTCGGTTGGGAAGCCTACAGCCGCATCACCCAAATTACGGCTCCGACGCTCGTCATTCACGGTGAAACCGACAGGCTTGTTCCATGCGCAAATTCCCAATTAATCGCCGACCGTATTCCTGGGGCCAAACTCGTACTGATCTCTCACGCCAGCCACATTTTCGAAACGGACCAGCCGGGTGTGGCTCACCAGGCAATCCTCGATTTTCTCGCCGCCCAACAGGGTAGTGCGCAGCGCTCGCGAGCTTGAGCCTCGTCGAATTGAATGAAGGTGCCGCTGCCGCCGAACTAAGAGCGTTCTATTCCGGCGCCCTCTCAGGCTAGGGCACGCGTCAAGATGCGAATCTGTACTCCGCAGTAGTAAGATTAGTCCGGATGCTGGCTCGCAGTTTCACGGCAGTATTGTAGTTTCAACTTTGCATTTCTGCTCACTCGCAACGGCCGAGTGTGCAGTGTTTTGCAGCAGCTACCTGGAGGGGCGATGGCGAAGCCGATCGAGCTTGAAGTGAATGGCAAACGATATTCAGTTCAGTACCCTCCCGACACGCCGCTCCTTTCCGTCCTCCGTGATGAACTCGGGCTGACGGGCAGTAAGTATGGCTGTGGAGAGGGACAGTGCGGAGCCTGTACCGTGCTGATCGGTGGAACCCCAAAGCGTTCCTGCATGATTCCCGTCAGTACTGTCGCCGGTAAACCGATAACCACCATCGAAGGTTTGGAAAAAGACGGCCGCCCGCATCCCGTGCAGCAGGCCTTTCTCGATGCCGGCGCTTTCCAGTGCGCCTTCTGCACCTCGGGAATGATCATGAGCAGCGTTGGCCTTCTCCAGGGAAATCCCAAGCCTACCGACGCCGAAATTATTCAGTTTATGCAAGGCAATATCTGCCGCTGCGGGACGCATCCGCGCGTCATCGAAGCAATCCGCCATGCGGCGGGCATGGCGCAGGAGCCGCGCTCATGAGCGACTTCACCCAAAAATTTATCCCTGAGCCGGAGCGCTACGAGTTCCGCACCGCTCCCATCCACCAATTCGAATTGGCACGGCGCGATTTCTTCAAACTCCTTGGCGCGGGAATTGCCGTATTCGCCGTTGCGAAAGATTCCCAGGCCATGCAGGAAACCGCCCCTTCTCGCGCCTTCCACAACGAGGAGCTGCCAAAAGAAATCACTTCCTGGCTGCACGTCGGCGAAGACGGCACCGTTACTGGATTCACCGGCAAAGCCGAGATCGGCCAGAACATCCGCACTTCGCTGGCGCAAACCGTTGCGGATGAGTTGCGCGTGCCGTTCGAAACTGTGCGCATGGTTATGGCCGATACGGCCTTGACGCCTTTTGACGCCGGTACTTTCGGCAGCCGCACCACGCCGACAATGACCCCGCAGTTCCGCCGGGTGGCCTCCGCCGCGCGCGATTTGCTCATCGAAGTTGCCGCGAAGGAATGGAATGTTGCCCCCGAAGGATTGGTTGCTGCGAATGCCAAGGTGACCGATCCCACTTCAGGCCGCTCGCTGCGTTATGCCGAACTCGCGCGTGGAAAAACGTTGGCGCAGAATCTTCCGGTCGAGGACCCGGTCACGCCCGCGCCGGAATGGACAATTGCCGGGAAACCCGTTCCGAAGGTGGACGCCCGCGAGTTCGTGACAGGGAAACATCAATACACCCCGGATTTACGCCCGGCAGGTTTGCTCCATGGCAAAGTTTTGCGTCCGCCCTCGTTCGGGGCGACTCTGGATTCGTATGACGACAGCGCCGCGAAAACCATGACCGGCGTGATCGTCGTCCGCGATGGAGATTTTGCCGGCGCCGCCGCTCCAACGGTGCACGAAGCGCAAGCCGCTCTCGACGCCATTCATGCGCAATGGAAGGAAGTCCCGCAAATATCGAACAAGGAACTTTTCGCCTTTCTGAAAAAGAATGGCGAATCCAAGCCCGACGACCGCTCTCGAAAACAGCAGGGTTCCGTCGAGGAAGCGCTCAAGAACGCGCCCCACCGTTTGGACGCGACATACACCGTTGCTTTCATCGCTCATGCTCCGCTCGAACCGCGCGCGGCCGTGGCCGACTGGTCCGATGGAAAGTTGAGCGTTTGGACGGGCACACAGCGGCCGTTTGCCGTCCGCGATGAACTCGCCGCTGTCTTTCACGTTCCTGAAAGCTCCGTTCGCGTAATCGTGCCAGACACCGGTTCCGCCTATGGAGGCAAGCACACCGGCGACGCCGCATTGGAAGCTGCGCGTCTGGCGCGCGCCGCAGGCCGTCCCGTGAAATTGGTCTGGACTCGCGAGGAAGAGTTCACCTGGGCGTATTTCCGGCCCGCGGGCGTTATCGAAATCAAGAGCGGGATTGCCGGCGACGGCACGCTCACCGCCTGGGAATTTCACAATTACAATTCCGGCTCGTCGGGGATTGAAACTCCCTACGTCGTTTCGAATCAGCGCATCGAATTTCATTCTGTTCCGCAGATTCTCAGAAGCGGCTCCTATCGTGGTCTTGCTGCCACGGCGAATCATTTTGCTCGCGAGACGCATATGGATGCGCTGGCGCGTACGGCCCGGATGGATGCTATCGAATTCCGAATCAAAAATCTCTCCGATCCACGAATGCGTGCGGTGCTCGAAGCGGCGGCGAAATCATTCGGCTGGCCGCACAAGAAATCACGGGAAGGTCAGGGATTCGGCATTGCTGCCGGTTACGAGAAAGGCAGCTACGTTGCCACCTGCGCCGAAGTGGCCGTTGATCGCTCCTCCGGTGCTGTACGTGTCGTACGTGTTGTCGAGGCATTCGAATGCGGCGCCATCGTCAATCCCGATGGTTTGCGCAACCAGGTTGTCGGCGCCATCATCCAGGGGTTGGGCGGAGCGCTGTTCGAATCCATCGAATTCGAAAATGGCCGCATCAAGAACCCGCATTTTGCCAGTTATCGCGTGCCGCGATTCCGCGACGTGCCGCAGATCGAGTCCGTCCTGCTGGATCGCAAGGATATTCCCTCTGCGGGTGCAGGTGAGACTCCCATCATGGCTTTGGCGCCGGCTATCGGCAGCGCCATCTTCGATGCTACCGGCGTCCGGCTCAACGCCCTCCCAATGGTCCCAAATGGGTTGCAACGAATGTAAGTTCCACGCGATTAAGCAGTCAGGCCGTCACACTGTCTTGTCTTTGGAGTAGCACAGCGACTCCAGATTGCACTCGATACATTTCGGTTTGCGCGCATGGCAAACCCGTCTGCCATGCCAGATGATTTGGTGGGAAAACTGAATCCACTTCTCCCGTGGAATGATTTTCATCAAATCCTGCTCAACCTTTTTCGGATCATCATTCCGCGTCAGATCCAGGCGCTTTGATAGCCGCAGCACATGTGTGTCCACCACGACTCCGCTGGCAATCCCATAGGCGGTGCCCAGGACAACATTGCCGGTCTTCCGCGCAACACCGGGTAGCGTGAGGATCTCTTCCATCGTTCGCGGCACTTGCCCGCCAAACTTTTCGATGATCGCCTTGCTCGCTCCCATCACGGACTTCGTCTTGTTCCGGAAAAATCCCGTCGGCCGGATCTCCATCTCCAATTCGCTCGGTGTCGCGTACGCAAACGCCTTTGCATCCGGATACTTTTTGTAAAGTGTCTCCGCAACCTGATTCACGCGCACATCCGTGCACTGCGCGGAAAGAATCGTGGAGATCAGTAATTGAAAAGCATTCTCGTGTTTCAATTCGCAATTCGCGTCCGGATAGGCTTCATCGAGCTTAGCGAGAATTGCCGCAACGCGCCGCGGTTCGGTTCCTCCAGCGTGCGCCGGTTTTGCACTTCTCGATCTCCACGCCGGCTTCGCTGGTTTTGTGTGGCCCTTCTTCTTTTTCCCTGACGGTTTTTTCTTTGATTTGGTCGCCATAAGAGCCAAAACTATAGCATGGAGGAAAGAGCGGCCAGCAGCCGGCGGAACGCCTTCCCCCGATGGCTGAACTGATTCTTTTGCTCCGCGGAAATCTCGGCAAACGTTTTCTTCAGGGCAGGGAAGTAGAAAATAGGGTCATACCCGAATCCGCCTGACCCGCGCGGCCCTTCCAGAATTTCACCCTCGACGCGATTGGTCACCACCGCGATGGCCCGTCCTCGCGTCACCAGTGCAATCACGCAGACGAAGTGCGCAGCTCGTTCACTCCCGGCTTTGCCCCGCATCTCTCCCAGAAGTTTTTCGATACGCTCTGAATTTGTAGCTTCCAGCCCCGCATATCTCGCCGAATGGACCCCGGGCGCGCCCCCCAACGCGGGCACCAACAGTCCTGAGTCATCCGCGAAGATCAGGCCCTCACGAAGCCGCGAGTAGTGCAGCGCCTTGCCTGCCGCATTTTCTGCAAATGTCGGAGCATTCTCTTCGAATTGCGGCAGGCTTTCGAAGCCGGACAACAATTCTAATTCGATCGGAACCGCCGTTCCTGCCGGCGCAGTGAGCGCGCGATACTCCGCAAGTTTTCCAGGATTCGACGAGGCGAGATACAGTTTAACGTGCGCGCGCACTGAACTTTGCAGGCAGGATCGCGCGCTGCTCCTCCGTCAGTCTGCGGATTCCCGCCGCTGCCAGCGCCAGCAAGTCCTGCATCTCGCCGCCGGAAAACGCGCGTCCTTCCGCCGTCGCCTGGATTTCTACAAAGTGCCCGCTACCGGTCATAACTACATTCATGTCCACTTCCGCGCGCACATCTTCTTCATACGCCAGGTCCAGCAGCGCGCGATCGTCCACAATCCCCACGCTTGTTGCCGCCACCGTGTCGATCAACGGCGACCGCTTCAGGATTCCCGCCGCCGCCAGCCTTTCGAACGCCAGCGCCATCGCCAGGAACGCCCCTGTGATCGACGCCGTCCTCGTTCCTCCGTCCGCCTGAATCACGTCGCAATCCAGCCAAACCGTGCGATCGCCCAGCGCTTCCTGATCCGTCACCGCGCGCAGCGACCGCCCGATCAATCTCTGAATCTCCTGCGTGCGCCCGGATTGCTTTCCCTTTACCGCTTCGCGCGCCGTGCGCTCTTCCGTCGCGCGCGGCAGCATCCCATACTCCCCGGTCACCCATCCCTTGCCGCTGCCCTTCAGAAAACTCGGCACGCCGTCATCCACGGTTGCCGTGCAGATCACTCGCGTGCTTCCGAGCTCGATCAGCACGCTGCCTTCCGCCGTGGAAATGAAATCTGGCGTTATTTTCAAGGGGCGCATCTGGTCTGCGGTTCGCCCGTCAGCTCTCACTATTCCTCCTGCGCTCTCTCTCATTCATAACCGGATCTTCTACGGCTTGCGTTCAGGCTGCGCCAGTTTGCCGGGCGACTTCTCCGGTGTCAACATTCCCGGCGCCGTCGTCGGCGCACTGGATGCAGGCTTACTCGGCGAAGGAGCAGGCCGCGTGTTCACCACGAACGCACCCGTCAGGTCGACATGCCCCGCGAGCGTTTCCACTTCCTGCCCGTGAATCAGGATTTTCACCCGCTGCACCCGTGCCACGTTTGCTTCCAGCGTTCGCGCGATGGAATCCACCGCCAGTTGCTCACTCGCAATTCCCGATGGGATCGACGTCGCCAGCGCTTCGGAAAAATCCGCGATTCCCGTCCCATCGGGCAACAGGTAAAAAGCCAGCAGCACCGCGTCCGGCGGCAGGGTGCGCAGTTCCGCATCCACCGGCCCGGCGAGCAAGGTGTTCAGCACCTGCTTCGAACGCAGCACCGGGTCATTTGAAAGCGGCAGTTCGACCACTGCGGGCGCCAGTGTGGAATCCAGCGCATCGGAAGCCCAGAATAACTTCGCCTTCACGCGCGGGTCGCCTGGATTGATGGCGATCGGTTGCGCCAGTTCGCGACGCGCCTGTTCTTCGCTCTGCTGTTGCAATTTCGCGGCAAGCTTCACACGACGCCGCAAAATTGGAAAATAGATTGCCGCCGCCACCACGGCGATCACCAGCCCGCCGATCAACAGAATTTTCCACCGGGCCGTCATGGCGCCGCTCCCGGCGTGCTCGCAACAACATAGGACGGTTTGAACGCCGCCGCTCCTCTGGCGATAGCATCCGCAATCCCGGGCGCCATGCGATCCAGTTCGGCGCGGTTCTCCACCGCTACGCTTGAAATCTCCACCGCGATCGCCGGCGCCGCCGTCGTTCGAAGCTGACGCACCGAAGCAGTTTGCGCTCCGTCAGGAGATCCCTTGAATCGTTGCGTCAGTTGTCCCTGGACGAGATCGCCGAATTTTCGGCTCAGTCCAAGAAATGGCGCTTGCGCCTGCTCCCAGGGAATCAATCCATTCGAATCCGCCACCGGCGGCAAATCTGAATTCACGTAAACCCGGGCTGTGCCGGGCAGTCCCGTAGAGGAAATGTGCAGCGTCACAAACACCGCGCCACGCTGCGCATTTGCCGTCGCCGACCGGTCATCGAACGATGGGTTCTCGTTCCCCTGCCGCGTCTGCACCACCTGAAATCCCTGCAGCTCCAGCGCCCTCCGCACTTGTAGCGCAAGCTCCAGCACGATCTCGCTTTCGCGTATCCCCCCAGTCCCCCGCGCGCCAGTGTCCACACCGCCGTGCGCCGGATCCAGCACAACAATGTTGAGGCCGCTGCGTTGCGGCTGCGTGCTGAACGGAGAGCTGGCAGCTTCCGGCGGCCCGCTTTGCGGGCCCCCCGCGGGCGGAGTCGCCGGTGATTGCGTGTTCGGTCCCGACTGTGGCGCCTGCGCAGCCGTTTGCGAGGAATAGACGATTGCCGCGCCGGTAAGGATCGCGGCGATCATGCCAAAGAGAAAGTAGGTTCGTATGGGAACCCGGATTCTAACGATGTTTCGCACCTCGAGCAGCATATCAAATCTGCCCGCGAATCCGCGTCACCCACAGGGGGAAGGAGCGGCGAAAAAGGGACGCCTGACGGTCGCGCCTTCAATTTCAAGTGCAGTTTGCGGAACGGCTAGTGCGCTGCCGGAGACTCTTCCGCCGTCAGCGGCTTTAGTTTCGCTTTTTGGAGCGAACCATTCATACTTGCCAAGTCTTCTTTTTTCAACGCCGCCCACCGCGACAGCGTCTCCTCTCCGCTGGCCATCCACTTCGCGGCAGCCGCCGTCGCATCCACGCTCGGCGCGGTGTCCGCGCTCTCCACAATGATTAGCAGGCCTGTGAGTGCCGCCGCAACTTTTGGAAGTGGCTCATGCTCTTTCTTGGGAACGGCAAGTCCAAACAGCATGAAATCGGCATCGCTATCAGGTTCCAGCGCCACCTCGATTTTCTTCTCCAAAGCCTCCAGCGCTTGTTTCACCTCCGCATTCCCGCTCGCTTCCTTCTTACGTGCCTCAATCTGTTTGCGCAGCGCGTTTGTTTGTTGCAATGCAGTCGAGACTTCGCCCAGCCTCGCCGCGAGGCTTGACGACAGCTCGAACTGCCGCACCAGCGCTTCTTGCGAATTCTTCACGCGCGGATCCATTTTGATCGTCAGCGGCTGCGAACTGCTCTTGCCGTTTGCCGTGAGTTTCACGATGTAGTTGCCCGGCACTGCCCACGGTCCCGTAGGCCCAAAGTACGAGCCCCGAACATTTTTTGACACTGCATACCGCAAATCCCACACGAACCGATGCATTCCCGCTTCATTCGAAAGCGGTTGCGGATCGCGCACCCAGTTCATTGGAAACGGAACATCGCTCGGTTTGGTTTTCTGCGGCTCGTCATTGCTTGCGAATTGCCGCACGACCCTCCCCTCCGAATCCAAAAGTTCAAGCTGGACCGGGCCTCTGCTTTTCTCTTTCAAGTAATAATCCACAATCGCTCCCTCGGGTGGATTCGCCGCCAGCGCTTCATCCATCGGCACCGGAGTCCCCTGGTCCGTCCCCGGCCTCACCCGATAGGCCGCTCCCGGCCGAAAAAGCCAACTGTTCGCCGCGGCCACCTGTGAATCGATCTGCCGCAGCGGCGTCACATCATCCAACACCCAGAACGACCGTCCAAACGTCGCGATCACCAGATCGTCCTCATGCACCACAAGGTCGCGCACCGACGTCACCGGCAGGTTCAGTTGCAGCGGCTGCCAGTTGTCGCCGTCATCGAATGAAACGTAGACGCCCTTCTCCGTGCACGCATAGAGCAATCCCTTTCGAACAGGATCTTCCCTCATGCAGTTCGCGAAACTTCCATCGGGAATTCCATTCGAAACCCGCTGCCACGTCTTGCCGAAATCCCGCGTCCTGTATAAGTACGCCTGATAATCATCCAGACGATGTCTGTCCACGGCTGCGTACGCCGTCGCCGCGTCGGTATGTGAAGCCTCGATGTGCGTCACCTTGCTCCACGCCGTCAACTCCGGCGGCGTTACGTTGCTCCACGTTTTCCCTTCGTCCTGCGTCAATTGAATCAGCCCGTCATCCGTTCCTGCCCAGATCTCTCCCGGCCGCACGCTCGACGGTCCAATCGTATAAATCACCCCTCGCCGCTTGCCTTCCGGAGCGTCGGCGGCCGTCGCCACATCGAGATTCGCCGGCACGCCGGGATCTTCTCGTGTTAGATCAGGGCTGATGATCTGCCAGGAGTTCCCGCCGTCCGCCGTCCGAAACAAAACCTGCGAGCCAAAGTACAGTACATGCGCATCGATCGGCGAATACACCAGTGGCAGCGTCCACGTCCGCCGGTACTCGCCCGGATGCGCCAGCGTCGGCGGTGTTTGCTGAATCTGTTCGTAGCTGAAATCCTGCCGTGTGACCGTCCCGCCGAACACCACGCCAGGATTCAGCGGGTCCGGTGCGATGTATCCGTTTTCGTCGCCCGCCTCCATTGGCTGCCAGTCATGAAAATTGAGCGAACGATATTTGCTTCGGCTCGGAGTAACTGCCGCTCCACTATCCTGCTGCGCGCCATACACCCAATACGGAAATCGACTGTCGGTGATCACATGATAGAACTGCGCAGTCGGCTGGTTGTACCAGGAGCTCCAAGTCTCACCGCCGTTTCGCGTAACCAGCGTCCCCTGATCGCTGCTCAGCGCCATCCGCAGCGGCTCCTCCGGATCGATCCACAGCTCATGATAATCATCGCCGCCAGGCGCGCCGCGAAACGCCTCAAACGTTTTCCCGCCATCCCGAGATTTGTAAGTCGAAGTATTCGGCAAATAGACGACGTCAGGATTCTTTGGGTCTACAGTAACTTCCCCGAAGTACCACCCCCGTTGCCAGGTCCGCCGGTCATTTGAAACCCGCTGCCAGTTTTGCCCGCCGTCGTCCGAGCGGTAAAGCCCTCCTTCCTTCGCATCCACGATCAAATAAATCCGGCGCGGATTGCTCGGCGCAAACGCAATTCCTATCCGTCCCAGTCCTTCCGCAGGCAATCCATGCCCCGTCACCGGCTCCCAGTGGTCGCCGCTGTCTTTCGAACGATACAGCCCGCTCCCCGGCCCATTCGAAGGCGGATAAATGCTCCACGGTGGCCGCCGCGTCTGCCACAATGCTGCGTAAATTGTTTTTGGATTCCCCGGTTCGAACGCCAAATCGATCGCCCCGGTATTTTCATCATGGAACAAAATCTTTTGCCAGCTCTTTCCCCCATCTTTCGAACGAAACACGCCCCGCTCCGTGTTCGGTCCGTAGGGATGCCCGAGCGCCGCAACAAAAACCTTGTTCGGGTCCTGCGGATCCACCAGGATCCGCCCGATCTGCCTTGACTCATGCAAACCACTAGGCGTCCACGTTTTTCCCCCATCGCTGGACTTGTACATCCCGTCCCCGTACGAAATCGAGGAACGCATGTCCGCTTCGCCTGACCCCACATAAATCACATTCGAGTCCGAAGGCGCGACCGCGATCGCCCCGATCGACGCAATCGCCTGCGAGTCAAAAATCGGATGCCACGTCCGCCCCGCATCATTCGTTTTCCACACGCCGCCGCCCACGCTCCCGAAGTAGTAGCTCTCCGGCTGCCCGCGCACACCCGTCACCGCCAAGCTTCGTCCGCCTCGAAAGGGCCCGATCAGCCTCCAGTGCAGCTCTTGGAATAGCTTTTGGTCAATCGGCTTCGCCATGTCTGGCGAAGCCGGCGTTCGAACCGCTCCCGCCAAAGCGATCAGCAGTACCGTTAGTGCGCAGATTCTGTACAAAAATCGCAAGGTATCCATCCCTCCGCCGAAATCTCATCCCTTAAGAAGCGCTGAGTATATATCACCCGAAAACAAAACCGCCCGGCTCCTTCGAACCGGGCGGCGGCACAACTATTCGATTTGCAAAACCACTTACACGGTTTCGAAGTCCTCAGTGACCACCGGCTTCGTCTGCCGCAGCTTCAGCTTGCCAGTCACGAAATAAACGAGGAAGCCCGTGCCAATAATGATTGCACCGAATGCCAGCCCATTCATCCCCAGCACCGTTTCGTTGCCGCTCTCCACCATCGCCAGCGTAAGCAAAAGCAGCGGAAATACTCCACAACTGATCGCTCCGATCAGCCCGCCCGGAACGCGGAATTCCCGCTTCAGCTCCGGCTCACGGATACGCAGCACCACCAGCGTCACGAACTCCAGCATCAAGCTGGCGCCGTATAGCATGATGTCCAGCGTGATTAGCCGCTTGAAGCCCAGTCTTAGGCACAGCGCCCAGCACGCCGCGCACACCAGGATCGCCACCCAAGGCGCCTGAGTTTTCGCGCTCAGCTTGGCAAACACCTTGGGCAGCATGCCGTCCCGTGCCATCGCCAGCGGCAGCCGGGAGTAGCTCATCACCAGTGCGTTGAACATCCCAAACGCGCTCATCATGCCCCCGAGCACGATCAGGAACCTCAGCCATTCGAATCCCAGGATCTTTCCGCCCAGCACGCCCGCCGCCGTCGCCCACGACCCGTCTTCCCCGAACATGGATGCCGGAATTCCTGCCAGGTACACCATCACGAACGGCAGCACATATGTCAGCGAAACCAGCACCACCGCCGCAATCATGGCTTTCGGATAAGTTCTCTGCGGCCGCTCCACTTCTTGCGCTATCGTCGAAGCGTTGTCCCAGCCCATATAGTTCCACATCGCCACCAACACTCCGCCGAGCAATCCCAGCCCCGTCGCCGCCGGCGCGGCGGCATGTGCCTCGCCCAGTGCTCCCATCCGGAAAGGCGCCAGCACCACGATGAGCGCAAACGGCGCCGACAACAGGAAAAACAGCCAAAGCGAAGTTATTCCCACCACGCGGATCCCCGCGATATTCAGTGCCGCGCACGTCACCACTACAAACAGCCCCGCGTAGATGGCATGATTTCCAACCCCGAACCACGGTGCCATCCGCTGCAGGTAAAAAACAAACAGCGTGGGATAAATCGCCATGTCAAAAATGCTGGCCGCCAGCGAAAGCCACGCTTCCTGAAATCCCCAGAAATTTCCCAACCCACGCCGCACCCACGCGTAATATCCGCCCTCTTGCGGAAGTGCGCTGGACAGCTCGCCGATCATGAACGCCGTTGGCAGGCACCACAGCACCGGCAAAAACAAAAGGATCAGAATCCCACGACCGTAGCCGGCGCCGTGAATAATCTCTTCCGTGCCATACGTGCCGCCAGACACCATAAAAAACGTGGCAGCCACTAGCGGCCAGAGCGTAAGCTTGGCGACTCTTTTTTTCGCGGTGGAGATTGTGCGGGAAGGTAGCTGGACAGGAAGGGATAAAGAACTCAATTTTTACTCTCGTCCTCCTAAACGATCTTCGCTCTCGGCATTGCGGTGAAGCGAACTCGTTTTTTCAGAATACAAGAGTCACTCCTGCATGCAAGAAAAAAATGCACCTCAGCAAAAATATTTTTCACGCCCCTGACGACGCTCCAACCCTCTCCGCGCTCCTCTCCCGTCGCTCGCCAGCGCTTGCTCGCGCTTTTCTCCTCCGCTCCGTCTCTCCTCAGGGCCTGTGATAAACTTCGCCGTTTGCTTCCGGCACTCATAATCCGCCAAAGGGGTTCTTTCGAATGAAGCTCGCCTCGCGTCTTGCGATTTTTTCCGCGGTTCTGGTACTTGCTCCTGTTGTTCTTGCTCAGCAACCCACCGCCTCCCCGCGCCCCATCACCATAGACGACTATTTTCAGATTCGCGAGGTTCACGAACCCCAACTGAGCCCTGATGCGCAGTGGGTGCTTTACACGGTCAGCACCGCCATGCTCAAGGACGACAAGAACGAGGACCGCATCTGGATGGTCCCCGCCGCCGGCGGCGAAGCTCTTCCTCTGACCGCCGAAGGGACATCCTCTTCCCACGCCCGCTGGAGCCCTGACGGCAAGTTCATCGCCTTCCTCTCCGCCCGTGGCGAAGGCAAGACGCAGGTCTGGCTTCTCAATCGCCTTGGTGGGGAAGCGCAGCACATAACCGACACGCCGCAAGACGTCGAGGACTTTGCCTGGTCACCCAATGGCCGCAGCCTGGTCCTCGTTCTTCGCGACGCCAGCCCCGAGGAACTTGAAGCCGCCAAGGAAACCAAAGACAAGGACGCGGAAGCCGACGCCAAAGACAAAAAAAAGGCCGCAAAGCCTTGGGTCATCGATCGCCTGCAATTCAAACTCGACGAAATTGGCTACCTGGACCACCGCCGTACCCATCTCTACATATTCGACTTAGCGTCAAAGCGCATGACGCAAGTAACCTCCGGCGACTTCGACGACTCCGAACCCGCCTGGTCTCCCGACGGCAAGTCTCTCGCCTTCACCAGCAATCGCTCGATGCCCGACCCCGATCTCAACTACAACACCGACATCTGGGTCGTCGCTTCGGGCAACATGGATAAAGGCGCACATCTGACCCACGTCACCACTAACCCCGGCGCCGAATCGGCGCCCTCCTGGTCGCCCGACGGCAAGTGGATCACTTACATCACCCAACTCGACGCCAATCTCTTCGACTACGCCACCAAACACATCGCTGTCTCTCCCGCCGCCGGCGGTGAAGCTCGTGTCCTCACGCTCTCGCTCGATCGCGTTAGCATCACGCCGCGCTTCTCGCCTGACGGCAAGTTCATCTATTTCATTACCGACGACGATGGAGCTCAGAACATCTGCCGCGTCCCCGCTACGGGCGGAGAGATTACCCGATCCGTCGCTGGCCGCATGATGGTCAACGACTACTCCCTTGCCAAAACCGGCGACCTCGTCGCCCAGGTTGCTACCATCGACCGCCCCGACGAGCTTTTCACCGTGGTCTCCGGCAAATTGACCCAGATCACCCACACCAACGACGGTCTCATGAGCCAACTCAAACTTACCCACGGCGAGTACGTCCACTTCAAGAGCAAGGACGGCACAATCGTCGCCGGCTACCTCTACAAGCCCCTTGACTACGTCCCCGGAAAGAAATATCCCACGATCCTGCGTCCCCATGGTGGTCCGGTTTGGGCCTATTACGCCGAATTCGATCATCTTCCCCAGCTTTTTGCCGCCAAAGGCTACGCCGTTCTCTTCCCCAATCCCCGTGGCTCGACTGGCTACGGCGAAAAGCACGCCAAAGCCATCTACGCCGACTGGGGCAACAAGGATTTTCAGGACGATATGGCAATGGTGGACTACGCCATCGAGCAGGGAATTGCCGACCCGGAAAAACTCGGCGTTGGCGGCTGGTCCTACGGTGGCATTTCCACCGACTTCATTATCGCCCAGACCAACCGCTTCAAAGCCGCCATCTCCGGCGCCGGAAGCGCACTTTTCATTTCACAATATGGCCACGACCAGTACCAGAAAGACTATGAAATCGAGCTGGGCCACCCGTGGGAGAACCGGGCCGTTTGGGACAAGGTCTCCCCATTCTACAAGGTTGCGAATATCACCACACCCGCCCTCTTCATGGGTGGCGATATCGATTGCAACGTTCCCATCCTCGGCGGCGAGCAGATGTACCAGGCTCTTCGACGCCTTGGCCGCCCCACCGAACTCGTCGTCTATCCCGGCGAGTATCATGATTTCAAGACACCTTCCCACATCAAAGACCGACTCGAGCGCTACCTCGCCTGGTACGGCCACTACGTCAAAGGCGATGTCGCCTCACCACGTCCCGTCGACGCGTCCCCTAAATCAACCGACTAGTGAATCCCCGCCACGTTGCTTTTGTAGGGGCCTCCTTCCGAGGCGGGCCGCTCTTGTGCGCCGGAATCCCAGCAAGCCCTCGAACAAACTCCGTGCTACCCGCGCACCGGGTGCGGACTCTCCAGGTACGCCCACCTCTCCACAATTTGCCGGTTACCAATCCTCCAAATCACAATCCCCGAAAATTCCATCCGCTGCTTCGAACCAGTATCTGTCCCCGTCCAATGGTTTCGAACCACCACCTTATCGTCCTCCGCGATCATGTCTTCAATGACTATCCGTAAATCGGGAACTTTTTTCAGCGCCGCCCCCACGTACTGTATCGCCCCCGCAGGGCCCGGAGGCAACCCCGGAGGCACATCTGCCCCGTGATCCACAAACCCGGGCGCAAAATTCACCTCGCCGATCGCCAGGTTTTTCCGGTTCACGAACTCCTCAAAATGATTGCGGATGAACTCCTTCATCTCCGCATGCGTCATGTCCGTCTTGGAATTCTTCACTTCGGATCGTTCTGCCGATGCGCTCACTTTCGTCTCCTTTCTCAGGCACTCGCGACCTGATCTCGAAATTCCTTCGCGTTGGCCGCCAGATATTGATCCAGTGTCGCCGGCTCTCTTTCAATCAAACTCTTCAGCAGCCCATCCGTCTTCGCTCCGCCGCCCTGTTTGTAATACTGTTGAAGTTCCAGTAGCGCCGTCACTTGCCACTCCGGCATCCCCATCCCGAGCATCGCCTCGCGTTGCGCCGATTCCGGTATGTCCACGTAGTTGACCGTTCGCCCGGTGATCTTCGAAATCCGCTTCGCCAGTTCCTGGTTTGAAACTGCTTCCGGCCCATTCAACTCATGCGTTTTACCCGAGTGCGCTCCTCCCCGAAGCGCTTTGACGGCCACCACTGCAATATCCCCGACATCCAGGTAGCTCACCTTCGCGTCCCCCATCGCCGCGTAAAAAGCCCCTTGTGCCCGAATGCTGGGCGCGTTGTAGGCCACGATGTTCTGCAAGAACCCGTTGGGCCGCAGAATCGTGTAGCTCATTCCCGTTGTCTTCAGTTTGTCTTCCACCTTGCGGTGCCAGCTTGGAAACGATTTCCCAAAATCTCCCGCTCCCATCGCCGAATTCAGCACCACATGCTTCACCCCCGCTTCCTTGCACGCATCCAGCACATTGCTCTCCAGCTCCACGAGCTGAGGAATCGGTGAACACACCACATAAACGGAGCTAATGCCCTCCAGTGCTTTGCGAAGACTCGGCGCGTCCGAGTAATCCGCCAGCACTGTCTCGCACCCCGACGGCGCCTTCGCGGCTTCCTCTTTCGACCTGTACATCGCCCGGACCTTGGACTCCCCTTGCATCGCCTCCTGCAATACCGCTTTGCCAACGCTCCCGCTGGCCCCAGTAATCAGAAACATTTTCTTCCTCACTTTCTGCGCTCGCAGCCGCGGCCGAATTCATGCCAATCTCCGCGAGCCGAACCCTTGAACGCCATGGTATAACGGCACTTTACCGCGGTGAAGTACGCACAAATTTGTAAGCTCGGAGCCCTCATGAAAGTCCACCACCGCTGTCCCGTTCAAGCCACCATTAACGTCCTCAGCGGCAAATGGAAAGTCCAGGCCGTCTGGCGCCTCTCTTTTGGCCCCCTTCGCTTTGCGGAACTCCGCAATCTCCTCCGCGGCGTCAGCGAGAAAGTCCTCACCGCCCAGCTCCGCGAACTGGAGAGGGATGGGGTCGTCAGCCGAACGGTCGTGCCCTCTTCTCCGCCGAAAGTCACCTACTCCCTTAGCCCGTCCGGCCAGACGCTGATCCCGCTCCTCGAAGACCTCTGCGAGTGGGGCTCCAGGCAGTTCGGGATCAAGCCAAACCTCCCGCGCAACTCCCGGGCTGCCAAAGCAAGTTGAAACCCATTCGGCACCAGCCGCGTCCCATCTCCAGCGAGTCATGCCCTGGGGCATTTTCCTGACAAGCGAAGCACGTAAAAACGACGGTCGGAGGACGATTTTGCGAAAGCACGCCAGTGCGTTAGCAGTATTTCTAGTGTTGTTGGTGGTTCTTCCTTTGGCGGCGCAAGCGCCGAGCCAGTCCGACCTGTACGCCATCTATCAGATCAAGGATGAGGGCTTCAATCGTTCTCAGGTCATGGATATCATGAGCTACCTCAGCGATGTCTACGGCCCGCGTCTGACCAATTCGCCGGACATCAAGGAAGCCGCCGCCTGGACCACCGGGAAAATGAACGACTGGAAGCTTGCCAACGTCCATCTCGAGCTCTGGGGCCCATTCGGCCGAGGCTGGTCCAACGAACGGATTTCTGTCCAGGTCATTTCGCCTCGTCCGTTTCCCCTGATTGCCTATGCCAAAGCCTGGACCCCCGGGACCAACGGCCCAGTAACTGCCGATGCAGTCCTCGCCTCGATCCTGAAAGAAGAAGACATCCAGAAGTATCGCGGCCAGCTGAAGGGAAAATTCGTTCTGACCGCAGCCGTCCCAGAAAATCCCGAGCGCTTCGAGCCCCAGGCTCACCGCTACACCGACGCGGAATTGGCGGAACTCGCGACTCAACCCGTTCCCGCCTCGCAAAATCCTGAAGACCGCATCGCACAATTCCGCGCCCAACGCGAACTGAATCTCAAAATACAAAAGTTTCTCGTCGAAGAAGGCGTCGCCGCATGGATCGAGCCGTCCCGCGGCGATGACGGCACCGTCTTTGTCCAGCAGGGAGGCGGTCGCGACAAGGAAAAAGATCCGCCAGCTCCTCCGCGCGTAGCCGTCGCCAGCGAAAACTACGGCCGCATCTACCGCCTGCTGGAAAAAAAGAAGACCGTCACGATGCAGGTGGATATTGAGAATAAGTTCTACGACGACGATCTGAACTCCTTCAACATCATCGGCGAAATTCCCGGCACCGATAAAGCCAAGGCCGACGAAATCGTCATGCTCGGCGCGCACTTCGATTCCTGGCACTCCGGGACCGGTGCCACCGATAACGGCGCAGGCTCCGCCGTTATGCTCGAGGCCATTCGCATTCTCAAAACCACTGGCGTGAAATTGCGCCGTGCCGTCCGCATCGGCCTGTGGACCGGCGAAGAACAGGGCTTGCTCGGTTCCGCTGCATACGTCAAACAGCATTTCGGCGATCGCAATGTCGAAGATCCTGCTACAAAACTGGTCAAGATTCTTCCCGAGCACGCCAAGCTCGACGCCTACTACAACATTGACAATGGCAGTGGCAAGATTCGCGGCGTCTATTTGCAAGGCAATGGGATGGTGGCTCCCATTTTCTCCGCATGGATGGCGCCCTTCCGCGACCTCGGCATGAACACGCTCACCATCCGCAACACGGGCGGTACCGATCACCTTTCTTTCGACGGTGTCGGTCTGCCCGGATTTCAGTTCATCCAGGATCCCATGGACTACGACACTCGTACTCACCATTCGAACATGGACGTTTACGAGCGCATCCAGGAGCCCGACATGAAACAGATGGCCGTCATTGTCGCCTCCTTCGTCTACCTCACCGCCAATCGCGACGAAATGATTCCGCGCAAGCCGCTCCCTAAACCACAGCCCGTGCGGAATTTTCCATGACCCGCACGTCTCGGGAATTCTTGTAAGGGCGGACTTCAGTCCACCCTCACAATTTCTACCAGCGACTGCGAGGAATAACGCAAGCGCTTACGATTACATAGAACTTTCATCTTTTCTTGGTCGTGGGGCACTTGAATTTAGCCGAGATGGCGGACGCGGTTCTTTGGGAGCCTTTTGCCTATCGCACCCACCCCAGGATCATCAGTACGGGGCAGCGAAATATATATAGCGAGTACAAGAAGAATGACAATCGATTGGGTAGCCTTGTTCACGCGAATGACTCAGCCACATTATGCTCCCACCGGTGACCGAGTTCATACTCAAGTTTGATCCAATTGCCTTTTTCAACCTCTCTGTCGGCATTCCCTCTGCTACACTACGCCACCGGTTTAGGCTTCATCTCTCATCTGAGGAGTCTTTCGCATGAAAATCATTCGTCGCATTGTGTTCGCGTCCCTTGTTCTGTCTCTTGCTCTGACAGGTCGCGCGCAGGAATCGAGTCAGAAATCTGCGAGCGCCACGCCTCGCAGCATCACCATCGACGACTACTTCCAGATCCGCGACGTCTCTCAGCCCGAGCTGAGCCCCGACGGGCAATGGGTGGCCTACACCGTTCGAACGAGAATGCTCAAGGAAGACAAGAACGAGCAGCGCCTCTGGATGATCTCCACCCACGGCGGCGACCCCATCCCCATGACCGCCGAAGGAGTTTCCTCGTCCCATCCCCGTTGGAGCCCCGACGGCAAGTACCTCGCCTTCTTATCCGCGCGCAACGCCGGCAAAGCCCAAATCTGGCTCTTGAATCGCCTCGGCGGTGAAGCCGTTCGCCTCACCGAAACCGTTCAAGGCGTCAACGATTTCGAATGGTCCCCCGATAGTACCCGGCTCGTTCTGGTCCTCCAGGATCCCAAGCCAGAGGACATCGAATCCGCTAAGGACAAAGACAAAGACAAAGAAAAGCCCGCTGCAAAACCGAAAACGCCCCCGCCCTACGTCATCGACCGTCTCCAGTTCAAAGAGGACACCGTCGGCTACCTCGATCACCGCCGCACCCACATATACATTTTTGATGTCGCCTCGAAAAAGACCACGCAGATAACGAGCGGCGACTTCGATGACAACGAACCCGCCTGGTCACCCGACGGCAAATCCGTCGCCTTCACCAGCAACCGCAGTACTCCCGACCCCGATCGCAACTACAACACGGACATCTGGGTGGCCGCGGCCGATAACATCGACAAAGGCGCGCACCTCATTCAAATCACTACAAACCCCGGCCCCGACCGCCAGCCCACCTGGTCACCCGACGGCAAATTGATCGCCTTCGTCACCCAAACCGACATCAAGGCCATGATCTACGCCACCCACCATCTCGCTATCGCCCCCTCCACCGGCGGCGAAGCCAAAGTGCTCACACTCGCATTCGATCGTACCGTGCGCCGCCCGCGCTTTTCCCCCGACGGCCACTACATCTACTTCACCGCGGACGACGACGGCACCCATAACCTCTGCCGCATCGCCGTCACTGGCGGTGAAATCACTCGCCCCATCGGAGGCCGCCTCACCGTTAGTTCCTATTCGCTCGGCAAGGACGGCGCCATCGCCGCGCAAATCACCACTCTCGATCGCCCCGACGAAATCTTTCTCTCGAACGGCACCGATCTCAAGCGCCTTACTAGAACCAATGACGCCCTTATCTCCCAATTGCGTCTGGCCAAAGTCGAATACGTTCATTTCAAAAGCAAAGACGGAACTCCCGTCTCAGGCTATCTCTACAAACCTCTCGACTACACTCCCGGCAAAAAGGTGCCCACGCTGCTCAATCCGCATGGTGGCCCCGTCGGTCAATACTCCGCTTCCTTCTACCACCTCGCGGAGCTTTACGCTGCCAACGGCTACGCCGTCCTTCTGCCGAATCCGCGCGGCTCTTCCGGCTACGGCCAGAAATTCTGCGAATCCATCTTTGCCGATTGGGGAAACAAGGACTACCAGGACGATATGGCCATGGTGGACTACGCTCTCGCGCAAGGCATCGCTGATCCCGATAAGCTAGGCGTTGGCGGCTGGTCCTACGGCGCCATGTCCACTGACTTCATCATCGCGCAGACCACGCGTTTTAAAGCCGCCATCTCCGGCGCGGGAATCGCCCTTCTGCCCACCGGCTTCGGCCACGATCATTATCAGAAGGACTACTTCTACGAACTTGGCTACCCGTGGGAAAACAAGGCCGTTTGGGAAAAAGTCTCACCCTTCTACCGCGTGAACAACATCACCACGCCCACGCTTTTCATGGGCGGCGATATCGACTGGAACGTTCCCATTATCGGCAGCGAGCAGATTTACCAGGCGCTTCGAAGCCTCGGCCGCACAACCGAGCTAGTCGTTTACCCAGGCGAATATCACGGCTTCACCGTGCCGTCTCATATAAAAGACCGCCTCGAGCGCTACCTGGCCTGGTATGCCCACTACGTCAAAGGCGAATCTACTCCCGCAACTCCAGCGCCCCAACCGCCGCCCGAAGCCAAACCCGCCGACTGACCACGTTATTGGTTTTGTAGAGGCGCAGCACTGCTGCGCCCTCTGCAACGTCAAAATTTCTCCCGAGGATCCACGCTCTTGAAACCATACGTCTCATACCGCGTATTGATTTTTCCTTCTTGCAAACTCACGACCGTGAATCCTTCCGCAAATCCCATCCGCGGCCCATGCCACCAGTTCCCGCAAACCGCTCCGCTCGTGATGTATTTCGTATTCTTGTAGTCCACGATTTCATTCACATGCGTGTGCCCCTGCAGTACCGCGATCACGTTGTGCCCTTCAAACGCGCCGATCACCTGCGGCGCGTTGGCTACGCTCAACGTATTGTATTTGTCTCCGGTCCTCATCTTATCCGCGGCCCACGTCGCAAACGCCGTCACCAGCGGCACGTGAACGATCACGATCACCGGTGTCCGCGCCCCCGCGCTCTTCAAATCCTCAGCAAGCCAGCTCACTTGCTTTTCGTCCACCCGCGCTTCCCACAATCGGTCCACCGTCGGCTGGATCGAATCCAGCGCCACGAAGTGATACCCCTTGTGATCGAACGAGTAGTACGTCCTCCCCATCCAGTCTTCATACATCTTCTTTCCATACGCCGGGTCGCTCGGCGCCACGCCGCTCTTGGTCAAAATTCCGAACACATCATGATTTCCAATCACGTTGTGAATCGGCATCTCCAGCGCCTGCTGGGTTTTCTTGTACAAATCAAACACCGCTCCCGCCCGCGCTCCATCCACACCCAGCGCGTCATACACATGGTCGCCGCCCATCACCGCAAACTCCGGCTTCAGTCCCGCGATCTTCCCGAAGCACATCTCGCAGCCCGTTGACGCATTCAATTCCGGCTCGATGTGCGTGTCCGTAAAAAATACAAAATCAAACGACGCCGGCGCGCTTTCCGCCGCCCAACCCAGTGGCGCTTTCCTCGCAACTGCCCCCGCCGCTCCTGCCACCGCTGCCGTCTTCAAAAATTTCCTGCGATCCACAATCATCAGCTGCTCCTCCCCTCAGCATTCCCCAGTCGCCGAAATCTTAACACCCTCCCATTCCCGTCGCCGCATCTTCAAACTACAACTACTCTTTTCTCTGTGCTCTCTGTGCTATCCAATCTCTGTGTCCTCTGTGTTGAGCCTTTCGCTTTTTCCTTCCTTTGCATTGCCTCAATCACCCGGCCGCGCTATCCTCCATCTCCTCGCGGAGGTATTTGATGCACTCTATTCGTCCAACTCTTTCTTTCCTCCTTCTCGCACCTTTCTTTTCCCTTGCTGCGAACGCGCAATCTTCTTTCAGCGTGGGCACTGCCTCCGCCGCCCTCGGCCAAAAGGCAACCGGCTATCTCGAAATCCCCGCCGGCGTTGACCCCGCCACCAACATCCCCGTCGTTGTCATCAACGGCGCCAAGCCCGGCAAAACCATCGCCCTCGTCTCCGGTGCCCACGGCACCGAATACACTTCCATCATCGCAATCGAAAAACTCATCAACACTCTCGACCCCGCCCAGGTCACCGGCATCGTTATTCTCGTCCCCCTCGTCAACATCTCCTCCTTCGAGCAAAAAGTCCCTCACGTCAATCCCATCGACAGCAAAAGCATGAACCGATTCTATCCTGGCAAAGCCGACGGCACGCAAACCGAGCGCGCCTCCTTCCTCATCACCAAACAAATCATCGACCGTTGCGACTACCTCATCGACTACCACGGCGGCGACCTCGATGAAAGCCTCCGCCCCTACGCCTACTGGGGTCCAACGGGCCACGACGAGCAGGATCGTATTTCCAAACAAATGGTCCTCGCCTTCGGCCTCGATCACATCATCATCTGGCGCGAGCGCCCCACCGATCCAGCCGCCACCCGCTATCTCGATAACACCGCCTCCGTCCGCGGCAAGCCCTCCATCGTCGTCGAAGCCGGCCACGCCGGCACCGTTGACTCTGACGACCTCGCCCTCCTCGTCAACGGCACCCTCAGCACCATGCGCGCCCTCAAAATGCTTCCCGGCGATCCGCACCCCATCGAAAATCCCGTCTGGATTGAAAAACTCGAAGACGTCATCTCCGACGGCCCCGGCATCTGGTATCCCCTGGTCAAGCGCGGCACCTACGTCTCCGCCGGAATGAAGCTAGGGACCATCACCGATTACTTCGGCAAAGTCATTGCCGAGCCCCGCGCACCTGTCGCCGCTGTCGTCCTCCACGTCAACGCCGTCCCCTCCCTCAAAAAAGGAGACAACATCGCCGATCTCGGCGTCGTCGCCGCTCATGCCCCCTAAAGGCCTTGTCTGTCTCCTATGGAGAGGCCGGGCTTTAGCCCGGCCAGCATTGCCTACGTTTTGCCTTACAATTTGCCCCTTGCCGCCGTCCAATATAACTACGAGCCAAGGAGTTCCGATGAAACCTCAACTCACCAAACGTCTCCTCCTCACACTGCTCTCGATACTCCCACTCCTTGTCGCACCACCTTGCCCAGCCCAGCAACCGCCCCCTCCCCGTGTTGTTGACCTCACCGCGCCCGATGGCATGAAGCTGAAAGCTACCTATTTCGCCGCCGCCAAACCCGCTCCGGGCGTCTTGCTCCTCCACCAATGTAATCGGCAGCGCAAAGTTTGGGACGACCTCGCCGCGCGCCTCGCTGCCTCCGGCCTCAACGTCCTCACCGTGGACTACCGCGGCTTCGGCGAAAGCGGTGGCACGCCCTTCGACAAGCTCACCAACGACGAACGCGCCAAATTCGTCGCCGAAAAGCTGCCCCTCGACGTCGAAACAGCTTTTCAGTATTTAAGTGTGCAACCGGGAGTCACGCGCGGCATCATCGGTGTAGGCGGCGCAAGTTGCGGCGTCAACCAATCCGTTCAAGTCGCGCGCCGCCACCCGGAAGTAAAGTCCCTGGTCCTGCTCTCCGGCGACACCAATCCGGACGGCCGCCAGTTCCTGCGAAACTCCCCCAACCTCCCCATCTTCATCTCCGCTGCCGATGACGATGCCAATGGCCTTGTCGTGGAGTTTATGAAGTGGCTCTTCAGCATCTCGCTCGACCCCGCCGACAAGTTCCAGCGCTACGCCAACGGCGGACACGGCGTAGAGATGTTTGCCGCTCACGAAGAATTGCCCGGCGTGATCGTCGAATGGTTTGGCACAACTTTGCGACCCGGTTCCAGCGCCCCAAGTAGCAAGTCCACTGCGCCTCAATCTCGTGATGCAAAGTCCCGCGAGCCAAATATCCTGGAACTCATCGACCAGCCCGGCGGCGCCGCCAAAGTCGCAAAACAGCTAGCTGAAGCGCGCCATCGCGATCCCCAAGCCGAATTGTTTTCCGAAACCATCGTGAACCAGCTTGGCTACGAACACATTCAATCCGGTGACACCAAAGGCGCCGTCGAAATCATGCAGTTGAACGTCACCGCTTATCCCAACTCCGCCAACGCCTACGACAGTCTTTCCGACGCCTATCTCGCCGATGGCCAGAAGGATCTTGCCCTCCAGAATGCCAAAAAAGCTCTCGAACTCCTGCCCGCGGACAAAACGCTATCGGACGCCTTTCGCGACGGGCTCAAAGCCAATATCGAACAAAAGCTCAAGCAACTCAGCGATGCCCCGCACTAATCCCGTCGCGCTCGCTCCCGGATTTTGCTCTGGGCCCAATGGCCAGCTCTGCGGCCTTTGTCCGGCTTCTTACCTGCCGTTAACCAGCCCTGCTACGCGTCGTCCCAAACCTGGCCGGTGTTTCTTTGAGCCTTCTGTGCTCCTCATGTCTGTGCTCTCTGTGTTAATTCCTTCTTTTCTTCTACTTCAGCCGCCAAACTCATTCGAACGGAGTACTATTCAATAAACTATTTGACAAACTAACATTCCCATGCTATCGTATGCCGTGAATTATCCTCGCCAACCCCGCCCATTCCCACCCTTCCTCTCCGTCTCTCCCACTTTTCCCGTTTTGGAACGATTCTCTCTCTCTCTTTTGCGCTCTCTTGTCGCTCTTTGCTCCAAGAGCGTTTCACAACTCCTTTCCAATCAATCCCTTCCACACTCTTTCTTAAAAATGCCGGGGTGTGGGGGGCCCCCTATTCAAAAATCTAAAGTAAGATTTGAAGTGCACCTGAAATTCCCAGCCACTCACGCCGTATCCGCGGGACATACAACCTCGCTGCGCATCCCCCCGCATTGCCCCAATCTCCCCGGCAGGGTATCCTCTTCAAATTCAGGGAGGTACGGGATGGGTTGCTCAGTGCGGCGTCATGCGGCAGGGAAGTGCTTCGTCTTCGAAACGTTTCTCGCGATTCTCATCAGTCTCTGGTCGGGTCTCCCAGCGAATGCCCAGCAGTACGACGCGAAGTTCTTCTCCGAAATGCGCTGGCGCTGCATCGGCCCCTTCCGTGGAGGCCGCACCGTCGCCATCAGCGGCGTTCCGCACCAGCCCAACATTTTCTACATGGCGGCCGTCAACGGCGGCGTCTGGAAGACCACCGACTTCGGCAACACCTGGAATCCCATCTTCGACGATCAGCCCTCCGGCTCCGTCGGCGCTCTCGCCGTTGCGCCTTCCGACCCCAACATCATTTACGTCGGCAGCGGCGAAGGATTGCAGCGCCCCGATCTTGCCACGGGCGACGGCATCTACAAATCCACCGACGCCGGAAAAACGTGGACGCATCTCGAAAATCTCCGCGACGCCCAGCAGATCACCGCGATCCTCGTCGATCCCAAAGATCCCAACCGTGTTTTCGTCGCCGCCCAGGGCCATCCCTACGGCCCCAACCCCGAACGCGGCGTTTTCCGTTCCGCCGACGGCGGCAAATCCTTTCAGAAAATTCTCTATAAGGACGAAAACATCGGCGCCGCCGATCTCGCTTTCGATCCCACAAATTCGCAAACAATCTACGCCGTTCTTTGGGCCGCGCGTGTCGCTCCATGGGAAGTTCGCAGCGGCGCTTCCATTTACATCGCCGGAAGCGGCCTCTTCAAATCCACCGACGGCGGAAACACCTGGCATCCGCTCACAAAAGGTTTGCCTACAGCCGCCGAGGATCTCGGCCGCATCGGCATCACTGTCGCTCCCTCGCAACCCAATCGTCTTTACGCCACCATCGAAGCCAAGCGCGGCGTCGCCGGCATCTATCGCTCCGACGATGCTGGTGAATCCTGGCAACAGGTTAGCGACGATCGCCGCATCGGCGGCCGCGGCCCCGGCGCCATGGGTATTGCTATCGCGCCCGACAATCCCAACGAAATCTACGTCGCCAACACCACCACGTGGAAATCCACCGACGGCGGAAAAACTTTCGTCGGTTTCAAAGGTGCGCCCGGCGGCGACGATTATCAGCGCATCTGGATTAGCACGGAAAATCCCCAGATCATCGCTCTCTCCGCCGATCAGGGCGCGGAGATCAGCGTCAATCGCGGCGCAACCTGGAGCAGTTGGTACAACCAGCCAACCGCCCAGTTTTATCACGTCACCACCGACAATCGTTTTCCTTACTGGGTGTATGGCGCACAGCAGGAAAGCGGCTCCGTTGCCACTATGAGCCGAAGCGATTTCGGCGAAATCACTTTTCGGGATTGGAGGCTCCCGGGCATTTTCGAGTACGGCTACATTGCGGTGGATCCGCTGGATCCCAACGTTCTTTATGGCGACTGGCTAACCCGCACCAAGCAGGACATCAGCGAATATGCCAAGGTCACGCCCGAAGCGATTCGCCGCGGCGAGTATCGCTATGCGCGCACGCTCCCCGTTGTTTTTTCGCCGCTCGAGCCGCACACGCTCTACTTTGCGGCCAACGTTTTGTTCAAGACCACCGACGCCGGAAACAGCTGGCAGGTGATTAGCCCGGATCTCACGCGCGAATCCTACGAGACTCCGAAAAACCTCGGCGCATTCGCCGCGGCCGATCCGGAAAAAGGAAAACATCGCGGCGTGATTTACGCCGTCGCGCCATCCTTCAAGGAAGCCAACACGATTTGGGCGGGAACCGATGACGGTCTCATCCACATCACGCGCGACGGCGGGAAAACCTGGCAGAATGTTACGCCGCCGCAACTTGTTCCCTGGAGCAAAGTTTCGATCATCGAAGCGTCACATTTCGACGCCGGCACGGCCTACGTTGCGATCAATTCATTCCGCCTCGATGATTTGCGCGCGCATATCTATCGCACGCCCGACTTCGGAAAAACGTGGATGGAAATTACGAAAGGCATTCCCGCGGGCGGCGCGAGCAACGTGGTGCGCGAAGATCCCGCGCGCAAAGGTTTGCTCTTTGCCGGCACCGAAGGCTCCGTCTATGTTTCCTTCAACGACGGCGACGACTGGCAGCCGCTGCAACTCAATCTGCCGCACACCTCCATGCGCGATCTCGCCGTTCACGGCGACGACCTCATCGTCGCGACCCACGGCCGGTCGTTCTGGATTCTCGATGACATTACTCCGCTCCGCCAGATCTCCGAGCAGATTACAAAATCCGACGTACACGTCTTCGAACCTCAAGAAGCAGTTCGTGTCCGCTGGAATCGCAACCCGGATACGCCGCTTCCGCCGGAAGTTCCCGCCGGCCAAAACCCTCCCGACGGCGCCATCATTGCCTACTATCTCGCCGGCGCAACTTCCCAGCCCGTCGTTCTGGAAATCCTGGATGCGGACCACCATCTTGTGCGCCGCTACTCCAGCACGGACAAGCCTGAACCTCTTGCAAAAATCGCCTCCGAAAATCCTATTCCCATGTATTGGGTGCGCCAGCCGCAAGTTCTTTCCGGCGCCGCGGGAATGCACCGCTTTGTGTGGGATATGCATTACGCGCCGCCCGAGTCTCTCACCCACGAATATCCCATCTCAGCGATCGTGCACAATACACCGCGCTATCCTCTCGGCGCCTGGGCCCTTCCCGGAACCTATTCCGTGCAGCTCACCGTCAATGGCAAGAAGCTTCCTCTCGTGATGCTCCTCGTCAAGATGGACCCGCGCATCACGGCATCGCCGGAAGCCCTGCGGAAACAATTTGAAATGGAGACAGGCGCTGTCGAAGGTATGAATGAAAGTTTCGAATCGCTTGCCCTCGTCCAATCCGTTCGCGCTCAATTAAAAGAACTCACCGCGAAAGCAGGGAACAATCCGATTGCCCTGGCCATCGCCGCGCTGGATAAACAAGTCGCGGAACTGGAAGGCGCAGCCCAAAGCAGTTTCTTCGGCGTGGCCCCCGGTGCCAAGCAACCGGAGAATTTTTCCACCTTGAATCAACACTTCGGCTCCATCCTTGCCGTCGCTGACAGCGCCGACGCCGCACCCACCACGCAGGCCACCGCCGTTTTCAAGGAACTCGAAGACGCTCTGAATCAACTGAACGCGCGTTGGACCAAAATCCGCCAGCAGGATATTCCCTCGCTCAACTCCGAACTGAAAAAAGCCGGCCTCGCCCCGGTGGATCCGAACAAAGCACCCGCTTCCGCTCCTTCCGACGACGCCGACGGAGACGATGAACCATGATGTCTCATCTGCTTTCACGTCTTTTCTTCCTTCTGATTGTTGCAGCTCAATTCGCTCCGGCGCTGCGAGCTCAACAAGCTGACAAACCACCGCAATCCACCGCAGCTGTTCCGGCTTCGATAGACACAAAAGCTGCGGCGACGGCAGCCCCACCGGTTGCACCAACACCCTCTCCCCTCGCCGAGGCTCAACAGCTTTACAGAACCGGGAAGTATGAAGCTGCAATTGCGCTTTACAACTCCATCATCAAGACAAACGCGGACGCCGTCGGAGCATCCGCTTACGCGGGGCTGGAGCGCGTTTATCTAAAACAGAAAAAGCCCGCCGATGCCTACTCTGCCGCGGCGAAGGCTGTTGAGATGGCTCCCAGCCTGGCCACGGCACATTCCGCGCTGGGGGAAGCTTACTTTCGTCAGGGAAAAATTGTTGAAGCCGAAAAAGAATTTCGTATCCCGCTGCTCGCGAACAATCAGGATCCTCGCGCATATCTCGGACTGAATCATATCTGCCTGGCGACTTCCAACTACAAGAGGGCCAAGGATTTCATCGATCAAGCGCATAAGCTCGATCCTTCCGATCCAGAGATTCGCCGCGCATGGCTAAGCACGCTCACGTTCAAAGAACGCCTCAAGGCTTTGCAGGAGTATCTTGCCGATGAATCCAATGAAGATGAGCATGACCGGCAGAACCTCGAGCACATGCTGGTGGTCATGGAGGATGAAGAAAGCAAACCATCGCGGTCGTGCCGCCTCAAGAACAAAGTGACGGCAACGCAAACGAAACTGGAATTGCTGATGCGGGACGCCACGCACCTTCGTGGGTACGGTTTGGAAGTGAAGGTTAATGGAACGTCCTCGAAACTGCTGCTGGATACGGGCGCGGGCGGAATTCTCATCAATTCGAAAATTGCGGAAAAAGCCGGAGTCCAACGCATCGTCGAGCATGATGTAAAAGGAATTGGGAGTAAGGGGCCAGCCGGAGGATACGTCGGCTACGCCGATTCTGTGACCATCGGCGAGCTGGAATTTGAAAACTGCTATGTGGAAGTCGTGGAAAAGAACAGGTCCTTGGACGAAGATGGCTTGATCGGCGCCGATGTCTTTTCCCACTATCTTGTGGACATCAATCTTCCGGACGCGAAGTTCAAATTGACGGAACTGCCGCCTATCCCGGATCAGCCGGCGGAAGAAGCGGCGCTCGAATCACGCAAAAGTTCGAATTACCGTCTGCACGATCGCTATATCGCTCCGGAAATGAAGTCGTACACTCAAATCTTCCGATTCGGTCATTCCTTGTTGATCCCCACCGCAGTGAACGAATTGCCCTACAAGCTTTTTATGATTGATACCGGTGCGTTTGACAACACGATTACGCCGGAGACGGGCCGCGAAGCCAGCAAGTTGTATTCCGACCCGAACATGCGCGTCAAGGGATTGAGCGGAGCCGTGAACGAAGTCTACCGCGCGGACAACGTCACCCTGACGTTCGGCCACTTCCAGCAGAGGAAACAGGGGCTGGTAGCGTTTGACCTGACGAACATCAGCAATTCGATCGGAACCGAGGTCTCGGGTACGCTCGGATTCGCCATGCTGCGGCTGCTGGATATCAAGATCGACTACCGCGATGGTCTGGTCGGTTTCAGCTACGACCCGAATCGTATCCACTGAACAAACGGTTCATAATCAATTGCGAGTTATCCAAGGCCTCAGAGATTGATGTGCTTCCGCCGCGCAAAATGATAGTAACGTGCTACTTCCCCGCAGGCGCCGATTGAAGCTGCGTTAAATCGGCGAGGACTTCTTCGCTGTGTTTCGGCGCCTCGACTTTGAGGTAGACCTTGCGGACGACGCCAGCGGGATCGATCAGGAAAGTGTGCCGTGCGGAAAGTTTGCCCACCAAGAGGTCCATCAGCGAGTCGTAGGACGCCGACAATTGCAGTTTGGTGTCCGCCAGGAGCTTGAAGCTGAGGCCTTCCTTGCTGCAAAACTTCTGGTGCGAAGCCTCGTCCTGAACGCTTACGCCGAGGATGACGGCATTCTTTTGTTCGTATTGAGCGAGGTCGCGCTGAAAGTTGTGCGCTTCGATCGTGCAACCGCTGGTGAAATCTTTCGGATAGAAATAGAGCACCACCCACTTGCCTTTGAAATCGTGAAGGCTGACTGGTTTGCCATCCTGCGAATTTACGGTGAAGTCCGGCGCGGGCGCGCCTGCGAGCGGCGCTTTTTTCCCCGTTTGCATCGCACGGACGGCGACGACTACGAGGAGCAAAACGATCACCCCAATCAGAATTCCGGCGATCTTCATTCATCGCTCCTTATTCTTTTTGGCTGAAGCGGCCGAAGCCCAGGCGGAACTGAATGGTGTTGATGCCGGGATTCAGCGTGGTCATTCCCGCGTTCGAAATGTGCATGAAGCGCACTTCCGTGCTGATGTTGTATTTGCTGCGCAAGAAGTGCAGACCCAAAGCGCCGCCGGTGGTGAAATTGATCTGCGAAGTTCCCGGCGGCGTCTTCACGTTGGTAAATAATGTGCCGCCGCCGATTTCAAAATAAGGGACCACGCTACGGTGCGTGTCCAGCGCCCATTTGAAGGCGAATGGATTTATGCCCCCACCGTAAGCGGTGTTTCCTTTTTGAAAAACCCAGAAGACCGGCACGGCTTCCACCGCATATTCCAAGCGGCCGCGCAGGAACCCGGGTCCGTGAGGCGCGGTGAGAATCAGGCCGAAGCGCAAACCGACATTCCAGACTCCATCGCCGGACTGGCTTCCGTTGATGCCGTGTCCTCCGCCGCTCCAGATCTGCAGTTCGTGGCCGCCTTCGACGGGGCCGGCTTGCGAGCGAGCCGCGGGCGCGCACAGGAACGCGGCAAAGAGGATGGCTGAGAACGTTCTTCTCACGCAAAAATCTCCTTCGAATGGGCCGACTCCGGCCACCGGATTTCCACTGCAGAAGAAGATATAGAAAATCCGCGAGAAAGGCGACTGTCTTCTACTTCATTTCAAGTAGCTGCGGACAATCTGAATGACATCGTCGGCGGCTTCTTCCGAGGATTTGGAATTGCGCGGCATGTGATTGCGGATGTGGTCTTCCATCAATTCGGCCATGAGGCTGTTGATGGCGCCGCGAGCGGCAGCCAGGCGCTGGAGGGCGTCGGCGCAGGGCTCATCCTCATGGAGCGCGCGAAGAACGCTTTCGAGCTGCCCGATGACTTTCTTGGTGCGGTTGACCAGATCCAACTTTTCTCGCGAAGTATGTGACATTTTCCTTGACTACCCTATGGGGGTATGGTATCAATTCGAAGGGCTGCAACACCAGGCCCACTGAGGACAGTAGAGCAAATGGACGTTCCAATACAAGAACCAGAACCTCCGGGTAGATTCCGTCTCCCGGACCTCCACGACGGGCCAGCCTAGGATAAGGCGTTTCTCACCTTCCTCCTGCTCGGTCTCGCGGAACACCTAAACCCGAGCGAGTGGGAAAACTTTCAAGACCAGAAACGATCCCCACCCGAACCAAAAAATCAGACCAGCAGCCGGTACGGCTCGCTCATCACCGGCGTGTTTCGCCGGAGGGAGGGGAACATGTTCGTCGTCGAAAACAATTCGAAGAATTCTCTGGCGCGCCGCAGCCTGTATTGCGTCTGGGTCCGGAAGGACGATCATCCCAGCGCGCCTCTCGTCGCTATCTGGGTCGATCCAGCCATGCGAGCATTCGAATCGCAAGTATCAGAGCAGACACAAGATCAGAAGGTGCAGGAATGCTTTTTCGAGACAAGGATTGGCCCTTAGCTGCAGTCGTTATGGTGCCAGCTTATTCATCAGGTCTTAATATGGGCTGGTCTATGGTGTTGGGTTTGTCCTTCACGCCGACAGGTCAGTTCGGGGGAAGACGAATCAAGAATTAGCATGCGCCAGCTCTCACAATTTTTCGTTCTTCCGGCCTGCTTGATGCTGGCTTTGCTCTTTTTTGCGCCGGCAGAGTTACGAGGACAGGATTCTCCGCCGAAAGAGGAGCCTTCACCGCCTGCCGTGGACCCCGCGGATGCGTCCGATTCCGTACCGGCGATGTTCCCGCATCTGGAATCGGACCGCTGGTGGCTCTCGGGACAAGCCAATTGGATCTCGCAGTGGCATCCGACATTTCATTCGCCCTATCAAGGAACGAATAGTTTAACGCCTGAAGCGCAGGACGCGACCTCGCGCGTCCTCACTTTATACACGGGCGTGCGGCTCACCGGCACGATGGAACTTCTGTGCGATGTGCAGGAGGCCGGAGGGCATGGATTGAGCGAAGCGCTGGGATTGGCGGGCGCGACGAATTTGGATGTGGTGCGCAATCCGACTTTGAGCAAAGCGCCGTACATTGCGCGGCTGATGTGGCATCAAATTATTCCACTAAGCCACGAAAAAATGGCTTCCACCCGCACAGCGCTCTCGCTGTTCACGTCGCTTCCCGTGCGCCGGCTGGAATTGCGATTCGGCAAATTCAGCATGGCCGATTTCTTCGACTTGAACACGTACGGCAGCGATACGAATTTTCAGTTTACAAATTGGACGGTGGACAACAACGGAACTTTTGACTACGCGGCGGACACGCGAGGCTTCACCTTTGGGGCGCTGCTCGAATATCACGACCGGCACTGGGCGGTGCGATTTGCGGAAGGGCTGATGCCAAAGGTGGCGAACGGAATTCACCTGGAGGCAGACCTGGGCCTGGCGCGCGCGGAAAATGTGGAATTCGAAATTCACGGCACAGTGCTGCGGCACCAAGAGGGAATCGTGCGCCTCTTGAGCTTTGTAAACCACGCCAATATGGGGCTCTACAGCGAAGCAGTGGCGCAATTCCGAGCGGGCGTCACGCCAACGCCGGAGATTACGGCGCATCCTTTGCAAACGACCATCAAATACGGATTCGCCGGCAACTTCGAACAGCCACTGAACAATTGGATTGGATTATTCGGCAGATGGGGATGGAATGAAGGCCGGCACGAGTCGTTCGCGTACACCGAAGTGGATCAGACGGCGCAGATCGGAATCGGCGCGAATGGCGGCTGGTGGCACCGAAAGTTCGATCGTGCCGGTTTTGTTTTTGTTTCCAACGGGATTTCACGCGACCACCAGCAATATCTGGCGCTGGGCGGGTTGGGATTTCTGCTTGGAGATGGAAAACTGAACTACGGCCGGGAAAATATTATCGAAGGTTATTACACGCTGCATACGTGGCGCGGAATCTATCCTTCGATAGGACTTCAGCATATCAACAATCCGGGATACAACAGGGATCGCGGCCCAGTGCTCGTTCCGATGGGCCGCCTGCACATCGAATTCTAAAGAAACGATTCGAATCAGCTAGAGATTCTTCGCACTAGGGAGTAGTGCATTTGCGGCTAGGGAGCTGCAGCGAGGAACCGCGCGATGTTTTCGTTCAGGAATTTTGCGTCCGCGGGATTGCTGGCTGCACCCGCCGTGTGGCCCCACAGCGAAGGGATCGGGACCAGCGATACTCCTGAAATAAACGCTGCTTCATAACGGGCGTCACCAACGGGGAAGTAGAGATCGGTTTCCGAGGGCATGTACAGAACGGGAACTTTGATGGAACGGAGTGCGCGTTGAACGTCTCCATTGAATCCCGGCGTGGTGCCCACATCATGCCGCTCCCAGGTGCGCATCTGCAGGATCAGGTCATTGGCGTCAGCCCCGGGAATGAAATCGGTGCGAAATCCATTAAGGACCTGATCGAACATGGTGCCGGGCTTCGCCCCTTCGCGCCACAGTTCTTTTCGCCACCATTCCTGAGAGAAGAGCCACGCGGTCCATACGGTCGCAAATGCTTCGAGACCCTTGTTGGGCGGAGATTTGTAGTCACCATTTTGAAACGCGGCGTCGACAGTGAGGGCAGCGATCTGTCCCTCAAGGCGAACGAAGCCGTGGGGATAATTTTTCGCGGTGCCGGAAGTGGCCACGATGCGGTCGGCGAAAGTTGGATAGCTCACTGCCCACTGAAGGCCTGCTCGGCGCCCATGGAGAAGCCGACGATGGCTCGAAGGTGCGTAATCTTGAGCTCTTCAGTGAGGAGCCGATGAACGGCTTCGACATTGTCGCGGATGGAGGTCACCGGAAAGCGCGGACCGTGGTAGGGCTCTGGAGTATTGCTGGGCGAAGAGGAGTGACCGTTGCCAAAAAGTTCGGTGGCCACGAGGAAGAGCTTCGAATCGTCGAGGGCTTTGTCCGGCCCGATCAGCCATTCGTAGCCGTGGAAGTCGGCCATGTAATGCGATGGCAAAAGCACCAGGTTATCTTTTTCGGCGTTCAAATGGCCGTAGGTTCCGTAGACGACGCGCGCTTGTGGCAGAGTCACGCCGCTCTCGGTCTTGAAATTTGAAATTACAAACTCACGGCGCTCGGGTTTTGTCGCGGTGTGACTTGGCGCTTCTTGCGCGTAGAGCGCCGGCGAAAGCAAAAGCAGAAAAATGAGTTTTTTCATTTTGAGGAACTTCCTTCTCCAAGCTCGCGAAGTTGCGTTGCAAATTATTCCTTGAATTTTTTGCTGGGCGTAGCCTGCTTCTGGCGCTGCAGTTCCAGGACATCGGTGCCCGTTTCCGAAGAACCCAAGAGCCAGTGGGAGAAGAAATCGCCGCGCATCATGATCACGTAGCTGTTGATGGGCATGTAGGAATGGCGCATCCCAGGGAAAACCAGCATTTCGAAACGTTTGTTGGCCTTGATCAGCGCGTCGGAAAGCCGCATGGTGTTCACCATGCTCACGTTGTCGTCCATATCTCCGGTGGTGAGCATGAGATGGCCTTTCAAGTTTTTGGCAATTTCGGAGTTCTTGTCGATATCGTAGAAAAACTTTTCCGTGCCGTCCTTCAGGGTTTCTTCCCGTACTCCGTGATATTTTTCGCTCCAGGTGTTGCCGTAGACGTTGTTGTCGTGATTGCCGGATTCGGACCAGCCCACCTTGAAGAAATCCGGATATTGCAGCAGGGCGGCAGCGGTCATGAAGCCTCCGCCGGAGTGGCCCCACATCCCGACACGATTCAGGTCTATATAAGGATGGGTTTCCGCCAGGTGTTCGGCTACAGCTTTTTTGTCCGCCAAGCCGTAGTCGCGCAGATTGCCGTAACCGTAGGCGTCATACCATTTATCGCGCTGGGGGCTTCCGCCGCGCGCGCCCACTTCGATGACAATAAATCCGAGCTGCGCCAGCGGAACATTGGGGCTCTTGGGTGAGAAAGCTTTTGTGACTTGCTCGACCTGCGGGCCGGGATAAACGTACTCGATTAGCGGGTATTTGCGGCCGGGATCAAAATCAAACGGTTTGTAGATCACGCCGTAGAGGTCGGTCACACCATCATCCGCTTTTACCTTGAAAGTTTCCGGATATTTGAAACCGGCTTCCAGCAGTTGCGTGACATCGGCTGTTTCCAGTTCCGTGAGCTGTGCGCCTTGTGTATCCAAGAGTGTTGATTTTGGAACCGTGTCCACGCGCGAATAGGTGTCCGCAAAGTATTTGCCGGAGTCCGGCGCGCTCACCGCGTGCGTAACATTGCCCGGGGTGAGCAACTTGAGCCCCCCGCTGTCGAGCCCGATGCGATACAGATGAAGATAGTAAGGGTCTTCGCCGCTCTCGCGCCCATTCGCAGTGAAGTAGAGAACGCGAGCCTTCTCGTCCAGCGACACGATCTGATCGGTAACGTATTCGCCCGCGGTAATCTGGTTCTTCAGTTTGCCGGCGCCGTCGTAGAGGAAATAATGGCCCCAGCCGTCTCTTTCCGACCACCACACCAACTCCTTGCCGTTGTCGACAAGGCGCAAAGGTTTGAGGCTGATCCAAACGTTCGAGCGCTCCTCGATGAGTTTTGTGGTTTTCCCCGTCGAAGAGTCCGCGACGCAGACCTCGGCGCGGCGAAAATCGCGGCTCCGGCTCGTAAAATACAATTTGTCCGATGTATCGGAAATCCATCGCGGGCTGACGCGCGTCAGTGGCGTCGGGTTTTCCCTGTTTTCTTCCTGCTCTTGCCGGAGCTCTTCACGGTCGCGCTCGGTTTGCGGAGCGTCTGAGATCTGCAGCGTTTCGTCCACGAAAATCTTTGGCTGAGCTACCACACGCTCTTTGCTCACGATATCCAGAATGTCGATTTCGCTCACTGGAATGTTGGCCTCACCGGGCAAGGGATAGCTGCGCGCCTCCAGGATGGGCCGCGGATTTGTCAACGAATGGATCACCCAGAAGTCACCGACCTTGCGGTTGTCTTCGCGTTCCATGGCGAACTTCTTCGAATCCTTCGACCAGTGAATTGTTACCGCCGGAGTTCGCACCCCGGCTTTGTTCGTGTCGCCTTTGTTTCCCTTCTTGAGCTGTTCTTCCTGTTCGGGGAGCAGGACGCGCGCGTAGCTGTATTTCTCAACGCCATCCGTGGTGAGTTGTGTCTCCACGATGCTTGCATCGCCCGCCTTTTTCTGGGCTTTTGCATAATTCTCCGCGTCCATCAGATAAAGGTTGAATCCGCGCGCGAAGACCACTTTCTTCTCGTCGGGCGAGACCGAAGCCCACATAGGCTTTTTCCTGGGCGGTTCGATATTGTCCAAACGCGTTACCTTCGCGGTTGCCAGGTCATACTCAAAATAAAGAATGCGCGTGTCCTCGGGCTTCTCGGCTCCCGGGGCTGGGGGCTGTGCGCCTTGAGTTTGCTGCTCGCCTAGTTTGCTATCGCCCTCCTTGCCTTGCTCTTCGATATCTTCCTGGCTCTTTTCCTTTTTTGGCTCATTCGGTACGACGGCATTTTTTCGAATCTCCACTTCGAATCGCATGCGCGTGTCTTTTTCAACCAGCTTCAGGCGTTTGACCGGAAGGTTTTGCGCGTCATAAGGAAAATCGGTGAGCGCAGAAAGCGCGGCGGCCAGTTTGGCGTTATCCCACAGAAGGGTCCTTGATTTTTTTACGGGATCGACGACGTAGTACTTCGTCCCCTCTGCCGTTTTGTAGCTGTACCAGAAGCGGTCCGAGAGGCTGAACCAATGCGGCGTGACAGCCAAGTCGAACACCAATTTGTTCACCGCATCTGGCAGGAATCGTTCTTCCAAAGAGTAGTTTGGCGAAAGTGATGGCGGAGCCGCGGTCTCAGCCATTGTTTCCGTACGCCGTCCCGGGGTCCCTGCCGCGTTCTGCGGTTGTGCGCAAAGACCAGCCACGACCATTGTCGAAGCCACCAGCAGAGCACCGAACTTAGGCGAAACCGTTTGTTTTTCTGGGTGGACGGCGGGCGACCTTTTCGCACTTACGTCATTCATGGGCTTGCTTCCTCCATTCCGGATGACCGGGTTCCAACTTCGACGATGTACTCCACGGGGAGCGCATTATAGACCAATATGAATGGCGGAGACGGGGTGGTGTCAGTTTGCTTTTGCGAGGAGTTGGCGAGCGTAGGCCGGCGCTTTGCCAGCGTCTTCGTGTTTGAAATAAGCGTACACGTCTACGCCCTGGCCAAGCCAGCCGTCGAAGCGCTTCTTCCAAGCCGTGATTTGCTTCGGAGTGTAATTTTCGAGGCGCAGACGGGCGTAGGTGAAGCCCGTAGTGAGCACCTCTGGAGGAGTTTGTTTGTCGGTTTCGGAGAGGCAAAGCGCCGTCTTGTGCTGGCGAAGAACAGAGTACGTTTCGTCCGTGTACCAAGATGGGTGACGCACCTCAAAAGCAAAAGAGAAAGCTTCTGGGCGAAGGGCAAGAAAGTCTTCCAGCAGCGGACGATCGAACTTAAAGGTGGGCGGGAGTTGAACGAGGATTGGGCCGAGGTGATTGCCGTCGTTTAGCACGCTGGCGACTTCCAGGAAACGTTTCAGAGTGCTTTCGCAGCCACGGAGCCTTTGAATGTGAGTGATCTGCTGGTTGGCCTTCAAGGCGAAGCGAAAGCCTTCTGGTACGCTCTTGGCCCAGTTCAGGAGCGCGGTCTCGGTGGGCATGCGATAGAAACTGTGGTTGATTTCGACCGTCGAGAACTGCTTCGCGTAGAAGCCAAGCATTTCACAGTCGGGGAGCTTCTCGGGGTAGAAGTTGCCCTTCCACTCCTTATAGGAGTATCCAGAAGTGCCTACGCGAAGCTGGCCCGGGCGAGGAATGGCGCACCTCCATGTTCTGGCATTAAATCACAGCCACTGCGTCGGGAAAACAGAGTTTGCGACTAGGGTTTCTTTTTTGTTCCGTGCGACATGCGGCGGCTGAGCGCTTCGATGGCGTCCTCCAGTCGTTGGCGCTGGTTCCAGAAATCGGCCCAGAGATCGCCTTTCTCTTTGAGCCGGGCAAAGATCGTCTGGATGTTCAGGGTTTCGGGCCGCAGGCTGGTCCGCAGTTCGCGCGGCAAAATGGGTGCGGAAATCGGAGCTTGAGGGAATGCGCGCACCGAATACGCGGCAGCTAGCGGCCGGCCATGGGCATTTTGCTGAACGTCGATCAAAACGCGGCCTGTTGGCCGCTTTGCAACGATGCGTTCACTGGTGACCAGATTCGGGTGCTGGGCGGTCACCGTTCGCGCGATAATCTCGCCGAAGGTACGCAACTGCTCATAAGAGTAAATCGGCTCGACAGGTATGTAGATGTGGATTCCCGTGGCACCTGAAGTCTTCAAGAAGTTCGCCAGCTGCAGCTCTTGCAACTTTTCATGAAGGGCTCGAGCGATCGTGACTACCACGGAGAAATCCGTGCCGTCAGAAGGATCGAGGTCGAAGAAGAAGTAGTCGGGATGTTCAAGATCGGCAAGGCGGTTGGACCATGGGTTGTGGTCAATGCAACCGAGGCCGGTTAAAAAGAGAAGGGAAGCGCGGTCGTTGGCGATTGCGTAGCGGATTGCTTCGCCTTTTTTTTCCGAATCAATCGGCACGGTTGTGAACCACTCCGGCACGCCTTCCCGCAAATCTTTTTGAAAAAAAGCCTGGCCCTTGATTCCGTCGGGGTAGCGTCGCAGAACCAAAGCGCGATCGCGCAGAAAAGGCAAGATAAAATCCGCTATGCGGTAGTAGTAGGCCAGCAGATTCCGCTTGGTGTGGCCCGCCTCGGGAAAATAGACTTTGTTCAGGTTGCTGAAGCGCAGCCGTTTGCCGTCCAGTTCGATGCTGACGGTTTCTGAACGCCCTTTGAACAACTCGGCTTCGATCTGGGTTTTTGTATTGAGCACGCGACCTACAATCTCGGGCGAACGAACGACGGCCGGAGCAGAAACAGCAGACGCTACTTCGTTTTCGAACTGGCAATCCAAAGGCCGCGCATCCTCGCGAAGCGCGAGGAAAACCGGATGACGAAGCGAGTGCTCGTCTGTCCATCCGCTGAACTTGACGCGTGCCACCAAAGCCGGAGTGATCCAGGACGGCTTCTCGTTCGCTACGGGAACTGTGTCGAACGGACAAGCGGATGTAGCCAGTTCCTTCACCCTGCTACTCAATTCATTCAATTTTTTCTCGTCAAATCCGCTCCCAACGTGTCCAATAAATTGAAGCTTCTTGCCCAGATACAAGCCCAACAACAGCGAGCCGAAGGGAAGTGCTGCGGTGCGAGCCGCGGTCCAGCCACCGACGACTGCGTCTACTGTCTTGGTACTCTTCAGCTTCACCCAGTACGGGCTTCGATCCGAAACGTACGGGCTGTCGGTTCGCTTTGCGAGGATCCCTTCCAGACCATTCTGTTCCGCCAGCGCGAACAGCTCTTTTCCCATTTCCAATTGATGATCAGAATAGCGATACCGTTCGGACGTATGCATCACTCGATTCAGCAACTCCTTGCGTTCGATGAGTGGGCTCTTGCGAAGGTCGTATCCATCGCAGTACAAGAGATCGAAGACGAAATAAACGACCGGGATCTGCGTGACCAGATGTTCGCTGGGGGCGCGCACGTGCATGCGTTCCTGCAAACGTTCGAAGCTGCTGTGACCGCGAGCATCCAAAGCCACAATCTCTCCGTCCAGGATAGTCTGGCGAGCAGCCAAGGCTTCGGGAAGGGAAGCTAGTTCGGGGTAACGCAGAGTGATGTCTGAGCCGGTGCGGGACCGCAGCGTCAAATCGCCATTCTCGATTCGGGCCATTGCGCGCACGCCGTCCCACTTGATCTCAAAGAGCCAGCCGGGATCGGAGAACGGCCGATCCGAGAGCGTCGCCAGCATCGGCTCCACGCGAGAAGGCATGGCGATCTTGTGCGCGCCTTGCAGCTCCTCGGGACGAATCGGGACGGAGTGGCGTTTGGGAGGCAGCTCTTCCTTGATTTCTTCGATCGTGCGACCAGTCAGCGCGGAACCATCATGCTCGTCGATGTTCCAGGAAGAATCTTCGGCGGCGTCCTTGTGCTTGATCATCAGCCATTCGTTGCCCTTTCCACTGTGCTTCAGCTTGACCAAAACGAAGCTGCCTCGCAGCTTCTCGCCATTTAAGCTGAATTTGATTTCTCCCTTTTCCAGTTGCCTGAGGGCGCCAAGGTTTCCCTCCAAGCGAAACGTCCCGCGGTCCCATACCATGACCGTGCCCGCACCGTAATTTCCTTCCGGAATTTTTCCTTCGAAGTTGGCGTAATCCAGCGGGTGATCCTCGGTCATCACCGCCAGCCGCTTGTCGGCATGGTTTTGCGAAGGGCCCTTGGGCACAGCCCAGGATTTCAGCGTCCCATCGATCGCCAGCCGGAAATCGTAGTGCAGGCGCGTTGCCTGGTGCTTCTGCACCACGAAGTTGTCGCCATGCTCGGCCCCGGGGCGGACTTCCAACTGTGGCAGTTTCGGCTTTGGAAGTCGCGTGCGTTTGGCGGCCGGGGCGGATTTGGCCTCGGCCTTATCGGCGACGGGCTCGCCTGATGGTTCCGGTGTGCGGTCGAAGCGGCGCTTTCGCCGGTATTCTTCGAGTTTGGCCATTGACGCATTCTATCCCAGACTTCTCTGGGGGCCCCCTGGCTGCCCATCCGGATACATCAGATAAGGCTGACTGATAAACGACCGGCCCAGGATTGGTCTTGCTTCCTCCCCGGATGGACAGCTAATCTTAAAAGCTCACGGAGTCCTAGCTGACGTCGAAGGAGTGTCGATATGGCCACTACCGTCTGGAAAGGCCACCTCACTTTTGGCCTGATTTCCATGCCCGTCCGCATGACTACGGCGGCTCGCGGCGAGCGAATCAGCTTCAACCAGCTCCACAAAGAGTGCCACTCGCGCCTCAAGCAGCCGTTGTTTTGTCCCGTCTGCAATCGCAATGTGGAACGGTCCGAAATTGTGAAGGGCTACGAATACGAGAAAGACCAGTACGTTTTGTTCAACGAAGACGAGCTCGACAAGATTGAGCCTTCTTCCGCCAAGGTCATGGAGATTCTGGAGTTCGTGAAGCTGGACGAGATGGATCCGCTTTACTTCGACGCGTCCTATTACCTGGCGCCGGAAGATGCGGGTGCAAAAGCCTATCAGCTGCTCATGAAGGCGATGAAAGAGTCGGGTTACGGAGCCATCGCCAAGCTGACCATGCATCAGCGGGAACACATCGTGATTGTCCGTCCGGGAACCCAGGGCATGACGTTGCACACCATGTTCTATTCGAATGAGATTCGCGCGGCCGAATCTGTTCCCACCGATAAAATCGAAGTGAAAGATCAGGAAAAGAAACTCGCCCGCCAGCTCATTGAAAGCCTCGCGGCGCCTTTCGAACCGCAAAAGTATCGCGACGAGTATCAGGAAAACGTTCGCACCATGATCGCCGCCAAGCTCAAGGGCCAGGAAGTGACGGAAGTGGCTCAGCCGCACATGGCTCCGGTGATTGATTTGATGGAAGCGCTCAAAAAGAGCCTGGCGGAGAAGCAACCTACGGCCGCGACATCCGCGCCCGTAGGGCAAGCGGCCACCGGCAAGAAGCCTCCCACGCGAGCGCTGCAGCCGGTTGCGTCAATACAGAAGAAGGCGGGGAAAAAGGCGGTCAGCTAATCTCTGATGGGCGCCAAGGACAGATTCAGCTCAGAGGACGTCCAGCGCGTTCTGGGTCTGACCGGGAAACAGCTGGAGTATTGGGACAGATTGCGCCTCGTTTCTCCCCGAAAAGAGATGGGAAACCGCTTCTATGATTTCCGCGACCTGATTGGGCTGCGCACCGTAAAGCAATTGATCGAAGAAGGAGTGCCCGCCAACCGTCTGCGGCGAGCCCTTGCCGCGCTTCGCGAAAAGCTTGCCCACATCCATATGCCGCTGTCCGAGCTGCGCGTTCTTTCCGACGGTGGAGACGTTGTCGTGGAAAGCGAGGGCGCGCGTCTGGAACCCCTGTCGGGTCAATTCGTATTGAATTTTGAGACGCGCGAGCTTGGCGAAAAAGTTCGAGTTATGACCGGACCTAATGCAGATGATTGGTTAGCCACCGCACTGGATTACGAAGCGGAGGAAAGCAGCAGGGCTGAAGCGATCGATGCATATGATCATGCTCTGAGGCTTGATCCACAGAAAGTCGATGCTTTGCTCAATTGCGGAACGCTTTGCTACGAAGAAGGGAATTTGAAAAAAGCTGCCGAATACTTCATGCGCGCATTGCAAGTTGATCCCGAGAATGCTTTGGCCCATTTCAATTTGGGCAGCGTTCTCGAAGAAGTCGGGAGACTCGAAGCGGCGCGATTGCACTTGCGCAATGCAGTCCGGCTGGATCCCGGCTATCCCGATGCTCACTACAACCTCGCGTTTGTTTGCGAGAAGCTTGGCGCGCAGAACGAAGCGCAACGGCACTGGCAAGCGTATGTCACTCTCGATCCTGCAAGCCCCTGGTGCGGATACGCGCGACAGCGCCTCGCTTCTTCCAGAACGAAATCCGCTGGCACCACCTAATCCTCGTTCGTTAAAATCTTTCCGAGGCCAAGCCTATGTGCAGGAATATTAGAACGCTCTTCAATTTTGATCCGCCCGTCACTCCTGAAGAGGTGCGTGCTGCCTCTCTCCAGTTCGTGCGAAAAATCACCGGTTTCAACAAGCCGTCGAAGGCCAACGAAGAAGCCTTTCAAGCCGCGATCGAGGAGATCGCAAAAGTATCAACGCGTCTGATTCATTCCCTTGAAACGGTCGCACCGCCGAAAAACCGGGAAGAAGAAGCCGCAAAAGCGAAGGCTCGCGCCGCAATGCGATTTGGGACTTGAGGCTGGAAAAGTTCAGAGAATACTCACGCAGCGGATTTGCTGAGGAAGCTGCAAAATTCGCTAACAATACGCGCCGGCAATTCACCAAGAGCCTTCTTGGCAAGAAGGTCGTGGCCTGCGCCGTCGACCTCCAAAAGGGCTTGCGGGGCAGGGATCAGTTTCAGGGCGGATTTCATTTCCGGGATCGTTCCGAAAGGATCGCGTGTGCCGTGGACGAAAAAAGCGGGCTTGTTCAACTTCGGGAGGTGGGCAGTGCGAAGTTGATCGGGCTTCTTAGGAGGATGCAGCGGATAAGAGAGAAGCAGCAAACCGTCGACGAGCCCAGGATCTTCTGAAACGAGCATCGAAGATTGCCGCCCGCCATAGGAATGGCCGCCGAGAAATACGGCCCCACGTTGCCTTTCTTTCATCAGCGCCACTGCCCTGCGCAAACCTTCGCGGTCCCGCGCCGCGCTGCCGCGTGAGGGTGGCCCGTGCGGACGCTCGGAGCGGAATGGCAAATCAAAACGAAGCACGGAGAAACCGGAGTCGGCGAACGCTTCGGATATTCCGATCAATAACATCGACTGGCAGTTAGCCCCGGCACCGTGGGTGAGGACGATGGCGTTGCCGTTTGGCCGGGGAGGCAGATGCAAGAATCCGCGAATGGCTGGTTCGGCAGCTGCATCATGAAACGGCGTAGACATCGTTTGTGTAACTCAGGGTTTGAAAGTACAAACCCTGAAACCCGGCCGAAAATGGTGGAGGCGGGGGGAGTCGAACCCCCGTCCGAAAAGCGCTACGACACGAAGCCTACATGCTTAGCTCAATTCCGTTTTTTTCGCCCGCCACGCTCAGAATGAGCAAGAAACGCAGCCAGCTAGTCCGATGGTTCTCGCCCGAGCCTTACGGACCGAAAGGCTCAAGCCAGCTCACTGTGTGACGCCTCTGACCGGGCCCATGAGCGAAGCCCGGGGAAGCGGCAACTTAATTAATTAAGCTGCAAGTGCCAAGTTGTTGTTGGCATTTCTAGTTTCCACCAAGTTACGGGCA
>Ga0210409_10000383_pt1 | contig 79205 bp, 85 predicted proteins | sample IncBWH17MmetaG_FD_161649 | JGI IMG/M metagenome (GOLD analysis project Ga0210409, IMG submission 161649) | Forest soil microbial communities from Barre Woods Harvard Forest LTER site, Petersham, Massachusetts, United States - Inc-BW-H-17-M | ecosystem: Environmental > Terrestrial > Soil >... | reverse complement strand
GTGGCTGCGGCAGGATCTCCCGCCATTTCGCGCGGGCGGCACCTTGCGCGTCAACGTCCGCGTTCGTGAAGGCGATAAGGAGCGGTTGCAAGCGTTCGAGGGTGTCTGCATTGCGCGCCGTGGCAACGGGGTCAGCGCGACGTTCACGGTCCGTAAGATCTCGAATGGCGTGGGCGTGGAACGCATTTTTCCGCTCCACAGCCCGATGATCGCCGACATCGCGGTGGTCCGCCGCGGGCGCGTGCGCCGCGCGAAGCTGTACTATCTGCGCCATCTCACTGGTAAGGCCACGCGCATCCGCGAAAAGAAGCTCAAGGTCGCGGTGCCAACGACAACGACCGCGGAGTAGCCCGGCACCATGGGGCGCCGCTGGAGCCCCATTGAACGCGAACTGCGGCACGAGTACGGGCCGCTGCTCGCGGGAGTCGACGAGGTTGGACGGGGCCCGCTGGCGGGCCCCGTTGTCGCCTGTGCCGCCGTCATGCCGGCCGACAAAGCGGTCATCCGCGGCATCGACGACTCGAAGCAGTTGACGCGCGCCGACCGGGAGCGCTTCGCGTGTCGTATTCGCGACCAAGCGGTGGGCCTGGCCCTCGGCGCCGCGTCGGTGCGCGAGATCGAGCGTCTCAACATCTATCACGCGACGGTGCTCGCGATGCGCCGCGCGCTCACCCGTCTCGCCGCGCGGGGCGTCACGCCGCACTATGTGGTCGTCGACGGAAAGCCCGTACGCTCGCTCGGCATCCCGCACCGCGCGGTCGTCCACGGCGATGCGCGGTGTTACAGCGTCGCCTGTGCCTCGATCATCGCGAAGGTCACGCGCGACGCGCTCATGCGTCGCCTGGCGGCGCGGCATCCGTTCTATGGCTGGGACCACAACGTCGGCTACGGCACGGAATCCCATTGGACGAGCCTCAAGGAACACGGGCTCTCGGTCCATCATCGCCGACACTTTTGCGAGGATGATCAACTCGAGCTCGAGCTCGCCATGGATGCGCTGATCGAGTGAGCGCGATTTTCCGTCCGGACTTGCTGAACGGTCAGGTGGCGCTGATCACGGGTGGCGCCACCGGCATTGGCTTCGGCATCGCCGAAACGCTCACGGGACTGGGCGCCCATGTCGTGTTGGCGAGTCGCAAACCGGATCGCTTGTCGGAGGCGGTGGAGCGTCTGGGAAACGCGGCCAGCGCCGAGCCGCTGGACGTTCGCGATGCAGAGGCGGTCAAGGTAGTCGTTGGCCGCGTAGCGGCCACGCACGGCCGAATCGATCTCCTCGTCAACAACGCCGCGGGAAATTTCTACGCGCCGTCGGAAAGCCTGAGTCCCAACGCCTGGCGCTCAGTCGTCGAGATCGACTTGTTCGGCACGTTCTTCTGTTCGCAAGCTGTCGCCCCCATCATGCGGTCCGCCGGCGGTGGTCGCATTGTTAATATCTCGATGACGCTGCACTACCGAGGCTGGCCGCAGATGGCTCATGCCACGGCGGCGAAAGCGGGTGTCGATGCGCTCACGCGCACCCTGGCAGTCGAATGGGCGCCGGCGAAAATACGCGTCAACGCCATAGCGCCGGGCCCCATCCCAACGGAGGGCGTGCGCAAGGCGTTTGCGCAGCCGTCCGGGGGGCCATCCGTCGACATGGTGATGGATGAGCACGCCCGCCGCCATATCCCCCTCGGCCGTTGGGGTACACCGGCCGATATCGGCAATATGGTCGCATATCTAGCGTCCCCCGCAGGTGAATGGATCACCGGCTCGATCCTTGTAGTGGATGGCGGGGAGTGGTTAGCGAGAAATCCCGCGTAACTGTGATCTGGGTCACAAACCAGCGCCGGTTGACACACCGGTACATTTCTCGCATCAAAATCTGAGAACTCACTCTGGGGGGAGTGCGCAATGGGAATGTCGTCGAAGCATGTTGCTGCGATCGCGTTGGTCGTGCCGGTTCTAGGTGCGTGTGTGCACCCGGGACAGTACAAGAAGGATCTGGCCGAAACGCGTTCGGAAATCGCGCAGGAGAAGAGCGAGCGGATGGCCGCCGACAGCTCACTCAAGGGCGATATCGAGTCGGTGAAGAGTGACGTCACGAGCCTGCGCGGCGATTTGGCGAATCTGCGGCAGGAGTACGGTGCGAAGATCAGCGCGCTGGAATCCGGCATGCAGTTCGACATGCCGGTGAACTTCGCGTTCGACGACGCCACCGTCCGGGATCAGGACAAGGCCGCGCTCGACAAGTTCGCCGATGTCGCCAAGAAGTACTACGGTGGCTCGAAGATCACGATCGAAGGGTTCGCTGATCCTGCCGGTTCCCAGCACTACAACCTGGCGCTCTCGCAGCGTCGCGCCGATGCCGTTCGCGACTATCTGTCGTCGAAGGGAATCGACCTGTCGATCGTCAAGACCGTCGGCTATGGCAAGACCCGTTTGGTGAACCCCGGTGCGCAGCGTGATGATGCGGGCGCCGAGGAAAATCGCCGCGTCACGTTCGTCATTGAGACGAAGGGGCAGGCGATGCCTGAGGCAAAGACCACCGCGAGCATCAACTAAGGCTCGCCAGGACCTCCCGCGCGGCGCGCTGCCCACTCGCGAGCGCGCCGTGCACGGTCCCGGAGCGACCGGTGCTATCGGTCGCTTCACCAGCAAAGAACAGGGTGTTCTCTCGAGGCCGCGCTAGCTGTTGCGCGGCCTCGAGTCCATCTACCTCGCCATAGCTGTAGGCGCCCCGCGCGTACGGGTCCGTGGCCCAATCGTGCGACCAATATCCGACCACCTGCGCCTCGATCTCGCCCCGCCGCATCCGCAGGTGCCGCGCGAGACTCTCCAACGCGCAATCCGCTACTGCCTCCGCGCCGCGTCCGGCGAGCGACACGGCCGGGGGCCCACCGGTCCATCCCGTGAGGAGTGGCGCCCGCAACGGGTGCGCGCTCCACCAGACTGGGAACTGGGTGGTCCTCCCAAAGAGAAACGACATCGTAGGTTCCCAGAATATCTCCCTGAACCGAAACACCACCCGCACCGCGTGCCCACTCGCTAGTCCAGTGATGGCCTCGAGTCCCGGCTCGAACGCAATGTCACCAGTGAGCAGCACACCCAGCGGCACGGTGCACACGACCGCGCGCGCCGTCATCTCGCGACCATCCGCGTGCACCGTCACATGTCCCCGTCGCCGGTTGATGCGCGTGACTGGCGTCGAAAGGACGATCGCACCGGGCGGCAAGCGACTCGCGAGCCACACCGGGATCCGATCGTATCCATTCACGAACCGAAATTGGTGATCCGAATGGTCCGCGGCCGATGCGGCTTCGCTCACCGCGAGCCACCGCTCGCCGACCCGCGCGGGATCAGCGGCATCGAACCCTTGCACGTATCCAGTCGCCGCGGCGCGCTGGTCCGGAGTCGGGTTAAGGGCATCGAGAAACGCCGCGAAGGTTCGATCCGGTGTCCGCCGCGCGTCGAGCGCGTGCAGCACCTGGCCTAGGCTGTCGAAGAATGAGTCCTGACCGTGGTCGGCCTCCACCTGCTGGCCGGCGATCTCCGCCAGCAGCAGCCCAGCGGCCGACGCGATCTCCAGCGTCGGCTGGACCATTCCATGCACGAACTCAGCCCCGAGCTCAATCGGGGCTTCCAGGCCTGGTTCGTGATGCGTGTGCACGCGACCGCCGATGCGATCGCGCGCTTCCACCACCACGGTCTCGACACCGGCGTCGGTGAGCATCGCGGCAGCCGCGAGCCCAGCCACGCCGGCGCCGATCACAATGACCATGCGATGAAAGCTACTTCCGCCGCTGCGCGCTCCCCACCAGGCGCTCGAAGCTCCGTGCGACATACGGATTCGCGCCGAGGAAGCCGAGCGCGACGGCTCCTGGATCCCGACCGTACACCATCGGCGCGCCGGCCAGATAGAAACTGGTCGGTGCGACTCGCGTGAGGAACGCCTCGGTTGCCGGGCCAGTCGCGTAAAAGTTCGAGATGAGGCCGAGGGCATCGCTCGCCATCGCGCTCGGCTCGTCCTCTTGTTCGTCGTCCTCTTCTTCAGTCACGAAGCCAATGGACTCGATCTCAGTCGCAACGCTCGGCGCGACTTCGTGCTCGATCGGTTCGTGGTGTTCGTGGTGTTCGTGGTGTTCGTGATGCTCATCGTGCCAACCATGTTCCTCGGGCGCCGCCAACTCAGGGACGGGTTCTACGACGACCGGTGCCTCGACGGCCACCGGTTCCGGAGCGGCCGGCTCCGCGTGATGCGCGGGATGCACCGGCCCGACGTCGACCGAGCCACCGCACAGCGCCGCGGCGAACCCGTCCTGGTCGGCGCCGCCGAGCAGGATGCCGATGGACAGCCCTGACTCAGGCGCTCCCGGAATCACAGCGCCCACGATCTCGTTCGCGACGTTCTGATGATCGCTGCTCCCAGCGACCGCGCCGGCGCTGCCACTCGCCGCGAGCCCGACGATCGCGCCCGCATTGACGAGCGCGTCACGGCACGTCACGCGTGCCTCGTTCGCGGTCTCGTCGTCTCCGGCGCCGGCACGCCACCCGGCGCCGAGCGCGGCGATGCCCGACCCGAGCTCCGCGCCGCGCGACAGGATGCCGCCATGGCCGTTCTTGATCGCGAGCCCCGCCACCTGATGCTGCGAGAGGATCGTGAACGTGGTCGTCGCCACATTATAGAACAGCGTGAATCCCAGATCACCGCCGGTGACGCGCGGCGGCCCGTACGCGGTCCACGCCCCCAACCCCACGCGATACAATGCCGATTGTCCATGAAAGGCGGCCGAGTGCAGCAGCGTGAGATACAGCGACTCCACGCCGTCGATCGCGCGGCTGAAGGCGATATGCGAGAGCAGCGTCCGGAACAACGCCGCGTGGAGATCGGGATGTGACGCGATGATCTGCCCGAGCGCCGCGGCGAGCGCGCCACGATATTCGGTGACCGATCCGGCGGTATGCAACCGTTGGAGCCGCGCCCATCCGATCGGCGCGGGATAGAACCACAAAATGCGCCGCGAGAACTGTACGGTGCCACTCGGCGTCGTGAATTCGTACGAGGGACGCGCCGTCTCACGCGAGGCCGCCGCGGTCGTCGCGTCACGCGCCGCTCGCACGGCCGTCAGGACTTCGCGTTTCGCAGGGGCGGGTAAAGTATCTTCACGGACCAGGCGCTCGACCTCGGCCAACAAGCTGCTTACCCGCTCCTGCGCGTGCTGCATGACGGCGCTCTCCATTGTTGGGGACGCCGACAAGAGTAACGATCAAGGATCAGTTACGCGGTCACGACGCGGTCACGCATCATCGTGCGATTGATGAGTGTATCGAGCACGTCAGCTTCCAACGGTTTCGCGAACACGTACCCTTGCGCGAGATCGCAGCCGAACGCGAGCAGCTCGTCACGCTGTTGGACCGTCTCGACACCTTCGGCGACCGTGCGGAGATGCAACATCTCACCGAGCGCGATGATCGTGCGCGCGAGGGCGGCATCCGTTCCGCCGCGGCCGACGCCATCGATGAACGTCTTGTCGAGCTTCAAGATGTCGATCGGGAATCGTTGGAGATACGACAGCGACGAGTAGCCCGTGCCGAAGTCGTCGATCGCCAATCGGACGCCGATCGCTTTGAGCGCGCGCAACTTGCGGAGCGTCGACTCGGTGTCTTGCATGATCACGCTCTCCGTGATCTCGAGCACGAGACGTTCGGGCGCGAGGCCCGAGTCCTCGAGCGCCGCCAGGACGTCATCGGCCAGCCCGGGATGCTGCAATTGCCGTCCCGAGATATTCACACTAATCGACAGCGGCTCGGACCCGTCCGCCGATGGGACGAACCGCGCGCCGCGGCGACAGGCTTCGCGCAGGATCCACCGACCGAGCGGTACGATCAATCCTGACTCTTCGGCCAATCCAATGAAGTCGAGCGGCATCACCTGGCCGCGCTCGCTGTGATTCCAGCGGATCAAGGCCTCGACGCCGACGCAACGGGTCGAAGCCAACTCGACGATCGGTTGATACACGAGCCGGAATTCTTCTCGCTCGACGGCCCGTCTGAGGTCGGCCTCGAGCTCCAACCGATCCAACAGCGCCGCGTGCATCTCCGGCAGAAACACGGCGTGGCTGGCCCCACCCCGCGCCTTGGCCCGATACATGGCGACGTCGGCGTTTCTCAAGAGCTCGTCGGCTCGCGATGCGGAACCGCCGCGCGCGATGCCGATGCTGGCCGACGCCGTGACATCCTTGCCATCGAGCATCACGGGGGCGCGCATCGCGGCTTCGACCCGCTCCACGACCGCCAGCGCTTCGGCATCATCGTGGACGGCTTCGAGCAGTATCGCGAATTCATCGCCACCGAGTCGCGCCACTGTATCGTGCCCTCTGGTAGCCGACATCAATCGACCCGCTACGGCACACAGGAGTCGATCGCCCGCGGAGTGTCCTAACCCGTCATTGATGGCCTTGAAGTTGTCGAGGTCCAAAAACAAGACGGCTACGCCGGAGGCGTGCCGCTCGGTGCGGGTGAGCGCATGCTCCACGCGGTCGCGGAACAGCGCGCGATTGGCGAGACCGGTGAGCGCATCGTGGAACGCTTGGTGGGTCAACTGCGCTTCGAGCCGTTTGCGTTCGGACACGTCACGGAACGCGATCACGGCGCCGACGACCGCGCCGTTTTCGCGGATCGGCGTGCTCTCGTACGAAACGGAGAACATCGTGCCGTCCGCGCGCCGGAACGAATCGTCGTCGACCCGATGCACGTTGCCGTCGCGCAACGCGGTCTCGATGGGGCAGTGCCCGCCGCTGTGTCGCGCGGTTCCATCGGTCGGATGCACGATGGGATGCAACGCCTGATCGAGGAGCGTCGAGGGCTCGAAGCCGATCATGCGCGCGGCGGCGCGATTGCAGAACATCGCGCGGCCGGCGAGGTCGAGGCCGACGATGCCTTCGCCGACCGAGTCCAGAATGAGCTCGTTCGCCCTGGCCAAGCGCGCGATTCGGGCCGCGGCGCGGCGGCGCTTGGCCGCATCGATCAGCGTCGCGATGATGATGACGACGAGCACGCTGACGGCGCCGACGACGAGCGCGGCTTCCGTCCGGAATCGCGTCACTGCGCCAGCGATTGCCTCATCCTCATCAATCGCGCGGACGATTGCCCAGCCAGAGCCCGGCACGTGCGTTGTCGCGGCGACGATTCGGCCTCCGCGAATGTCCGTAAAGCGCCCCGCGGTATCAATGCCGTGCGCGGCGAGGACCCACACGAGCGGCGCCTCGCTCCGGCGCACCGCCAGCCCGAACGGCTCCGATGGTGGATACGCCGAGGGGCTCAGCACGCGATAGACCATCGTATCGGACGGATCGCGGGCGATCAGCTTGGTGCGCGCCGTGGCGGTGCCGCCCGTCTCGCGCATGACGTACGGGAAGAGCGCTGAGCCGGGGCTGATCGCAACGACCGTCGACCACGCGGTGCCGGCGACGGGCATAATGAGCGAGAGCCGCGCGTTGCCGGACGGCAGCAGCGCCGGGCCGACGATGCGCTCTCGCCGTGCTTTCGGCATATCGGTTGCCGCGCGTCGCTCGGCGGCCGTCAGCGTATCGGATCCATCCGCCGCGGCGATTACGCGGCCGCTGTCATCGACGGCCCACACCGACTGATAGCTGTGGCGTCGCCGGAGTGTCGTGAGCGCCCACACGAGCGCGCTGTGCGCGGCGGTCTTGGCGACGGCGCGATCAGGCGCGCGGACTGCCGCGCCTTCCAGCTCGGCGTAGGCGGCGACGTAGCCCGACGCCTCGCGCGCGTCGATCCGGCGTTCGTCGAGCCATGCGTCGATGACCGACGACGTGAGCTCGGCGTTCGCGGTCAGCTGCTGCTGCCACTGCGCGAGGGCGACGGCGCGGAGATGCGTGAAGCGGGCGCGCGCCAGCGTATTGCCGCCCACGAGCGCGACCGCGAAGCCCGAGGCGGCCAGGAAGGCCCACAAGGGACGCCGGGACGCGCGCGGGGGAGCGGGAGCCAGCGGAACCGGAATGCGGTCGAGCGGCATGCGTCCTGGTGGAGGGACTGAGGGGCGTAACCTGTGCTGCCGTAAGACGATCGGGCGTCATCGGACGCCACGAGTCGTTACGAGCCCGAGGGGTGGGCGAACCGGTGAGATGTCGTTGGGCTGGCCGCCGAGCCGTCCGTGCGGACGATCGGCGCGATAGACCCGGGGCCGACCGGACGGGCGACCGACGACTCGCTTCCCGACGTTGGGGTCGCGATGGCGGCTGGTGCCTGCGCGGGTGCGCCAGCCGTGTCTGGCGTATCCTCTGGGGACGCAACGGGTTGCGCGTCCGACTGGCCCGCGGTGGCCGTGTCGGCCGCCGGCACCGTGGATGTCGTATCGGCCATTTCAGCGCGCGCCGGCTTCTTGGCGCCGCGGCCCATCAGCATGACTGTGATCACGAGGACGGCAGCGACCGCCGCGGCGATGCCCGCTGCGCGCGCCGGGTAGCGCTGCCAATACGGCCGAAAGTCATCGCCGATCGGACCCGGCCGCCGCGCGCTCTTGGGCTCCAACGTTCTGAGCTCCACGAACGGATCGTAACCAGGGACTGAGCGCCTTGGCGGCGCCGGTTCTTCACTCGGCGGCTGCTGCTCGGGCTCCTTCTCGGCCGCGACCTGATTGACCACCGGTGCCGCGTCCGCCTTCGGTGCCATGGCGGGCTTCGGCGCCGGAGGCTCGGGCTTAGCCACCGCGGGCTTTGCCACCGCTGGCTGTGGTTTGGGTGGCGGCGGCTGAACGACGGCGGCCGGCTTAGGTACGGCTGCCGGTTTAGGCGCGTCGGGCAGCTTGCGTGGCGCGGGCGCCGAGGGCGCCGGGCTCATTGATGCATTCGCCGCCGCGGCTTCACGCTCGATCGGCGCTTGCTCACCAGAGGGTCGCTCGACCTGTTCGACTGGCAACTTCTTTGGGCCCAGCCCGATGTCCCCGAACGCCGCGTCGAGCACGCTGTCGATCTCGGCCGGCGTCTCCGCCGATGGCCGCCGTGGAAGCTCGACTTCTTTTGGAAGCTCGATGCTTTGCGGAAGCTCGACGTTCTCTGGCTCGCTCGGAGCGACGCTGGAGACTTCTGCCTCGACCACCTCGCGCAGATCTTCCCATAGCGCCGTGTCCGCGGTGCCGATCGCAGCCGTACCCGCGTCGTCCGGTTCGCCCTCAGAAGCCGGCGGGGCAAGCGATGCCAATACGGGTTCTCTCGCCCGCTCCAGCTCTTCCGGCGATGGATCCCGCCCGTAGAGGTACGCTTCCAGCACGGCGGGAAACGCGACGATCTGCCCTGTGGCATAGATCCTCGCGTGCCAATCATCGTTGACTCGCGCATCGGTCGCGTCGCGCAGCGCCGCGTAGTAGTCGAGGTAGTCGCCGTACGCGTCCGACCCGAACTCGTACAGGACGCTCCACCCGTTGACGCGCAGCTGTCCATTGCGCCGCGCGGCCACATCGGCCGCCGGCAGCTTCAGCGCCCACGGCGCGAACTCTCGCTCGAACGCCTCGATCGCCCTATTCACCTTACGGTAGTGACGATCGAGGCGCCCCACTGGTCTCCGTGCCTGCGGCCCAATACTTTGAGCCGCTAGACCCGGTAGCTCAGTTGGTAGAGCAACGGACTTTTTTATGGAGCACCGCGTCAGAAATGCCGCGTGTGAATCCCGTCAAAGTCGGGGAACGCTGAGTTGCCAACCCCGAGCCAAGCCGCTCTTGCGGAAGGTGTAGAGACTGGACGGCGGGTGCCTGATCACCGCAGATCGTGCGGTGAAGGCAAAGGGACAGTCCAGACCACGAACCGCGGCGCTCAGCTACCGCGCCGCGGGCGGCGAAAGCCGAAGTGGTACGTTAATCCGTAGGTCGCGGGTTCGATCCCCGCCCGGGTCATGCTCCGCTTCGCTCCGCATGACCGCATTGGCCGCAAACTACCGCGGCAAATGCCATCGGTTCTCCTCCGGGGGGCACACCCCAACTACGCCCCCCGGACCCCCTAGGGTTTTGCCGCGGGAATGGAATCCTCTGGCAGGTCGCGGAACGCGATGATGTTCTCGAGCAGCGACCACTCGAGCAATCCCGTCTCGGGCGACCCGATGCGGAATGGCTGCGAGAAGACCGGCCGCTCCAGGGGCCGCTCGGCGATCAACCGATACTCTTGGCTGAGGGTGATCGGAGTGAAGGTAAAATTCTTCACCTCTGTCCCCGGCACGGTGCCGAGCATCTGCCGCGTGCCCCCACCGGTCTGCACGACGAAAACCGTGACCTCGGTCGGCACGGCGAGATTGTTCGTGATCTCGACTTCGACCGGGTGCGGCCTGTCGTCGTCGTTACCTTTCTTATGAAGCGAAGCGCAGCCCAGCGCCGCCACGGTTACTGCGACCGCCGCCAGCCAGAATATCCGCATGTCTCGAATCTGTTTGTTCTTTGCTCCGGACGCCAGATGACGCGTATGGAACAGACTGCCAGCCCCGCGTACCCGCCGGAGACGGTTGAAGGTTGGTATACCCTCCATCAGCTGTTTCGGATCGACCAGGCCGCTATGCGCGCCCGCCGTCCGGCCGAGCGCGCCGCGCAGGACGCCAGCGCGGCGAGCGCGCTATCGGCGTTGGCGACACCATCAGACGGCGCGGGGTGGAGCACCGTGGTCGATGTCACGGGCTCGCACGCCGATCTCATGCTCGTGCACTTCCGGCCCACGCTCGGCGCGCTCCGAGCGGTGCAGCGCCGGCTCGCCTGCGAGCCGCTGTTCGACCATCTGTCGTTGGTGTACTCGTTCCTGAGCGTGACCGAAGCCGGCTTGTACGCGCTGTCGGCCAAGCTCGCGGCCGAATCGGGCGCCGACTATCGGACCGGGATCGAGGCCCGCGTGGCCGCGGAGCGGGCGAGTCCCCACGTCCAGCGGCGGCTCTATCCCGAGCTGCCGGCCGACATGCCCGTCGTGTGCTTCTATCCGATGTCGAAGAAGCGACACCCGGGCGAGAACTGGTACGAGCTGTCACTCGATGAGCGGAGCCGGCTGATGCAGGCGCACGGTGCCACCGGGCGGCGATACGCCGGGCGCGTGCAGCAGGTCATTACCGGCGCCATCGGGCTCGATGCGTGGGAGTGGGGCGTGACGTTGTTCGCGCGCGACGCGCTCGACATCAAGCGGCTCGTGACCGACATGCGGTTCGACGAGGTCAGCGCGCGGTACGCCGAGTTCGGGCCGTTCTACGTGGGTGAACGCGTCAGCCCCGACGCCTGGGTGTCGACACTCTAACTTTGTTACACAAAGTACTTGACGGCTACGAAGCACGGGTGCATCGTGTCTGTACTCTATGAGACAAAGTACATTGCAATGGGAGCTGTGTGGATCGGCGGCGGCGGCTGGCCTCCTCGGTGCCGCGATCTGCTACGATGCCCGCCCAGGCCTCAACTGGGCGCTCTGGACAGTCCTGGTCGCGACTGAGCTCATGGTCTTCGCCCGACCCAGGCTCGGCGCCAACCGCGGCGCGTTCGATGTCACGATCGGAGCGGCGGTCATCCTCGGGGTCGGAGCCGCCGTCACCGCGAACCCGGCGTCGATCGCCCTGATCTTCGTCACCGTGGCCACGCTCTTTGGCGTCGCCGCCCGACTCGCCGTTGGCTTGCCAGCGCCGCTCCTCGGCGTGCGCGAGCTCCTGCGGATGCCATGGCGCGCGACCATCGATGCCATCCGCGAGAGCTACGCCCGCGTCGAATCGGCGGTCCGTACCATGTTGTCCGACGCCGGTGCGCACGTCGTCCGCGGACTCGCGATCGCCGTTCCGATCGTCCTGGTGTTCACCCTGCTGCTCGCCGGCGCTGATCCGACGTTGTCGGCGTGGCTGCACGCCCTGTCGGGGCTCTTGAGCGATTGGTCGTGGTTGCCACGCTTCCTGTTCTTCTGCCTGCTCGGCACACTTTCCCTCGGCACCTTCGGTCTCGCCGCCGGCGGCTTGACGTCGGCCGCGCTGCCCGCGAACACGTCGGCCGCGCCTTTCGTCCTGGGCGATACCGAGCGCCGTATCGTCGTCGGCGCCGTCGACGCGCTGTTCGCGCTCTTCCTCGTGCTCGAGGCGTTCAGCCCTCAGGCGAAGGGCCAGTCGTACACCGCCTACGTGCACAACGGTTTCGCGCAGCTCACGATCGTCGCCACCCTGTCGGTGCTGCTCGTCGCGACACTCCACAACGGGCGCGCGCGCGCCGGCACGCCGTGGGGCACGCTCGCGCTCCTGGCCGAGTGCGAGCTCCTCGTCGCGTCCGCGCTCTATCGCATCGCCATCTATCAGCGCGACTACGGCTACACGGCACTCCGCATCTGGGTCACCGCGTACATGCTGCTCGTGGCCGGCCTCCTGGCGCTCGTCGCCTACGAGGTCGCGCGACCGCGCCTCATCGATGCGCGCCGGTTCGTCCGCCGGGGCGCGCTCGTGAGCACCGCCGCGCTCACCGTCATGGTCTACGGGAACCCCGACGCCTGGGTGGCGCAACTCGAGCTCCAGCGGTACCGGACGACCGGCAAGGCCGACATCCCGGCGCTCTCTGACCTGTCAGACGACGCCATCCCCACGCTGATTGCCTTCGCCAGGGTCCTTCCACCGAGTTGCGTCGCCAACCTGCGGTTCCCGTCTCAACGCAGGGAGCTGCACTGGTATGAGTGGAACGTGCGCGAGATGCGCGCGCAGCGCGCCCGACCCAATTCCCTCTCAACCGCGAAAGGGGATTGCCAGGTGCAGCCATGGTGATGAAATACCAGACACTCGTGCTTCGCCTGGCCTGGCGCCGGATCGCCCGACTCGAAAGCGCGCCGCGCCACGGCCTTCGTCTCATACGAGGCGCGCCCCAGCACCTGCGGCTCGTTCAGTCGAGGGAGGCGAGATCGGGCTCGATCCACCTGCTGCGCGCGTCCAATGACATCAATCGTTCGCGGGAGTAGTAGGCGAACGGAATCTCCTTGTCCGTGCACTCGTCGACCACCTGGTTGACGAGCTGCGCCAGCGAGCCGGAGACGCCGGCGCGGCACACGGCTCGCGAGACGAGCCACACGTAGAATCGCGTGATCGTCTCGTGATACCCCCCGGTCGGAGTCTGGACGATCCCATGGGCCGAGTTGTAGGCCCGGATCGCATCCCGCACCCGGTCGAGGGCCGCGTCGGGACCATACCACAACACATACCACGTGGCGACGGTCAGATGCGCGCGATGATTCCAGTCCGCGCGCGGCAACGCGTGGGACTCGAAGGCCGCTATGATGTCCCTGACCGCGTCGGTCGTCGGATATGCATTCATGCGGCCACCACTTCGGTATCGGGCAACGGGACGATCACCGATTCCTTGAGAGTGCGCAGCACGACCGTCGTCCGCGTGCGCACGACGCCCGGTACGGCCTTGAGCTCATCGGTGAGGATCCGATCGAGGTCCGCCGTCCCCGCGCACCGAACCTTCAAGAGATAGTCGTAGTCACCGGCCACGTGATGACACTCCTGGATCGCCGTGAGCCGCGAGACACGCCGCAAGAACGCCGCGCGATTGCCGGGGCGCTCGAGCGTCACGGACACGAACGCGGTGAGTCCCGCGCCAACCGCGTCGGGATCGACCAACGCCGCGTATCCGCGAATCACGCCATCGGCCTCGAGTCGACGCACGCGCTCGGCGGCCGCCGGCCCCGTCATGCCGAGCGCGACGCCGAGGGTGGCCCAGCTCTCACGACCCATGACTTGGAGTCGCTCAACAGCCTTCATATCGATAGTATCCATGCTGGAAATCTAAGTATTAGTTAGTAAACTAGGCAAGGGGCTGGTGAATCGATTTGTCAAAATCGACCTATCGATTCATAGGCACATTCGATTTGCTCTCGCGCCGTGCTCGTAACGACAATTGGCATATCAACAACCGAGACACCGTGCCGACGACAACGACGAATGGGAACGGCGCGCCCGCATCACAGCCGACGGGCACGCTCTTGATCAGACAATTCCAATATCTCGTTGCGTTGGCACGAGAGCGTCACTTCGCGCGCGCCGCCGCGGTGTGCCACGTGACGCAGCCGACCTTGTCGAGCGGCATCAAGCAACTCGAGGAAAGCCTCGGCGTCCTAGTCGTCGAACGTGGGCAACGCTTCCGCGGGCTCACGCCTGAGGGTGAGCGCGTGCTCGCGTGGGCGCGCCGCATCACAGCCGATGTGCAATCGCTGAGACAGGACGTCGATGCCACGCGCGGCGAGCTCTCCGGTCGACTGCGCGTCGGCGTCATCCCGTCGGCTCTCCCAATGATCTCGCTGCTCACGGCGCCGTTCGCCGAGCGCTATCCGGGCACGAGTATCACGGTCACGTCGCTCACGTCCCGGGCGATCGAGCGCTCGCTGGAAGAGTTCGAGATCGATGCCGGCGTCACGTACCTCGACGATGAGCCGTTGGGCCGCGTCGACGTCGTGTCCCTCTACCACGAACGCTACGTGTTGGTCACACCCGCCCGCTCGCCAATCGGCGTCAAAGCGCGCGAGACCGTGACGTGGCACGAGGCCGCATCGCTGCCGCTCTGCCTGCTCACGACGGATATGCGGCATCGGCGCATCATCGATGGGCACTTCCGCGAAGCCGGCGTCACGCCTTCGCCGCGCGTCGAAGCGGACTCGATGGAGGCCGTCTGCGCGCACGTGCGCCACGGCGTACTCTCCGGCGTCTTGCCGCAAGCCGCGCTCGCGATCCTGGGTGACGTGCCGGGCCCGACGCTCCGCGTGATCCCGCTGACCGAGCCCGTCGCCACGCACGCCGTCGGACTGGTGACGCTCGACCGCGACCCGCCAACGCCGATCGCGGCCGCGTTCCGTCAGATCGCGCGCGAGATGGATATCGAGTCGGTGCTCGACCCGTCGTCCAACCTGGCCGCGCTCAAGATAGGATGAGGCTGAGGCAGGTCGCCGCGGCCTCGGCCTTCTCGAATTCCGAGATGTCGACCGCGACCGGCTGGTGAAGCCCGGTGCTCGCCAGTCGTTCCCGCGTGCGTGGGGCGCTGGCGGGGACGATCAGGGCATCACCCACGATCACCGCGTTGGCGCCAAACGGCTCGTCGGCGTCGACGGTGATCACGTCCAGACCCTCGAAGATTTCAGGTGAGACCCAGTCGGGGTTGACCAGCACCTGACGGGGTCCGAGCGCTGTGCACGCGCTCTTGAGGTGCAAGCACTTGGTGAGTGGCACGCCGATCACGCGATATCCCGCGCGCCCCAGGATCTTCGATAACTGGTCCACCGCCGCGTGATTCGTCCGCGCCGTCTGCCCGACGTACAGCGTCGACCCGACCCGCATCACATCGCCGCCGTCCAGCGTCGCCGGGGCCACCAGTGTCTGCACCGTCCGATAGCGCCGCAACACGGGCGCCATCGCGGCCGTCTCGGGCCGCCGCGACTCCGCTCCCATCGTCGACACGATCGCCACCGAGTCCAGCACGATCGCCGTGTCCTCGACGAACACGGAGTCGGGCAGATCATCGAGCGCCGGCAGCAACACCACGTCCGCGCCGGCCGCCACCAGCGCCGCCCGATACGCCGCGTGCTGCACGCGCGCGCGGTCGATATCGATGGCCTCCCGCGACAGGAACGTGAGCTCGCAGCCCTCCATCGTCGCGCTCGGCGCTCGGGTAATCGCCGTGATCATGGGGCATGAAGATTGTCGTCACGCCCCACGGTGCCGCCAGTGCTATTTCGGGATACGATATCGAACGCCGAACTGGAACGGGAAGAACGCCGCGTCGCCGGCCGCGAAGGCCTCGTGCCACCGAAGCTCGAAGAATCCGTCGACAGGCCCGAACGGATAGCGGAGACCGCCGCCAAGGTTGATGCCGAGGTTCGTATCGCTGGCCCCACCGGTACACAGGGCATTTCCGCAGCTGAAGTTGACCGACACGTGATAGATGCCAAGGCCGCCGAGGAGGTAGGGCTGGAGCTTGGATGTCCAGTGCACGGGAATATCGTAGAGGGCGTCGACATCGAACCGCAAAATGTCGGAGCTGGCGCTGCAGCCCCCGCACGGGGTGCCGTATCCGAAGTAATCGAAACCGATCTCGCCCCGGAACGCGACGGGCATCGTGCTCTTCGGATGCCACTCGGCCGCGCCCATCACGTCGAGCCCGAGGCTCGCCGAGCCGAAGGCCGGCGCCACGAACCCGAGGCTTCCATCGACGGCCCACTCACTGGGACCGGACGAAGCGGCGGCGCGCGTCTGACCAAAGGCCATCGAAGCGACAGTCACACTGGCGATCACGGCAGAGACAAAGGGTCTCATGTCTGGTGCTCCTGAAATGTTTGTGAGCGGATGTGCTTCCCGCCTGGCATTCTAGGCGAGGACCTCACCAAAGGAGACGACGGGCGACTGTGTCGCGGGTCACAATCAGGCTCGGACGAGCAACCCCGCTTCCTCGAACTGGGCGATCGTGCGAGAGACCGCATCCCGGGCCGTAACGTCGTCGATCTTGAAGTCGCGCGCCAGCGCGGCGGCGATGGCCGACGCATCGTCACCGGCATCGAGCCGGCTCCACACGACCGCCGCTGTTGCGTTCAGCGAGAAGTAGCGGTTCGTGCCGAGATGAATGATCACGGCGCCGCCCGGCACCGCGGCGCACGCCGTATCGGGCGACGTGTGATATGCGCGCTTATCGTCCACGCGCGAGCGCTCCCCGCACGGTCGCCACCGCCCGCAGCGGCGACGAGAGTGCGCGCCACGCGAGTCCGGCCAGCACGGCCGGCGATCCTTCGGCCAGCTGTCCGGCGACATAGACAAGCGGATCGAGATCGCCGGCGACGCGCGGCGCGGCCGGGATGGCCAGTCTCGCCAACGCGACACGTCGTACCGTTCGCCACGCGCGATCCGCGTCGCCACGGATGCCGGCGGCGGCCAGCAGAATCTTCTCGGCTCGCCCGCCTTCGGTGGGCGCCGCTCGGCACACAGCGGCGACGTCCAACACGTCGCGGAGGCGATATCGTAGCGTACGATGCACGACGGTCGCGTGCTCCAGCGTGTGGCGCGCCAGCGCCACGGCCGATGGAATTTCCAACCCAGGCACGGGCGTTCGCGTGTCCTGCCAGATCATCGCGTCGAGCCCCGATCCCGCATCCGACAGACGCGTATGAATCTCGACCGCCAGCGATCCGGTGCGGATCAGTGCCGGCAAGTGTCGGCCTGGTGTACCGACGGGATCGGCCCGGTAGCCCAGCTCGCGCTGTAACGCGCGATGCCACGCAGACGGATTCTCGGCGAGCAAGTCGATGTCGGATAGCGTGCGACGTCCAGCGGACTCTCCGCTCAAGAGGCGCGCCGCGCCCTTGAGGACAAGCACACGACCGAGATGAGGCGTCAGCGCCGCGATCTCGGCGAGCTGCGAGCCGGCCGTGAGCGCGTGAGCGACCGCGGCCTCCGACTGGGCTCTCAGCATCGGCCGCGCCGGCTCCATAGCGCGCGCCAGAGTCGGATCCCGCCGACAAGCCCACTCGAGCCAAGGCCCGCACGCCTCGATGCACAGCACGCGCTCCCACGTCGCGACGTCGCTCGGCCCTATGTCAGGCACGCTGTGGCCGCGAACCGCCGCGGCGACGATGTCGTAGACCGCGCCCGCCGCCGACGTCATGCCGCCGCCAAGAGCGTGTTGGCGATGACGAGCAATTGTCGCGGCGAATGCGTGAGACGATAGGCCGGCACCTGCGTGGCAATCGTACGCAACGCGTCCAGGTGTCGCCGCGCGTCGTCGTCCGGTATCAGTACCCACGCCGACTGCGCGATCAACTGCACGAGCGCCTCGACGGCGCTGATGCGCGTCAGCTGGTCCGTCTCACCCTGATTGAGAAATACCATTCCAACCAATGGACCACGACGCGCGACCGGCATCGCGCGGGGCAGTCGCCGGCGCGCGTCATTGAGCACCGGTTGCGTATCCAACTCGGGAAATGTGCCTCGGAGATCAGTCGAGACCCACAAGTCCTCGCGCCACGCGTGAGCCAACACGCCCTGCCGCACGAGCTCGAGGATCACGCCGTCGTCGCCGAGCACGCGCCACCCCACGCGCGCGAGCGCATAAGCCAATGTCGACTTGCCGCTGCCGCTGACGCCGCTCAACACCCACGCGCCGCCACTCGGATCGACCACACCCGATGCGTGCAGGTGATAGCGGCCGGCGCGCCGCAAGCGCAAAATCGCACCGGCGCGCGCGAGCTCGCGACGCGAGGCAGCAGGCACGGTTGTATATCCGGGTCCGCGCCTGAGTCGTCCGTCGCGCACCCAAAGCTCGGCCCCAGCGTCGTGCGTCAGATGCGCGTCAGTTCCGCGACTCGTCCCGACGACGGCGTTGAATTGCCACCGAAAATCGGTCAGTGGGGACCGTTGCAACTCGGTGGTGCCTTCGTACACGAGACACCGATCTGCAACAACGCCGCAATCGCCGGGAGGCCCGCGTGTTGAGAAAACGCGGCCAAGAACCCGTGCTCTCTGACCACGGGCTCCTCCCATACCAGTGTACCTGGATGCTGCAGCGTATAGGAAACCATCAGTAAGAGGACGCACATCGCCCTCGTCAGGTAATTGTGTCCTGTAGCACATAGAGAATCGTTTGTTTCGCACGGTGTGACAGCACACGTCGTTTTCGCGGTCAAGCGAGCCAATAGGCGGCCGATACTGGAAGTGTCTCACTTGACTACGAGGATTCTGGTGTCTACCCACGTCCGCTATTACATCGTCGCTATTGCGCTAGGCGTCGCCGGTTGCAGCTCCACGAGCGACCTTGGCGTCACGCCAGGCACTGGCACCCTGTACGGTACGGTCTCGAACGCGAGCGGCGCGCTCGGCGGAGTCACCGTCGTGGTGACACCCGTCGGATCCTCCGCGCTTCCCGCCGTGACGACGACCAACGCCGGTACCTATCGCGTCGCCGGCATTGACGTCTCGCAGAGCGGCAGCGGCGCAGTCGCCGTGGGCAGCCTGCCTTCTGGCTGCACGGTTCCCGCGGCGGCGTCATACAATGGTCTTCGCGCCAACGACTCGATCAACGTGTCGGTGAGCGTGACGTGCACGACCCCCGTCGGCACGATCATCGGCACGATCACATCGAGCCTCGGCGGCGGAATCGCCGGCGCTAAAGTCACTATCACTCCGTCTGGCGCCAACGCTCTCGCCGCGGTGACCACCGGTTCGAATGGCGCGTACTCCGTGAGCTCCGTGCCCGCAGGCCAAGGCACCGTTTCGGTCTCGAGCCTTCCGGGGACCTGCACGGCGCCGAGTGCCAAGTCCTATACTGGGCTCGCGTCTGGCAAGACGGACACGGTAAACGTGACGGTTACGTGCACACCAGCGACCGGTAGCCTCTCAGTCGTTGTGTCGGCTCCCGCAGGCGCGACGCCGAGTGTCACGGTCACCGGTCCCAATGGTTATACCAAGAGTCTGAGCGCGACCCAAAGCCTTTCGGGTCTGGTGCCGGGCAGCTATACCGTGAGTGCCGCAACCGTCGACGCGTCCAACGCGATCGTCGGGACGGTTGATACGGCGAAAGTGTCCGTCGCCTCCGAGAACGTCACGGCAGGCGCGACCGCGACCGACAGCATCACGTACACGGCTCGAGTCGGAACCGGCGCACTCTGGGTCGCTAACACACAAGGGTCGTCTGCCTTTGTCGACTACACCGCGTCGCAACTCTCGTCGAGTGGCTCACCGACGCCAAACATGTCATCGTCAACTGCGGCGCCAGGCGCGGCCTCGAACGCGATGGCGTTCGACGGCCACGGCAACCTGTGGATGATTGCAGCGAGCTCGAACCAGATCATGGAGTACTCGGCCGGCCAACTCACGAGCAGCACGCCGGCCGCCACGATCACGATCAATGACGCGAACGGCGTCCAAATCAACGGGATCGCGTTCGATGCCCAGGGCAATCTCTGGTTGGCGAACTACTACTGGTGTGATATCGACGAGCTCTCCGCGTCCCAGCTGGCGTCGGCGAATGGATCAGTGACACGCACCCCGGTGATGATCCTGAACGGCTGCGGTTCGAGCGCGACCGTGACCGGCCCGAACGGCCTGGCGTTCGATGCCAACGGCAATCTGTGGGTCGCCGACATCGACTCGTCCGATGTCTACGAGTACCCGGCCAACGTCCTCACCGGCACGGGCGCCGTCACGAGCGAGCCCGTGTTCCAGACGCGCCCCGGAATCCCGGCGCAGTATCTGGCGTTCGATGGCGGCGGCAATCTCTGGATCAGCGGCTCGAACCAGGTCGTACGCCTGTCGTCCGCGCAACTCGCGAGCGGAGGCTCCAGCTCGCCGGCCAACGCGACGCCGAGCGTGAGCGTTACCGTGACGGGCGCTTCGTTCGAAGGAGTCGCCTTCGACGACAGCGGCGACCTCTGGGCCGTCGACAACACCAACTCAGCAGTCGTCGAGCTCTCGGCGACCCAGCTCGCGTCGAGCGCGACCGTCACCCCGACGACGAGAGTCGGGGCAACGAACGGCTCGTTGAGCGCGCCATGGTCGCTCGCCTTCAACCCACATCCGACCAGCTTGCCCCAACCGCCCGCGCCTGGGCCAGGGTTGTCACGCCGCCGGAAGTAATTGCATACTTGCGCCCATGCGAATGCTGCGTGGGCGCAAGTTTTTTGTACTGGGTTTTCTGGCCGCCGCCCAGGCCGGAGCGCAAGACCTCGGCCCCTGGCCGCAACACTCGATGGACCGCCCGAAACCGTCGGTCATCCAAGCCGGGCCGCCGCCATCCGATGCCATCGTGCTGTTCAACGGCCACGACCTCTCGAACTGGCGCAACGCGGACAGCGCCGACAAACCGGCGCTGTGGAAGGTCGAGAATGGCTATATAGAAGTCATGCCCCACACCGGCAACATCGCCACGAAGCAAGTCTTCGGCGACTGTCAGCTCCACATCGAGTGGGCGACGCCGGCCAAGGTCGAAGGCGAAGGCCAGGAGCGCGGCAATAGCGGCGTGTTCATGGCCGGCAAGTATGAAATCCAAGTCCTCGACTCGTATGACAATGTTACGTATGCCGATGGACAAGCCGCGTCGATGTTCGGCCAATACCCGCCGCTGGTGAACGCGAGCCGCAAACCGGGCGAGTGGCAGACATATGATGTCATCTGGCACGGACCGCGATTCGACGCATCCGGCAAACTGACCTGCCCCGCTCGCATCACCGTCTTTCATAACGGCGTGCTCGTCCAGGACAACGTCACGCTTTCGGGGCCGACGGCATTCAAGAAGCGTCCGGCGTACACACCGGACCCGGTGAAGATGCCGCTCGCGTTACAGGATCACGAGTTCCCGGTGCGGTTCCGTAATATCTGGATCAGAGAGCTGGCGAACTGATCGTGCGGCCATTTTATGACGTCGCCATTGTCGGCTCCGGCGCAGGCGGCGGCATGGCGGCGTACATGCTCACGAAGGCGGGCGCCAATGTCGTGCTGCTGGAAGCGGGCCCGATGTGGAACGCGAGCGCCGACGGCGCGATGCTCACCTGGCCGTATGAGTCGCCCCGGCGCGGGGCCTCCACGCCCACGCACCCATTCGGCGAGTTCGATGGCTGCATCGGCGGTTGGAGCGTCGACGGCGAGCCATACACGACGGCTCCCGGGACGGAGTTCATGTGGTGGCGCGCGCGGATGCTCGGCGGACGCACGAACCACTGGGGCCGCATCTCGCTGCGCTGGGGCCCGGACGATTTCCGCCGCAAGTCCATAGACGGCCTCGGCGACGATTGGCCGATCACGTACGACGACATGAAGCCTTGGTACGACGAGACCGATCGCTTGATCGGTCTCTTCGGCAGTAACGAAGGCTTGCCGAACGATCCGGACGGGGTCTTCCTCCCGCCGCCCAAGCCCCGCTGCTTCGAGCTGCTCATCAAGCAGGCGTGCGACCGAACCGGCGTCCGTTGTATTCCGTCGCGCCTCTCGATTCTCACCAAGCCCGTCAACGGCCGCGCGGCCTGCCACTACTGCGGCCAGTGCGGGCGCGGCTGTAAAACGAACTCAAACTTTTCGAGCCCAGGGGTACTGATCGAGCCCGCGCAACGGACCGGCAAGCTGACTTTGCTCGCGAACTCGATGGTCCGCGAGGTCACCGCGGCTCAGAATGGTCTCGCGACGGGTGTGAGATACATAGACAAAACCACGGGTGCTGATGAACACGTGCGGGCTCGCATCGTTGTGCTCGCGGCCAGCGCTTGCGAGTCGGCGCGGCTCCTGCTCAACTCCGGGCTGTCGAATGGCAGTGGCGTCGTCGGCAAGTACCTCACGGACACGACTGGCACGGACGTGTCTGGCTACATCCCGCGGTTGGCCGACCACATCACCCACAACGAAGATGGCGTCGGTGGCATGCACGTATACATGCCTTGGTGGGTCGACAATAAAACCCTGGACTTCCCACGCGGCTATCACGTCGAACCCAGCGGTGGCGTGCACCTCCCGCAATACGGATTTATGGGCGAGGTAATGCGGCACGTTCCGCACGCGGCATACGGGAAGGCGCTCAAGGCCGACTACCGCCACATGTACGGCGCTACCGTGAACTTCTCCGGCCGCGGCGAGATGATTCCCAACGCCGACTCGTACTGTGAGATCGACCCTCACGTCGTCGATCGGTGGGGTATTCCCGTGTTACGGTTTCACTGGAAGTGGACCGACTACGAGAAGAAGCAGGTGAAGCACATGCAGGAGACTTTCCGCTCGTTGATCGACGCCATGGGCGGCCAGCCCCTTTCGCCGATGCCCACGGCCGAACAAGGCTACGGTATCGCCGCCGGCGGCGAGATCATCCACGAGCTCGGCACGACTCGCATGGGGCGCGACCCGGCCGTTTCGGCTTTGAACCCATGGTGTCAATCTCACGAGGTGAAGAACCTCTTCGTCGTTGATGGCGGGCCGTTCGTCTCGCAAGCCGACAAGAATCCTACGTGGACGATTCTCGCGTTGGCGATGCGTACGTGCGACTATATCGCCACCCAACGAAAATCCGGCGCGCTATGACCCTATTACCACGTCGTGAATTCGTTGCCTGGCTCGCTGCGCTGCCTTTGGCGCAGGCGGCATCGGCCGCCGAGCGCGCATTGCGTTCCGGCGCGCCATACACGCCAAAGTTTTTCAACGCGCACGAGTGGCGTACGGTGCGGGTGTTGGTCGACTATATCATTCCGCGTGACGAGCGCTCGGGCAGCGCCACCGACGCCGGCGTGCCTGAATTCATGGATTTCATCATGACGGATCGCCCGTCCGAGCGACTCGCCATGCGCGGCGGTCTGCACTGGCTCGACAACCAGTGCCGCGACCAGTTCAACGCTGCATTCGTCGACTGCACGCCCGCGCAGCAGACGTCGATGCTGGATCACATCTCGTCTCCGCCAGCGGAGTTTTTTCTCGAGCTCCGCGACCTCACGGCGACCGGATTCTGGACGAGCAAGATGGGCGTCGCCGATCTCCGTTACGTCGGTAACACCGTCGTGCACGAGTGGAACGGCTGCCCCGAGGCGGCGCTCGCCAAGCTCGGAGTGTCTTACTGATGGCCGCTCGTCGACTCGGCATTGGCTTCGTCGGCAGCGGATTCAACGCCCGCTTTCACATCCACTCGCTCGTGGGCGTGCGCGACGCCGACGTGATCGGCGTCTGGAGCCCGAATGCCGCTCGTGCCGGCGAGGCGGCGGCGCTCGCGCGCGCGCTCGACCTGGGGAATGCCCGCCCATTTGCGTCGATCGCCGAGATGGTCGCGGACCCGGCGGTCGATGCGCTGTGGATCTGCGGGCCAAATCAATCGCGCATAGAGAATATCGAAGAGATGTGCGACGCCCTCTCTCGCGGTCGCGGCCGCTTGCTTGGCGTCGCCTGCGAGAAACCCCTGGCCCGCAACGTGGCCGAAGCAGCGCGTGTCCTATCCCTGGTCCGTTCGGCAGGCCTGAATCACGCCTACCTCGAAAACCAAGTCTACGCGCCACAAGTCGAGCACGGCCGTCAGACAATTTGGGCGCGCGGAGCGCGTCAAACCGGACGTCCCTATCTAGCCAGAGCGGCCGAGGAGCACGGCGGCCCCCACATGCCATGGTTCTGGCAGGGGGCGCTCCAGGGCGGCGGTGTGCTCAACGACATGATGTGTCACTCGGCGTTGCTCGTTCGCCACCTGCTGACCGGCCCAGGCGAGTCGATCAAGCCAACGCACGTCACCGCGCATATCGCGAGCCTGAAATGGTCGCGTCCAGAGTACGCCGCGCAATTGTCTAAGACAATGGGCGTCGATTACACGCGCACGCCGTCGGAAGATTTCGCCAGTATGACCGTCGAGTTCGAGACTCCCGATGGCCGTCGTGTGCTCGGCGAGGCGACGACCTCGTGGAGCTACGTGGGCGCGGGCCTCAGACTCTCGGCCGAGCTCCTCGGACCAGAGTACTCGATGTCCTGGAACACGCTGAACAGCGGGCTCCAACTCTTCTTCAGCCGGGCCGTTGTCAGTTCAACCGGCGAAGACATGATCGAGAAACAAAACGCCGAGATCGGCCTCATGCCGCTCGTCACCAACGAAGCGGTCGCCTACGGCTACGAGGGCGAAAACCGTCACATCGTTCGAGCGTTCCTGCGGGGCGAGCCGCCGGCCTATACGTTTGACGACGGTCTCGAGGTCGTCAAACTACTCATGACGGCGTACATGAGCGCGGAGCAGGGAAGGACACTCTCATTCCCACCGCCCGACCTCGAGTCGTTCGTCCCCCAGGTCGCCAAAGGAACCTGGCGTCCTCAGTAGTTGAGCGCACGCAAGTAGGTGTAACTGACGCGAGCGTCGTCCAAAGGCGCCGGTGGCTCATCGTGCTCAACAAAAACATGCGTGAGTCCCGCCTTGTCGGACTGCTTGAAGATCTCGCCGAATTCGATAATGCCACGCCCGACGTCGACCATCTCACCGCTCTTGGTCATGTCTTTCGCGTGGACCATGGGAAACCGTCCGGGGTTCGCCGCGAAGTACTTCACGGGATCGCGCCCGCCCTTGACCATCCAAAAGATGTCGCACTCCATCTGCACGAGCTTCGGGTCGCACTCCTCGAGCAACAAATCATAGGGCACGACCCCGTCGATCGTGTCGAACTCGAAGTCGTGATTATGATAGGCGAACTGGATGTTCGCTTTCCGTGCCAATTCCGCAAATTCGTTGTACTTCGCCGCATTACGTTTGTACCCGTCGACGGTCCGGTCGCTCTGGTCGGTGAATGGACACACGATGTAGCGTTGCCCGATCGTCGCGGCGTCATCGATGATCTTGTTCCAATCGCCCTTGAGTACCGCCACGTGTCCGGATGGCGCGACCAGGTGGGCGTCATCGAGCAGGCGTCGCATCGCTCGCGGCGTCTTGTCATAGAGTCCGGCGAGCTCCACCTCGCGATACCCAATGGAGGCCAGCGCGGCGAGCGTCCCGGCGACATCGCGTTGCATGAGCGAGCGGACGGTGTAGGCTTGTATGCCGATCGCCCCGAGCTTGGCTCGGCTGCGCAGCCCTAAAGCAATCATCGCCTGTGCGGTTTGCTGGATAAACGTTCGCCGAACCATGTATGCCGACCCCTCTGGTAGTTCTCCGCGAGTCCGAGATCCGCTCGTTACTCGATCCTGCGTCGTGCATCGCCGCCGTCGAGCAGGCCTTCACGGCGTACGCAACAGGTGGCGCCGAGCTCCCAGGTGTTATCCATCTCGACGTACCCGAGCATCGCGGTGAGATCCATATCAAAGCTGGTCATCTCCACGGTGGCAACTGGTACGCGTGCAAATTTGCGTCGGGCTTCGCGGGACGGAACGATGGCGTGGTGCTGACGTTCGACGCGCGAACCGGTGCGCCGGCCGGGATCTTGTTCGATGGCGGCTACTTGACCGATCTCCGCACGGCCGCCGCGGGCGCCGTCGCCGCCCGACACCTAGCTCTCCCCGTCGTCCACACGATCGCCATCCTCGGCACGGGAATCCAATCCCGGATGCAGCCGCAATTGCTGCGATCCGTGCGCCCGTTCGAGTCGGTGCGACTGTGGGGCCGGCGCCGCGAAGCGGCCGAGGCGGCGGCAAAAGAAATTGGAGCTACAGTGGCGGACACGGTCGAGGCCGCTGTGTCCGGCGCGCAGATCGTCGTCACGGTTACGGCGAGTCGATCTCCGTTGCTCCGGGCCGAGTGGCTCGCTCCCGGTGCGCTAGTCATCGCAGTGGGTTCGGATGGCCCAGAGAAGCAAGAACTCGATGTCGCCGTCCTCGCACGCGCCGATCGCATAGTAGCCGACTCGCTCCCGCAGTGTTCGCGGCTAGGCGAAATCCATCACGCCTTGGATGCAGGCGTCATCAGGTCCGATGCCATTACAGAGCTGGGTCACATCACGTCCGGCCGCGCCGCGGGCCGTCGCACGCCGACGGAGTTGATCGTGTGCGATCTGACTGGCGTAGGCGTGCAGGATGTAGCGGCGGCGACCGTCGTGATGGAGGGCGCGTTAGCTAAACCAGACCTTTACGAGAAGCGAATATAAAATCTGTAGGCGCGGGCGTATCGCCTCCGTCCCGAGTGAGCATGGCGAGCTGCCCCCGGTGATACGCCGAGTGCATCAACACGTGCGTGAGCACCTCCTCGATGGAATTCTCCAAAGGCTCGCCCTCGACGCTCGTGTATCGCAATCGCGCGCTGAGATCGGGCTGGCTCGCCAGGTACGCGTTCCACTCATTCGCGTCCGCCGCGAGCTCCGCGGCGCACTGATCGCGCGTGAGCGATGGCCACACGACGAGTGGACTCGGCCGTCCGGTCAATCGCGACAGCCACGTGCGCTGCGATCCCGCGAGGTGCCCGAGTACGGCCAGCGCGCGCGGCGATGGTGCTTCGGGCAATGCCGCGATCGACTCGCGGTTCGCCCAAGCGTTGTAGCCGAACAATCGCGGGAAGTTCATTCGACGTTGATCGTGCCTTGCATGCCCAGCGACTGATGCGGCAAGCAGTAGTACTTGTATGCGCCGGGTTTCGCGCCCTTGAACGTGATGACGTACGAGTCGTTGGGGTTGGGCACGAGCGGCCCCGTGAGCTTGGCCTGCTGCATGGGCATGTTCTGGTCGAGCGTCGCCGCCGCGCCATCGGGAATGTCCTGCGGGTCGAACGTCACGTTGTGCGGGCCGCCTGAGACCGTCACGAATTTGACGCTCTGGCCGACTTTGATTGTTATAATCGATGGTTTGAAGGAGTATCCAGAGCTCGAGCCAATCATCTGCACGCTGACAGTGTCTCCAGCTGTATTTCTGCTGCGTCTGGTTGGGGCTGGATGCGCGGCGAGTAGCACGAGGGTTGCACCGAAGGCCGCGAGCGTGCCTATCCCGAGCTTATGCATGTGTTTCCCTGTATATATTGTGTAAGCCTATACGAGGAGAGAGAGCGAATGAGCGCAATATGGCGTGTCAGCAGCGCAGTGGGGACTCTCGTCGTCGTGATGTCGATGGTCGGATGCTCGAACGGGGACAAGCAGCTGCCGAATGGCAACCTCGGATTGACGGGCACCGTTCACTCGGTGCAAGGCAGTGACGGGAGTCAGTGCTGGACCATGACCTCGGCATCGGGCAAGACCTACGAGCTGGAGCCCGCGCAAGCGCCGCAGGATCTGCTCGTCGATGGCAAGCAAGCCTCGATCACGGCGCATCCGCGCTCGGGTGGCAGCTTCTGCAAGCTGGGGCAGATCATCGACGTGCTGCGCGATACGGCCGCCAAGACCTGATCCCGCTCGACAAACTGTTGCCTTGCGTGAGTCGCAGCGCCCCGCGCATTGTTGGGGCGATGCTGACTCGGCTGCTCGTCGTCGTGTGTCTGGCTATTGCTGGGCCCGCATGGGCTCAGACGTGTCATTTACCGGCGAATAGCCACGAGGCCCGGCTCCTCGCGTTCTACGAGGCGCCGTTGGCGTTCTCGACGGCCACGGGGCCCCAGCAACATGAGCCGTTCACCGTACGCCTCGGCGTTGAGCTCACGCCTCTCCCGTCGCCGGACTCATCACTGCAGCAGACCGGCGTGTGTTATCTCGCGAAGGGCGAGCACACGACGCTCGCCCCGGTCTTTCCGCGGCCGCGCGTCACGCTTTGGTTGCCACTCGGTTTCTCGGCCGAGGCGAGCTATGATCCGCCGGTACCGATCAACCAGGCGAACGTAGATATCGGCAGTCTCGCGCTCGCGTACACGCGAGGACTCGTGAGCCTGTCCGGCGTCGACTTCGCGCTCTCGCTCCGCGCGCATGGCACGGTTGGGCATATCACGGGACCTATCACCTGCCCGAAATCCTCGCTGCAACTCACCGATTCGTCAGCGGCGTGCTACGGTACGAAGCCATCGAAGGACGGGTTCAACCCGCGGATCTATGGCATCGAAGGATCGGTCGGCGCCTCGTTGTTGAGCGGCCGTCTCGCCACGTATGTGGGCGGCGGTATTTCCCGGCTTTACCCCACGTTCGATGTCGGATTTCACTCCACTGTGAGCGGCAGCGGCTTCACGGGGACACCGTACCCAGGGCTTGGGAGTCCGGGGTATGTCGTGCCGTACCTCCCGCACCTGGTCGTTGACCTTACCCGCGGCACGGTGTTCGGCGGCGTGGTCTGGCACGTGACCCGCGCGATCGACGTGAACACCCAGGTCTATTCGGTGCCGTCAGACGCGACGACGTTCCGCTTCGGCGCGGGCTATCGGATCGGTCAATAATGGATCGCGCGCCGATCGCGTCGTCGTCCATTGCCTCCGTTGGATACGATGAGGCGAGCCGGACGTTGGAGATCGAGTTCCACAACGGACGGATCTATCAATTCTTCGGCGTGCCGCGCGAGATGGCCGCGGCATTGCGCGCCGCGCCGTCCACGGGGGCGTACTTCAACAAGTACGTCCGTAATGGCGGTTACGAATTCACGCTGATTCGTGATGCGTAAGACGTGGATCTGGCTCGGCATCGCACTGCTCGCGTTCGTCGCTGCCTCGACGATCGACTCGTGGGCGTTTCATCATCTGCAGAAGCCCAATGTCTACGATCAGGACTGGGGCCGCGCACTACGCTCCGTGGGCTATTGGCCGCTGTGGGTGGTCCTGTCGGTGGCGATGTGGCTGGTCGACCGCAAACACGGCAAGGGATACCGTCGCGCCGCGTTCCTCGCCGGCTCCGTAACCGTGGCGGGAGTACTCGGTGAGCTACTCAAGCTCATCGTCCGCCGCGATCGTCCGGGGACGTTCGACGGCGCCTACGGATTTCGCGCGTTCGCCGATCACCCGTTGAGTAGTCGCAACTTCGGGATGCCGAGCAGCCACGCCGTCATCGCGTTCTCCGGCGCGGCTGCGCTCAGCATCTTGTTTCCCGAGGCGACCTGCGTCTGGTACGCCCTTGCCATCGGGTGCGGCGTCACCCGCGTACTTTCCGGCGCTCACTTCGTGAGCGACGTCGTCGCCGGCGCCGCGATCGGCATCGGCGTCGTCGTGGTCATGGCGCGCCGTTGGGGATCGCGGTAGCACCGGCTGTTTTGGCCTTCTCGAACGCCGCATCGAGATCGCGTTTGTCTTGTTCGTGCCGCGCGTCGCGCTCGGTCGCCGATTCGCCCTCTTTGGGATGCTCGATCTCCGAGCGGTGTCGTTGGTCGAGCTCTGATTTCTTTCGCTCGTAATCCGCCTCCAACGCCGGTGAGACCTGCCCGGCCCTCCACACCCGGCTACTCTGCATCGGCGTCAGTCGAGCCGGCGCCACGGCCGGCTCCGTCGCCGCCGGCTTAGCCTCCTCTGCTGGCTTCGGCTCGACTGGCTTCGGCTCGACTGGCCTTGCTGCGACCGGCTCCGTGGCCGGCTTCGGCGGAGCTTGCACCGCCACCATCGGCTTCGCAGCGACCGGCTCCGCGGCCGGCTTCGGTGGAGCTTGCACGGCCACTATCGGCTTCGCTGCGACCGGCTCCGCGGCCGGCTTTGGCGGAGCTTGCACCGGCACCATCGGCTTCGCTGCGACAGGCTGCGGAGTCGGCTTCGGCGGAGTTTGCACCGACACCGGGGTAATTGCCGTGCGCGCAGGCGTCGCCGCGCGCACATCGGGGTGAATGATCACCAAGTCGTGTCGCTCCGCCGGCGGCTGATGCACCGCGACGACGGGACGTGCGATGATGGCTGGCGGTGGCAAGACCGCCCGAGAGACCGGCAAGATACGCACAGGCTGCACGGACGGCGCACCGGTGATGACTCCCGTGACCTTCACGGACGTAGCGACGAGATGCTGCTCCACCCGCTGCTGATTCGCGAACGCCTGCTGCTGCACAACAGTCACGCCACTCGGCACACCCTGATTCCGATACCCGACGATGGCGGGCCCTTCAGGATTGAATCGAGCCCGATACTCGGGACTCACGCCGTTTGCCGGCTGATACGCCTCCCCAGGCCCGAGCGGCACCCACGCCACAGTCGGCGCATTCGGCGCAGGCGCATTGACGAACTGCACAAGCGCCGGCGCATAAGCAGGCGCCCCACCCGTGGCACGCCCTGGACACCATCCCCACGCGCCATTGCGATAGGCCCACCGCCCATAGTGATATGGCGCGTACCCCCACGGCGCCGTGTCCACCCACGTCCACCCCCACGGATGGACATAAGCCCAATGCCCGGTCCGATACGGCGCCCACCCAGGCGCGACGGTAGTGGGATACCACACGGGCCCGAGCGCCGGATCGATTTCCCATCGCCCATATGCCCCGAGATCACCGGCCCCCGGCATCCCCACCGGCACATACTGCGGTCCCGCCGCCAGCCGATCCCGCTCGGCGTCCCGCTCCATACCCCACCGATCAAACGCATCGGGCGGCACTGCATCAGCGAGCCGGAACGTCGGCGCATCACCGGACCCCATGACGGTCGCCGTCTGCCGCGCATTGACGACAAACGATGACCCGGCCTCACTGACCGTCGCCTCTCCACCCCAGACTGTGACCGTCGTCGTCATACCATCGGGCGACACGTCGACGCGATACACGCCGGGACGATGCATGGACACCGCCGCATTCGGCGCATCGATCTCGTGCTCTTCGCCATTCTCGTCATACTCGCCGTACACGACACGTTCGGTGAGCGCGCCTTGCGGCAGCCGCACCTGCACGGTGCGATCGTCGAGCTGCACGACGTCGATCTCCGACTGCGGCCCAACGCGCAACACGACCGCGCCCGCGTCGACCTCGGCCCTCGAATCGGCATCCGTCCACACCCGATCCCCGGACGTGACCGGCCAATTCGGCTCGGCCGGCGACCACTCATCCGTCTCCGCGGGTCGGAACGACACCATGCCCAGCATGAAGGCGAGGCGTCCCACACGCGTCGGCGGATCAGGCATCGCGACGACTGGTGGCGGAGGCGGCGCTTGCTGCACCGGTGGTGCAGGCGGCGGCGCCTGCTGCACCACCACGGGCGCCGGCTGCGGCGCCGGACCCTGCGGAGGTGGCACGACAGTCACCGTACAAGCGGCGACGGCGACGATGGTACAAGCGAGAAGCGCGGCGCGGATATTCATGAGATCGGGTCTCCGGGTTCGATACAACTCTGCCGAAGGGCTGACGCGGCAGCGGGCGACCCGTCACGTTAGAATGCAGGTCGATGCGCCTTCTCGCCCTGCTCGCGGTCGTCGCCACGACCGCGCACGCCCAGTCTGATGAGTGGACCGTCCCGGCGAAGGACTACGCGTCCACGCGCTACAGCACCCTCACGCAGATCACGCCATCGAACGTCAAAAGCCTGCACCCGATCTGGACGTTCTCGACCGGGGTGCTCGGCGGCCACGAGGGCCAGCCGCTGGTCGTGAAGCACACGATGTACGTCGTCACACCGTACCCGAATGTGCTGTATGCGTTCGACCTGACGCAGGAAGGCTTTCCGCTGAAATGGAAATACCGCCCGGCGGTCGATCAAAACGCGATCGGCCTCGCGTGTTGCGATGTGGTCAACCGCGGTGCGTCTTACGCGGACGGCAAGATCGTCTACAACCTGCTCGATGGTCACACAGTCGCGATCGATGCCGCGACGGGTCGCGAGCTGTGGAAGACGCCCATTGCCAACCTCGCGCGCGGCGAGACCGTCACGATGGCGCCGCTCGTCGTGAAGGATCGCGTCATCGTCGGCGCCTCCGGCGGCGAATTCGGGATTCTCGGCTCGATCAAGGCGCTGGATCTCGCTTCCGGTCACCTGGTATGGTCCGCCACGAATCTCGGGCCTGACTCGTCGATGCACATCGGCGGCGGCTTTCTCAAATCGCTCTACGACACCGCGTCCGAGCTCGGCGTGAAAACGTGGCCGCTGGACGCGTGGAAACACGGCGGCGGCCCGGTGTGGGGATGGCTGTCCTACGACTCGACGCTCGATCTCGTGTACTACGGCAGCGGCAATCCCGGGCCATACAACCCCGAGCAGCGCGCCGGCGACAATAAGTGGACCGCCAGCGTGTTGGCGCGGCATCCGTCTGATGGCTCACTCGTTTGGGCGTATCAATTCACGCCCCACGACAGTTGGGACTACGATGCCACGGCCGAGATGGTCCTCGTCGATCTCACGATCGCCGGCAAGGTGCGAAAGGCCCTCGTGCATTTCGATAAGAACGGCTTCGCCTATACGCTCGACCGCGCGACCGGTGAGCTCTTGGTCGCCGAGCCGTACGTCGACGTGAACTGGGCGACGAAGATCGACCACGCGACGGGCCGCCCGGTGCTGAACACCACGAAGGCGACGGGCGCCTCGCGCGGCAACGTGAGGGATATCTGCCCGACGCTCGAGGGAGGGAAGAGTCCGGCGTCTCCGGTGTCATACTCCGCGCAGACGAAGCTCTTCTATGCGCCGACCAACAACATGTGCATGGACTACGAGGCCTCGCAGTCCGCGTACCTCGCCGGCACGCCATTCCTCGGCGCGAACACGCCGTATCACGCCGGCCGCGGAGGCAATCTCGGCTTCTTCATCGCATGGGATCCGACGACCGGCCACAAGGTGTGGCAGGTTCCGGAACGCTATCCCGTGTGGAGTGGCAGTCTCGCTACGCGGGGCAATGTCGTTTTCTACGGGACGCTCGATGGCTGGTTTAAAGCTGTCGATGCGACGACCGGGCGCGCGCTCTGGAAATTCAAAGTCGGTTCGGGTGTGGTCGGTAGTCCGATCACCTACACGGGTCCCGACGGGAAACAGTACATCGCCATTTATGCCGGGATCGGTGGCGATTGGTTTCTGCTATCGGGTGACGTGCGATCCGATGATCCCGCCGACGTGCGCGATCCCGCGGACTTCGCCCGCGATCTCGCGCGGCACACGAGCCAGGGTGGCATCGTATGGATCTTCGCGCTCTGATCTTGGTTCTCGTCGTGACCGGCTGTGGCACGAAGCCGGTCCGTCTGTCGCGCGGGAAAAAGGAGGGCGTCCCGCCGTCCATCCGCCCGAGCGCGCGCATTTTCGCCGGCGGCATCGCGCCCCCGGCCGGTGCCCTCGGCAATCCGTTGCCCGAGAACGCGCAGACCGCGGCCGAGGGCGCGAAGCTGTTTACGGGAATGAACTGCGACGGGTGCCACGGCGCGGGCGCGGTGGGTTTCGTCGGTCCGAGCCTCACTGCGCGCCGCTGGCGGTACGGCGGGACGGACGCCGAGATCTTCCAGTCGATTTATTACGGCCGCTCCCACGGCATGCCGGCCTTCGGCGGCGCCCTGGCGCCTGCCTCGATCTGGCAGATCGTGACCTATATCAAGTCACTACCACCGCCGAACGACCTGCCAACGGAATCATGGCAGGAGGTCGGAGGGAATCGGTGAGTTCGGTCGCTCGTCGTCCCAAGATGCGGCCGTAATCCACCAGCGCTTCCCGTCCCAATACAAATCGAGGGAGTTCACACCGCGCGCGGTCACGGGTCCAGTTCCGATGGTGCGCGTCTCGTACGTGCTCATGACGTGCGCGACGTTCCCGATGCGCGACATCGTGCGATGGATCTCGTGCTCGTCGAATCCGTTTTTCACGGTCATCGCGTCAGTCGCGTCGACGAACTCCTGGTGCGTCATCACTCTGACGGTCGGCGTTCCGTCCTTCTTCACGCTCGCGGCGAAGAATCGGATACCCGGCCAATAAAGCGTCCGATCCCGCCCCCACTGCCTGGGCTGACCGACCGGACCGGTAATGACATCGTAGTAGGCCTTGATGATCCCATCGATCGACCCGACATCCTCGGCCCGCGGCTCGAGTGTCGGGACTGCCACGTGCGTGGCCGGTGCTTGGGCGCCGGCGACCGTCGCCAGCGCCGCGGTCAGCACGAAGACGGGGAGGCGCATATGTCTCACGGCGCCGCGTCCAGCTTCTTGTGCATGTCGCTGAGCGCCGAATCGACTTGCGGCAGCGAGCCCGACACGAAATCGCTGGTGAACGAGCAACACCAGGTATCGCACCGCGCATTGAGGAGGAAGATGCGCATGCCGCCGCTCTCGAACGTGAGGAACCTGGCGGTCGCGACGTGCCGCTCCGTCTGATGCCGCCAGAGGAGCAGCGGACGCACGTAGCGCCGACCCAGCGAGTCCGCGGGTATCATGGCGCCTTGCGCGCGCTCTCCGGAACCGGTGACATAGAAATAGTTCAACCCTGGCGACACGCCCAATGGCCCGAACGCCGCGCTGCTCTGGACACGGGCGACGATGCGTCCCGCCACGACATCCGAATCATTCAGCGCGGCGGCCCCGATCTCGGGAGCGGCGGCGAGTCGGATCGTGTCCCCGGTCGGCGTGTTGATCGTGATCGTATCCGCCCCGGGCGCCGTCGAGTCGAACTGAAGCGTTGCCGCGTAGGCCAACACGTCTGCGTTCGAGACCGTGTTGATCGGCTTGCCCGCGAATGGTGGCGCGGGTGTGGGCCGGGCCTTCGGGCCACAGGCGGCGGTGACGAGCAGCGACAGCACCAATGGCGAGACGCGGCGGAACATGGGAACTCCGTCGAGGGGATTCGGGAATGTCGCTCTATTACTACGGCTGCGCGAGTGCGCGCGCCCGTGTAACAACTGGTTGGAGCTCTGGATCAGCGCCGCCCCACAGGGCGATGACGGCCTGGGCCCAACGACTGGCGGTTCGCGCATCGCCCGTATGATGCGCCAGATCTGCTCTCAGCGCCATCATCCGAACAAACGGGGCTGCCTCGGCCGCATCGTCGGTCAGCCGTAAGCCGAATCGCGGGATGGCGTCCAGTCCTTGGAAGTCGATTTCGGCGATCGCGTCGGCCGTATCCCCGGCGGCCAGCGCCAACCGCGCATCCACGAACAGCCCACCCGGATCGGCGTCGCCGGGCATCGCGACCCGCATTTGCTCTTTCATCTGGTTGAGATACGCTCGCTCGCTGGCCAGATCTCCGCGTGCCATCGACCACTGCCGCGCCATGGGGGAGTTGGCCCCCGCGTCCGTGCGATGGTCCGGCGACATGCCGATTTCATGAAACGCCAGGGTGGCCGGCCAGTCCATGAGCGCGCGGCGAATCTCTTGCCGGTGCGCCGTATCGACCCAGGTCCGAACGGCTCGCGCCGTCCGCTCAGCGGCGGTCCGGATGCTGTCCACGGGGGCGCCGCAGGCGGCGTATCCGAGGAACGCTAGCGCTTCGGAGGCCGGCACGACCGGCGCTAGCTGACGTTCCCTTGGCGGAGGGAGCCAAATCGTGTCGTGAGCCGCGGTCATGCGCAGCGCCGCGACGGTTCGCTGGACGTGTCCGGTCAGCGCACCTGCCGTGGCGACCATCCCCGCTTCGTCGGCGGTCGGCGCCATCCACCCGCCGAGAATCGAGTCGGCCAGCGCGCGGGCGGCCGCGAAGCGCTCGACCTCGATGTCGAGACGCGTCTCGTCGAGCATCGCGCTGAGCCTCTGCAGCGGCCGCTCGGCGAGCTGCCGGGCGCGCCGCGCTTCATCAATCGCGTTGGTATCACCCGCGGCCCGCGGCGCGATCGCGCCCATTGCTTCGAGCACGCGCGCGAGCTGCAAGTGAGCGGCGCTGCTGCCTGGAACGGCGTAGACCCAGTCCGCCGCGATCGAACGCAGCAGGCGGGTGTCGCGCGCGATCGCCTCGGCCTGAGTCGCCGGTCGGGCCGACGGCGCATCGGCCTGAATGTCGGCCCAGAGACGGGGGTTGAACGCCAACGTGTCGTGGCGCAACTCCGGGAACGCGGCGAAGTATGTGGTGTCGCCGTTCGGGCCCAACGCAAAACCACGACGCAGGAAGTTGGTCTGCGTCCAGAGGAGCCGCGAGACTCGCTCGGAGCCAAGGTTGATGTACGCTTCCTGAAACTCCGGCAGTATGTGCAGTGCCTTTATGTACGCGTTCACCGCCGAATGCATGCTCGACCGGAATCGCCAGCCGGTGGGGCTCGATGGATCGCGGAGCACGAGCCCGTCCATGCTGCGACACTCGCCGAGCCCGAACCAGGCGATAAAATCCTGCGAGTCGGCGGCGACCATCGCGTGGTACCGATCGCACGCGTCCGCGTACCGGCCATCGGCGAGCGCTGACAGCGCTTGGATGGACTGTTGGTCGTGTGGTCCCAGGCGATCGCGAAGTCCCATGGCGCGATCGACGATGGGTTTCCACGTCGGTGGCGGCGACGAGTAGATGGGGTTCTGCCATTCCATCGTCTGCGCGAGCCACAACTGCGCCTGGGCGAACTGCGGGTCGGCCTGCACGGCCGCATCGAACTGCCGAGACGCGCCGGCGAGGTCCCACGCGGCGAGCGCGTGATGCGCGGCGACGTACGTGTCGTGGGCCCGCGGTGACCGTGTCTCCGCTGCTTCGGCGTCCGAGACGAACGGGAGCAGATGACGGGCGTTGCCAGTCGGCCCGCGCCGGACGGCTAGCAGCGTCACCAGCGCTAAGCCCGCGGCTCCGACGCTCGTCACCCATGGGTGTCGCTTGATCCGCACGCCAACCGACGTGCGACGCGGTTGGGGGAGGGGAGGCGTCTCGCCATCCAACGCGCGAATGAACGCGGCCGCGTTCGCGAACCGGTCGGCCGGCGCCAGACGAAGCGCGCAGAGGATCGTGCGTTCGAGCGCCGGCGGCACGTCGCGGCGCTTGCGGCGCGGAGGCTCGGGCGGCGTCAAGAACCGGTCGATCGCCAGGCCGCTCAACCCGCGAGGTGACACCGGAGGTTCACCAACGAGTGCCTCGTAGAGAACGGAGGCCAGCGAGTAGAGATCGCTGCGCGCGTCGGCCGGATCGCCGCACGCCTGCTCGGGGCTCATATAGGCGGGCGTGCCCAAGCCAACGCCGGTCGCGGTCAGCGCGGGATCACCTGCCGGCGTCTCGCCTCTCGCGATCCCGAAGTCGGCGAGCAGGGCATGGCCATCCGCGAGCAGTACGTTCTCGGGCTTGATGTCCCGGTGCACATAGCCGCGCGCGTGCGCGAAGGCCAACGCGTCGGCGATCTCGCGCGCGAGGCGCTCCACATCGGCGACCGGCAACATCTTCTCGGTCTTGAGCCGGGTCCGGAGAGAACCGCCCGGTACATACGGCATGACGAAGTAGAGGCTGCCGTCTTGCTCGCCCGAGTCATACAGCGGCAGGATGTGCGAGTGTGCCAGCTGGGCAAGCGTCCCGATTTCGCGGAGAAATCGCCTGACCGCCAGCGGGTCCGGATACGGGCCGTCGAGGAACTTGAGCGCGACATCCCGCCCGTGCCGCTCGTCGCGCGCAAGGTAGACGGCTGCCATACCGCCGCGGCCGATCAGCCGCTCGATGCGATAGCGGTCAGCGACAAGAGAGTCCTCGGGCAACATCGACGATATGATGCACCCGAGGCCTCACCAATTCTATGATGAAGCGAGCTCAGCCGCCTTGTAGGCCCCAGGAACGAGTCGAGCGGCGATCGCCAACCGATTCCAGGCGTTGATGGTGGCAATGGCCAGCGTCAAATCCGCGAGCTCTTTCTCGGTGAAGTGTGGCCGGACCTCCTCGTAGGCGCTGTCGCTCGCGTGTCCGTTCGCGATGAACGTCACGGCCTCGACCCACGCCAGCGCCGCGCGCTCGCGATCGGTGTAGTACGGCGACTCGCGCCAGGCATCGAGGCCATAGAGCCGCTGCTCCGTCTCGTCGATCGCGCGCAGGTCCTTCCAGTGCATGTCGATGCAGAACGCGCAGCCGTTGAGCTGCGAGGAGCGAAGCTGCACCAGCAGCAACAGGGGTCGCTCCAAGCCACTCGTGCCGAGATATGTGTCGAGCGCATCCATGGCGTCGTAGACGCCCGGCGCGATTCTGGGATAGCTGAATCGGGCTTTCATGATCGTTTCTCCTCGGGGGCCGCAAGTAAGAGTGCTGCCGCAGCAGCCGAAAACACCGAATAGTCGAGCGGCGACCACGGGCCGAAGGAGATCGCCATCGCCGTGCCGAACATCACGAGGAGCGCGGCACTGGCGAGCGCGACCCATCGCTTCCACACGCCAGCAATGAGCAGCACACCGAGTACCAGCTCGGCCACCGTCGCTGCTCCGGCCAGGAACGGAATGCTCCATGCGGGCATGAAAGCGTTCACCTGGCCCGTGTACTTGACGAAATTGGCGTAGTTGCCATAGCCGACATCTTTGCCGTACAACCCGAAGCGCTCGGCGATCCCGTTCAAGAACGCCGCGCCGAGCGCGAGCCGAGCGAAGATCAACGCGGCCGATCGCATACGAAGATCGCGAGAAAGGTGACCGGCCGGTCCTTGCTGGCGTTCGCCGAAACACGATGCTCGGCACCCTTGGGCTCGTAGAACGTCTGCCCGGCCGTGTAGGTGGATTCTGGCGCCTCGCCGACCCGACTCCGCAACGCTCCGGAGACCACGTAGGCAATGACGGGGCAGGGATGCTGATGAGGTTTCGAGCTGCCGCCGGGCCCATATGACACTTCGACGAGTGTCACCGAATCGTGTGGCAGTGCCACCTTGGCCCGCTCGGTCGTGAGCGCCTGCGCCGATGCCGATCGCGCAAGCAGAACGGCTACCACGAGAGCGTATCGCATGGGATGAACGTATCGTGAATAAGGCCTAGTTCGTAGAGCCATATTCGTTATTTTGACTGGACCATTATGCCGAAACGGTCCACGACTCTGGCACTCGCGCTCCCGCCGCGCCCCCCAAGCGCTCCCGTCACGCAATGGCTCTACGGTGCGATTCGGGCCGAGATACTGGAGGGCCGCCTTCGTCCCGGCGCTCGCCTGCCTGCCTCGCGCGACCTCGCGCGTCAGTACGGTCTCTCCCGTGGCACGATCGTGAGCGCGTTCGCCCAGCTCTCGTCGGAGGGATACATCGACGGGACGGTGGGATCCGGCACGCACGTGAGCGAGACCCTGCCTGATGATCTTCTGCACGCCGGCCCTCCCCGGGCGGTTCAAGAGGCGCGGCCGCACCGAGTGCTCTCGGCGTATGGCCGACGCGTCGGACTCTTCCCGGCCTATCGCACAAAGCCCATCCGCGCCTTCCGAGCGGACCAACCGGCGCTCGATCTGTTTCCGACTACGCTCTGGGCTCAACTCGCGGCGCGTCGCATGAGGCGCGCCACCACGGGTCTGTTGCTGGGCACGAGCCCGATGGGCTACGGTCCATTGCGCGACGCCGTCGCGGACTACGTTCGCACTGCGCGAGGCGTGCAGTGCACGTCTGATCAAGTCGCGATCGTCTCCGGCGTGCAGGAAGCACTCGATCTCGTCACACGCCTCTTCGTCGATCCCGGCGATCGTGTGTGCATGGAGGATCCGGGGTACCCTGGCGCAGCGCTTGCCTTCGAGGCCCGCGGCGCCCGGGTCGCCGGTCTCGCCGTGGATAACGAGGGCATGACGATCCCGCGCGGCGACGCGCGCCTCGCGTACGTGACGCCGGGTCATCAGTTCCCGCTCGGGATCAGCATGAGCCTCCGCCGGCGATTGGCGCTGCTCGAGTGGGCGCATGGCGCTGGCGCGGTGATTCTCGAGGATGACTACGACAGCGAGTATCGCTACTCGGGGCGACCGGTGCCGGCGCTCCAGGGGCTCGACCGACGCGGCTGCGTGCTGTTCGCGGGGAGCTTCAGCAAAGTCTTGTTCCCGTCGCTCCGCCTCGGGTATCTCGTGGTGCCGCCGGATCTCGTCGACGTCGTCACCGCGACCTTGTCCATCACGAGCCGTCATGCGCCACTCATCGATCAGGCCGTCGTCGGCGATTTTATCGCCGAGGGGCACTTCGCGCGCCACGTGCGGCGGATGCGGGAGATCTATGCCGAGCGCCTATCGGTGTTGATGGAGTGTACCCAGGCGCGACTCGCGGGACTGCTGGACATTCGCGGTCTCGAGGCCGGCCTACAAACGGCTGGCTGGCTCGCCCGCGGCCTAGACGCGCAAGTCGCGGCGCGAGCGGCAGGCGAGCGCGATGTAGAAGTTACGCCGCTGGCCTGGTATACTCGCGGCCGACGCCCGCGTGTCATCGGCGAGGGCTTGCACTTGGGCTTCGCCGCCGTTGATGTGCCGGAAATCCGCCGCGGCGTTCGGGAACTGGCCGTGGCGCTCGAATCTCTCTCCTGAGGAACGTGCGATGTGGCGACTCTTTCTGGTGTTGGCTCTCTTCGTCGGCCGGGCGTCGGCCCAGTCGGTGCGATATGTCCCGGCCGGCCCGAATCTGCCATTCTCCGCGGCAGTCGTGGTCGACAAGATGATCTACGCGTCGGGGCAGATCGGGAGTGATCCGTCGACGGGGGCGTTGGTCCCCGGAGGGATCAAGGCCGAGACGGCGCAGGCGCTCAAGAACATCGACGCGGTGCTCCATGCGCAGGGCTCGTCACTCGATCACGTCGTGAAATGCACGGCCATGCTTGCGGACATCAATGAATGGCCGGCGATGAACGAGGTGTACGTGACGTTCTTCCCGCACCATCTCCCGGCCCGGAGCGCGTTCGCCACCGCTGGCCTGGTGCGCGGCGCGCGGATCGAGCTCGAGTGCACGGCTACGGTCGGAGCGTGACTTTCCCGATCGTTGCTGATTCGTGGCGCCCATGCGCAGCACCTGTCCCGTGTCGAGCGTGGTGACATTCATGCTCGCCGCGCCGTAGATGACATACGTCCCGCCGGGCGCCAGGAGCTCGATGGTCGCGCGGGCGATCGCGCCGCCCACGGAGTCGAGCGATCAGCGCGCGACGGTGAACGCGACCGACGGGGATCGGCTAACGTGCCCGTGCGCGTCGGCCGCGGTGACGGTCCATCGATACGACACGCCCCGCGTGAGCGAGAGCATCGATACATCGATCGTGGTGTCGCCAAGCGTAGCCGCTGAAGCCACGGGAACGCCGTCTGGACGCGCCACCTCGACGGTGTAGCGTACAGCGCCGCGCACGGAGTGCCACGCGAAGCGCACAATAGTGTCGGCGCGCACCGACCCTGCGGGTGCGATGCGCGTCACGACTGGCAGGCGGCGATCGCGCTGGATGACGACGACCGCCACCACCAGCACGACGAGGCCGATTGACAGAACGCGCGTCAGTCGCTTATTTAACCAAGTAGTTATATGCCCACACCCACTGATACGCTGAGCGCGACGTTCTCGGCCCTCGCCGATCCGACGAGACGCGCCATCCTGTCCCGTCTCGCGACCGGGGAGGCGTCCGTCACCGAGCTCGCGCAGCCGTTTGCGATGAGTATGCCCGCGATCTCGAAGCACCTCAAGGTGCTCGAGCACGCTGGCCTGATCGCGCGAGGCCGCGATGCACAGTGGCGGCCGTGTCGCTTGGAGGCGGGACCACTTCGGGACATCGCGAACTGGGTCGAGCCGTACCGCCGCTACTGGGAGAGTCGGTTCGATCGCCTCGATGATTACCTGCGCGTGGCCCAGGGCAAGCCGAAGCGAAAGCGGAGATCGAAATGAGTCTCATCGACCGACTCGCGAACGACGCAAGTCTCATCCTCCAGATCAAGCGGGTCTTTGACGCGCCGCGTGATCTCGTCTTCAAGGCGTGGACCGAGGAGAAGCGGATGGCGCAGTGGTGGGGTCCCGAAGGCTTTACGGTGCCGTTCCTCGAGTTCGACATGCAACCGGACGGCAAGTGGCGCGCGTGCCTCCGGGGGCCCGATGGGACGAATTACTGGCAGCACGGCGTCTGTCAGAGGGTCATGCCGCCCGAGTTGTTGATGTTCACCTATGCCTGGGATGAGGACCCGCTCCACACGATGCTCGTGACGGTGCAATTCGTCGAGCGCGGCCAGAAGACCGAGATGATCTTCGGCCAGCGGTTATTCAAGTCCGCCGAGCAGCGCGACTCGCACCAGGGTGGCTGGTCGTCGTCATTCAACCGCCTCACCGCCTATCTCGCCACATGACACACGATTTCTATGCCCACCCGGGCCCGATGACGTCGTCGGGTTCGCACGATCTCACGGGCCTTCCGGCCGATGTCGAGTCCCTCGCCCGGATCATCCAGGGCCTAGTAATCCACGAATACATGGCCCCGGCTTATGGCGTAACGGTCTCGCCGGAACGCGCGAGCGAGAGCCATTTGCGTCACGTCGACCAGATGCTCGACCGCATATTCGAGATCGACGCTTCGCCACTGACGGTCGCGCGACCACCCGAGAAGCGCCTCGTCGGTGTCTGTCACCACTTCTCATTGCTGTTCGTGGCGATGCTCCGCGCCCATGGTCTACCGGCCCGGTATCGCCAGGGCTTCGGCACCTATTTCAACCGCCCGTATCGCGAAGAGCACGTCGTCGGCGAGTATTGGAATGCGAAGCAAGGACGCTGGATGCTCGTCGACCCGCAGCTCGATGATGTCTGGCGTGGCAAGCTCCATTTCGACTTCGACCCGCTCGACGTCCCCCACGATCGCTTTATTATCGCCGGCGACGCATGGCAGCTATGCCGCGCGGGCAAGGCCGATGCCGCCCACTATGGAATCTTCCGCGGCAACCTGCGCGGTCTCTGGTTCATCGCGGGCGAGATCATCCGCGACGTGTCGGCGCTCAACGCGGTGGAACTGCTGCCGTGGGATGTCTGGGGCGCGATGCCCCAGCCCGGCGAGCCGCTCGACGCACGATTCTCATACTTCGATCAGCTCGCGACGTTGACGCTCTCGGACGGCCTCGATGAGATCCGGTCGCGATTCGAGAGCGATGCCGGCCTTCGCGTGCCGCCAACGGTGTTCAACGCCGTGCTCAATCGCCCGGAGACGCTCGAACCCGACGTTCGGTCGTCACGCTCGCGAGAAGCGCCGCGCCTTCACGCGAGCCCTTGAGCTCGGCGTCGAGAAACGCCAGCGCGTACTGGGCCACACGCGGGTACGCCGACGTCGAATCGTCGGTGTCCAGCGCATTGTGCAACGAGCTGTAATTCCGGTGGCGGGTATGCGGGAGTGCGACCAGATACGCGTCGGCGTGCCGGATCTCGGGAAAGAAAGCGAACACGCTGTCCGGCCCGTACGCCGAAAGATCGCCCGGATCGCCTTGCTTGAGAAAAAGCACGGGTACTCGGAGGTGGTCCGGGTCGACGAACGGCTCACCCTTGAACCGGCGTTCGTACCAGTATGCGATGGACCCGTCGAGGGTCACGACCGCGTCAATGGACGCATTGCGCATAGCGACCAGGATGTCCGCCATGCCCCCCCAACTGAATCCCATGACAGCCGTGCGCGTCGTATCCGCGTCCGGCAGGCCCCGCGCGTAGGCGAGCAAGAACTCCATATCGCGCGCCTCACACTCGAGGCCCTCGAATCCCGCTGGCATGGGGCCATCAGGCCCCCATGACGGACTCGCGATGACGAGATACCCGTGGCTCGCGAGATCCTCCATGAGAGCGCTGTTGTCGAATGAGACCCCATCTCTTCCCGGCGCATATACAACCACGGGGAAGCGGCCTCGCGCCGGTGCCGCATCGCGCACGGCCGACGTCGTGGCATCGAATGCGCGCCGCACCCGCGCCGTGTCCGCCGTCTGGTAGATACTGTCGATGAGCAACCGCTCGGCCGTCCGATGCGCGGCAGCGTCCTCTCGGGGGAGCTGACCAGGCAATGTCGCGAGCCACGCGTACTCCCGGAGGCGCATGCGGGGCGCGCTGGCTTTCGGTGCGGCCGGATACCAGATGCTGACTTGGAGCGGCCGCGCCCCGCTCCCGAGCGTCCTCGTGTGATCCCACAGCGCCACTGCCTTGAAGCCCACGCCATACGAACCGTGGGCGAGCTGCAAGACTAAGAGCGCGTATCGCATGCGACCGGGTGCCCGTCGCGCATCCAGTAGTCGAGACCGCCGAGCAGTTCTTTCACCCGGAAGCCGGCCGCCGCGAGCTTGTACGCGCCTTTCGTCGAGCCGTTGCAGCCGATACCGTCGCAATACACGACGTACGTCTTGCTCCGATCGAGCTCACGCGTCGACTCGGCCGACATCTCACGGTGCGGAAAGCTGATCGCGCCAGGGATATGTCCTTTGGCGTACTGCTCCCGCGACCGCGCGTCGACCACGACGATGTCGGTGACGCCGTGTTTCAGGTCCTGCGCGACGTCCCACGCGTCGGTGTGCAGACCGAGACTGGCCAGCATGAAGTCCCGGCTCACATCGGGTGAGGGCGCGGGAATGTCGAGGACGAGCGAATGAAACTGCATAACGGGCCTACTCGATCTTGGCGACTCCCGACCCCGGCGTCGGGAAGCGCGTGAAAATTTCCGGATCGTGGCCGGGAAGAATCAGCCTCGGGTCGCTCGCCACGTGGCGCATCCGATCCTGCGCCGCGACATTGGCGATCGTGTCGCCGGGCGAATATGTCGCGCCGATCGGCTCGTGCTTCGCGAGATTTTCGAACATGTAGGCGTTGTCCGAAGCCAGAACGACCGTTCCCTTCGCCGTCCGCACACCGACGTACTGTGAGGCATAGGTATGTCGCCCGCCGGTATAGACGGTGATGCCGGGGATGATCTCCTTGCCATCGCCATCGATCAGCATCACGCGTCCCGCTTTTTTCAATTCCGCGAGCATCGCGGCGTCGGCGGTATCGATCGCATTGGCCTTCGGCAGGCCGGCGTCATCCACGTAGTGTTCGTATTCGGCCTTCTGGATCCAGACCTTGGCACGGGGAAACAGATCCACACCGTCCAGATGGTCCCAGTGCACGTGCGAGATGATGATGTCCGTAATCGCGTCCGGCGCGAGCCCGATCTTCGCGATGGCCTCCGACGGCCGCTGGAAGTTCGTCGGCTTCCAGGCCTTGAGGAACTTGTCGCGGTAAAACCCGGCATCGAACAGCACGGCGTGTTTCGTGTCGCCGGTCGGTCGCAAGGCCCACACGATGAACGCGAGCGCCGATTTGCGCGTCGAATCCTCATGCATCACGAGCACGTTCAGGGGGAATGTCGGGGGATAGTCCGCGAATCGAACGCCATAGACCTCGTACGGCGGCGCGCTCGAGCGAGGCCCCCCGACGAGCAGGAGCGCCGCCAACGCCATGATGGTTTTCATGCCTGGTAGTCTAGCGGCGGGCATGGGATTATCAATTAGACCATTATGTCGCTGTCCATAAGGCCAATGGCCTGGCTGACCATGTTCGACGCGGATGCGAATGCGGCGCGCTCGCTGCGCGAACGGATCTGCGCGACGATCCGGGCCGCGATCCGGTCCGGCGCGCTCCGCAACGGCGAGCGGCTCCCCGCCACCCGAACGCTCGCTGCCGATCTCGAGGTCTCTCGTATCACCGCCGAGGCGGCCTACCGTCAGCTCGAGTCCGAAGGGTACGTGCGGCGCCGGGTCGGCGATGGCACGTTCGTCGAGATCGACGTCAAAGCGACGATATCCGGAACGCCCACGCGCAAAGCTCCGGCGGACTGGTCACGCCGCGGGGAGCAGATCCTTCCCGGCGTCCACGTCGACCCATCAACTGCCTTGGCGTTCTCGGCGGGATTTCCCGATCTCGCGGCGTTCCCGATCGACACGTGGAAGCGTCTCACGGCTCGGCGCATTCGCCGGGACGGCGCTTCGATTTTGGGGTACGGCGATCCAGCGGGCGAGCCGGCGCTCCGGGCCGCCATCGCGCGCTATCTCGGGCAATCGCGCGGCGTGCGCTGCGACGCGGACCAGGTGATCGTGCTCACGAGCTCACAATTGGCGCTGCATCTCGTGGCGACGATGCTGACCGATCCCGGCGATGTCGTCTGGATGGAAGAACCCGGATATCGCGGCGCCCGGGCTGCTCTCTCAGCCCTTGGGGTCCAGCTGCGGCCGACCCGCGTCGACCGCGACGGCCTTGTGGCACCATCCGGTGCGCCACGGCTCATCTACACGACGCCATCCCATCAATATCCGACCGGCGTCACGCTCTCCCTGCCGCGCCGACTCGCGCTCGTCGATGCCGCCCGCCGCTCGGGCGCCTACATCATCGAGGACGACTACGACAGCGAGTTCCAGTATGATGCCCGTCCCGTTCCGGCCATGCAGGGCTTGGACGAGGCGAGTCGCGTGCTCTACGTCGGTACGTTTTCGAAAGTACTGTTCCCGGCGCTGCGCCTGGCCTACCTCGTGGTGCCGCAGCCGCTCGTCCGGGGATTCATCGCGGCGCGCACGACCCACGACGGTCACCCCGCGCGCCTGTCGCAGCTCGTGACCGCCGACTTTATAGAAGAAGGGCACTTCGCCGCGCACCTCCGCCGTATGCGTCGACTCTACCATCACCGCCGCGATCTCCTCTTGGCCGAGCTCGCGCGCCAAGTGCCGTGGTGCCGTCCCTTGGGAACCGCGGCTGGATTGCAGCTCACGGTGACGCTCCCACGCGGGCGCGAGGCATCGCTGACGCGGGCGGCGGCGCGCGCGGGGGTCGTCACGCAGCGACTCGCGGATCTCTGCGTGTCTCGGCCGCGCGCCGACGGCTGGCTATTGGGCTTCGCGGCGCTGTCCGACGAGGCGATCGTCGATGGGGTGCGACGACTCGCGTCGCTTTCGGAACGCCCCAGGCGTCATGCCGGTCCACGCGCGAAACGCGCGATGTAACTCGGCCGGGCTGGCGTAGCCGAGTTTCGCGGCCACCTGCGCCACGCCATGGCTCTCTGGGGGCACGGTCGGCCCCGAGGGCAGTGTGCTGGCGACGGCGCTCGTCGCCGCGATGTGGCTGGCGTGCGCGATGCTATTGAGGGAGCGTTCGCGTGACGACCTCGCGCACAATATCCCTGAGGCGCTCGACGCCGGCGCTCCCACTCCCAGCGGACGTATGTAGGGTCACGGGGAACGAGCCGAGCGGAGGCAAGTCGAAGAGAGTCGTGTGTGAGACGAGCGCCTTTGGCACGCCGAGGGCGCTCCGCACCGTGACGCCGAGTCCTGCGAGACACAGCGCCCACAAGCCGGCCAAGCTCGGACTCACCGCGGCGATTCGCCAGGGTTGGCCGGCGGCATCGAGATGCTCGATGGCCCGCTTTCGAAAAACGCACTGTGGCCCGAGCACGACGAGTGGGAGTGGCCCCTCGCGAGGCACGAATTCCTTTCCCGCGATCCACACCAGCTCGATGTCGCCGAGCGTGGCGGCGGTGGGACGATGCGCATGCCCAACGACGAGGGCGATGTCGAGCTCGCCCTTCTCGACCGCCTCCACCAGCACGGCGTTCCCTTCGATACGCACCTCGAGCTGGACGAGCGGATACAACTTCGTGTACCGCGACAACGCCGGTGGCAGCACGGTCTCGGCGAAATCTTGCGCGACGCCGATGCGGATGCGGCCGACAAGCGCCGCGCCCCGCACGGTGTCGAGCATTTCGTCATTGAGCGCGAGCATGCGACGCGCATAGCGGAGCACGATATCCCCGGCTTCGGTGAGCGCGATCCCTCGGCCCGCTTTGCGAAAAATCGTCGCGCCGACGTCCGCCTGGAGCCGCTTCATCTGTAGGCTGATCGCCGACGGCGTCCGCCCGAGTCGTGCGGCCGCTTGGCCATAGCTGCCGAGGTCATTGGCGACCACGAGAGTACGCAGCGTATCGAGGTCGAGGTTGGTCATACTTGAGCAACGCTAACTAATTGTCCAAGAATATTCAAATTGTGTTGCGCGAGGATTAAGTGTACGATCCTCGGTATGACACGCCTCTCGATGCTCATGCTCTCGCTCGCCTGCGCGGCGATGCGCCTTTCCGCCCAGCCATCGCTCGCCGGGACGTGGACGCTCACGGCCGCTGACGAGATTCGCCCGGATGGCTCCCGCGTTCATGCCTACGGCGAACACCCCGAGGGCCAGCTCATCTTCGATGAGGCGGGCCACTACTCCGTTTTCATCACCGGCACACCCCACACCAAGTTCCAGTCAGGCGAGAAATCGCGTGGCACGCCCGACGAATACAAGGCCGCGACACTCGAGCTGAGCGCACACTACGGTCGCTATGCCGTCGATGCCGCGACTCACACGCTCACGTTCGACATCGTCCACGCATCGTTTCCGAACCTCGACGGCACGGAACAGAAGCGCCCGTTCGAGCTCACGGGCGATGAGCTGACCTGGCGCCTGCCCCCGCGCCCCGATGGAACGATCGCGCTCTCTTCGTGGCGCCGCACTCGTTAGTGATACACGACGTGATGCGCGAAGCGCTTGTCGATCGCGTCGGCCTCCGCCTGCGTCAGGGGCGAGTTCTTCTCACCATCCCGCACCGACTCGGCCCGCATGTATTGCTCGTATCCGGGTGACGAGAAAACGAACGTGATGTTGGTGGAGTCGCGCCCGCTGAAGTGCAAACTGATCCACGTATTCATGGGAATGAAGACGACCGCGCCCGCATGGACATCCCGCTCGGCGTTGCCGAGATGCACGCGCGCGGTCCCGCTGTTAATGAAGACGAGCTCGTCCGCGCTCGGATGCCGATGCCTTCCAATCGAATCCCCTGGCGCAAAGTCCTCGGTGCCGGCCACGAGATGTTCTGATCCGCCGTTGACCGGGTCGACCTTGAGAACGAAGCGCGACGTGCCAGGGTCCGCGGGCAGCGGGCGCCACCACCGGGCCTCACCCTCATTCTTCTCGAGGATGAGGGGCGTCGCTCCGTTGACCCCAACGTTAGAGATGAATACGACCGCGAGGGCCATCAACGTTCTCATGATGCCTCCTCTCAGTTCGATGGTGGGCGAACCATCGAAGGCCATGACCGTGATACATTCGGGTCATGAGAAGATATCCATGGCTATTCCTGCTGCTACCCTCGATAGCGCACGCCCAATGGAAGACGCCGTGGAGTTACGAGGGCGCGAGGGGCGACGCCCACTGGGGTGACCTGGACCCCGCCTATGCGACGTGCAAAACGGGCAAGGCCCAATCGCCGATCGACATTCGCGCCACGGGAAAGGCCGACCTGCCGCCGATCCGATTCGAGTACGCGAGCGCCCCGCTCCGGTATCTCATTAACAATGGCTATACGGTCCGAGTGAACTATCACGACTCGTCCAACGTCCTGGTCGTCGGAGACAAGCGGTACCACATGACGCAGTTCCATTTCCATCGCCCGAGCGAGGAGTACATCCAGGGTAAGCCGTATCCGATGGAAGTGCACATGATGCATGTAGCGAGCGACGGGGAGATCGTGGGAGTGGTCGTGATGCTCGAAACCGGCGCCGCGAACGAGACGGTCCAGCGTCTTTGGGATCACATGCCCAAGGTCAAGGGCGATGAACACGAAATTGCCGGAGTCGCGATCAACCCTGCCGGACTGCTCCCGCCAGACCTGTCGTCCTACCGTTACACCGGCTCCATCAGCGCGCCACCCTGCAACGAGGGCGTGCGTTGGATCGTGCTCAAAACCCCAGTCTCGGTATCGCCCGACCAGATTCGCGCGTTTGCCGCGCTGTACCCGCACGATGTCCGCCCACTCCAACCGCTGAACGGCCGCGTCGTACAGGAGAGTCGATAGTCGCGACAGTCGCGAGTAATGTTCGTTCGTGTTCGGTCTCCTTTTCGTGTTTGCGTTGTTGGACTCGTCCCAGGTCTACAACGGCCGCGCCGGACGCATCCAAGTCGACATCCCGCGCATCGACACGTCGCTCGCGATCGATGGACACCTCGACGCACCCGTGTGGCGCCGCGCGGCACTCCTGAACGGATTCTCCGACTATCGCCCGGTCGACGGCCGTCCGGCCAGCGACTCGACCCAAGTGCTCGTCTGGTACGCCCCGGACGCGATCTATTTCGGCATTCGAGCGTTCGAGTCCCACGGCTCCGTCATCCGCGCGACGCTGGCGAACCGTGACAACATCGACGCCGACGATCACGTCAATCTCATCCTCGACACATACCACAATCATCGCCAAGCCTTCCTGTTCGCCGTCAATCCGCTCGGCGTGCAAGAGGACGGCGTGTGGAGTGACGGCGGGACCCAGGCGGCCGGCGGGCAGAATACCGGCGGGCGCTTCGACGCCTCGATCGACCTCAATCCCGACTACGTCTACCAGTCGCTGGGGCACGTGACGGAGTGGGGCTATGAGGTCGAGGTGCGCATTCCGTTCAAGACGCTGCACTACCAGAGTCGCACCCCGCAGAACTGGGGCTTTCAGGTCGATCGCGTCGTACAGCACTCGGGCTACGAGCAGACGTGGACGCCCGTCGTCCGTGCCTCCGCGAGCTACCTGCTCCAGTCGGGCGCATTAAATGGATTCCACGATATGCACCAGGGTTTGGTCCTGGACTTGAACCCGGAGCTCACGCAGAAAGTCGATGGGGCGCCGAAATCACCGGGACCAGGATACGCGTATCGAGGTACGATCAACCCCGGCGGCACGGCGCGCTGGGGCATCACACCGAATCTGACCGCGGTCGGCACGGTCCGCCCCGATTTTTCACAGGTCGAAGCTGATGTCGGCCAAGTGACCACCAACCAGCGCTTCGCGCTCTTCTATCCCGAGAAGCGACCGTTCTTCCTGGAAGCGCTCGAGTTGTTCGACACCCCGAACACGCTCATCTACACGCGACAAATCGTGCAGCCCGACGCGGGGTACAAGTTGATCGGCCAGATCGGCGGCACGAACATCGCCTACCTCGGCGCCGTCGACACGAGGGACGGCACGACTGGGGATCACCCGATTTTCAACATCCTCCGCGTCCGCCGCGATGTGAACCCCACGACCACGCTGGGCCTCGTTTACACGGATCGCATCGAAGGCGGACAGTACAATCGCCTGCTGTCCGGCGACGCTCGCTATCTGTGGGGGAAACTCTGGTTCTCGGCCGCCCAGTACGCGCAGTCGTGGACGCTGGACCAGACCGGCTACCATCCGGGCACGCTGTGGGACGTGACGATCGCCGACCGCACCGGTCGCGCCTACGGAAATCATTTCGAGATCCAGGGTTTCAGCCCGGGGTTCCAGGCGGCGAGCGGTTTCGTCAATCGCGTCGGCTACGAGCGGCTCGTCACCGGTAATCGCCTCAGTTGGTACGGGCCGCCCGGCGCCCTGGTCGAGCAACTCACCACGCAGTTCTACGCGACGCCGCTCTGGAACTATGGGACCATCACGCGACTACACGGCCCGTTCGAGGGATCGTTCTCCGACACGTGGACCGCCAACCTCCGCGGCGGGTGGACGTGGTCCGTCGAGGCCTTAAACAGCCTGCAACTGTGGAACCCGGCGTCCTACGCGAGCTATCGCGTCGTACAGGGCTTCGATACCGTCCCATTCGTGCTGCCGCACGGCCTGCACAACATGTGGGCGGGGCAGACGAGTCTCACCACGCCGAACCGCTCGATCTACGGCACCGTCACGTTCACCTACGGCACCGCTCCAATTTTCGCCGAGGCGGCCCCGGGAACCGAGGTGGCCCTGCAAGGAGAAGTCGTCTGGCACCCGACGCGATCGTTGCGATTCGATGGGCTCTGGACGCACCAGACGTTCGATCGGGTACGCGATGGCAGCCGCGCGGTGACGGCCGACATTCCACGGCTCAAGGTCGAGTATCAGATCACACCGGCGATCTTCTTCCGCTATGTGGGCCAGTACACGGCGCAGCTGGAAGCGCCGCTCAGGGATCCACGGACCGGCGCGCCGATTATCGTCGACTCGACGACGGCGGAGGCGCTCGGTCTCACGCCGACGCGTAACTTTCGCCAAGATGTATTGTTCTCGTTCCAGCCGACGCCGGGTACGGTCGTGCTCCTCGGATACGGCGCGACCCTGACCGAGCCGGACGCGTTCCACTTCCACGATCTCCAACGCGAGGAAGATGGGCTCATCGTCAAAGTCAGTTATCTCTTTCGCCTCTAAGCTCGTCGGCGTCTGGTGCGCCGTCGTGCTGTTCACGTCGAGCCAGTACTCGCTGATCTACACCGCCTCGGGCGGTGCCGCGCACTGGCTGATGGCGTTGCGGGTCGCGGCGCTGCAGTGGCTCCCGTGGCTCGTCGTGGGCCCATGCGTGATCGCCCTGGCCAGCCGCCTGCCACTGCGGGGCCCGAGCTGGCCGAGCCACCTCGCGGTTCACCTGTTGGCGACCCTCATCGCCGCCGCGCTCGTGGTCGTCCTGACGCTGCCGGCGACCAACCGCTCCTTCGGCGCCGAATATTTGCGCAACGTCCACTCCGTCGCGATCGTGTACTGGCTCCTCGTCGCCGGTACACACCTGGCCGACTCGCTCCGTCGCGCGAGCGACCGCGAAAGTCACGTCGCGCGACTCGAAGTCCAGCTTGCCGATGCCCGATTGGCGGCACTCCAAGCCCAACTCCATCCCCATTTCCTCTTCAACACGCTGCACGCCGTGTCGTCATTGATCCACGAGGACCCGGACGCGGCCGAAGACATGCTCACAGCCCTGAGCGACCTCCTTCGCACGACGCTGGGCCGTGGCAACCAGCGAGAGGTCCCACTCCACGATGAGATCGACTTTCTCGAACGCTACCTCGAGATCCAGAAGATGCGCCTCGGCGATCGCCTTCACGTGACGCTCGACATCGCATCCGACGTTACCGATGTCCTCGTGCCGTCGTTCGCCATCCAGCCGCTCGTCGAAAACGCCATCCGGTATGCGATCGCCCCGCGGCGCGACGGAGGCCATCTCGAGATCCGCGCCGAACGCACCGCCGACCGTCTGCGTTTGACCGTGGCCGACGATGGACCCGGCCTCGCGACGCCGTCGGGCGATGGCAGCGGGTGGGGCATCGGCTTGGAGAACACGCGCGAGCGTCTCGCGCAACTCTACGGTGACGATTGCCGCTTCACGATCGCCGACCGCCCGAAGGGAGGCGCCGCGGTCATGATCGATATCCGCGCCCGCACCAGCAGCTCGTGAAGATCACGACGATCATCGTCGATGACGAGCCGCTGGCGAGACGGCGTATTCGCACGCTGTTGGGACGCGAACGCGACATCGAGCTGCTCGAAGAGTGCGCGGATGGCGCGAGCGCCGTCGAGGCGATTCGGCGTCATCGCCCCAACCTCGTGTTCCTCGACGTCCAGATGCCGGAGATGAACGGCTTCGCGGTCCTGCGGGCCTTGGGAGCCGAGCTCACCGCGGCCGTCGTCTTCGTGACGGCATACGAGCAGTTCTCGTTGCGCGCCTTCGACGTCCACGCGCTCGATTATCTCCTCAAGCCGTTTCACCGCCGCCGGTTCCAGGAAGCCCTGCGCCGGGTGCGGCAGCGCTTCAACCACGAGCACGAGCTCGCCGACGCCCGAGTGCGGTTGGCCGCGCTGCTCGAGGCCTCGGACGGCGAGGCCTCCGACGGGGCCGACGTCCGCCCGGGGCCGATCGAGCGCCTCGCGATCCGTACGGCGGCGAAAGTCGCCATCGTTCGCGTGCGGGAGATCGATTGGATCCAGGGCGACGGGAACTACGTGCGCCTGCACGTCGGCAGCGCCGTCCATCTCCTCCGGCAGACGATGAAGGCACTCGTGGCCCAGCTCGACCCGACCCTGTTCGTCCGCATCCACCATTCGTGCATCGTGAACGTGGAACGCGTGCGCGAACTCCAGCCGTGGTCACATGGTGACTATGTCGTGATCCTCGAGAGCGGCAAGCGGCTGATGTCGAGCCGGACGTACAGCAACAATCTGCGCCGCGCCTTCGCCCTGTAGTCCGTTCGGCGTCACCGGCGGTCCGGACGATCCCATTTCCGGTGTAACCGCACCGCGCGGCAAGCACACTTGGCGCATCCTATGCGCCAATTCTTCTTCGGCTTGGCCGTCGGCCTCGCGATCCTTCCAGCCACCATCTTCATCGCTGGCTCGTTCGGTCTGTTGCCCACGACATCAACGGTGACACCGCCCGCCTGGGAAACGGCCTTTGCGCGCCACGCGTTACACGCGGCCGCGGCGGCTCATGCGCCTCGTCTCCGGAATCCGGTGGCCCCAACCGACTCCAACCTCCGCGCGGGAATGAAGTTCTTCCGCGACGACTGCGCGGGTTGTCACGGCTCGCCCGGGAGAGACAACGACTCGGTCGGCCTCTATCCCGTCCCACCGCATTTCGCGTCCCATCCGCCGACGCTCCCCGACTGGCAGTTGTATTGGATCGTCAAGAACGGCGTCCGCTACTCGGGAATGTTCGCGTGGGACGGCCAAGTTGCTGACCTAAAAATCTGGACCGTCGTGACGTTCCTGCACCATCTCGACTCGCTCCCGCCCGCGATCGCTACCGACTGGCACGCGCACTAGGTCAGCGAATTCCAGAACTCGATCGTACGCGGGTCGATCGGCCTTTCTTGTCGGAGTCGCGTACGGATTTGATGGGCGAGGATCTGAGACAGCACGCCATCGCGATCGCGCGGCACGCGCCGCGCCAGTTGCGCTCGCTGTTTGCGCCGGCTCTTCCGCCCGGGTTCCAGGAAGTCGGCCAGGTACAGCATCTTCCCGCAGTCGTCCCACCGGGCGTAGCCCACACTATGGTAGCGCACGGCGCTCAGGACGCCGCGGTCGGACTCTCCATGTGACGACGCCAACTCGGCGGCCGCGGCGCCATGCGAGATGCCGTCCGGCAGCTCGGCGTCCCTGAGCGCGTCGTGCAACCAGCACGCCGTGAGCCACCGTCGCCGCTCTTCCTGGGACACGCCCATCTCGTCGGCCCACTCATTGAGCAGCGCGATCATGCGGCGAACGTGGGCGCGCCGCTTCTTCGTAACCTGCGCCCAATCGGGCAGATCGGTTACGGCCTGGGCGGACCGCTTGCGGACGCGCCGGCCGAACAGCCGAAGCAGCAGGTTGCGCGTGCGTTGAGCGAACGGGGGCATGGCCGGATAAAATAAAACGCCCCTCGCCGTCTTGAGCGAGGTGTCCAGACACGACGAGGCTCGCGATCATCGGGCTTTTTTACGCGCGTACAACCCGTCGAACACAGTCTGCCACGTCTTGCCACCGTCCGACGAGGTGTCCCACGTCTGCCGGACGCGATCGGGATCGCCGTGCTCCCGCTGCCAGGTGATGCGATTAATGATCGCGGCGCCAGTCGCGTTCACCCCGGGGCCGCTCAGCACCATCTTCCCGTCGGCGAACGACCCATCGAGTAAGAGAAGCGTGCCTTGATTGTCCACCCACGTCTGGTGCCACTGCTTCCGAGTCGCGTCATACACGTTGAAGCTCGACCCGCGCGAGCCACTCGTGCCGACCCAGTGCTCTTGCAGCACGCAGCCGCCGAGTGGTCGATCGATGGTGTTCGTGCCGACGACGTTGCCTTTCGGCCCCGTGACTTCCCAGTCGCCGATCCAGAAGTCGAACTGATGGAACTCAGCCGCCTCGCACGGGGCAGCGTGGACGGCGCCGAGATGCGGTGCCGCGCACAGTGCAATGAGGGCGGCGGTCGTCATTCGCAGCATGGTGCCACGGTACAGCACGAGGATACAGCGCGCCAGACTGTGCCAGTTTCTGCGAGTCAAGTAATCGTGCACGAGACGTGCGCACGCCGTCAGAAGTGGCAGGTTGCTATTTTTATAGCACTATGCTAGATATCTAGCACTCATGCTGGTCTCGATCGCGTTCTCACTGGCTGTTGCGTTCGCCGGCGACTCGTCCTCGAGGGTGTACAGCGGGCGCGCCGGGCATCTCGCGGTTTCCGCGCCGCGCGTCCAGGCCGATATCGGCATCGACGGCACGCTCGACAAACCCGCCTGGGCGAATGCCGCGCGACTCACGGATTTCTCGCAATTTCTGCCCGTCGATGGCGTGCCGGCCGCGGACTCGACCGTCGTGCTCGTGTTCTCGTCGCGCCGGGCCATCTACTTCGGCATCCGCGCGTACGAAGCACACGGCGCCGTGCACGCAACCCTGGCCGATCGCGACAAGATATCGGCGGACGACTTTGTGCAGATCTACCTGGACACATCGCACGATCATCGCACCGCCTACGTCTTTGGCGTCAATCCACTCGGCGTGCAAGCCGACGGGATTTTGAGCGAAGGGATGCAGGCGAAGACGAACGGTGCCTCGGCTCGGGCTGATACGCGCGACACGGTCGATTTCTCGACCGACTATACGTGGGATTCGCGTGGCCACCTGACCGACTTCGGCTATGAGGTCGAGATCCGCATTCCGTTCTCGAGCATCCGGTTTTCGTCCGGTGGCGAGCAGCACTGGCGCGTGAATGTCTTGCGCCAGGTCCGACACTCGGGGTACGTGGATACATGGGCGCCGACCCGGCTGGCCAACGCCTCCTTTCTCGCGCAGGCCGGCACGCTGGAAGGCTTGGCCGGGCTCGATCGCGGCACCGTGTTCGACGTCAATCCGGAGTTGACGTCGCGCGTCGACGGCAACCCCGCGACTCGTGGATGGCGCTACGGCGCCGAGCCATTGCACCCGGGTGGCAACATCCGATGGGGACTGACGGATAACCTGACGGCCGACGCCACGATTCGTCCGGATTTTTCACAGATCGAATCCGATGTGCCGCAGATCGTGTACGATCCGCGCCAGGCGCTGTTCTTCCCGGAGAAGCGCCCGTTCTTTCTCGATGGCCTCGAGCAGTTCGATACCCCGAACTCGCTCGTGTACACACGCCGCATCGTGCAACCCGATGGGTCCGCCAAGCTCACGGGAGAACTCGGCGGCGCTAGCATCGGCCTGCTCTCGGCCCTCGACGCCTCCGGTGCGTCGCTGAGCGGACACGATCAGCCATACATCAACATCGTGCGCGCGCGCCGACAGTTCGGTGTCGCGACCTTCGGCCTGCTTGGTGCGGACCGCGAAGATGGCGCCCTCTACAATCACGTGGGCGGGTTGGACGCCCGCACGGTATTCGGCGATATCTATGATCTTCGCGTGCAAGGGGTCCTGAGCTCGACCCACTCGGATTCGGTGCGCGGGAGCGGCGGGTTCTGGGCTGCGCTGTTCGAGCGCAACGGCCATCACCTGCGGCTCGCGTACCAGATCACCGGGATCGATCCCCACTTTGTCGACCAGGACGGTTTCGTCGGGCGAGCGGGGATCGTCAACTCGACTCTCGACAACGCGGTCATCCTGTACGGCAAAGCCGGTGGGCTGTTCGAGAGCTACGTCTTCGACTTCACGCAGAGCACGACCTGGGTCTATAGCCACTTTCTCTCGTTGCGCCGCGGCGAGGACGTCCGGTGGCACTTCAGCAATTCGGTCAACCTGCGCGGCGGGTGGGTGTTCAACGGCAACCTCTTCTTCGAGACGTACGGTTACGACCCGACGCTGTATGCCAACTACTACACGTTGCACCGAACGCCGGCGGGCATCGACACCGTGCCGTACAACGCCGGCGCCAGAACCGGCAACATCCCCAATCTGGATATCGTCACGGGCTTCACGACCCCGCGCTGGAAGGGGTTCGACATGACGGTGACCACCCTCACGGGATTCGATGACAACTTCCACGAGTGGTCGTCAGCGTGGCTCCTCAACATCAACACGACGATCAACTGGCGCCCGAACGACCGCGCCCGCGTCTCGCTGATCTACGCACAGAATCAGTATGTCCGACGCTCGGATAACACGCAGGTCTACGTCCAGCGTGTGCCGTATCTCGAGGTTGCCTACCAGCTCTCGCGCCCGATCTTCGTCCGATTCATCGGCCAGTACAACTCGGCGTGGCAAGCGAACCTGCGCGACGATGGTCGGACGAACGATCCGATCGTGATCCGCGACCCGACGACCCGCGCGTTCACACCAGCGCTGCACTACGTCTCGAACAACGTCAGCGCCAACTTCCTGTTCTCATATCAGCCAACGCCCGGAACCGTGTTCTTCCTCGGCTATGGCGGCAGCTACACGGAACCCTGGGCGTTCAATTTCACCGGCTTGACTAGGACCAGTGACAACTTTTTCGTGAAGGCCACCTATCTCTTCCGACTCGGCAGCGGACGCTGAGCCTAACTGGCGTCGCGGTGCACCGTCTCCGGCGAGAACGCGGGCATGCAGATCGCTATGTACTCGGCCCCACCGGCCGCTGGACTGCTATATCGGATCCACTCTCCGGGTCGCGCGATGACGGCCTGTCCCGCCTTCACGTCGAGCGCCCCTCCGTCGTGCTCCACGCGCAGCATGCCGCGAAGGACGACTGTAATCTCCTCGAACTGCGGTCGTTGGCCTGGTTCGACCCATCCCTCGGGAGAAACCATTCGCGCTACGCTGACTGACCCATGACCGGACCGCATGCGGCCGGCGTACTCTTCGATGCGTTTGGGTTTGTTCCCGACGGCCGGGATGACGGCAGGTGAGTCGATCAGGATCGGCATATTCTATCGGAGGTGAGAGTGAGGCGACCAGATCGTCGCCAGAAACCGAAAGTTGTCCTACGGTTGCGCCTTCGAAGAAGTGGAGGTACAGCCTCGTCGACAAGTGGGTGGAATTGGCGACGTCCGCCAGTCAACCCGGGCGCATGTGGCCGATCGTTCGGCACCTCAACTACACGAGGATGCTTTCGACCAAGGTGGCCCAATAACTGGCGCCAATCGGCAAAATCTCGTCATTGAACTCGTAGCGCGAGCTGTGCAGCCCGACACCGTCGACGATGGGCCCATTGCCGATCCACAGGTAGCACCCTGGTCGTGCTGCTAGCATGAACGCGAAATCTTCACACCCCATGCTCGGCGCCACGTCGCGCCACACGTTCTCGTCGCCGGCGATGATGCCCGCCGCGCGCGCCGCCAACTCGGTCGGCGCCACCGCGTTGACCGCCGGAGGAATGGACTTGTAATACGAGATCGCGCTTGCAACGCCGTGCGTCGCGGCGACCCCCTCCGACACCCGCCTCAGCGCATCCCTGAGCACGTCACGCAGCTCTGGCTTCAAGTATCGGCAGGTCCCACGCAGCACAACCTGCTCGGGCACGATGTTCCAAGTATTGCCGCCCTGTATCTGTGTGATGCTGACGATGGCGCGGTCTTGCGAATCAATCGTACGGCTAACGATGGTCTGGATCGCACCAACCATGGCCCCGGCCGCCACGATCGGATCATCACCCAGATGCGGCATCGCCGCATGGGCCCCTCGTCCGGTGATGGTAATCTCGAACTTATCGTCCGCCGCCATGATCGGCCCTACGCAGACGCCGAACGAGCCCACCGGATGTCCGGGCCAATTGTGCAAGCCATACACCGCTTCGACGGGAAAGCGGTCGAGCAACCCGTCCTCGACCATCTTCTGCCCGCCGCACTCATTCTCCTCGGCGGGCTGAAAGATGAATTGCACGACACCGTCGAAGCGCCGAGTCTCGGCGAGATACCGGGCGGCGCCGAGCAGCATCGCGGTATGCCCGTCGTGCCCGCACGCGTGCATGGCTCCATGAATGGGAAGCGCGTCCATGTCAGCCCGAAGCCCAATCGCACGCCTTCCGCCGCCGGCGGGAAGCGTTCCGAAGGATTGACGACGATGACGCGCCCCGGAACCGCCGTCCACGTCTGCCCGCGCGCCGCAAACGCGTGCGCGCCTGACTCGACAACTCCGAGCGCATATCCCTCGTGGGAATGCCGCGCATACCGGTGCGTGCTGGCATCCCATCGCAGGAGGTCTACGCCTTGCACCCCGGCGAGCCTCCAGTATCGTAGAGCCATGCACAAATATGCCCGTATCGAACGGGAGCGACGATTCCTCGTCGCGCGATTCCCGACGGACGCCACGGTGGTTCGCATCCGTCGTATCACGGACCACTACATCGAGGGTTCGCGGCTTCGGTTAAGGGAGCAACGCGACGACGACGCTCCGCCGGTCTTCAAGCTGACGCAGAAGATCCCCGCGCCGGCCGCTGGCGCGCAGCAGGGAGACATCACGACCATGTATTTGAGCGAAGAGGAGTTCCGCCTGCTTGCTCAGGTCCCAGCGCGCGTGCTCCAGAAAACGCGCTACAGTATGCCGCCATTCGGAATCGATGTCTTCGCGGATACCTTGCTTGGCCTCTTGCTCGCCGAGGCGGAATTCGACTCGCCGGCCGCGGCTGATGCACTGACGCTACCGCCTTTCATAGCCGCTGAGGTGACGGCCGATCCTCGCTTCGCCGGAGGCCGCCTGGTACGGGCGGCCAGGAGCGAGTTACTAGCGTGGCTGTCGGATTACGGCCTCGACGGAGCGAGGTAGGTCCGCCCGTAGACGATGATGATCGCGAGGACCCCGAGTATCGCGGGTCCAACGGCGTCGCCAAGGCGGCCGAGCGTAATCATAGCCGACACGGCGCCACTCATGATGATCACGAGCCCGGCGGCCGCGAGCGGTGTCAAATATTGCCGAATGCGCAAGAGACCAGGCAGGACCAAGCCGAACGCCCCGGTCAGCTCGCATGCGCCAATGAACCGGAGGAGGTGAACCGGCAGCGGCTTGGCGAGTTGGGCCAGCGTTGCGGCCGGCGTCAGGAGCTTCATGCTGCCAACCAAGAGGAAGTTCAGGGCCAGCAGGCCTTGGATCGTCCACAGGATCGCGTTCGTGCGCCGCATTGGTGTCTCCGGGAAGGTGGGTTCTACCATGGCGTCGAACGACCCCCCCAAAAATCGACACGCTTACCGTGTCATGGTCGGCCGGGGTGAGGTATAGGCATTGGCACCAACCGTTTGAGCGACAAGATCGGACGCTCCACGAGCCGCCAGCTCACATATGCGATGCACCACGAGCCTCCGGCAAGCACGACCGCTTCGATTCCCACGCCAAGCATCGCCGGCTGCGTCGCGAGATGGCCGCCGAGCCAGTAGTCGATGGCGCCTCGGAGGGGCAGCTGCACGAGATAGATGGCATAGCTGTACGTGCCGAACGAAACGAGCGGACCCCACTCGAGCACCCGTCGGATCCAGCCCCCACTGCCGATGCGCCCGATGCACGCAGCGATTGCGAGCGTCGCCGCCAAGCTGCCGAGTACGAGTCCGCCGACCGTCAGCCGGTGATCCAGGCGGTGCGTTACGAACAGTGCCCCGAGCACGGCGACCGCGGCCGCGCCAACGGTCGGTGCCAGTTGAGCGATGGCGGCGCGTGCACGCGGTCCGCCGCGGAGCGCAATGGCGAGCGCGGCGCCGACGGCGAGTGTGTCGGCGCGTGCCGGAGTTAGCACGTACGCCGCGAGCGCCGCGCCTTGGTGAATGAGCACAACGCGCAGCACGACTGCCGCGACGATGACCGCGAGACACAACGCCGGCAACCGCTGTCGCGGCGTCCACGCGATGATCGCGGGCCACACGAGGTAAAACTGTTCTTCGACCGCGAGAGACCACAGATGCCCAGTATCCCAGGTACCGTCGGGCCATCCGTGCCGCGCGATCAGCGCGTTGGAGAGGTAGCTCCAGTACCACCACGTTCCGTGCGGCATGGGCGGCCGCCCGAGAGTCAATACTACCGCGAGGAACAGGTAATACGCGGGGAAGATCCGTAAGGCGCGTCGCGCGTAGAAGCGCCGGAAATAGCCGTCGGCCGGTCGCGCCGCGTCGCCGCGTGCATCCAGCAGAATGCCGGTGATGAGAAAGCCCGACAGCACGAAGAACACGTCGACACCGAGCCACCCCGTGTTCAGCGCCGCGGCGACCACGCCGCCGACGCGTCGGGCTGGCCCGTCTTCGCCGACGTGACGAAGGAGGACGAGGACGATGGCAATGCCGCGCAGACCGTCGAAAGCGCGGACATGTCGGTCCGTGGCGGTCGGACGCGATGCACTGAACTGCAGCCGTCTCGAACTTCGTACTACATCGCGAACGCGAGCGACCTTGCCCTCCGGTGCAGGCAGCTGCATCCGCTACCTGGCAGGTCGCGCGCCCGAGCTCGGTTAGGGCGATGTGTTGATTAAGTGTATCCACTACAACGCATTACGGTGCGCGTGATGTCGGTCACGATCGAGTCTGCCAGCACGAATCAGATCGGTCTGCCTCGAAACGCTCCGCGACGGCGACCGATCCATAGCTTATGAGCCATGCCTAGCGTGAGGCTCATCGCGGCCTGGATTCTAGCCATCGTGTCCGCCGACGCGCGGACCACGTCGCCATCCCAATGGATGCTGATCGCGCGTTTTCCCGACATCTCCGTCTACATCGATTCGACACGGATCGAACGCGCACGGCCAGACACGTCAGTCGGTGTCTGGCTCCTCTGGATCAGCGACACCCCCATGCGCGCCGACACGACGCCGAGGGCCGGCTTCATCAAAAAGATCATCGTGCATGCCGGCATTCGATGCCCCGAAGGCCGCGTCAGGGCGCTCGCGGTCGACGTCTACGAGCTGCGTACGACGCGAGTCGCGCACCACGAATTCACCGCGACCGATTCCCTGCGTCCAACGTACAATCAAATGGTCTTCAATGTCTTGCCGGCGGCTTGCCTATGGCTGCGCGATCCGACGAAGCTGCCGCTTGTTGCGCCCGGCCATTGATCTCGTCCCTACCGACGAGCGGACCGGCGACCTGCCATCCGTTGCCAAATGCCGGCAAGCATCCTGCACTCGGAAGCCGATAATCCGACATGCCCCTGCAGGAGGACCCGGTCGTTCTCCCGCAGCACGTCTTGCAAACGCCCCTGTCGAATCAGGCGGTCGCACTCACTGAGCGCCATCGTCGGCCCCAGTTTGGCGGGAACGAGAAGCCGTTCCGCCTCGGTGGGTTCGAGCTCGAGAACACCGCCGCCGTAACTGCGTCCTTCGATCTCCGCTGACGCGGCGGTCAAGTAACTGTACGTGTTCGCGACCACGAACTCGGGTGTGTACTTGCACCGAACGCGGTGGATCGTGTCCGTCGATGTCGCATCGGCGAGATTGACCACGAGGCGCGGGAAGTCATAGATCTGCCGAAACATGAAGGCGTCCGGCGCCCACACGGACGGCACGGCGTACCACGGATCCCGAATGGAGCACTTGTACCCCTGGTGGAACCCGTCGGCGACTCCTGACTCCACATAGGCGGCAAGATCCGAGTCGAGTGGCCGTCCGTTGCGTGGCGCCAAGTGCAGCAAGTGAACGCGGTCATTCGCTTCCGAGAGGGCGTCCCACTCCGCCTCGTCGATCCGCGCTCCCTTGAGCTGCACCGAGCGAGAAACCAAGGGAATGGTGTGCTCGATTACTCGAAGGGCCTTCGCCTTCTCGCTGTTGAGTACGAAGAACGCGTTCTTGCCAGTCACCACCCCGACGTCCACGGACGCGTGGCTAGAAAGCGTTGTCGCCACCGCCGACGAGCGAATCTCCCGCATGAACTCGATTTCGCGCGCCGTGAGGAAATACTTGAGCCACTTCTCGCTGTCGTGACGGATCGTTTTGGGCGATGCTCGTTCCAATACCGAGTCAGCCGGCTGGCCGAGGATGTCCCGCACCGACTCCGACTCAGTGAGCGCAACCCGGCACTGGTTGAGCGCCGACGGTTTCGCGAGCGCACCGTCGGCCAGCAGTAACACGACCTCCTGCTCCGCGCCGGCAAAAAACAACTCATTGCACGCGATGACATTGATTCGCGCGAATCGATCCGTCAAAAACGATCGGAGCTGCGAGGCGTACGAAACCTGGAGCAGCTCCGCGGGCAGTACGAGCGCCAGTCTCCCACCTTCCCGCAGTGCCGCTGCCGAAACGGCGACAAACGGAACCCATATGTTCGTGAGTCGGTTCGGCGTCAGCCCGAGTCCGCTCATGAGCGACATCGCTCGACTGCGACACGGCTCGGGAAATGACTGGTACCGTATGAACGGTGGGTTCCCGATGACGACGTCAAAGAGAGTCGGCCCGGCCGACCACTCAAAAAAATCCCCGTGCGCAATGATGTCAGCCGCGCCGCCGAGCACCTCGTCAAGTTGGTCTCGGGTGCGCTGCGCCTCGGCCCCGACGATTTCTACACCTCTGGTATTGCGGCGTATGTCCGCAGGCGCTGCGCCGAGTTCTCCGAGCTGACTGACCGCCGCCAACACAAACGCGCCATCACCACAGCTGGGCTCCAGCACGCGATCGGACGGTTGGCGGATGGCCCACCGACACAACCAGGCCGCGACTTCGCGCGATGTGTAATAGCCGCCACGCAGCTTGTCAGCATCGGCACGCGCACTCACGAAGTACTGTCGAACGTCACAACCTGCTGCACGGAGTCGAGCCCCGGTCGCGGCGTCGCACCCGCGATCGGCGCGACGGCGGTGCCGACGGCAAAAAACTCGATCGCATTCGCGCCCCAGCCCCAGTTGGACTCTTCCACGCGTGCGCCGATGACACCGACGCCGCCGCGTTGGACCGCCTCCATCTGCATCCGCTCTAGCGCCAGCTCACGCGCGGCGTACGTCGCCTCGGTGTAGACCGTCATTTCCTTGTTTCGGCCGATCTGCCTCAACGCCTGCATGAAGCTCAGATGCGCGATGTGATAGACGCACGCGCCCATCGAGAGGCTTACGGGCCGATAGCCGCCACGCATCAGCTTCCAGAGATCCTGGCCGCTCAAGTCCGAAGTGAAGGGTCGATTGTCCTTCGTGCGCAGGCTCCCCTGCTGTTCGCGGTGCCGGATCGCGGTGCCGATGGCCTGGAACTCGAGCACGCCCTCCTCCATCGCGTACTCCTTGAACACCAGGCGGACACCCACCACACCATCGGCGCCCAGCAAGTCCGCCTCTTCCTCCATTCGAGTCATGGCGAGCTCGCGCGCCTGATACATGGCCTGAGTGAGGATCGGCAGCTCCTGGCTCACGCTCCACTTCTGCCATTGGAAGCCGACGTGATAGATGGACGAGCCGAGGACCAGACCGAGTGCTTCGAACCCGGCCTGCTCGACAAGGAGGAACTCGTCAACCGACAGGTCGCTCGTGAAGAATGCGGGACGGTCTCCCGTACCGCGCATTAGACGGAGGCGCTGGGCTGCTCCTGGCGGGAGATTGGCGGTGGAACCGGGCTCATAGGCGGGCACGTGTTCTCCTTACTCGTTTATGGATTCCGTCCATTCAGCCACTTGCGAAGGGCTTCGCGGCCCCGCTCCGTGCGCTCGAGCTCAACGTCGAGTGCCAGGCCGAGCTCCGCGAGAAAGACATCGATCTCCATCCGATCAGTGCGAATCACGACGCCGCGTACCTGCTGTCGACGCTCGGCCTCGAACTCCTCACCCGCTCCCCGCTTCAGAACGTAGACGTAACCACCGACTGGTAGATGAACCGCAGTGACGCGCCGCCCCAAAAGGGTACGCGCGACGCGTGTGCCGGCCACGACCTCGGCGAGCATCGCGACGAGATCATCCAGCAGCGCCGCTCGATCCTCACGACCACGCTGGGTGAGGATCGCGGCGACGCTCACGGATTCGAATGAGGGTGTGCCGTCGGCCATCGAGATCGTAGGTCGAGGAAACGTATAATAGTAGCTATAGAGAACCGGTCGGCCAGGTGCGTAACGAAACCATAGCGACACGTTACGCTGGATGTTGGCGTGTTTCGGATCCGCGTACGACTCAGGGCAGCGTCCACACTACCGTGCGATACGCACCGAGAGACGTACGGACCCAGCCGAGCACCTGATGCCTGTGATTGATCGCCACCGCTCCGCTCTGATCTTGGATCTTCGCCGCGCCCCCCTCGAGTCCAGGGAGTCGCTGGAGCCCACTGGCTGCCGTCCAGACAAACGCGAATGGCTCGCCCAACTTCGCGGGGTCCGCGGCGAGGCCAACGACGATGCCGTCGTCGGAGATCCCAGTTGCGGCGACGGTCACCGGAAAGGTGACAGTGAGGCTGCAGTCGCCGATGCCGATGGCCGTGTCGGCCGCGAGCCATGCGACAGCCTGGGTGCCACCCGAGCACCCCGCCGAGTCGCCAATTACCCGATAGCCCGCCGCCCATCCGCTGTCATTGACCGCCAACGCCGCCGTTTGGTCAGTCGTGGCGTGACCCGCCCCCGTGGGCGGGCTTGGCAGTGCTCGCTGGATTCCGGTCATCGTGAGCACCAGCGCATGGCCGATGCTAGCGTCCGGGCCGGCGGCGATGTATCCGGCTCTGGAGATCCCGTGCGGCGTATACCCGGTAATCAAATGCCCACTGATCGGCCATGGCGTGCCGAACGCCGTCCAGATCGTTGGCACATTACCGAATTGTCCCGCGACGTGACAGGCTCCCACCACTACGCCGCCGTCGGTGATACCGCCGCTCGCGAAGCACGCAGGAGAGTCTTCTCCTTGCCCGATGACGCCGGGAATGAAGTACGTCGAGAGCAAGCGCAGGCGCCGTATGTTGCCCTGCCAGTTCCAGATGGCTGCGTCATTGGAAGGGAAAAGCGAGTCGGTTCCGGGATTACCCGGCGCCGCCAGCGCCACCGTCCCGATGTTGTTGACCCTCACCACCGTGTCGCCGTTGTGCGTGAGCCGGAGACCGTATTTCGACGTCCACCTGAACACTGTACCCAGAGTATCCGACGAAAACCGTTGGCCGACGATCACGCCCGCGTCATTGAGCGCCGACGGGATATAGTACGTATTCTGTGTTTGATCCAACGCGGGAATGGCCGCCGTGTGCACCCCGGTCGCGAACGGGATACCGTCCGCGGCGACTGACAGAGCGCGGCTCGGCGCGACGACTTGGTCGGGCACGTTGGAGCAGGCGAGGGCGATCGGCGTCAAAGCGATCGCGAGGCTCACTGCAGTACGCGGCATTGGGGTCTCGGTTCGATCACGTGTTCGATTGCGCGACGTAGGAGCGGCTGCAATTCGCGTACCCCGCGTCGGCCATGTTCGGAGGATAGCATACAGGCCGGCTTCCCCCTGCTCAGCTTGTCGACCGTCCGCCCGCGTTGACATCGCTTGGAGCTTGTCTGGGATCTCTTGGAGAGCTGGGTGGCCCCACCGACGTGGCGGACAGCGTCTCAGTGAGTATTCGCCACACGCCCCACCGTGGCAACGCAGCGCGACTCGTCGCTAATGACTCGTTCGGCTTGTCGTGTGGGCTACCGTGGGCACGTCGTTTCTGATGACTCGACCGTCCTTCATGACGAATCGCACCCGCTCCAACTCAGTGATATCGGAAACCGGATCGCCGGCAACAGCGATGAGATCCGCGAGCTTTCCAGGCTCGACGGCGCCCACGCGGTCTTGCCAACCCAACATTTCGGCGGCATTCGTCGTGACACCGCGAATGATGTCGAGCGGCGACATCCCGGCCTTGAACAGACCGGCGAATATGGTCGCCGAAGCCTCGCCCCGCGTTTTCCCGGGAAAGTAAAAACCCATATCCGATCCGACCGCGAACTTCACCCCCGACTTCAACACGCGCTGCACCAGAGCCGCGTCCTCTTTGCCTCGTCCGACATCGCGCGCGGTCAGCGCGGCCCGATACGCCGGAGAGAGCACGATTCCCTCGTGGATCTTGACCCACTGGCCATCCCAGATGGTCGGCGTAAAATCGAAGAAGGTGCCCTTGTCTCGCATCACATTGAGTTGCTCGTCGGTGACGCCGTTCCCATGCTCGATGGAATTCACCCCGGCATCGATCGCAACTTGGATGCTGGACGTGTTGATGGCGTGCGCGGCGACCTTCAGGTTCTCGCGATGTGCCTCGTCGACGATGGCCGCCATTTCTGCCGGAGTGATATCGTCCTCGATGCTGACTTTAATGACATCGACTCGGTAGAAGGCGTTTTGTCGCACCGCTTGCCGCGCGTGGTCGGGGCTCTCCACCTGCAGAAACTCCTGTTGCAGGATGGGTTCGGCGAGGTCGGGATTGAGATTGGCGAGATACGAGACCGAGATGATTTTGCGTCCCGCGGCCAGCATACGGGGGCCCATGACGCGGCCGGCGTTGATCGCATCACGGAGCGCGACATCGCCATCGATGCCGGAGTGCCCGAGATTGCGCACGGTCGTGAAGCCGCTCTCGAGATCTTCGCGCGCGAGTTGCGCGCCCAGTAAGACGCGCGCGCTCGGCGACATGCCGGCGACGGTGAGCAATAACCCCGGCTCGAAGTTGCCGTTGTAGGTACGCTTGATGTCGACCTCTTGTGGCACCGCGGGGTCAACGAGCAAGTGCGTGTGACTATCGATCAGACCGGGCAGCAGCGTGGCGCTCCCGAGATCGATCACGGTGGCACCGGCAGGCGCATCCGCTTGCACCTGTCGAGGAGAGCCGACTCTCACGATCGTATCGCCGTGAATGAGTACGGCGGCCGGCGACAGCATAGTCCCGGTCTTGGGATCCAGGAGCCGCCCAGCATTGACGAGCGTGACCGAGGCTGCTGACTGGGCGCTGAGATGTCCGGCCAGAACAGCCGAGATGAGCAACACAGTAAACCGCGGGAATCGCTTAAGCATGTAAGTGAGTGCTCGTCTAGTGAGTCACAGCGTCTTGGCGACGCGGAATCCCATGGTCCGAAGGCGAAAGTCGTCAGGGTTCCGCTCGCGTGTCGCCGGCCGGAGCATCCAGGCGCGACCCCACCACGAGCCGCCGCGATCGACCCGCCAGCCCCGCAGGCAACTGTCGCCCGGGTCCAACGGCGCTCCATCGGCCGGAGTATTGGCGTAACTGCCCGCGTAGCAGTCCGCCGTCCACTGCGACACGTCACCCACCATATCGTAGAGACCGAAGGCGTTCGCGGGCTGCGAACCAACGGGATGGGTGTGGCCGTCTGCGTTGTCATTGTACCAGGCGTGCCGGTTCGCCCCGCTGTCATCGTCGCCCCACCAGAACCACGTGCTCGTCCCGGCGCGGGCCGCGTACTCCCACTCGGATTCGCTCGGCAGTCGGTATGCGCCTTCTGTCGACCCTGTGCCTGCGCCATGGACCTTGCCGTTCAACCACGTGACATAGGCATGCGCATCGTTCCAGCTCACGCATACGACCGGGTCTCGGTCGCTCTGCGCAAACCCGGGATGTTCCCAGCTCAAGGCCGTGTCCAAGATCCACTTATAGCCATCATGGCCACATCCGACAGTGGCCACACGTCCCGTCTCCCGCACGAAGGCCGCGTACTCGCCTCGGGTCACATCGTACTTGCCCAGGGCAAAGCGGCGCAGTGAAACTGAGTGCTGCGGCGCCTCGTCGGCGACCGACCCCTTGGTCGTACCATGGCTCGCGGCCCACTCTTTCTCGGCCGCCGAAGATCCCATGACGAACGTCCCCGCGGGCACGACGACCATCTCAGGACATTCCCGACAGTCTCGGAGCACCGTGTCGGCCGCGCGCTGCGAATGCAAAGTGCTCCGTACTCCCGCGCTGATGGCGCAGAGCGCTATGCACCCCCAGGTCATTCCGATGCCGATCTCGTGGTCGATAGTCGATGCTAGTGTCGGCGCGACGACAGCGAGCAGCGAGCCCAGTTTAGGCATGGGACACGTTAGGACCGGCGTGCCCCAGGTCCTATCGGTTGTCGCGAGGCAGCGGTGTGCGAGTGATATCCGGTGCCGTCCCAGCGATTTCCTGCACCGGTTGCCCCCGCCAGCTCAGTGTCGAGGAGATACGTCCGCGCGCGATATTCCTCGGTCGGCAATAGCGCTCAGAATGTGCCAATTGACGAAACGGCGGGGTATGCGCCGCACTAGGCGTGATGGGCCTCAGCCCCGCGCGCTACCGCGCACAGACACGCCGCCATGCGCTATGACGTACATGGCGCGCTGCGACTGGGCCTCGAACAGCCCATGGAGCCGTTCGCAGAGATCCACACGCGTCATGCGGACCGCCGGTATGCTTGCCGCAGCAAGACCTACTACCGCGAAGATGGCGGTTTTCTGCTATGAGCCAGCACACGATTCAGAACGGTCGTGAGCAAGATAATGCCGCTGAGGATTGCGACCCAATCTGGTTGGTTCACAGGTTGCCCCGGTCGGGGCCAAAGGAACGTGACGGCGAGACGCCCGGCGAGAACGAACAAGGCAGCGGCACCGAGGCGTGCGCGGCCTGAAAGCGTTACTCTCAGGTACTTTTTGCACAGCCGCGCGGTCACCGGCCAGACGGAGAGGCCAGAGCACAACACGAACCAGCCGTGAGTCGGTGGCCACGGTCCTGTCGTGATCATGAGCCACAAGCCGCCACATCCAGCAAGGATGAACCAGAACCACGCCGCGATCACGCCGAGGATTTCGACCCCTCGTCTCCAACTGAACGCGCTTTTTTCAGCACGTACGCCAGTGTGATCGCTCATGGCAAATTTCCTCTGCCAACGCGCGTTTCGCTGATCCACGTGCCCTAGTCGGCGCCTAAGTTGCGTCCGTCACCCGCAATGTCAAGAAATCGACTGTGGCTCCCAGCATCCGATCGGATATTCTGCACTGCATCGGGAACACCAGCCTGGTACCGTTGCGTGACATCGTGCCGGAGAATGGCCCGCGTGCTACTCAAGCTCGAGCATCCGCGCACGACCGTCGTCGATCGGATCAGGATCGGGGCGCTCACCGCCGTAGTGTCTGCCAGCCGTCGGTAAGCTGGACATTCGATATTGGTCCTCGTGCTACCCCTGAGCTACCCGCAGCAAAACGCCCACCGAGTCGATCGGCGGGCGTTCTCTTAAGAGACTGCCGCGTTGTGATTTATAGAATCGGGACGGCGGGATTTGAACCCGCGACCCCCTGAACCCCATGCGGTCAGGGGAAACGACATTCTGTGCGTAAGATGGCGGTTTGTCAGGAGATAACCGGGCGTCGGTGCCGGACTCTGATCTGCGAAATGCCGGGGTAAGCCGGGAGAAACGCGGAACGAACGCAGAATAAGCGGCCAATCTCTCATTGGCTCCTGTGGAGCCTCCCACTTGTTCGGCGCAACTCGACCTCAGATGAAGAAGGTAGATGAGGTTCGTGACGGCGCGCCGAACTACTAGCTCAATGCCACTCTAGTCGCCCGTTACCCCCTTCTCTGCAAGTTCGATTGCCCGTTTGAGATGGGAACCGGGAAATGGACGGCTGCAATCGTGCGCGGCCGCTCCCCACTTTCGATTCTCCAAATACGCGACAACCTCGTCAGACGAACTCCACGATGAGGCGTTCGCGGACAACACGAGTAGTAGTAGCACCACGACGCGATCGATGCCTTCCAGTAGACCTGTTGAGACCGAGGCCGGGCGGCGACGTCCGCCATGGACGACTCCACTGCGAGCGTCGTAGAACTTCTTGACAACCTTAGCGATTCGGGGCCGCATCGCGCCACTGTCGGAAAGCAGGAACGCTGCCCGCTCCGCAAGCGGTCCACGAAGACTCTCATGGTCGTTCGCGATGAGGAGTGACTCTAGCGCGATCGCTGTCTTCACTATTGCCGCATTCAATGCTGGTTCCTGCCGTGATTCAAATAGCCAGTTCACGCCCTGCTCCAATCGCTTGCCGAGTGCGGTTGCCAAACCAGTCGCCTGGACAAGATTCGCAAACCCGCAACGAGCAAATCGTCGAATGAACACGTCATCGACCGCGATCCCGCGAGGTATGGGTTCTGCTCGGGCGGACGAGCGGAGATACTCGAAACCGGGAGAAATTCCCAGATCGAAGCCATGCCTCCGGTGGCGGCTGACGGCGAGCAGCCGCTGCAACCTTGCGCGCTGAATTCCGAGAGCCGACGACAAAACGGCGACCTTCTCGATATTCTCGGCGCGAGCGCGCGCGATCGGCAGAACCTCGTCTAACAACCCCGGCAGAGAGAGCTCGATTACAGTCGCGTTCGCCAACTCCCCGATTCGATTGATATAAAACGAGTTTTCCCAGGAGTGTCTGGCAAACACGTTCCGCCGCCGCGCTTGATCGGCAAGGCCACGACTCTCTTCGACAGAGATTTGCCTGATGGAAAACTGCCCTGGCACTTCTAAAGGGCGCGAAGCTGTCAGCAACCACGTCGTGCGTATGAAGCGTGATGGGCTAGACGTCGCTGCTCCCGGGCCATCGTCTCGCCGCACTCGGGTCGCAGTCACTGCCGTGAACTGTCTGTCCGGTACTCACGTCTTCATATGCGACCATGCTAAAGCAGAGTGGCAAGATGCAGGAACGCCTCGACGGCCTCGCGGTAGACACCTGCGTGCTTATCGATATCCGGTTTCTTGGCGAGGTAATAGCGGTTGTGCGCCGATCGGTGCCCAAGGTCCCGCAGATCGGGTAGCCCCTTTCGGACATTGCGCGGCAGGTTCCAAGTCTTTTCCCGGAGCGCCGCGTCGATCAGTGCCGTCAGCTGAAAGAAATCTCCCGTCTTCGAATCCTTGATGTTCGAGTCCAGCTTCTTTGCTTCGAACGCCTCGATGATCGAGGACTCCAACAACCGCCGCATCATAACGGCGCAACCGTCGTACCACTCGGACAGATAGCAGCCGTTTGCTTGCCTACCGACGGCGACGAGATAACCGCGCTTTGTCTGGTTCAAGGTCACCAGTGGAAAAACTCCAACTTCCTCGAGGTGCGTTTGATCAGCCCTCGCGTCTGCCCACGCTGTCTTCAGAGCATACTGAAGCTGCCGGGCCGCATTCGCTCGCTCCTTCGGCGATGCGTCGCTGGAGAATACCTTCTCCATTAGCTCTACGAGAGCGGCTGTATCGTCAACCGATCTCCCGGACAGCCGTTGAAAAGCGCGTGCGGCATCGGTACGCAGATCGGCCATCTTGTCAGCGTAGAAGTTCACACCATTGAGTGACTGTCCATGCCTCTTGGCCGTCTGTGCAAACTTAAGAGCGGCGCTGATGTAGCCCTGAAGGAGTTCTTGCGGTGAGGGCTTCGCTGGCGAGGGAGAGACGTCTTTCGCGGTCTTCCTCACAGCTCACCAGTTGGAGTAGGCGTAAGTTGTCTTCGAGCCCTTTTTCTTCGCCGACACCTTTTGACGCCTCAGACGTCGTTCTTGAGTTAGAGTCTGCAGCGGCCCGCTTAGGCTGGTTACGGCGATGTGGTGCCCGCGGTCAGCTAGCTCCGTCCTAACTTCTGCAATGGTCCGCGGCGTTTTGAAAAACCCATCGTCGATAAGCGCGTCGACGTTTGCCTTCGGGCCCTTCGATGTCCCTTTAACTGCCCGCCCGCCCGCTGCTGGCAAGTGCCCCTGTTCTCTCGCGCGACGCTTCCCGCGACTGGGCTTAACGGTCGCGCTCTCCAAGAGCGTCGCGAGAATCTTCTCGAACCCAGCGCGACGCAGTTCGGGGTCCTTAACTGCTGCTACTGCCGCTTCGGCTTCTGCGACCATAGCCGCGTAGCCCGCCACATCCGTGCTAGTTGTCATGTCCGTTTCCGGTCGCGTCCACCTGTCGTTTGGCGGTCCCTTTCTTGACCTGATAAGTCGTCTTGAGGTACGCCTCGCCGTGGACGGTCGGTCGAAACTGTGCAGCACCCACTCGTTGAAAGAGTGCCTTTCCGTCGCGCTTGGCGGACGCGTATGTCTTGTCAATCCTCGATGGAATCGTCAATCCGACCGTGCTTGCTTCTGACCGCATCTCTTCCGCGGAGAACGGCTCGATGCCAAAGGTCAAGTAGTGATACGCTGCTAGCAGCAACGCGTTCTCCGAAGGCTTCTGGTGGTCGAACCTCGTAAAGAACGCTGCAGCACCGGTAGCATTCGACTCCGGTTCACTCTTCGGCGTTTCTGAATTGCCATGTGAGTCGCCGGCAGACCGTTCTGGTCGCTTCTCGTCCCCCGCGACGTAAGAGCGAAGAACATCGAAGGCTTGCGCCTTAATGGAGGGATCTAGACGAGCAATGACCTTATTGACCTCCTCCAGTCGCGTTACGCGCGTCTCAAACGCCACGGAATCCACCGCACCTCCTCACCAGGGGTCGTCTGTGATTCAGGGTTTCGCAGGTCAATCCGCACCGACGTTTTCTTGCCTGCCAGGCGAGCCCAGTAAGTCCATCGATGCTCGCGATAGCGTTCACGCCTGCGCCATTGCCCGGAGAAGCGTGGCCGCGAGGTCGAGGCCCTTGCGCGTCGCCATGTACTTGCGGCCCTTGCCGCCGCGGTCCGCTATCTCACGGAGCAAATCCTCTCTCATGTCTTTCTTCGAATTCGCAGCAAAGTTGGCTGTATCGTAGCACCCGTGTTCAAGGCACAGGCTCCGCAGCTCTTCGACATCAATATGTCGTCGCCCCAAGCCCATTTCCTGGACGTAGCAGTACACCAGCGAATACCGTGTCTGGAGATCGCGTTTGGTGGTTCCCTCTACCCTTCCGATGATGCGCAAGCCATGGTGGTCGAATTGAACGGCACGCTCCAGCAAGGCCGCATCAACATCGACAGCCTCGGCGAGCTTCATAAGCGCCGTTGCTGGCTCGTTGATGGCGACCTTCGGCACACTTGCACGAATATCGTCCTTCCCGGTGAGTGGCGAAGCGTCCGAAGGGAGCGGAGCGACGCGGGTCGTCATTGCGAGCGCCGATAGGGCGAATTCAAAAACCACAGGCCGATACGCCGCCGGCCAGCGCTCAGCGAAGTCGATCGCCCGCTGAACATGGGACGCCAGGTCGCTCAGTCGATCCTCAGCCGGCGCCTTCGATTGACGAAGGGAGCGATCCTCGGCGTCCGAGCTCGTCTGCGTGTTCGCTTTATCGCGCACGCTTGATCTCACGCGCAACGTCCTCAATCGCGAAATTCGGGACCACGTAGCCATCGTCGACCCGCTGAATAATTCCCGAATCAGCGAGCTGCTTGATAAGCGGCCGCAAGCTGTTCCCTTTGATTCCCGTCAACGCCTCAATGTCTTTCGGCAATAACGCTTCGGGAATGCTTGCTCCCAGGAGACACAGGGCCTTCCTAGCTAGCAAAGCAACGATCACGGTCTTCTTGCTGCCCAGGTTCCGCCGCGCCTGATGTTGAAATGCGAATGTCCCCCGCGCCGGATCGACTCTTACCAAGTCGGCGAGAATTGACGCGAGCAACTCGCGATCGACCTCCACCTGGTCGACGACCAGCCTCGCGAGCGGATCCGTTGAAGCAGTCATGTCCCTCCCGGACAGTTGGACCCGAGCACCGGGGTCCAAATCCTTCCCACCCATCTCAGCCCACACCGGCTCTTCGCATTAATATCTGTCGATCAGGCACTACCAGTCAATGGCCATTCGCAATGTTCCCCACTTTTCTTCAGGCGGCGCGTACGGCGCGAGCCACTCGTTATCCGGGTTGCTTCTGAGCCGGCTGTGCCACTTCCATCTCGGCGGACGCTGGACATTGAATTCGCCTGGGCTACACATTTGTGAACCTGCCTATGACAGGCGGTTTCCATTTTTCGCTTGCAAGCTGGCCGATGCGCTCGATTCCATAGGGGGTCGCGCCCGGCCACAACGCCTTAATCTGGAGTCCGTTCGCTGGCCGCGCAACACTCAGCGAAGCGGCAGTCCGCGAGTCGCAACGTTGTTAAGTGAATGGTCGCTATGCTAATGGCTTGTGATTACATGCTTTACAGCAATGTGAATCAATGTACATTATTTGAGTTGTACACTTTTCTTCAGGCGACTGGTTGCAGCGTCATGATTCTGGGAGGCTAGCGACGTCCGGCACCGAGGGCAAGATGTTTAAAGAAAGTGGCGAGTGTGAACCATGCTCGTTTCCTCTAACCATCTACGAAATATACGCTTACATGGCAACGCGTCTCGAAATAGCTGGCCACGCGCGGGGCTAGATTTCTATCGCGACACGTGGAGGTTCAGTCTTACACCACAACACTCGACGACGCGGCGATCCCTGCACGCCAACGTTGTGAATGTGCGGTCGGCAACCGCGCCCGGCGGACCCTGAGTGAGTGAGAACGCGGCGCGAACATCTCTCTTACACCTCTGTTGGTTCTGACAGGCAACGACATTCGTGCACCGGCGAGGCGATCGTCGAGTTGCCCTAGACACGTGCGCAGCGGATCACCGGACTTTGTCGGTTGCACTCAGCCACAATGCGACGCCAGGCTTGACGTCGACCCAAAGACATTGTGCGACCCCCGGGATTCGCATTCATCGGCGCGATTACCGCTCCGTCTCGACGGAAGGGGCTGGACACCGGACGGCCCATCGAGTTCACTGTCCGTCCGAGCCAACAGAGGTGTGCGCGAGGCTTTCGCGCCGTGCTCTCAGGCGCTCAGAGTACGTGCAGCGCGGTTGCTCGCCGCCCGTGTCAAACGTTGGTGCGGCGGATATATGCGCTGCGATAATCGAACTGTCCTCGGCCGCGCGCAGCGAATCACGGTCGTCCCGAGGCCACTGAGCCCTCGGAAGCCCTCGGGGGACGCTCGGGATTGGCGCCGACGTGCTACTCGTGATCCGGGTTCATTGGCGCGCGGTTGGCGCTCGGTCTCGAAAAGAAAGACTCCACGACACGGCGATCCCTAGCACACCAAGTTTCGCATGTGCGGTTGGCAACTGCGCCCACCCGACCCTGAGTGAGTGAGGAGCACCGCGCAAATGCTTCGTGTACGCCTCCGGTGGCTCGAATAGTCAGTCACCTGTGTTCGCCCGCACGGAGGGGAGGTTCCAGCCTAACCAAATCGCCAACGGGATCGCGCGGCTGACCGCCGTGCCAACTTCCGGCTTTCTCGGTCCAACTTCCAGGTCTCTATCGAGCGTGTCTCCGGGTGTGATGTTTACCTGGTGGCGCACGCGACGAAGACTCAAGCGAGGGCGCTATTCGGGACCCACAGAGCAGTATTCGCCGGGCTGGATGGTACGAAGCGCACGCAACATCTCTGGCACTAGCGGCCGGAGGTTAACCAGCTGGCTATTGGGCGCTCGAATGATCACGATTGCCAATCCGATCCGCGCCAAGTTCTGTTGGTCGGGGATGCGTTTGTCCATCGTGAGCAGCGCGCGAAAGCCTTCGCTGACCGCCTGACGAAGGAGGGCGCCGTTTTTCAGCGCCCCCCATCCCATCTCACGAACGCCCCGGGCATCGTGCCCGGTCAACTCTCGAGCAAGCTTCCGGGGCAGATGCTCATCGAGAAGAACGCGCACCGGCGACGGTAAGCGCTTTCGCGTCTTCCAATACGGTCACCGCCTGCTCGCGCGTTACGCCGGGGAAGTTGTCGAGCCACTCGTCAAGCGTCTCCCCACCTTCCAGCCACTCGAATAGAGACGTTACAGGCACGCGCGTGCCGACGAACACAGGTTCGCCGCCCAAGATCCCCGGATCGCTGTGTACGACGCCGCTCTTTGTGCGCATGACTGGCCCCTCACTATCGGTGTACATGAATATAACGCTCCTAGTGCCTTCGCCGTTTCGGATCCCGGCGCGACGTCCTTCCATCTGGTATCCACTCCAGCAGCTCCCCCGGTTGCACGTTGAGTGCATCGCACAGCCGATCGAGCATATCGGCGCCCAAGCGCTCGAAGCGTCCGTTGGCGTGCGCCAGGCGATACACTTGCGTCTCGGTGAGGCCCGACGCACGCGCCAGCTCGTACCACGACATCCCGCGCTGGGCTAGCACTTCTGCAAGGCGCAGTCGCACCACCTGTCCTCCGCCACGGTTGAGACCGGCGAAGGTATGTGGTCAGCACGCTAGTTGACGGTACTACACATACGGTGTAGTATATGCTTCCTTTTCCATTCCTGGAGGCGGTTCCGTGTTCGCCAACCGTCTAGCTCTTCGGCAGTCGATTCGTGCGGTGGCTCGCACCATCGAGCGCCAGCGTGCTAGGGAAGCCGCTGGCGCTGAGTTCGAAGCCTGGCTCGTCACGCATTGCTACGTGCATCGCGAGCCTCCGAACGGACCACGCTCGAAGACCGTTGCTTGGAGTGCTGCCGAAGCATGGCCTGGCTCGATCGAGTGGTACATTCTCGACGATTCGGTCATCGGCCGGCCGGAACATGGAGGTCTCTTCTATGAAATCCCGTTCGCCGATCTGGAGCGCATTCCAGTTCTTTCCGATCCTCGCTCCCTCTCGTGCGACCGTGGCCAGCGCAGGCGCTAACGTCGTCGCCTGCGCGTGGCGCCCGAGCGTCTGAGCAACACACAGCGATAGCGCATGGCGCCACGACGCCCAGCCTTTTCGCTGTCATTTGCAGTGCGAGCAAGAGGATCGATAGCGGTGTCTCGTGCCTTCGGCACTCGTCCCGCTATCTGATCCTTGCTCGCCGCCATTCGCACTCGGCTTCGCCGAGGTGCTCAAGGCGGATCCGTTTCCTCCCTCACCGTTCACGCCCCGGCCCACTGCCAGTCATCGCGGTACCCAAACCGTTGTGAATGCCTGAGCACGAGCCGTCGGGGCGCTCCGCTCTCTAGGGGCTCCCGCGCCCCCACGGCTCGAACTACGGAACAGCAACGGACTGGCGCGGCGTACCCATCGTCCGCCGTAGACCCGAACCTCCCAGAGGTACGCCGCGCCACGAAGCGGGCTGTCCTGGTTGGAACGGTGCCGACTGGAGCGCCACAGCGGCCCATGAGCGCCCAGTCAGCGCGCGAGCGCTTCGCCGAGCGTTGCGTCTCGTCCGTCCAAACTACCCATAGCGGGCCGTTGCCCGGGCTGGCTTCGGTGCTCGAAGCGGGTCCTTGGCTCGGGCCCGAGCCGGGTCATCTCAGCAGCGACGCGCAATCGCGTGTCCATAATCCGCGATCGGGCAGTGTCATCCTAGCAGAACTGCGGAATTGGCGCTTCGGCGGCGTTTGGTAAGTAGGGGGGCGCGATATCGATGCCTCGGTCGCTCGCCAGAGGGACCGAGTGCGCTTCTCGCGGCTCTCACTACTAGGAGGGCGCTGCTCGTCGACCGAATCGGCGCCAGCGATATCGCAGATGCCTCTCCAAAACTAGACCAGCCGACGCCGAACGCCGTCTCAGCAGATACACACCAACCCAACACAACACATGACACCTCCGACGTCAGAACCCCGCACCAAGCCGACGCTCGTCCGCTGGACACCCACCGAGATCGCGACCGTCACCGAGCGCGCGAAGGAGCGCAAGCTCCCCGTCGCCCGCTTCGTCCGCGAATGCGCACTCGGCGCCGTACCCAAGGCCGCGCGCCACGTCGATCAGAAGGCGCTGCTCCGCGAGCTCGCCCGTAGCGGCAACAATCTCAACCAGCTCGCGCACGAGGCCCATGC
>Ga0210409_10000382_pt1 | contig 79393 bp, 51 predicted proteins | sample IncBWH17MmetaG_FD_161649 | JGI IMG/M metagenome (GOLD analysis project Ga0210409, IMG submission 161649) | Forest soil microbial communities from Barre Woods Harvard Forest LTER site, Petersham, Massachusetts, United States - Inc-BW-H-17-M | ecosystem: Environmental > Terrestrial > Soil >... | reverse complement strand
CTTCCAGCGCGGGAGGAAACAGAAACTGCTGTCCGTAATCAGGAGCAATGGGTTGAGTCATCGGACTTTTGACGTCTCCTCTCTAAACCGTCTTCATGTTTTGAGACAGTCTCTCCACCGCGTCCCCATTTCCTCATCCTGATGCTCCTGTGCGGCTCCGATGCACCTTAAGCGCCTGTCACGTTTCAAAGCGTGACACGGTGAGCTTTGTCACGTTTTCAAGAGTGAGAATCTGTCGGTAAATACGGCTTTGTCACGATGTCACGCTTTGAAAGCCTCCTTTCCTCCCCACGGCGGAGAAAATAAAATGGCGCACAGCACCACTCGATTCCCAACTCCCGATAGGTCCCGCTCGCCCAAAACCGTTGTCCCGATAGCTCCCGCCGACCTGTGCCCGCAGCGGTACCGATCGGCACCTATCGGCACCAAAACCAATGTTTCCGATCTTCTCCCCGACCTACCCCCACACCATTGCCTCGGAACTCCCGGAAACTTTTAGTCAGTTAAGCTAAATTAAGCTAAATTAAGCTAAATTAAACATAAAGCCCACTCTTCCCATTCCGCCCATTTGGCGCCCATGCCCGAGATTCGCAGGTTCTCCGGTAATCGCGCGGTCGGATTTCGGTAACCGCTCGGTAATCGACGGTAACCGACGGTAACCAATCGGTAACCGATGGTAACTGATGGTAACCGATCTAGCCGCGGTAGCCGCCCGGTAGGTTACGGTAGGCTGTGGTAGGCTGTGGTAGGTTTGCCGACCCAGACGATTCCCACTCCCGGCCGAGGCACCCAACACGGATCGAGCCGGTGCTGCAGATCTCGATAAGGCGCCTGCGCCTCTGGGAACGGCCAGCCCTTGATTTCGGCGCGATGCTACGCCGTCTTGGCGGCGTTCTGCAAAGCCCGCGCGAGTGCTTCATATACCGCCTCGACGCTCACCGACGCCATGAGGCGAATCAATTCCTCGCGCGTGCCTTTGATTCCCTCTCCATCGTAGCGATAGTATTCCAGGTTCCTGCCCGCTATGGCCGGGTTGCGGATGAGCGAGTAGGGGTTGCCGTAGGGCTCGTTAGTCTTGTTGAAGGTAGGCGCCTCGATGACGATTTGCCGCGACGCCTGGACGGCGGCCGCCAGGTGCATCAGCGCCGTATCCACGCTGAGAAAAGCCGTACAGCGCTGGATCAGCGCTGCTGCCTGGCGCAAATTCTTGCTCGGCACCCTGATCGCCAGGGGCGAATCAAGCGCAGCGAGGATTTTCTGCATGTCCTGCTCTTCCTCTGTGCCGCCAAAAAGCAGGATCGCGAGCTCCGGCCAGGTGCGGTGCACTTGTTTGAGCAAGTTCATATAGTGGTCCAAAGGCCAGCGCTTGAGCGTCAGGTTTTTGGTGCCGCCTGAGCCCACGTGCACCGCCAACCGATGACGCTGTGAGAGTTGGTGCGCGCTCAGGAATGACTCCGCCCACTCACGCTCGGCGGCGGAAAGCAAGACTTCGAGCGTATGGCTCGCCAGCAGCGGTTTCTTGCCCAGCAAGGCCAGCAGTTCAAGGTTGTTCTCGACGGTGTGTTTGGCGTAGTCCTGCGGCAAGGTCCGATTGACGAGCAATCGGTCAAGCACATCGAAGCAGTCGTATTCGTGACTGATACGCGTGCGGGCCCCGATGAATCGGGCGGTGATCCGATACTGCTTCCGGCTCTGCGGGTGCGTGTTTATCGACACGTCATACCCCGCCCGGCGCAAAGGCGCCAGGAAGCGCAACGATTCGGCTTTGCCTGCCTTCAAGAAATTCAGTTGATACACCGCGTTCAAATTCGGGTTGCCTTCCAGCACGTCCTTGGACCCGGCCCACAGCACCAGCGCATCGATGCGCGCTTCGGGGTAATTGGCCCTCAACTCTCGAATCAATGGTGTCGCCAGGATGGTGTCACCAATCCCGGCCAACGAAATCACCAGAATCTTCATTCTGAATCTAATCGCACTGTCCCGGCGGCGGACGCCCGTTCGCAACCGACTCGTAACGTCTCGCGCTCTGCCCATATAGCATCAAACCGCTCCGAGCGAAAACTTCATTTTCGCGCGCCGCCACGTTCAGTCGGGGCGCGGGACTCCGATCCCGCGGTTCCTCCTTCGTCCGCTGCCAAGGGCTGAAGCGAGGAGAAAGCTCTGGCGAGAACTCCAATCTCGCCACTCCGGCGCCGCTTCCTGTGTGGCGCGAGCCATGCTACCGAAATGAGGTGGTTTGGTGAACGTGCCGCCGCTGCTGTGCGGCGGCTGCGGGCCGGACCGGTAGATGCCAAAATAATGGACACGACTGTCACTCAGGAACCGCGACCTGGAGGTCTTCGGAGCGCGACGGTCACGCTCAAGTCTCTCCCGGCCTCTCCTCGGCCCTTGCTAACGCCTTTTTGCAATCAATTTGAAGGTCCGAACTGGCATGTCGTGAGGCAGCGCCTGGTTGTCTCAGCCGTTCAGAATTTGGCGACTTCCAGAGCGGTTTTGCTCCTAGTTTTCTCGCTTTCGGTTAGTGGCTGCAAGCTCATCGGGGGGAGGACTGATGCCACCGAGGACAAGGTGGCTTCAACCCCCGGGACCACCATAGCGCGCGATGACGCACCGGCCCCAGTGCCCACCCGGCAATCGCCAAAGCCGCCTGCCGCGATCCCCAGCCAGCCCCAGCGCATGGCCGAACTGAAGCGGACCCCCGCGGCGACGTCCAGCAAAGGGGCTGAAAAACTCGTAGCTCCGAGCGTGCCTGTACCTGTGCGTCCGAACGAAACGGTAAGCCACCCCACGGAAGCCAGGGCCGCATCCTTGCCGTCAACTGAGGTTGTGGCTCCTAGGGCCGGCGGCGCCGTGAAGGAGTTGGTCTTTAAGGGGCCGCCTCGCCCCCGCCAACCCCCAAGAGCCGCACGCAGCAAGTTGCTATCGGCTGGGGTGATCCTTGGCGGCGCGGTCGCGGTACTCAGCGCGGTCTTGTATCTGCAGCGGCGGCGCAAATCCCCCAACTCGCCCAAGCCCAAGTCCGACAAGGAAGAACTTGTCATGCCGAAAGAATTCCTCCTCAAGGAGCCCGCACCCTACAAGGAGCCCATGACCTTTGATTGAATTCTCTTGCTCCCGAGTTCGTCTAACGAGCAGATATTGTAACCATTGTCGTGCAGCTTTCGTCTTTTCCTAATGTTAGGCCGCAAGACGAGTTGACCGGCAAGGGTCTCTCGCGGGAGCTGGATATGGCAAGTCTGTGTCTGTTAGATAATGAGGGAGCGATGGCAGGACATTGGGAACTGGAGGAGCACCCGGTGGCGGTTGGCCGCGATGAGTCAGCGGATGTGGTCATCGATGATGAATCTCTTTCTCGCCGGCATTTTGTTATAGTGCGCGAGGGCGAACACTACCTGCTCAAGGACTTGAATTCCCAAAACGGCACGTGGGTGGATGGCCAGCGCGCGGGGGCCACGACGCTCCGCCATCACGATTGCATTGTGGCGGGGCGCACGCTGTTTCTATTCAGCCAGGCACACCCCCTGGCGGTCGTCAAATCATGACGGAGCTGGTGAGAAGGTGTGAAAAAATTGGCGGAAAGCCCCAAAACACAAAATGCGCACATTGGTAACCAACGGCTTGCGAAACCGAATTTTCGTACTTTTCAATTCTTTCACACCTTCGGAGCGGCGGCGGTGACCATTGGTGAGTTAGATCTTCGATAAGGGGCGGCAGCCTGCCCAGACTTTGGACAGTCTCATCGCTCAGTTGTCCTCGCTTAGCATCCTGATTGTGCGCTTTCCTTCGTTGGGTAAAGTGAACATTGCGAACCGCGCCCTAACTGCGCTCTCCGGCAGCGGAATGCGGCTTTTAATGTGCGTCCCGGCCACAGGGCCGTAGGTCCGGCTGTCAACGCTTACCAGCCTGTTATCGCCTAAAACGAAGTATTGGTCATCTCCCAATCGGAACGACATCTTTTCCGAATGCTCCTCAGGGAAGGTGTAAGTATATTTCGGTAAATAAGGTTCAATCAGCATCTTACGATTGATGAACACATATCCCCTCCAGAGTTGGACCGTCTCTCCCGGCATGCCAACAATCCTTTTGAGCGCGTATTCCTTTTTTCCATCATCGACGAGCACAATGTCGCCGCGCTGGACTTGCCCGGAAAGTGGAACTGTATAAACCCGTGCGCCGGAGGTATATGTCGGGGCCATGCTCAAGCCATCCACCACGGAGATTGATCCCAGGGAGCCTATCACAGTGTGCCCTGCGGCGATGCCTACCAACGCGGCCAAAACCACTGTCATCGACCAGCGCCAAGGCTCTGCTTGCCGCAGCATCCGGCCCAATCTGCAAATCTGTCCCATGCAGCGTTTTCGCCATCTACCGCAAGTTCTTTGCCAACATTTCCGTTATTGTCCGCGATCCTCAACTTTTGGCAGAATCGACTTAAATTCGCTGTCACAGACCTGACCCGGCTCGAAGGATTCTTCCCCGGGGCGGCGGTTGGAGCCGCCCGAATCGCAACAATTTAATTGAAACCGCCAAGCACACCGCATTCGCCAAACGGTTCAACCGGCCTCGCCGCTTGGTCCGGCGATTTTGTATCTCCATGGCTCTCCCTTCCTTGGTATGACCGTTACCATCACTTATCTTGAAATGCTTTCGCCGGACGCGTTGAAACCTAAACGCTGCGCCGACACGCGCTTTACAATCCGTGACGCCACCGTCAAACAGTGGGAGTTCAACCGATTCCTCTACCTGCTGGTCGGGCGTGACTGGTCGTGGAACGACAAGCGCGGCTGGACCGAGCGGCAGTGGAAGGATTATGCCGAATCAGATCGTCTGCGGACTTTTGTGGCCTATTACGACGGCTCGGTAGCGGGCTATTACGAGATGAGGGACGATAACATCGGCGGTGTGGAAATTGCAGTCTTTGGCCTGGCTCCCAAATTTGTCGGCCGCGGGTATGGCGGTGTGCTGCTCACGAGTGCGATCGAGGAGGCCTGGCGAACCCGGCCAAATCGTGTCTGGCTCCACACCTGCACCTTGGATCACCCCGCCGCCCTGCTCAATTACCAGGCGCGCGGCATGATCATCTACAAAGTGGAGACCAGCCGGTTCAGGGACAACGCCGCGGACCTTTGAGTTCTCAACATTAAAATCCGTTCACAATTCTTGAGCCGGCCGCCGCTGGTGTTAGCTTGATGCCTGCCTTTCTTTACGGTAGTTGGGTCAGATGGAACGCAACGCCGATACAACGCTCGACGCCGAACTGGTGCAGCGCGCCAAAGCAGGCGATTTGAACGCTTTTGAGGCGCTCACCACGCGTTACGAGCAACGGGTCTACTCGCTGGCGCTGCGCATGCTGCGCCAGGAGCAGGATGCTGAGGATGTGACCCAGCAGACTTTTCTCAGTGCGCTGGAAAACCTTGCCGGCTTCCGTGGCGAAGCCGCTTTTTCCACCTGGTTGCTGCGCATCGCTTCTCACGCGGCGCTGAAGGTCATCCGCAAGCGCAAAGGCCTGGAGACCGTGTCTCTCGAAGAAGCCACTGAACCCGCGCACAATTCCGACGTCATCCCGCACCCCGAGTACATCGCCGACTGGCGCCAGTCTCCTGAGCAATTGGTCGAGCGCAACGAAATCCGCCGCCTGCTGGATGGAGCACTGGACGAATTGGACGAGAAGCACCGGCTCGTGTTCCTCCTGCGGGACGTCGAGGGATTCTCCGTCAAAGAAACCGCGGAGGCCCTGGGTTTGACGGAAGCCAACACCAAAGTGCGGCTGCTGCGCGCCCGGCTGCAGCTCCGCGAGCGGTTGACGCGTACCTTGGGCGACCCCAGCCGCCGGCTGGCGCCACCCTCCCGCCATTCGCATTGAGGCCTTGGGCGATGTAACTTTTTTGCAACTGGCGGCTCCGTCTAACGAGTTGAGTCTTTTATGCGGTGCGAAGAGCTTTTGGCGGCGTTGAACGAATACGTGGACGGCACGGTGGACCCGGCTATCTGCGAGGAATTTGAAACGCACATGGCGGGCTGCAACCCCTGCCAGGTGGTCGTGGACAACATCCGCAAAACGATCACCCTTTACAAGCAAGGTAAACCGTGCGAACTGCCCGTCGATTTCCGCCGGCGCCTCCATTCCGCGCTCCACCAGCGGTGGAAAAAGATTCATCGGCAAATACCATGAGCTGGTTCGCCTGGCTTATCTTCGGCGTGGCGCTCACCGCCTTCCTTGCGCTGAAACGGCTCGCACTGGTTCGGCCGGAGGTGGCACGCGACTGGCTGAAAAAGGGCGCCAGGGTGATCGATGTTCGCAGCGAGTCGGAGTTTCAGGAAAAACATCTGTCGGGGGCCATCAACATCCCCCTCCACCGGTTGAGCGATGGGCTGCCCCGTCGAGCTCCGGATAAGGAACAGCCGATTCTGCTCCACTGCCTGAGCGGCGGCCGCAGCGGAATCGGCCAGGGAATCGCTAGACGAATGGGTTACCGCAACGCCTTCAACCTGGGCTCATACGGGCGTGCCGAGAGAATCCTAACAGGCTAATTCGCTCACCCTCACAACTTCAGCCGAAAGTATTGCGGCCCTGACAAAGCAGGGACCAAAACGGAGATCGCGTTCCCGTTGGTCGCAGGCGTTTGGGTGACCCCTGACCACGAGCTGTTCGGGGTAAGGGTGGCTGCGGTTTCGAGTTGCGCACCGCCGGCCAGGCTGGTCCAGGAAAGCAGAACGTTGGTGCCGGCCGGGGCGATGTTCAGGCGGAGTTGAGCGGTGCGGACCTGAGTAACCTGCGTCGCCCACGTGCTGGCATCTGCCGGATACATCTGGATGGTCCAGAACGAAGTCGGGTCCGCCGCATCCACTGTGGTAGTGCTATAATCACCCCAACGGCTTTCCTGGCTGCCGGTACCGTCTTGATAGCTGGCCGCGCCAGCCTGGAGCAGCAGCAGGTTGCCAAAGGTGGTCACGCCATTGACGGTTTCGCCAACCATTGCGTAACAGCTCACGAAGTTTGTCAAGCTGCAGCCGTTACACGCAATAACGATCGCGCCGTTCGTGTTCGCGGCGATAGACGGGTAAAACAGGTCGAGCACAGGATTCGATATGGTCCCGGATTCCAGGACTGTCGCCGCGTCGGCACTGATCCGATACCAGCGCAAGGCCGCCCGGCCGTTCACTTCGGTGTTGTGCACCGCGTAAAGCGTACCCCCGACGCGATAAACCGTTGCGCCGAAGCGGGCGTCACCGTCCGAGAGATTGGTGGTGCCATCCGGTTGCGGTGGGTCCAGAGGTGCGGTGTAGTCCAGCACGGTCAGGTAGTTCGCGCTGCTCAGGGTAGCGTTGCCCGGACCGGCGGCATTTTGAACCACAAACGTGACCAGGCTGGTGTTGGTAACGAAGTTGCCCGTAGCGAGGTCAAAACCCAGACTGGCGGTGGACAGGATGTTTCCGCTGCCGCTGCCATCGAGGGCTACGGCGGACTGAAGAACGACGCCCCGGCTGGCAACGCTCAGGTTCGCAAACCGAGTCAGGCCCGCCACCGAAGGGCTGGCGCCCAGCAGGTCGGCTTTGGGAATCGAAATCAGGATAGAGCCCACCAAGTTGTTACTTATGTCGAACAGATCCCCGGAAATATAAACCCCGTTTGAGTCCAGTCCAAGAGTCGGGAAGTCAGCCGTGCTAGAGGCGGTCGGGTCCGCGGTGATCGCTACCCCTTTCCAAGCGCCGGTCGGGTCTATGGTGCTCGAGACGGCCAGCAGGAAATGGTTGCTGTTGACGATTCCGAGCATGTCGAAATCGATTTGAACCGCAAACCAGCGCTGCGAAACCGAGTCGTAAACGACGCGCGGGTCGGTGACAGCCCAGCCCGCCGGGATAGTGACGCCCGCCCGCCGCCAAAACATCAGGTCGGTGAAACTCTGGACCATGTTGGCGATCGTCTTGTCAAAAACCGAGAACCGGCCATTAATCAATTCAACGTAATGCGTCGGCCCCACGGCGCCGTCGCAATCCGGGGGCAGGGCCGAGGAATCCACACCTAACGTGCTCGCCGTGAAATTTTGCCCTATGCCAACAACCACTGTCGCCATCGCCGGCCAAGGGGCCAGCAGGAAGCAGAGCGCTATTGCCGCAGCTCCGTACGGGCAGGTCATTTTAGAACGCAAACCGATCATTTTGGACGGAGAATACCTTTCCCTAACCTGTAGGGTCCACAACTGGAGTATCACGAGCATGAATATGGCCCACCGCTCGGAACGATCAACTGACTTTGCCATTGTAACCTTTTTACCGCTCGCGGCTCAGTCTGCATTAATATGGAAATGATCATTCGCCGGTTCGCCGGAGCCTTCATTCTTATCAGTCTCGTGCTAGCGCACTATCACAGCCCTTATTGGCTTTGGTTCACCGCCTTCGTGGGATTCAATCTGCTGCAATCCTCTTTCACCAGCTTCTGTCCCCTGGAAATCATCCTGCGGAAATTAGGGGTTGGCGGAATTTGCCGTGTCTCCGAAACCCCGGCCAAGTCCTGCTGCTCCAAGTGACCCGGTGCTCGGCCGTTGTCTTTTGGCTGCCGGCGCTTGATGAAGCAGGGCAGCTTTCGACCACCAACCATCCACAATCCCCGCACCACCAACTATCAACTAACAATTATCGACTGTTCTGATGAAACCAAGCGGGCTAATCCTCGTCTTCATTTCCTTTGGGTCGCTGCAGGCGGGCCATGTCGCCTCCGGGGCGGAGCCCTGGACACTCGAGCGCGCTTTAGACCAGGCCTTGGCCAATAACCCCGACTCTCGCATAGCCCGCCAGCACATCGCCGCCGCGCAGGCCGGGCTCGAGCAAGCTAACGCCGCATTCTGGCCCCGGTTGCAATTTCAGTCCAGTTACACCCGCACCGATAACGCGATGATGGTGTTTGGCAGCATTCTGAACCAGCGGGCCTATCCGAGTGCCGGCCTGAACTTCAATGATGTGCCGAGCGTGGACGACCTGAATACGCGGGGCCTTGCGACGGTTCCGCTCTACACGGGCGGAAAGAACAAGGCGGGGCGGGCAGCCGCGATGGCCAACGCCGAAGCCGCTCACCAGGAAAATGAGGCTGTCTGCAACGCCCTCGGTTTTGAGGTCTCACGCGCGTTTTACGCGGTGCTCAAGACCCGCCAATTCATTCGCGCGGCCGAGGCCGCCGTCCATTCCTTCGAGACGAACCTTTTTATCGCGAACCAGCGCCTCGAAGGCGGCACGCTGCTCAAGACCGATGTGCTTGACCTCGAAGTCCGCCTGGCCCAGGCGCGCGAGGACCTCGTCCGCGCCCGCAACGCCAACACCCTGGCCGAACGCGCGCTGCGCAATCTGCTCGGCCTCGAGGACGGCGAGTTCGTTGTGGCCGACAGCGCTCCTGCTGTCACTGCTGCCGATTCTGGGGATTTCTCCGACCGAGCGGAGTTGGCCGCCGCTCGCCAACGGGAGCGCGCGGCGCAGCAGCAGGTGCATGCAGCCAAAGCTGGTTATTTGCCCCGGGCCAGTGCCTTTGGCAGCCTCGACTACGATTACGGCTGGAAGTTTCAGAACGGCGGTGGCAGCTACACTGCGGGGGCGCTTGTCCAATGGGATATTTGGGACGGCAGACTTACCCGTGCGAAGCTCCGTGAGGCGAACGCCAACCTGGAATCAGCCCGCGAAGAACAGCGCAAACTGCGTCTGGCCCTCGACCTTGAAACCGAGCAAGCGCGACTCGAACTCAAAACGGCCAATGAGCGGCTGAGCGTCACCGGCCAGTCGGTGGCCCAAGCTTCAGAGAGCGCCACCCTGACCCGCGCCCGTTTCGAGCAGGGCACGGCCATGGCCACACAACTGCTTGATGCTGAAACGGCACTGGTGGCCGCCCGAGTGCGCCGCGCCGAAGCCGAAGCGGACCGCCAAATCGCGCTCGCCGCCCTGCGCAAGGCGCTCGCACTGCCCCAATTGCAATCCCGATCGAAATCTGAAAACAAATGAAAGCAACCCTTCCGTCCATCAGAAAACTGCGCTACGGAATGATCCGGCTGTCGTTCCACAGCGTTGTGGTCCTGCTCGTCAGTTTGGTGTGCTTGCCGGGCTGCGGAAAGCCAGGCAGAGAGAGAACGGGAGGGGACGAAAGTTTACCGACAGTCTCGGTGCGCGTTCAAACCGCAGAAAGCCAAGAGCGCCTCGTAACGGAGGAAATCGTCGGCACCGTGCGGGCCAAACTGCACGCTGCCCTGGAAGCGAAGCTGAGCGGGCGTATCGACAAGCTGGCGGTCCTCCTCGGCCAACGCGTCAGGGCCGGCCAGTTGGTTGCGCACTTGGACGCCGCTGAAATCAAGGCGCGTCTCGAACAGGCCGAAGCAGGTCTGCAGCACGCTGAGCGTGATTGGAAGCGCACCTCCTCACTCTTTGAGCAGCAGGCCGTCACCCGTTCCGAGCGCGACGCTGCCGACGCGCGTTTTCGGGTCGCCAAAGCGGCGGTAGCAGAGGCTCAGGCCATGCAGGGCTACGTTGAAGTGCTGGCTCCTTTTGACGGCGTGGTGACGAAGAAATGGGCAAACGTCGGCGACCTCGCCGCGCCCGGCAAAGCTTTGGTCGATATTGAAGACCCGGCCGCACTTCAGCTGGAAGCTGATGTGCCCGAGGCCATCGCGTCACGAATCCAACAGGACGCCCGGCTCGCTATCCGGGTCGATTCTATGAAGAGCGAGTTGATCGGCACAGTGAGGGAAATCGCACCAACCGCCGACGCCGCCAGTCGCACGTTCAGGGTCAAGTTGGATTTACCGACGCTCCCGGACGACCCGGCGGCTCCCGTTACTGCGCACTCCACACCCGGCACCCAGCACCCAGCATTCAGCACTCCTAATTTCTTAAGGTCCGGCCAGTTTGCGCGGCTGGTCCTGCCGGTCGGGGAGACAACTTCGGTGCGGGTGCCCGGCTCGGCCGTGCTGCTGCGGGGTCAACTCGAACTCCTGTTCGTCGTTGTGAACCAACGCGCCCAACTGTACTTGGTCAAGACCGGCAAGCGGGTCGGCGACGAGGTCGAAATTCTCGCCGGCCTCGACGCGGGCGATTCCGTTGTGATTAGCGGGGCGGCGCAATTGGTGGACGGACAAGCCGTGCGGGCCCGATGAAGCCTGAAAATTATCTCGTGGTCGGGGGTTTTGATTTTGTGATTTGGGATTTTCGGAACTGTTTCGGATTTCGGATTTCGGATTTTCTTCATGAGCGCCTCCTTCAACCCGCCCTCGCCCGCCCGCCTTGGTTTCGCCGGCCGCATCGCGCGCGCGTTCATCGATTCGAAACTGACTCCCCTGGTCATTATCACTTCGCTTCTGCTGGGCGCAGCGGCGGTCATCATGCTTCCGCGCGAGGAAGAGCCTCAAATCAAGGTCCCCATGATCGACGTATTGGTGTCGATGCCCGGATTCAGCGCGAAAGAGGTCGAGGAGCGCGCCACGCGGCCGATGGAGAAGCTCCTCTGGGAAATCACCGGCGTCGAATACATCTACTCCACCTCGCGCCCCGGTGAGAGTCTCGCCATTGTTCGGTTCAAGGTTGGCGAGGACGTCGAGAAGAGTCTGGTCAAACTTAACCAGAAGCTGCAGTCCAACTTCGACAAAATCCCGCGCGGCATCTCCCTCCCTCTCATCAGACCCAAGTCGATTGACGATGTGCCGATCCTCGCACTGACGTTCCACAGCCAGAATTACGACCACCTGACCCTCCGGCGCTTGGTTTCTCAGGTGGACGATGCGGTTAAACAGGTGCCGTTGGTCGCTGAAACCACGCTCATCGGCGGTGCCCGCCGGCAGTTGCGGGTGCTGTTGGACCCTGCGCGGCTCGCTTCGCGCAACCTGAGCGCGGAGGAAATTGTGCCAATGCTCACGCAGGCGAACCGCCAGGCTATCGCCGGTGGGTTGACTAGCAATAACCGTGAAACCATTGTCGAAACCGGGGGCTTCCTCGCCAATGCGCAGGACGTCGGGAATGTGGTCGTCGGCGTGTTCGCCGGCAAACCCGTTTACCTGCGCGAAGTCGCGGAAATTAAAGACGGCGCGGAGGAGCCGTCGCAATATGTGTTCTTTGGCTCAGGGGCAGCCCGTTCGGCGGCAGCCAGGGAACAACCCGCGGTCACGCTTAGCATTGCAAAGCGGCCTGGGGCCAATGCGATCTCTGTCGCGGACGAGGTCCTGAAGAAAGTCGAAACGTTGAAAGGGCGAACTATTCCCCGCGACGTGCAGATCTCCATCACGCGCAATTACGGCGAGACGGCGACCGAGAAGTCGAACGAGCTTCTGCTCCACATGGGCATCGCGGTCGTCAGTGTCTCCGTGCTGATCTTGCTCACGCTCGGTTGGCGCGAATCGGCCATTGTTGCCATCGCGATCCCCGCCACGCTGGCGCTTACGTTGCTGGTCTTTTACCTCTACGGCTACACCCTGAACCGAATCACCCTGTTCGCGCTGATTTTCTCGATCGGCATCCTGGTGGACGACGCCATCGTGGTCGTCGAGAATATCGTCAGGCATTTCCACCTGCCTCAAAACAATGGCCGGAATTGGTCGGTGCTTGCAGTGGAAGCGGTGAACGAGGTCGGCAATCCGACGATCCTCGCCACCTTCGCGGTGATCGCTGCCGTGTTGCCCATGGCGTTTGTGGGCGGATTGATGGGACCTTATATGCGGCCCATCCCCATCGGTTCCAGCGCTGCGATGGCTTTCTCGCTGGCGATCGCTTTCATCGTGACGCCCTGGGCCTCAATTCGGATTTTGCACTGGGGCAGGAAGTACTCCTCCTTCACTACGGGCGTTGCCCCTGTCGCTGGCGCGGCCCGTTCTCATTCAGCGCACCCGGAAGACTTTTTCACCCGCTTTTACCGCCGGTTTATGGGCCCGCTGCTTGCCCACCAGCGCTGGCGGTACGCGTTTCTCGCCGGCATCGTCGGGCTGCTCCTGGTGGCCATGGCCCTGGTGGGCGTTGGGTTTGTAAAAGTCAAGATGTTGCCCTTCGACAACAAGAGCGAGTTCCAGATTATTCTTAATATGCCCGAAGGCAGCGCGCTCGAGCGTACGGCTCAGGCGGCTCGCGAGATCGGTGCTGCCGTGCGCCTCGAACCGCAGGTGACGGATTACCAGATTTATGCGGGGGTCGCCGCGCCTTTCAACTTCAACGGCCTGGTCCGTCACTATTTCATGAGGCGCGGCGCGCACATCGCAGACCTGCAAATCAACCTCGTGCCCAAGGGCCAGCGCAAAGCCCAGAGCCATGACATCGCCAAACGGGTCCGGTCGCGCGTCGCTGCCGTCGCGGCCAAGTACAGGGCGCGCGTCGCTGTCGCCGAAGTCCCGCCGGGTCCGCCCGTGCTGCAGACCCTGGTCGCCGAAATCTATGGCCCGACCGAGGAAAGCCGTCTGGCTTTGGCACGGAAGGTGATTGACATTTTTCACAACACTCGGGGTGTGGTGGACACGGATTGGTACATCGAGGCCGACCAGCCCCAGGCGCGCTTTACCATCGATAAGGAGAAGGCCGCACTAAGTGGCATCAGCGCGGACACCATTTCACAAACCTTGCGCATAGCGGTGGGCGGGGAAGCTGTCGATCTGCTCCACGTCCCTCGTGACAAGGAAGACGTGAACATCTTTCTTCAGCTCCCGCGTGCGAGCCGCACGACCCCGGAAGAGTTGCTCGCCCTGCGCGTGCGCTCACCCGTCGACCCGGCGGCGCCCCTTGTGCCGTTGCGCGAACTGGTCAAGGTTGAGCCGACCATCGTGGACAAGAGCATCTACCACAAGAATCTCATGCCGGTCACATACGTCATCGGTGATGTGGCCGGCGTGGTCGAGAGTCCGGTCTACGCAATCCTGAAAATGAATCAAGCGCTTCGGTCGCTCGATACCCGTGAGTTCGGCGGAACCGGCGCTTCGCTCAAAATCTTCAATGCTGTTCAACCGTTCACCGAGGATAGGCCTTCGCTCAAATGGGACGGCGAGTGGCACATCACGATCGAGGTCTTCCGTGACCTCGGCACTGCGTTCGCCGCCGTGCTGGTTTTGATCTTCATCCTCATGGTGGGATGGTTTCGGTCGTTTCTCACGCCTCTGGTGGTCATGGCGGCAATTCCCTTCTCGCTCGTGGGCATCCTGCCGGCTCACGGACTGATGGGCGCGTCCTTCACCGCGACCTCCATGATCGGCTTTATGGCCGGCGCGGGCATCGTGGTGCGCAACTCGATTATCCTGGTGGATTTTATCGAGCAACGAGTGACGGAAGGCATGCCCCTCGAGCAGGCGGTCGTAGATGCCGGCGCGGTCCGCTTTCGTCCCATGCTGTTGACCGCTTTGGCCGTCGTGGTCGGTGCCAGCGTCATTCTGGCCGATCCCATTTTCCAGGGCCTGGCCATTTCGCTCATGGCCGGTGAAGTCGCGTCCTTGCTGATCAGCCGCATGGCCGTTCCGGTGCTCTATTTCATGGCCTACAACCGCAAACCGTCCGTCAGCACCGCCCCTTTCCCCTTGAAGCGTGAAGGAGCACTCTGATACCTGTATTTCATGACGAACGGTTCGCTCCTTCAGCGGCAGCACGTGTTGGCTGCGGCGTTCGTTATCCTCCTCTCCTGCTGCATCGTCGATGCCCGGCCGAAGGTGACGGTCGCCGCAGCCCCTGATTTGGAAAGGTACCAAAAAGTTTACCTGGGCCAGATCAAGAACGATCACGCCAAAGTGTATCTTGGCGTGCTCAAGCGTCTTCAAAAGGCTGGATTTGAGGTCGTCGAGCTTAAGCCGGAGAAGTTACCCTTCGTTTCTCAGGGGACAGGCTTCCTCGTCACCTCGGATGGTCAGGTGGTGACCTGCGCGCATGTCGTCGGGCGTGAGCCCAAGGCCACCTTATGGATTCAAGGCGTTCGCTACCTGGGCCGAGTCGTTGCTGTGGACACCAATGTTGATGTCGCCGTCATTCAAGTTGAGGATTCCCATCCGCCATTCCGTTGGGTGGCTTTCTCCGCCGAGAGTACCTACCGCATGGGACAGGACATCTTTAGCATGGGTTTCCCCCTGGCCGATTTGTTGGGCACCCAACCTCGTCTGACCAAGGGCCTGGTCAGCTCGACCTCCGGCCTGGCAGACGACCCGAAGCAACTCCAGGTTTCGGCCGAGGTGCAGGCAGGAAACAGCGGCGGCCCGCTGTTGAATGCGCGAGGTGAGGTGATCGGCATGGTGTCAGCGACGTTGAATCCCGTGAAAGTAATGCTCCTGTCGGGAGGAGACCTTCCGCAGAACGTGAACTTCGCGATTAAGAAGGAACCCATCGAGGAGTTCCTGGCTTCGTCCAAAGTCTCCTTCGCAGCCCGCACGAATACCCCCTCGGCGGACGTTTTCGAGGACGCGGGAAAGTCGCTGGTCCTGGTTAGAGGCGGGATTGTCGATGAGGAGAGATTGCACGAGAAGCCCTTAGTCTGCCGCTGCGATTATTTTCTGCTAAACGGGAACTTTCTGAGGTTGAGGATTAGCTTCATCGATGTCAGGAAACTGAGCATCGTTTTGAGCGCGAGCCTGGATCAATACACCGTCGCCTCCCAAAATTCAGTGCTGGATCAGATGTTTGCCGAGATTTGCGCCAGGTTTTTTCCCGAGCGCCCGGAATCGAAGAAGAAGAAGTAACCACCCGCTCTCGGCATGTGCAGCTTACGGGGAGTGGAGTCACGACCAGGGGGCGGGAAATGAGATATTGTTGCGCTGACTCGAAGTTAGTCGCAGTCGAAGTTGACGGTTGGGGTGAAGCCGCAGTCCACAGAGCGCGTCGGGTTTGGGGGGGCGCGCGAGGTACCGCAGGACAAGAGGGGTGCAGATAGCTACAGATGGCTGCAAATGGAGGGGCGGGTGTCGAGGGTCAACGTTGAGTGAGGATTCCAGGTTCGAGATTTGAAAGGGGAATGGGGACTTTCGGTAATCGTAAAGGATTTGACCTTTAGATGGCTACCAGCACCGACCGCCAGCAACCCGGACCTACCGGCGAGCTACCGCCGACCTACCGTGACCTGGGGTTGAACGCTGCTTGAACCGGTTCCTCTACTTCACATTTAAAAATCAAAAATTTGTTGCCCGCGACCCTGTCCTCCGCTATCCCCGTCCCATTACTCGCAAACACATACTCGCGCTTGCCTACACGCTTTGGACTGCGTTGGCCTCGTTGGCCGCAGGCGAAGACCTAGCGCTGACCATCCAAGCCAACGTTATGGTCGAGGCGACCTTCAGCGCAACTCGCACCTACCTGGACCCGTTTAACGAGCTCACTCTGGACGTGGTATTCAGCGAGCCGCGAGGAGGTGAACTGCGGGTCCCGGCTTTTTGGGCCAGCAGCAACGTGTGGAAAGTGCGCTACGCGTCGCCGGTTCCTGGCGTCCATCGCTTTCGCACCGAATGTTCCGAACCGCGCGACTCGGGCCTGCATGGCATCGCCGGCACAGTAACGGTTCATCCGTACACCGGCAGCAACCCGCTTTATGCGCATGGGCCCTTGCGCGTCGCCGCCGGCTCCCGATACCTCGAGCACCTGGATCACACGCCTTTTTTCTGGCTGGCCGACACCTGGTGGATGGGGCTTTGCCATCGGCTCCACTGGCCTGAGGAGTTCCGCACGCTGGCTGCCGACCGGAAGGAGAAAGGCTTCAACGTCATCCAAATTGTCGCCGGCCTTTATCCCGACATGCCGCCGTTCGATCCGCGTGGCGCCAACGAAGCGGGGTACCCCTGGGAAACCAACTACGCTCGCATCCGGCCTGAATATTTCAACGCCGCAGACCAACGCCTTGGCTACCTAGTTGACCAGGGATTCACGCCCTGCATCGTGGGCGCCTGGGGCTATTTCCTGCCACGGATGGGTATGGATAAGATGAAAGCGCACTGGCGCTATCTCATCGCGCGGTACGGCGCCTGGCCGGTAGCGTGGTGCGCAGCGGGCGAGGCGAACCTGCCATGGTATCTGGCACCCGGGTTCCCCTACGATGACCGCCAGCAAGTGCGCGGTTGGACCGAGGTCATGCGCTATATTCGCGCGACCGACCCCTTTCACCGGCCGCTGACGGTGCATCCGACCGCCATTCGCCACTACACCGCCCGCCATGCAACCGACGACCCCGCGTTGCTCGATTTCGACTTGCTGCAGACGTCGCACGGTCAACGCGATGGCGTGCCGCTGACCGTAAAGGCCGTGCGGGAATCTTACGCCGCTACGCCGCGGATGCCCGTCATCGATGGGGAGGCCAGCTACGAAATGTTGGGCGACAGCCTTCCTACGGAGTGGACCCGGTGCATGTTTTGGCTATGCCTTATGAACGGCGCGGCCGGCCACACTTACGGCGCCAACGGCATCTGGCAATGCAATCGCCCGGGCGAACCGCATGGCAAATCGCCGCACGGCGGCAGCTACGGCAACATTCCGTGGAACGAGGCCATGCATTTGCCAGGCTCGCGTCAGATGGGCCTGGCCAAAGCGTTTCTCGAACAATACCCCTGGCAACGTTTCGAGCCGCACCCGGAGTGGGCGGTTTGCCAGAAGGAACCGTCGCTTCGCCTGGGTGGATGTGCCTGGATTTGGTTCCCGGAAGGCGACCCGGCCAAGGACGCCCCCGCCGCGAAACGCTACTTTCGCCACAGCTTCACTTTGCCCGCAGGCAAAACCATCGAGCGCGCCAGCCTTTGGGCCTCGGGCGATGACTGGTGCGCCGTCAAGCTCAACGGGCTGACGCTTGGCGCCTGTGAAGACTGGCGTTACGGCCGCCAATTCGATGAGCTCGCTCGGCTGCTGAAAAGCGGCACGAACCTTCTGGCACTCGTCGCTGAAAACAAGCCAACCACCCTCTTAGCCAATCCCGCCGGCTTGCTTGCCTGCATGGAAATCCGGCTTGCCGACGGTGAAACGCGGCGCTTCGCCACCGACGATACCTGGCTCTGCGCGACTAACGAGTTGGCAAATTGGGACGCCGCTGCCTTTGACGACCATGCCTGGGTCCAGGCTATGGTGCTTGGCCGCTATGGCGATGGACCGTGGGGCCGCGTCGGCCGGCCAAACGACGATGTGCTCGAGCCGCAGGCCGCCGGTATCCCTGGCCAGGTGCGGATTATTTACGTGCCCGAGAGTCGTTCAATCGAAGTTGGCAACCTCGGCCCGCAGGCTCAATACAAAGCAACTTATTTCGACCCGGTCACCGGCGAAGAGAAATCCCTTGGCGCGCTCCAAGCCGACCATCGCGGCGCATGGCGATGCCCGCCCCCATCAGGCCAGAACCACGATTGGGTTCTTGTCTTGGAAAACCGTTGAGCAGCGCGACGCACGATGCACCACGCATCGCGTTTCACGCCGGCAAGCTGGTGTCGCTTTTTCGGTGGAACGGTATGCTAAGTTGTTTAAATGAAGATGAATGATTTAGGGACGCTCTGGCCAACGGGGGAAGAGATGGAGCGCGCCTTCGCCACGAAGGATGTCGGCTACGACGGGGTGTTCTATGTCGCAGTGCGAACGACCGGGATCTTTTGCCGGCCTTCGTGCCCGTCCCGGCCCAAACTTGAGAACGTGGAGTTTTTCCTTTCGGTGAAGGACTGCTTGTTTGCGGGCTATCGTCCGTGCAAGCGCTGCCATCCGTTGGAGGTAAACGGAAAGCCGCCGGATTGGGCGCGAGAACTGATTTCGCGAGTGGAGGCTGAACCTGACGCCCTCCTCAAAGCGGCAGACCTGCGCGCGCTGGGCATCACGCCAGAACGCGCCCGGCGGTGGTTCCAACAACATTATGGCATGAGCTTCGCGGCCTGGTGCCGGGGCAACCGGCTCGCGGGGGCGTTCATGCGCATCCGCGAGGGCGCCACTCTGGACGACGCAGCGTTCGAAAGCGGCTTCCAATCCCAAAGCGGGTTCCGCGACGCGTTCGCGCGGGTGTTCGGCGATGCGCCTGGCCGCAGTCGCCACGATGGCGACCTCGTGGTGATTGCGATGATCGAGACCGCGCTGGGACCTCTCCTCGCCGGGGCGACCGACCAGGGAATCAACTTCCTGGAATACACCGACCGCCGAATGCTCGAGCACAATTTGAAAACGATGCGCCGCCGGTTCGGCTGCGCGATTGTTCCAGGCCAGCACCCCGTGCTCGAACGTTTGCGCGAACAATTGAGCGAATACTTCCAGGGCGGCCGGCGGGAGTTCGCGCTACCGCTGGCTTCACGCGGCACGCCATTTCAGGACAAAGTCTGGCTGGAGTTGCGCCGCATTCCCCACGGCCAGACCATTTCGTACGACGAGCTGGCCCGGCGCGTCGGGCAACCGACCGCGCAACGTGCCGTCGCTCGCGCCAACGGCATGAATTACGTCGCTATTTTGATCCCTTGCCACCGGGTTATCGGCAAGGACGGAAGTCTTACCGGCTATGGCGGCGGACTCTGGCGCAAACGGCTGCTTTTGGAGCTCGAACGGACGGGCAAACTGCCGGGAAGCGTATCGATTCTATCGGGCGGTCCTCGGGCCGCGATCCAGCGGAGCCTTAGTTTGCTCCCTTCGTTTTGCCCGCCCGGTTTCCCTTCTTAACCGGGCACATCCTCGTCGCTCACTTTCGCGACGCTTTCGAATCTCGTGAGTGACCGCTGAAAAACCAGGTGCACGTCGCCGGTCGGACCGTTTCGCTGTTTTGCTACCAGCAGGTTTATGAGGACCGTGTCCTGGCTCAGCGCATCGTCGTCGCTCTCCCGCCGCTTCGTGGGATCGTCGGGGTCTGCCCGATACAGCAACCCGACAAGGTCGGCGTCCTGCTCGATGCTGCCTGATTCGCGCAAGTCTGCCAGGTTCGGCTTACGGCTCTTGTCCTTTTCGAAGTCGCGGTTCAATTGGCTCAGAACGATAATAGGAACCTTCAGTTCTTTGGCCAGGGCCTTGATCCCGCTGGATATATCTGCGATTTCCTGCTGCCGGTTCTCGGCGCGGCGTGCCGTCGAATGGAGAAGCTGCAAGTAATCAACGACAAACAGCTTGATGCCGTGCTGCTGGTGGAGCCGGCGCGCTTTGGCCCTCAATTGTAATATCGAAAGGCCCGAGGTGTCGTCGATGAACAGCGGCGCGCGAGCGAGGGTGCCGGCAGCGGTGGTCAGCTTCACAAAATCCTGTTCTGCCAGGAAGCCATCCCGGATATTCCGCAGGTTCACCCTGGCGCGGGAACAGAGCATTCGCAGCACCAGCGATTCCGCCGTCATTTCCAGGCTGAACACCGCCACCGGCAGTTTCTGGTCGAGCGCGGCGTGCTCAGCGATGTTCATGGCCAGCGAGGTTTTTCCGAGACTTGGCCGGGCGGCGATGACGACCATTTCGCCGCCATGCAAACCGCTCGTCATCTTATCCAGGTCGGTAAACCCTGTCGCCAGTCCGCTCAACTGCCCCTGTCTCGCATGGAACTGCTCGATGGTCGTGATCGCCTGGTTTACGAGTTGTTTAATGGTGTCCGTGCTTTCCTGGACTCGTGATTCGCTGATGCGCAATACGTCCCGCTCGACCTCGTCCAACAGCAGATCGACCTCGCCCTCGTAATCGTACACACGGCCAACGATTCCGGCACAGACATGGATCATCCGGCGCAACAGGAATTTCTCCTGCACAATATCCATGTAGTAACTCAGGTTGGCCGCCGAAGGCACCGTATCGGGCAACGCCGAGAGATAGGCGATTCCGCCGACTTCATCGAGCAGGTGCGTGTCCTTGAGCCGTTGTTGGAGCGTGATGACGTCGATGGCTTCCCGTCGGTCGTACATTTCCATCAGCGCTCCGAAGATCGTCTGGTTCCGCAGGTCATAGAGCACCTCGGGGTCTCCTTTGAACCTCTCGATGCACTGCCCCATACAATCATTGGGCGAGAGCATGACGCACCCCAGCATGCCCTGCTCCGCCTCGGGCGAGTGCGGCGGAAGCCGGTCCACCTTTGCAGGGCCAACCGCTGCCGTTTGCCTTCGGGCCTTCTTCAAATCAGGCGCCGATTTGACACTCTCTTTAACTGAGTCCAACACATCACAACCAAACGAGAATTGTCTGCCGCGATCAAACCAGAGTTATTGAATCTTAGTGACAGGTTATTCGCAAGGCGGAACGCCTGGGATCGGTTTGGATGTTCCTGCTGTTGGACGGCGACTAGCCCGCAAACCAACGCCACTAAGCCTGCTCCAATTACCAGCTGCCCAATCGATCTCATAAGTGCTCCTCTCGCAAGAACGGTTAACACCTCCCCGATTAAACAGGTCGGAAACGCCTAAGGTTCAATTGGGTTATTGTCATCCGGCTCGCGAAAGCCGCAGACCTCGCCGACCTTGCGGACAATGGCGCGCGTCCCGGCGTCCCTGAGTTTGCTGGTCGCGATGTGGCTTGCCTGACAGGCGGCGGTCGCTCAGCTTTGAATTCGGCGTCACAAATGAATCATCGTTGATGACATAACGAGATATGGAGCTGAACCTGCGCAATAAAGTCGCCTTCGTGACGGGTGCTTCGAGTGGCATCGGCGCGGCGGCGGCAATTTGCTTCGCGCAGGAAGGGGCGCACGTCGTGATTGGCTACGGAAAAATGAATCCGCGGCTCAACGCATTTTTGAGCAGGTAAAGTCCCACGGGGTGCAGGCGTGGCTCTGCCAGATGGACATCACGGAGCCCGCCAGCGTCCGCGAAGGTGTCAGGCGGGTCGCTTCAAAAATCACCGGCCTGGATGCGCTGGTGTTATGCGCTGGCAAGAACCGCATCAGTTCGATGGCAGAGATAACTCCGGAGGAATGGAATCGAGTGATTTCCGTGAACCTGAACGGGGCATTTTACGTGCTCCAGGCGGCGACCCCGCTCCTGAATGACGGTGCGGGGGTGGTCATGGTCGCAAGTGTGGCCGCGGACACGGGCGCTCCGCGCCATGCCCATTACGCGGCGGCGAAGGCGGGTATGATTAATTTGGCAAAAAGTGCGGCTCGTGACTTAGCCCCGCGCATTCGCGTGAACTGTGTCTCTCCGGGGGTGACGCTGACACCTATGGGGCGGGCGACAATGGAACGAGCGGACGAGGATTACGCGAAGAGGAAACTGCTCCTTGGGCGATTTGCGGAACCCGAGGAAATTGCCCGGTGGATTGTTCTTGTGGCCAGTCCGATGAACAGCTTCATGACGGGAGCAACGATCGACGTGAATGGCGGCCGTACGTTGCGCTAGTCGTCGGGGGGATGACTGAGGCTCCAAGTTCAAGAGGAGATTGCTGACTACCTCGTTCCCCAGGAGGAGAGATGTTTATTGTGAGCAGTCCAGCTTGGAGAGACAGGTTATGCTGGATGTCGATGCTGGTCTGCTTTCACATTTTCATTGCCCCGGCGCACGTTCGTCTGTACCTCACACAAACGAACCCAAACCTGTCCGTTTGATGGCACGTGTTCTTTCGGCCACAGAGGCGTACCCGTTGGCCGATCGGGTCATTCTGTCGAACTCCTCCTTGACGCCGAGATTCTAGACGCCTTTTCGGGAGGAATATGTCCCCTTGCTGATGCGCGGCGGTGTCGCTTTCGGATTTCGGTTTTTCAGCGGGGCTTTTTTGGTGCCGATAAAGGCGTAGCGGGCGTGAGTCAGGCCGTTGACCACGGCGTTGAAGTAATACTTGAATCCGCTTGAGATGTTGACTCGTTTGACCTCCAGTGGCAGGGCCGCCTGCCGGAAGAACTCTCTGTAGTCGGAGAGCGTATAAAAGCGTTCATTGACGCCGGTGGCGACGAGCCGGGCGAGCATCCGCGCGCGCGATTTGATTTTGACCAGCGGCCAGACTGGCTCGCGGATGGCGACAAAGGTTCCTCCTGGTTTGAGCAAGCGTTTCACTTCCCGCAGCACCTGCACGATGTTGGCGGCGTCGTGCAACACGGCCGAACAGACCACGAAATCAAAGTGGTCATCCGGAAACTCAAGCTTGTGGAAGTCCCCCGGCATTCGAGTAATCTTGGCAGTGTTGGCGTGGAGCGCGGTAAACACTTTGGGCGCTTGCTCTTTAAGCAGGAGCGGAGAAAAATCAGTGGCGGTGATCTCCACCACTTTTGGCAGCTTGGAAAGCTCGGCGCTCAGCCAGGCTCCGCCCGCGCCGATCTCCAGCAAGCGCCCGCGAAACTCAAGACCGCATTTTCGCGTCAGGAAGGGAATGAATTTAGGCACATCCTTTTGCAACGACTGCAGCCAGTCGGCCTCCGCGCAAGGGGCCATCGCCACACGGGCCGCCGACTCGCGCAGCGCCACCCTCCGCTCGTGCGCATAACGCGAGAGGAATCCGGTCTTCTCCACGTATTTCGACTCGCTCGGTTTCACTGGACTACGAACAAGGTAGGAGCCCGAAGCCTGGGGCGCAATCGCTTTTGTCTTAACAGGTTCGGGAGGGAGAGCCGCGGATCAGGTTTCGGGGGTGTCGCAGCCGGAGCGTTCGCCATTCAGCCCATTTTTCGAAGCCGCGGTGTCGGGCTTGTCCCGTCTCTCTGCGAAGAAAGTCTGAAGCAGGGCCCGGCATTCCGGTTCGCGTACGCCGTTAGTGATGCTGCAACGGTGATTCAAGGTCGGGAACTGCAGCAGGTTCAAGGCGCTGCCCGCCGCGCCGGCTTTGGGGTCGCTGGCGCCGAACACGACGCGCGCGAGGCGGACATGCACCATCGCGCCGGCGCACATCGGGCAGGGTTCCTTGGTTACGTAAAGCGTGCAATCGCTTAGACGCCAATCGCCCATCGCCTCCTCGGCTTGCGTGAGTGCCAACATTTCCGCGTGCGCTGTCGCGTCCTTGAGCAGCTCCACCTGGTTAAATGCCCTGGCGATAATGCGGCCGTCGCGGACCACCACTGCGCCCACCGGAACTTCCTCGACCGCATAGGCCCTCGCCGCCTGACGCAGCGCTTCACCCATGAAGAAGTGGTCGCTTTGTAGATCGATGATTGGTTCGTCAGGCATGTGGGTTTTTTTGAATCTTGATCCTGGATTTTTGATTATCCAACACGGCGGTTAAGCCTCGAGCAGCAGCGTTGGCCGTGCCTGTCGCTTTCGCTCCTCGTCCCTCGTCACCCGTCGCTCTCGACTCTTCGAGGGTCCAATCGTTCCTACCATCGGGGCGGCAATGGCAGTGGGCGGCAAAAAAACCGCCGCGGTGCCGCCAAAACCAGGGCCAGACTTTTTCTCGATCCGTTTGCGGCAATTCCAGAGCGTGAAGCGCACGCCGCGCGAAGAATTGGAAACGTCCTTCGCGGTGGGGCGGAGGAACCGTGGTGAGCCTCGGCCGGACTTCGAACAGGAACATCAGCCAGTGGCTCTGGCCCTGGTAACCGTGCTCGCTGACCAAACCGGTCAGGTGCAGGTCAGCCGGCGAAATCGCGAGCCCCAGTTCTTCTTGCGCTTCCCGGCACCCACAGGCATAAGGTGATTCGCCGAGCTCCGTCTGAAGCTTACCGCCACAAGGGCTCCACAGTCCCAGGTTGGGTTCTTGGGCCCGCTCCAATAGCAGCACACGCTCGCATTCGTCGAAACAATAAAGCAGGGTCGAGATCTTATAGGGCATTTTCAGCATGATCGCGGCCAATATCCAAGCCTCGAGTCTGTGGAGAAGCAAGCCAGCTTTCGGGGAATCGGCTGAGTTGGTTGCCGAGGGCGAAGAAAGTCGCAGGCCCGCGGCCCCTACAGGTGGGAGCCGGCGCTTTCGACAGGGGCAACCGGGATGTGCTCTAACTTACGGGCGGAGATATCGCGCGCGATGGCCACCAACTCCTCGGGGGTCAATTCGTCTTCGAAGATGGCAAAACTCCCGCCGGTCGTCTTGGCATAAAGGCGGCGCGCGCCGAGCTCATAGACTTCGATTTCCGGCGGCAGATGTTGCTCATTCACGCTGGCAGATGTACGGCCCGGGCCGCAACTTCGCAAACTCTAGTTGTTAACATTTTATCCACCGAGGTCTCATTTGCGCTGTCTCACCCTTTTCTTTTTGCGCGTCGCGCGCCGCCGGAAAAAACGGCTTTTGGCCAGCAGAGGAGTATGGTATGTTGTTAGCGGCAAATTCAAAGAGAAAGCGAGTCGCAGAGACACCGAGATTTGAAAGCACTCATTGAGACCAGGAACCGCCGCACGGAACGGGTTTTTCTCGTCGGCGTGGAACTCAAATCGCGGAACAGTTGGGGCTCGCGGGATTCGTTGGAGGAGCTTTCCCAACTGGCGACTACTGCCGGGGCCGAAGTCGTTGGGGACGGCTTGCAGAAAATGGCCGCGCCGTGCGCCACGACTTTCATCGGAAAAGGGAAGGCCGGCGAATTTGCCGAGCACTGCCGCAGCGCGGACGTCGATACGGTCATCTTCGACGACGAGCTCTCCCCGGCGCAGAGCCGAAACCTGGAAAAAGTCTTCAACTGCAAGGTGCTCGACCGGACCTCGCTGATCCTGGACATTTTCGCCCAGCGCGCCCACACTCGTGAGGGCAAGTTGCAGGTCGAGTTGGCGCAGCTTCAACATTTATTGCCGCGGCTGACGGGCTTTTGGGGGCACTTGTCCCGGCAAAAAGGCGGCATCGGAATGCGCGGTGGGGAAGGTGAGACGCAGTTGGAGACCGATCGGCGCAGGGTGCAGGACCGCATCGCGCGAATCGCGCGAGAGCTCGAGGTGGTGCGCCGCCAGCGCTCGACCCAGCGCCAGGCCCGCCAGCGCAATCACTGGGCCCTGGCCTCGATCGTCGGCTATACCAACGCTGGCAAGTCCACCTTGCTCAACACCCTCACCGGCGCGCAGGTTCTTGCCGAAGACAAGCTTTTTGCGACGCTCGATCCGACCACGCGCCGTTTGCGGCTGCCGACCAACCAGAACGTCCTGCTTACCGATACAGTGGGGTTTATCCGCAAGCTGCCCCATGGGCTAGTCGAGGCCTTCAAAGCCACGCTTGAAGAAGTCGTCCAGGCCGATCTGCTGCTCCACATTGTCGATGTCAGTCATCCCCAGGCCGATGAGCAGGTTCAAGCCGTCGATGCAGTCTTGCACGAGATCGGCGCCACAGGGAAGCCGACACTGATGGTGTTCAACAAAATCGATCAGCTTAACGGCAACCAAAGCATGCTGAGCCGCTTTCTCGAGCGGCATCCCCACGGCGTTGCCATTTCTGCCGCCAACGGCGAAGGGATCGCTGCCCTGCTGGCGCAACTCGGCAGCCAGTTGCGCCCGATTCGGGAATTCATGGAACTCGCGGTGCCTCATGACCAGGCGAGTGTTATCGCCCGGCTGCATGAAGTCGCCCAGGTCGTCGAACGCAATTACGAGGGTAACACTGCCCGTTTCAAGGCCCGCATCCCGCCGCACTTGCACGACGAGTTCGCGCAGTTCTTTATTCGCGAGTTGCAAACGGCGTGACGGCTCGGGCGTCTAATCGTTAGAAATGCACAGGGGTTAAAATGCAGGCCACCGATCGGAGACCTGTGACGTGTGGCACTGGAACCTGCCCTCCACCCGTTTCAACGTTTTTAACGATTTGGATTGCTCACTCAGGCTCGCTTTTGCTTAAGTGCGGACCATGAGCCGTGGGCTGCTGATTAAGGAATTGCCATACAACGAACGGCCGCGTGAACGGCTGGCCGCCGAGGGTCCGGACAAACTCAAGAACTCGGAATTCATCGCCATCCTGTTGCGCACCGGCACCCAGGGCGCCTCTGCTCTTGAGATCGGGCGGGAATTACTCGCCCGGTTCGGGACGCTGGACAACCTTTCCCGCGCTTCCATCCAGGATTTGTGCCAGGTGAAGGGCGTCGGACGCGACAAAGCGGTTACGCTTGTCGCCGCGTTCAGCCTCGCGCGCCAAATGGCAAAGGAAATCCGCCAGGAATCTCCCACGCTCGATACCCCGGAGCGAATTGCGGACCTACTGCGCGAGGAGAACCGCGCCTACGAGGTCGAAAACTTCCAGGTCATCCTGCTGAACACGCGCCGCAAACTGATCCGCGTCGAAAGAATTTCTCAGGGCACGCTCGACACCATTCTGGTCCACCCGCGCGAAGTGTTTAAGCCGGCCATTGCCGCGGGCGCCGCCGCCGTGGTGCTCGCGCACAACCACCCGAGCGGGGACCCCTCCCCGTCCGACGCGGACATCAAGGTCACGCGCGACCTCATTCGCGCCGGCCAGTTGCTCAAGATCGAGGTTCTCGACCACGTCATCCTCGGCCGCGCTTCGCAAGAACGCCTAAGAGATTTCATCTCCCTCCGCGAGCTCGGCTATTTCTATTCCTGATAGGGCCTTGCACAGCACTCCATCCCCTCACCGGCTTTGTTACGTCGAGCCCCACCGCCGCCGTGTAGTCTAACCCCCTACACGACTTTCCATGGTTCCCTGACTGACAACCGGCCTCTGGCCAGCTAGAAGTTAGGCTGCGTCATTACCCATCATGCGGCAACCCGATGAAAGCCTTCTCGGCTGGCTCACGCGCCGGTGGGCGAGCGCGATGCGTGATTCTCACGCAAAATGCGTGAAAATTTACCGCTTTCGCCCAGACCAAACACGCTTTTCCGAGGTTTTCGAGGCGAAACTCTGGTGGCACCGTCTGTGCTTTAGGAAATCCAGCGCTTGCGGTTGGAGCCCCAACCCCTCGACCTCAAGCAACATGAATATCGATCCCGCAGCGTCAGGAAAACTCTGCTCATTGCTGGCGAGCAGAGCGTTTTTGCTTTTTGAAAGGAGCCGCAGTTTCGAGAACGCCTCACAAGACTGCGCCTCCACGATAGCGCCTCCGGGCAGTCTCTGTATCGAGAGGAAGGCTGGGTCACAACCGCCGGGCAAGGTTTCCGGCAGTGATTTTTTGAACCAAACGGCTCGCCGGTTCGTTTTTTTGCTTTTATATTTGACCCATGGTTTGATTTTCGATAACCGTCACGGGCTGCCTAACAAGTTCGAAGGCTCCCTGGGCGGCACAAACTTGTCGGCCCTTATGCCACAACAGTAAATGCTGAAATCGAAATCATTTCTCGCCGTAGATTTTGGGGCAGGCAGCCTTAAGCTGGCCGAGTTCGAAGTTAACGAGGCCGGCGGTTTGCGCCTGAAGCAGTACGGCTTCAAATCCCTCGGCGCAGAGGGCGCGCAGGAAACCACGCGTGAAGCCACGATTCAGAAGGCGCTGCAGGACATGCTCGCCGAAAAGGGGATCAAGGCCAACACCGTCAACGTCTGCGCCCCGGGCTTTCACGTCTTCTCAAAATTCGTCAAATTGCCTCCGGTCGATGCCGGCAAAGTCACCCAGATTATTCAGTACGAAGCGCAGCAAAACGTGCCGTTCCCGCTCGAGGAAGTCGTTTGGGATTACCAGATTCTGGGCTCGACTCCCGGCGGCGAGCTGGAAGTGCTGCTGGTGGCCATCAAGGCCGATATCGTCGAGGGCCTGTTCCGGGTCACCGAAGGCGCCGGCCTTCACCTGCAACTGTGCGACGTGTCCCCCGCCGCCCTCTGCAACGCTTTTCGCTATAATTACGGCGACCTCGAGGATTGCACCATGCTGCTGGACATCGGGGCCAAGACCAGCAACCTGCTGTTCTTCGAGAAGGGCAAGGTTTTCTCGCGCAGCATCAATTTGGGCGCCAACTCGATCACCCAGGATTTCGCCAACGAGTCAAAAAAGAAATTCGACGTCGCGGAAAAAATCAAAATCGAGGAAGGCTTCGTCAGCCTGGGCGGCGCCTACGAAGAGCCGGAGAACCAGGACCAGGCGGCCATTTCGAAGATCGCTCGCCAGTTCATGACGCGGCTGCACATCCAGGTCAACCAAACCATGCAGTTCTACCGCGGCCAGCAAGGCGGCTCGGCCCCGGCCCGTCTCTTCCTCTCAGGCGGCGCTTCCATCATGCCGTACACGGCCCAGTTCTTCGCCGAAAAGCTGAACGTCCCGGTCGAATACTTCAACCCGCTCCGCAACATCCAGATCGACCCGGCTATCAATCTCGAGGATTTGGCGCGAGTGGCTCATTCGCTCGGCGAGGTTGTCGGCCTGGGCTTGCGCAACCTCGCTCATTGCCCGGTAGAGCTGAACCTCATGCCCGAGAGCACCCTCAAATGGCAGAGCTTCAACCAGAAAAAGCCTTACCTGATCGCGACCGTGTTCAGCCTGGTCGCGGTCGTCGCCGCCATCGGGCTCCTCTTTAAACAACTGGCCAGCGCCAAACAGAACGCCCTCGACAAAGTCCACCCGGAAGTTGAACTGCAGGAAGGGAAATCGCAAAAGCTGACCGCTGCGCTCAACGACCAAAAGAAAACCCAAAAAGATGTCGATCAATTCGTCATCTGGCTGAACGATCGCTACTACTGGCCGGTGGTCATGACCGAGCTGCGCGGCGCTATCATCGCGGTCGAACGCGACAGGGAAAGCAAGCTTCACACTCCTACCGGCCTTTGGATAGAAAACTTCATCACTGCCGAGCCGCGCAACGACACCGACCTCTCCGGCGGCATGTCTGCAACTCCGAATCCTTCCTATTTTACGGGGGGTGCGGATGCCGCGACCCAGGAAATGCTCGCCCGCCGGTACGGTATCCGGCCGCGGGGTCCCGCGGCGGCGGCGCCGCCGCCGCCGCCCGCCGACACGGCGACGGCCTCGGCTGACGGCACCACGCCCAGGAAGCCCAAAGGCGACACCAACGAAGTGTCGAGCATCACCGTCACTTTCCGGGCTGTGGGCCTGACCGCGGTCGATGCCAATGCGAACAAAGACATCTATTACGCCGTGCTGGACCAATTACGTAGCAACCCTTTATTTGACAAAGATGAAACGAATGGCGATGGCAACATCGGCGCCGAGGAACCGCTGACCAGCACCACGTGGCCGGGCACTTTCACGTTTAAGATCATCGTCGGGCTCAAGCACCCGCTCAAGCTTTAGTATGGCGTGGATCAAACGCAACCTGTACTTCGTCGTTGGCAGTGTCGTTGCCTTGGTGTTGATGGGGCTGGCGGGCTATTTCCTTTACTCCCAATGGGCCGTCAACAACCAGATCCTCGCCAGCCTCAACGACGATTACGAGAAACTGCGCCGCCTCAACAGCGCGCCCATCCACCCGGGCTCCGGCCAGGTGGACAACATCAAGCTGGCCAAAGAACAACGCGACCAGTTGCGCGAGTTCCTCAAGAAACCGCGCGCCTATTTTCTGCGCATCCCCCCCATCCCCGACCAACCCACGCTCAGCGACCAGGATTTCACCTCTGCCCTAAGCCATACTCTCGATCAAATGCAGAGGGACGCCACGAACGCTAGCGTCACTTTGCCCCCCAACTACGCTTTCTCGTTCGAAGCCCAGCGACCCAAGGTCCGGTTTGCCGTCGGCAGCCTCGGACCACTCGCGACGCAGCTCGGCGAAATCAAGGCCGTTTGCGACCTTCTCTTTCAAGCCAAGATCAATTCCCTTGATAACATCCGCCGCGAGCGCGTTTCGGCTGACGACAACAGCGGGCCGCAAACGGACTACCTGCCGGAGCACTCCACCACCAACGAATTGGCGGTGCTCACCCCTTACGAGATGACCTTTCGTTCCTTCAGCTCGGAATTGGCGGCGGTGCTGGCCGGCTTCACCGGTTCCTCGAATGGTTTTGTCATCAAGACGATCAACGTCGAGCCCGCGCCCGCGACAGCCGAAGCGACCGCGACGACGCCGTATGCGCAGTATGTCCCCATGCCCTCCGTGGTGACCGCCCCGATGCCGCAAAACGAGTCCACCGCGGCGATCATGGCGCGCCGCTACGGCATTGGTGGGGGTGGCGGCCCATCGATGGCTTCCCGCTATGGCGGAGGTGGCGGCGCGGCCGACCTTGGCGGCATTCCCTTGCGTCCGCTTCAACCGGGCGGCCAGACAGTTTACCCGGCCTATCAAACGCCGCAGCCCCAGCCGGGCGTTGCGTCCGCCGCCGCCGCCAACACCGCGCTGGCGCCCGCTTTGGACGAGAGGCAACTCAAGGTCACGATGTACCTCATCGTGGTAAAACTGCTCCCTCCTAAGTAAAGTCGCGATGGATTTCCTCAAGAAAAACTACGAAAAGCTCCTCCTCGGAGTCGTCCTGCTGGGCCTGCTCGTCGCGGTTGGTTTCATGCTCGTCGTCATCTCCAACGAACAGCAGCGGCTCACCGACCTCACCGCGGGAGTTCTGCATCCGAAGGTCAAGCCCCTCACCAACCTCGATTTAACCCTTCCTGATGCTGCCCTCCAGCGCGTCGCGACGCCCGCCGCAATCGATTTCGGACCGCCCAACCGGCTGTTCAATCCCATGCCGTGGCAAAAGCGCGACCGCCTCATCCCGGCCTCCAAAGTCGGTCCCAATGCCATCGCCGTCACCAACATCACACCTCTCTACCTGAGGCTCACACTGGATAAGATCGAGCCCTCCGATACCGGCGTCAAATATCTGATCGGGATTGAAAAGCAGGCGGCCACGACCCCCGCGCAGCGCGGCAAAAAGGAGACCTATTGCAAGCTCAACGATAAGAACGACACGTTCCAATTGATCGAGGTAAAGGGCAAACCGGATGACCCGGACCGGCTCGTAGTGCAGTTGAATGACACCGGCGAAAAGGCGGTCATCGCCAAAGGCGACGATGGCAAATACCAGACTTTCGCCCGCGTCGATGGCTATATGGCCGACCTCTACTACGCCGTCGATCGTAAACCCTGGCCGGCCCGCCGCATCAATTCCCAGCCCCCGCTTTCCTGCAACGGCGAGGAGTACAATATCGTTGCGATTAATCAGAACGAAGTTGTATTGTCCGCCAAATCCAACGGCAAGAAATGGACTCTCAAACGCAGCACCACACTCTGAACCGCGTTGATTTTTTACTGAACGCCAGCCCACCCACAATGAAAGCAGCCACCCTACCTCTCGGTCTCACCCTGTTGCTCGCCACGGCCACGGTTTCCCAGGCCCAGGCGCCGGCGCAGGAAACTGCCGTCAACGAAGCCGTTATGCGCCAGGCCAACCGGATCGCCCTGCGGCAAAAACTCGCCGACGCGTTCGCCGCCCAGCAGCGACGCGACCTTGGCAACGCCGCCAAGCTTTACGACGATGCCTGGGCGCTCGTCCAGAACATCGGCGTCGGCAACGTCGAGGCCGAGGCCGCCCAGACCCGTGTTGGGCTGGCCACAGTGCGCCTCGAACTGGCCCGCGCGGCGCAGCATCGTTCGGATTACCGCGACGCCAATATCCAGGTCATTGACGTCCTGCGGGTCGATCCCTCCAATGTGGAGGCCCTCGACCTCAAGCGCGCCAACGAAAGACTGCTCGCCGAACAGGCCGGCCATATCCCCGACCAGGACACACAGGCCCAGGTGCCGGGCCTGATGAAGGAAAAAATCGATACCAGCACCAAGGTCCAGAACGCCCGCCTCCTGTTCGAGTTGGGCAAGAACGATGAGGCGGCGGCGATTCTCAAGAAGGTCGTCGAACAGGACCCCCAAAACCAGGCCGCCTTTTACTACCTCAACCTCATCAGCGAGGCGAAATACAAAGAATCCCTGAACAAACGCGACGTCGCCTCCCGCAACCGGCTCGTCGAAATCGAAAACGCCTGGGCACCCTCGCATGCCCGTGACACGCTGCCTCAGCCGAATCTGTACGCCCGCACCAATCTGATCCACACCGGCACGGGACGCCAGGTCATCAACAACAAGCTCGACCGCATTCACCTCGACGAAGTGAAATACGAGGGCCTGCCCCTAAGCGAGGTGGTCGCCAACTTGTTCGACCAGGCCAAACGACGCGACCCCGAAAAGCGGGGCATCAATTTCATCATCAACAACAATACCGATTCGGGATCCACCGGCGCTCCAACCGGCCCCACCGGCGCGATTGACCCGACCACCGGGCTTCCAGTGGCCGCCCCGGCGCCTGCTGAGCAGGTCGATATCGGCCAGATTTCCATCAAAATCGTCCCTGCACTAAACGATGTCCGCCTCGCCGATGTCCTCGACGCCATCGTCAAAGTCGCCGACCGGCCTATCAAGTATTCCATCGAAGATTACGCTGTGGTTTTCTCACTAAAGGGCCGCGAGCCGTCTCCGCTCTATGTCCGTTACATCAAGGTTGACCCAAACACGTTCGAACAAGGCCTCCAGAGTGTTGCGGGCTTTGACTGGGGTGCCATTGCCCAGGCGAGCAACCAGGGTGGTGGTGGCGGCGGCGGCGGTGGTGGTATCAGTGGCGGCGGCGGTGGTGGCGGCGGCCTCGGCGGCGGCAGCCAGGGCGGTGGCGGATTGCTCACGGTTCCTCGTGTAAACGTCGCCGGCGGTACCGCCGGCGGCGGCGGCATTGGCGGCGGCGGCGGCCAGGGCGGCGGCCTCCGCTCTGTCACTCGCACTAATGACACGGTGTTCGTGCAGGCTGCCGTGCGCCAGTTCTTCCTGACGATGGGTGTTGACCTCAATCCGCCCAAGAGCATTTTCTTCAACGACCGCGAAGGCACGCTTGTCGTCCGAGCGACGCTGCAGGATTTGGACACGATCGAAACCGCAGTCCAGGTCCTCAATATCGCTCCCCCACAGGTCCACATCAAAGCCAAGTTTCTCGAAGTGGCGCAAAACGACACCCGCGCGCTAGGCTTTCAATGGTTTCTGGGCAACGTCCTGATGAACAAAGGCAGCATTGCCGCTTCCGGCGGCACGGCCCCTTCGTACAATGGTGTCCCTTCGCCGGCCAACCCGCTGGGTGCTTTCCCCGGCACGCTACTGCCGAATCCTGCGGCCGGTGTGGCTGGCACCACCATTCCCCCGTCGGGGTCGGATCAGCTCATTACTTCCGGCCTTCGCAACACCGTTAATGCCCCGGCCATAGGCACATTGACCGGCATCCTCACCGACCCTCAATTCCGCGTCGTCATCCAGGCCCTCGAACAACGCGACGGCACCGACCTTGTGGCCGAGTCCTCCGTCACCACACTCAGCGGCCGCCAGACCGAAGTTCAGGTCGTCGATTTGCAGACCATCGTTATCGGCACCTCGCTCAACCAGACCGCCAGCGGCGGCACGGTCGGCGCGGTCGGCGCGGTCGGCGGCGGTGGCGGTGTCGTCGCTTCCTCTCTCAATTACCCGACTGAAACTCTGCCTTTTGGCCCGACCCTCGATCTTATTCCTTACGTTTCCGCCGACGGCTACACCATCCAAATGACCATCATCCCCACGCTCGCCGAGTTCATTGGCTACGACGACCCCGGCAAGTTCATTCCTCAGGCCCAGTCGGCTTCCAGCGGCGCCGGCGGCGTCGCCGTCCCCTTGACGGCCCAACTTCCCCTGCCGCACTTCCGCATCCGGCAGGTCACGACCTCGGCCATTGTCTGGGACGGCCAAACGGTCGTGCTCGGCGGCCTGATTTCGGAAAACGTTACTAAGGTCAAAGACAAAGTCCCTGTGCTCGGCGACCTCCCGGTCGTGGGCCGGCTCTTCCGCAGCGAATCCAGCTCGTCGCAAAAGAAGAACCTGATGATTTTTGTCACGCCAACGATTATTGACCCCTCCGGCAATCGTTATCACTCGGAGGACGAGATGCCCTTCGCGCAAAACGCGATCCCGGTGCAGAAGCCGCTCGTGCCGCCCGCGCAGTAACACAGAAAGTATCAAGCTTATGTCATTGTCGCTTTACGCCCGCAAAGCCTTGGTGTGCTGGCTTTTGGCCGGCGCGCTGTCCGGTGCCGCGGTCGCCGCTACCAATTTCGTCGCCAATGGCGGCGAATATGGGATCACCGGGTCGATGCCCGGCGATCAGGTTCATCCGGCCTTGAGCCTCAGCCCGACCGGCGGCTTCCTGGTTTGGGAAGACAACATCACCGACGGCGACGGCCTGGGCATAAGCGCGCTGCAACTCGACAGCGGATTTTCGGCTTTTCGTTCGCCTTTTCGCGTCAACATTACGGGGGCGAAAGACCAGGAGCGTCCGCAGGTCTCCCTCCTCAACGGAGGCGGCGCGGCCTTTGTCTGGCAGGGCGGGGCTATGGGCTTTCAGCATATTTACGCGCGATTCCTTTCGGCAGCAGGAACCTGGCTGACGACCAACGATATCGTGGTGAACACCGCCGCGAATTACCAAATCAATCCGGTGGTCGCCACCCTGGCGAACAGCAACGTCGTCGTGATTTGGGCCAGCTTTAATCAATACACAGCCTCGAGTATGCAGGATGTTTATGGCCAGCTTTTCAGCCCGGACGGCCAGAAAATCGGGGACGAGTTTCTCGTCAACCAGTTCACCGTTTTTAACCAACGCTCTCCTGCGGTGGCTGCGCTCACCGGCGGAGGCTTTGTAGTCGCCTGGGTCTCCGAGCAGGAGCGCGGCCTGGTAGCAGGTTCGGGTGAGTTCGTTTATACCGCGGCAACCAATCAGGTCAGCGTGGATGTTTACGCGCGGTTATACGGCGCGAGCGGCGCGCCGGCGAGCAACGAAATCCTTGTCAACAACTCCTTTAACCCCTGTGCCAGCCCGAGGGTCGCCGCCGCTTCGGATGGCCGCTTCATGGTGGCTTGGGCCCAAAAGGACCTTTCCAACAGAAGCAATAGCTGGGACATCGTCGCGCGCTCGTTGTCCAGTGCCGGGGTCCCCGGCAATCTGGTAACTGTCAACACGACCCTTTATGGCGACCAGTTCGCGCCGGATATCAGCGCGGCGGGAACCGACTTCCTCGTAGTGTGGACCAGTTTGGGCCAGGATGGTTCGATGGAAGGTGTTTACGGCCAGTTCCTGCGGAGCGACGGGACGCTCGTCGGTGGAGAGCTCCCGGTCAACACCACCTGGATCAGCAAACAAATGCACCCGGCCGTGGCATCAGACGGGTCCAGCCGGTTTCTCACAACGTGGAGCAGCTTCATCGGCATCCCCAATAGCTTCGACTTGTTCGCGCAGCGCTATGTCAGGTTCGAGGCGCCGTTGCAGGCGATGAACGCGCCGTTCGTTTATGCGCCTTTTTCGGTCGTCAGCAACGTCTATCAGCCGCAGCTCCAGGTTTCGTGGCCGAAGCAGATTGGAGTCTCTGTTGACCATTATGATGTGTACGTGGACGGAGCCTCGAGTCCCGCCGTGAGCCTGGCCTCCAATATCTGGGTGATGACTGCCTCGAACGGCCTGACGGCGGCCAGCACGCACACATTCCAAGTCGATTACGTCGTGACCGACGGACGCCAGTCCCCCATATCGCCCGCCGCGAGCGGGAGAACATGGATGGGCTATAGCTGGTATGGAGCCGTGCCGTTTGAATGGATGTCCTTGTTCTACGGGTATGACACCTCTAAGTGGCCGGTGCCGGATGCCGCCGTGGCGTCGGGCGGGCCGACGGTTTTGCAGGTGTTCCTGACGGGCGCGAACCCAGTGGCGGCCAGCACCTGGTTGCGGGTCGGCATCAGCTCCACGCCCCAAGGGTATTTCCTGACCTGGAATCCCCAACCCGGCCTGACGTACCAGGTTCAGACCACAACCGTTTTGGGCACGTGGACCAACGTCGGAGCCTCTCGCTTCGCGGCGGGCGACCAGGACTCCATGTATATCGGATTGAACAACGTCGGCTACTACCGGGTGCTCCGCTTACGTTAATGAGACTTTCTATGCTGCGACTATTCAAGAACTCCTGGTGGTTCCTTTGCCTGGCGCTTGGGGCTCAGTCGGCCTCCGCGTTTTCGATGTGGGGTCTGCGCGAGCCGTACCATGTTCTCCCTCTTAGCTATATCGCCGACTTCTCCTTCACCCCGAAAAACATAGGCGAGGAATTCCGATGGAACATGCCGACGCTCTACTACACGTACGACCAGGCGTTCTACGATTATTTCGGGTCGAACGGCGTCTTTGCTGTGGATTCGGCGGTGGCGATTCTCAATGGGCTGACCAATGTCTCATCTTACAGCGCCGATCTCTCCGAGTTCCCGCCCGCCTCGACCCGGATCAACTGGGCCGCCTCGGCGATGCACCTGTTCGACCTGAAGTCCTGCGCGTTGGAGAACCTGGTCGAACGGCTCGGCCTGGCCGACCCGGAACGATTCACCTGGACCTTGCGCAACCGTATTCCTACTCCCGCCGGTTGCCCGGTTTTCATTTACACTGTGATTAAGCGCAATTTCGACCCCGTGACCCTGGCCCCGTCAAGCTATGTCAATGGCAACCTCTACACCTATCAAATCGTCGAACTGTGTCCGGTGATAGACCAGGCGGATGCGGTTGAAATACTGGTGGATCCCTCGGCATACTACGCGACAGCCGTCGCGACTCCGAAAATGAGCGTCGCCGACACTTTCTTTTACGGCTACTTCTATAACAGCCTGACGCGGGATGACGTCGGCGGGTTGCGGTATCTCTACGCCACCAACAACATGAATGTGGAAAACGCCGGCCCCGGCACGTTCACGTTCGTGACGAACTTCACGCCTCAACTGCTCTTCACCTCGAATTTAACCCTGCTCGCCGAGGCGGCTTTGACCAACGATCCGGTGACGCTCGCAGGTTTGTTCCCCGGGCTAAGCATCGTTGGTTCAACGAACTTTTTCACCAACATCTATACCACAAATCTGAGTATTTACTTTACGAATGCTCCCTGGGACCCTGTCGGCACTCCTGCCCACCTTGCGGCGATCACCAATGTTACGGCTAGCGTGCAGACGCTTTTTCAACATACTTTTGGCAACCTTTTCACCGTGGTCTTTACCCCCAACGGCTGGATCCTCGTGCCGGTCATCAATATTCCTGGAGCCGGCCCCGCCTTCGTCACGGCGCAAACCACGACTGTTTCGACTACCAATAACCCGTGGGGCCCGGTTGGCTCCACGGTTATCACCACGAATACGACTTCGACCACCTACATAACCAACCTCGTCACCGGTGATTACGTCCTGTTGCCCACCAATCTCTGTGCCGTCAGCATCCTGTCGGCGCAATTGACCAACGTCCTATCCTTCACGAACCCGGTCACCTCCGCCGCCAACGTCCTGGCCAACACGAACGTGATCGGCACGACCCTTACCGTCACGCAGAACATCGTCAACTATTTCACCAACCACGTCTTCGTCATCCATCCGATCAATTGCGTCCAAACCAACTTCTCGCTGCGCGAGGGCATCGAGAAGGTCAATTTCGTCCGCCGGGATTTCGATTCCTTGTTCAACCGGTTCTGGAATCCCATCACCAACTTCTACACGGCGATCGCGGTGACCAATAACGTCGCTGTTCCACAGGTCATCCAACGGATTGTCACCGCCCCGGACATCCTCTTCTCAGCGGCCGACCTGGTCACTGGGCCGACCGCTACTCCGCTCATCATCCCGTCGTGCGCACGCCTGGTTCCGACCCTCGACACGACCGGGATTCCGCCGGGGTCAGGTGAGTTCGGCCCCGGCACCATCCAGCCCCAAACCGGGGTGCCGACCTTCACCTTCAACAAAGTCGGGCCGATCTTCCTTAATTTTGGCCCGTTCTTCATCGACGAAAAGACTGCGGACCTGGATTTCATCTGGGGTTCTTTCGACGGCACGACCAACCCGCCAATCGTGTACCCGGTCGGGACCAGCATCACCGCTCTGGAAAACCAGGTCTTCATGCAGTTCCTGCCGCTCGCCATGACCAACGGTTCAGTGGGCGTTTATTACTTTCTACAGTTCACCGGCAGCGGCGGTCAGCCTCCGTATTCGTTCTCGCTGACACCGGGATCACCCGGCCTGCCGCCCGGCTTTGCCCCGCCACAGGCCGACGGAACGCTCTCCAATGGCGTGATCACCGGAACGCCGACCCAGGCGGGCACATTCGATTTGAGCATCCGCATGACCGATGCCGCCGGTCGCTTCATTGATCACCCGTATGCCATTACTATCCGCCCGTGATCCCATGAGCCCACCCTCCTTTTTTGCCCACGCTATGAAACGCATTGTCGGTTACGCCTTGGTCGCCGTTGGCCTGGGTGGTCTTTGCTGGGGTCAGCCCATGCCCTTTTATGTAAACGACGGCGTGGTGAATTCACCGCCCGATCCCGCCCCACAAATTGATGCCCTGAATTTCATCAACAACAATACGTTCACAATCATCATCACCAACTTTGCAATTAATTCGCAGCTTTGGGATTCCAGCGATACCGTCAATTTCACCAATAACGGCGTGATGACCGGGGCGCCCGGGTTCCAGCTCGATACCGCCCCGTCCTATAACGGGTTCCGCGTGCGCGCGGGCAGCATCGTCAATAACGGCACGATCAATGTCGGCGGCGCCACGAACCTGATCGCCGGCTTCAACGCCGCCACCGGCGTTACCATCTTCACGGGCCTGCCCAAACTGATTGGCAACGCGACCAACATCGTTAATTCAGGCGCGCTGAACCTCGGGTTCGAGTCGTTGTGCACTCTCAGCGGTGAGAATGTTGATATGACCCGCGGCACTCTTGCCATGCAGCAAACCGGTGTCGATGTTTACAACGGCAGCTTCTTCTTTAACGGGGGCATGTTTTCCGGATACTGGGGTCTGGGTTTCAACACTAATATCAACCCGGCCCGTTATAACTTTCAGGGCGCCACTACCCCGGTCCATACCGTGACCAATCGTTATTACACGGTCTTTGGTCAAATCCTGGGCGGCAGTGCCAATCAACTCTCGTACGTGGACGACGTTTTTACGACTCCCAACAACCGCGAGGTGCGGGCTGTCTTTCTCGCAAACACCAATCTGACTCTCCAACCAAAGGTCTATTTCCCCGAACCCCCCACAGCCTTGTCCCCCTTTGGAGACATTGTGGTTGAATGGTCCTCCGCTTTCACCGATGCCGCCGGCAATGTTACCACCAACTACCTCTACCTGTTCGATGCCTTCGGGTTCAATTTCGGCGACAACTTCCCGGCGAATGAGTTCGGCCTGGTCATCCATGACTTCGCCGGCCCGAACCCGGCGTTTATCCCCTACAACTACCTCGGACCGTTCTTTTTCACTTTTGGCGGAGGTTTCCTTAATTTCAACGGCGGCTTTTTCCCGTCGCCCACACCGCTGTTTCAGCCGGGTTCGGATACACCCGCAAGCATCATCCCCGGCGGCACCTTCCCCAATATCAACGTCACGAATCAGTTTGCCGCCTACGAAGGGCTCTTTCTGCCTTCCTCGGCGGTGCCGGCCGACATCGCCGGCGGCAACGTTACCAACCTGCCGGGTCGCATCATGCTGACGGCTGACAAATTCATGGATCTTTCGCATGCGCATATCTCGAGTCTTAACTATCTCTCGCTCACCTCGACCAACCATTTCGCCGGCAGCGAACAGGCCCAGATATCCTCACCGTTTTGCGATATCAACCTGCGCAGCACCAACGGCTTGCTGACGATCACCAACCTGCTCAGTCCAACGCTCGCGCACCCGGAAGGCACAATCGAGTGTTACAGTGCTCGATTCACCAACGTGGTGGGCACCATCACCAACAGCTTCCATGTCCTGTTCGTCAACAGCGTCCTTTCGCCTCAGGCTCCGTCACGGGTCCAGAGTCTTACGTTGCGTAGTACGAACTTCACCGGTCTGCCCGACAGCATCGTGATCTCGGACGTGCTGAACATCTTGAGCAACAGCTTCACCATTGATACCACCAGCCTCACCATCGCCACCAACGCTCCGGGCTCCCCGACCCCCACCGGCGCTATTAATCTCTTGAGTTCGGCGATCGTCTTTTCAACCGCCACGCCGCGGCTGCAGTACCTGACCAATTACGGCTTCATCCAAACCCTGAACGCGGTGTTCTTCGGCGGCTCCCGCAGCGCGCCCTATTACAGCTCAACCTTCAACGAACCCTACCGGGTCTTCGTCAACCGTGGCGGCGTCACTAACTTCGGCAGCCTCATTTGGGCCACCAATTTTCAGAACAGCGGCACCTTCTGGTCGCAAAACGGCAACATTTCCCTCCAGTTGTGCCTGTCGGCCCTCATGACCAATGGCACCTTCCTCGCCCCTGGCAACAGCGGCACGATTGATCTCGAAGCCGCCAACCTGTTCATCAGCAACCATGTCTTGCTGTCCAGCGGCTCTCTCACTCTGGCCATCACCAATTCGCTGGATGACGGCAGCCTCGCCGGCAACAGCGCGGATGCTATCACGAACAAAAACTTCTGGAGCGTTCGTGGGCTGAACCTCCTGGCCGCGCCCGCCGCGGGCAGTCTCCTGGGCACGACTGTCACCAATACCGATCCCAGCTACTCCGACATTCCCAACGTTTGGGCCGCGGCGGACCTCGGCACTACTCCTGCCGGGTTCGCCGGTAACTCCGCCCTCGGCCATCTCATCCTCGACGGCCTCGACCCCGACAGCCATTTCACCTTCAGCGGCGTCGGCGTCAGCAACGCGCTTTATGTCGATCTGCTCGACCTCCGCGGCTCCACCGCGACCAACATCGATGCGTTCAAAAGCTATATTGGTGTGACGATTAACCCCGGGATGAAGATTTACTACGGCCAGGCCCTGGCGAACGGCGTCTCCATCGCCGAACGCCTCAATGGGAAGAACGGTGGCGGCTTCCTCTGGGTCAGCAATTATAACACCGGCTTCTTCTCCTCGATCAACGTCGTGTATCCCGACGGTTCCACCAACCGCCTCAATGCCGCTCTGGTTAATAGCTGCGACATCGACTCGAACAACAACGGCATCCCCAATTGCATTGACCCGGCGCCCATCTCCATTCTGTCGCCCGCCGGCCTGGCTCTTGCCGTTGCCGTCACTTACCAGCCTGCTGCGGCCGCTGTCGTCTCGTGGACCGCTTTCCCGTCCACCACCAATTTCCTCTATGCGGCCCCTCTCAGTGGCGCCGCGAACTGGCAGTTGGTCACCAATTTCGTCTATTCGGGCCGTTTCCCCAGCCGGGTCGCCGTCACCGATTTGATCAAAACCAACGCGCCCCGCTTTTACCGGGTCCGCGTCAGTTCGCCTTGATTCTTAGGAAGTTTGTCGGTCAAGAAAGTGTGAGTGCTATGTGTAGATTGCGATTGAGTATTAAATCTTGGAACCCGCTCGGCTTGCTGCCGTTGGGGTTGCTGGCCGGTCTTGGGCTGGCCGCCACCAGTGCCTGGGCCCAGCCCGCCAACGATCGTTTTCAGAACGCCACGCCGATTGGCGGCCAATTCGGCTCTGTCGTCGGCAGCAATCTCGGCGCCACCAATCAACCCGGCGAACCCAGCCACGCCGGCAACCCCGCCACCTGGTCGATCTGGTACGCGTGGACCGCGCCGGAGTCCGGCGAGGTGACCTTTGATACGCTGGGCAGCACCAACGCGGTGGGCCAAATTATGGATACGGTGCTGGCCGTATATACCGGCTCTACCGTCTCTCAACTCCTCCAGGTCGCCGCCAATGACGACTATTATCCGCTCAGGCAACAGCTCGAGGAATCCCAGACTATCGGCACAGGCCCGGGCAATCTCGCTTTTTTTGTTCCGATTATAGTACCGTTTGCTGGTCCCAGCGTGCTTCGGTTCAATGCGGTTGCCGGCACGACGTACTACATCGCGGTGGACAGCAAAGTGAACCAGGGAACAATCTCGCTGAACTGGGCATTCCGGCCGTCAGGTGCTTTCCGCTTCGCGACCGAGAGCTTCGATTACAGCAGTCAACTATTCGGGACCTCGCCGACGCCGGTCCCGCTCTATATGTGCTCCGAGGCGGAATCTTTACCGGACTGGGAAAGTACCCACGACAGTTATTATCGGTTCGACCCGGAGGGCGTGCTGGTCACGGTCACCCGTGTGGCTGGCTCTTCGGGCCGTATGTTCGTTGATTATGCCACGAGAGACGGGACCGCCGTGGCCGGCTTCGATTACAAGCCTATCTCCGGCACTTTGGTGTTCGACGATTTTGAGATGAGCAAGACGCTCGTAATTGCGATGGGCAACTCACTTAGTTTTTCGTCGCGTGATTTTTCGGTTGTCCTCTCCAACCCGCGCCCGGCTCCGCTGGAATCGCCCAACGTGTCGCCCCCTCGGCTGGACGCCCCTTTCGCGACCGCGACCGTTCGGATCCAGTCGCTCGAAAATCCCCAGAGCGACCCGGACCAGTACCCCGACCCTACTAGTGGAGCTGCTCCTACGCATGATGTTTACAATTTTCTGCACAAGAATTTCCGTGTTCCGCGGGATATCAACAGTTATTGGACCAGGGTTCAGGTCAGCGTCGCGCGCACGCTCAAGCTGACGGCCCCTAACGCCAATGACAACGGTGCCTCCATCAACTACCGGGTCAACGGCGTAATAGGTGTGGATATTCCTCCTCAGGAGTTTAACAATTTCTTTCCTCTCAACCCCGGCTCCGAATACGCCATTCCCGAGCCGTCCCAGGCCTGTATTTGGATTTATCCCTGGCAGAATGTCACCAACTGGAACAACTGGGATTTTCAAATGTCTGGCAATACGCCGAACGCTGACGGCACCGTGACGGTACCGCAGAGCGGACTCGGCATTATCGAATTCCTGGTCAGGAACGACACGCTCACCAAGTTCAACAAAGACTTCAACATCACGATCTACCGCCAGGATCACAATGCCAACCAGACCGTAGGCGAGATCAACGAATGTCACGTTACGATTCTTTTTGATGACGCCACACCGCCCGCAGGCTCGGTCGATGAATTCTACAATACGGATTTCGGCAGCCAAATGAAGCCACCGGTGTCCACAATCCCCTCCAACCAGGCGCACCCCGGCACCGACGGGACGGTTTGGGATTTGGCGGTGCAGCCCGATGGGAAGACCCTCCTCGTGGGCGAATTTGCCACTTACAACGGGACCACCCGGTCCTGCATCACGCGCGTCCTGCCAGCCGGCGCGGTCGATTTAACTTTCGACCCCGGCAGCGGCGCCAATGACGGCGTGATTAGCAAACTGGGTGTGCTGCCCGATGGCAGCGGCCGCATGATGATCGGCGGTTCGTTTACCCATTTTAACGGCGGGGTCCGAAAGTTCATCGCCCGCCTGCTTCCCACGGGGCAGCAAGATACAACCTTTAACCCGCTTCAAGATCCCGATGGCACCATTTGGGCCCTGGCCGTCCAGACCAACAACCAGGTGGTTATTGGCGGGGATTTCACTGCCATAGGAACCGTCCCCCGCGCCCATATTGCGCGCCTTAACGCCGACGGCTCCCTTGACACCAGCTTCGACCCAGGCGGGAACGCGCCGAATGACACGGTCTGGTCGGTGGCGGTTCAACCCGACGGCAAGATCCTCATTGGCGGCCAGTTCACCAGCCTGGGCTCCCTGAATCTCGGCGGTCTTGCCCGGCTGAACAGCGACGGTACCGCGGATACCGCCTTCAATGCCAACCTCGTTCCGGGTGTGGACGGCACGGTTTATACCGTGGTGCTGCAGAACGGCAGCGACATAGTGATCGGCGGCGAGTTCCAGCATGTCGGCATTGCCCAGCGCACGCGCATTGCCCGGCTCAAAGGCGATGCCACCGTGGACAATACTTTCAACTCCGGCACCGGCTCGGACGACACCATCTATAACATCAGCGCGCAACCGGACGGCTCTATGTACGTCGGCGGCATCTTCAGTTCCTATAACGGCACGCGCCGGTCAGGTCTGGCCCGGCTCTATCCGGACGGCACAGCCGATACCACCTTCCTCGATACCGCCTACAACCAGTTCGCCGGCTTGCACCGCCGGTATTTCGAGCGGCAGGCCTGGCCGGGCCCCGGCCCCGATCCCAACCCGGATCCGCGGCCTTTCGTTTATGCCTCCCAGGTTCTACCGGATGGCAATGTGGTCGTTGGCGGCGGCTTCAAACAAATTGGTGGTGGCCAGGCTGATGCCAGCATCCGCTTCGATCCCGATTACCCGTATACCACCATCGATACCAACGTCTGGACCGAGCCCAAATCACGCGACGGTGTGCGTAACCGCAACAATTTCGCCCGTCTGATTGGCGGTTCCACACCCGGCCCGGGAAATATCGGCCTGCTTTACACCAATTACTTCGTCAACAAGAGTCAGTTGTCGTTTGATGTGGACCTCATTCGCACCAATGGCACCCTTGGCTATTCCTCCGCCAACTTCGCCGCCCAGGCAGGCTTGGCTCAAAGCGGTGTTGATTATGTCTATAACAGCGCGGCGCCGGTTTACGTCGGCTCCTGGTGGCCTTCTGACCTGGTGACGCCCTTTTTTCCCGACACTCCCCGGGCTCTGACCCGCGCGCATAGTGATGGATTCTCGGGCACCAATGAGCTCCCGGTGGACGTCTATGGCCACTATTGGTTTGGCTATACACCCGCCAAGGTCACGATCCCGATCAAGAACAGTGGCGTGCCGGGCGATATCAATACTATCATCCAAATGGCCAACCCCAGCGGCGCCGACCAATTCTTTCTGGGCGGTCAAAACATCCCGCTTGGCAACGCTTTGGGCGTCTCCGCCGCCCCCTTCACGATTGTCGATGACAGCCAAAGCCCCGGCGTCATCAGCTTCGCTTCCGCGACTTACTACGTCAACGAACAGGGTACCAATGCCGTGATCACCCTCGTCCGCACCAACGGCAGCGCCGGGTATCCTTCCGTCGTCTTTTCCACCAGCGATGGCACCGGCCGCGCCGGTTCTAACTACACTGCGGTGCTCAACAAACGGGTTAGCTTTGCCCCCGGCATTACGGTTCTGACCAACATCATCGTTCCGATCATTGATGATGGCGTCAGCGAACCCAATGGGTTGACCGTGAACCTGCGCCTCTCAAGCGTCCAGGGCGCCACCCTTGGCCGGTCCACCGCCACGCTTCAGATCATCGATAACGATTTCGCCCCGGGCTACGTGACCTTTTCCTCCGCTTCCTACACCACCAATGAAAGCGCTGGCGCGGTCACGCTCACGGTTACCCGTTCCGGCGCGAACCGGGGCACCGTTACGGTCCAGTGTGCAACCACCAATGTAACCGCTATCAATGGCGTGAACTACCGCGCGATTACCAACACGCTGTCCTGGGATGACGGCGATGCTACCCCGCGCTTTGTCACCGTCCCTTTGATTCATGACGGCTTGGTTGGCTCCAACACCACGTTTAAGGCCTTCCTCTACAACCCGACAGTCAATACCGCCAACAGCCCGGGGACCGTTCTGGCAGCGTCGCCCACCACCGCTTTGGTCACTATTCTCGACGATGATTTCTTCGGCCATCTGCAATTTAGCTCCCCAAGCTATGTGGTTAACGAGGACGGCGGTTATGCGACTTTAACCGTGACCCGCACTGGCGGCGCGGCTCAGGCTCTGTCCGTCAACTATGCTACCAGCGACGGCTCCGCCGTGTCCAGCGGCACACTACCCAATTACGTTGCTACCTCGGGCACTCTGACCTTCAACCCGGGCGAGGTCAGCAAGAGTTTTACGGTGCCCCTGCTCGATGACGGTGTCGTCGATCCACTGCCACAAAGCTTCTTCTTTTTCGTCACCTTGTCGGGGCTGACCCCGCCGGGCGCCGCCCTTGGGTCTCCCGCCAGCGCCGCGGTGCAGATCCGCGACGCTCAAACTTTCAATCAGCCCTCCGGCTCGCCGGACACCAGCTTTGTTCCCATCCCCGGCTTCGACGGGAACGTTTTGAGCGTAAGCCTTCAGCCCAACGGCCAAATTATTGCCGCTGGCGCCTTCGCCACGGTGGATAATTTCCCGCGCCGGGGAGTCGCGCGCCTTAATTCGGATTCCAGTCTCGACGGCTTCTTCCTCGCCGGCTTGTCGGGAGCGGACGGCCAGGTCAACGCTTCGCTCGTTCAGTCCGATGGCCGCATCCTGCTCGGCGGCAGTTTTACAAACTTTAACGGCATCCCGGTGAATCGCCTCGCCCGCCTTCAGGGCAACGGCGCACTGGACAGTTCTTTCACGCTGAGCGCCGGTGGCGACAACACTATCTTTGCCCTGGCCGAAACATTTGTGCCCGACCGCCGGTTGCTGATTGGCGGCAGCTTCATCAACATGAACGGCTTCCCTCACGCTGGGCTTGCTCGCCTGAATAATAATGGGAGTCTGGATCCCACCTTCAGCCAGGCCTTGAACATCAACGGCACCGTCTATGCCATCGCCGTCTATCCCACCAACACGATTCAGGCCGGGAAAATCCTCATTGGCGGTGGTTTTAGCGCGATTAACGGCCAGGGCTACAACGGTCTGGCGCGGCTCAATCCCGATGGCACGCTCGATATCACGTTTAACCCGGGGGGCGCTGGCGCCAACGACATCGTCCGCGCCCTCGCCATCCAGCTCGATGGCCGCGTGGTCGCCGGTGGCGCTTTCACTAGCTTCAAAAACACACCTTGTGGGCGGATCACCCGGCTCAATTTGGACGGCTCGGTCGATGCCACTTTCAATACCGGCCCGGGCGCTGATGATACCGTCGCGGCGCTCGCCATCCAGCAGGATAACCGGATCGTCGCCGTCGGTCAGTTTACCCACGCCAACGGTGTCTCCCGCAGCCGCATTACCCGCCTGCTGCCGGACGGCACGGTGGATCCTTCCATCAACTTCGGCCTGGGCGCAGACAACTTCATCAACGCCCTTGCTATCCAGCCCGACGGCATGCTCGTCATTGGCGGCGGGTTCACCCAGTTCGACAGCCTGGCTCGCCCGCACCTCGCTCGGCTCTACGGCGGCTCTGTCGTCGGCTCCGGCAACTTCGAATTCACCGCCGGCAATTACACCATCGATGAGGACTCCACCAATGCCGTCATCACCATTCGGCGCCGCGGCGGCACCAGCGGCAACGTTTCCATCGGTTTCGCAACCGCTGACAATACGGCGGTCGCCGGCATCAATTACTCGAACGTTTCCACGACCTTGTATTTCCCGGTCGGCGAAACCATCCGCGCCGTAACCATTCCGGTTCGCCAGGATTTTCAGATCACTCCGGACCTCATCGTCAATCTCGCGCTCTCCAATCCGCTGCCGCCTTCCACTTTGGGGGATCAGCCGGTCGCAACGCTCACCATATTCAACGACGACTGCGCCGTGAGCTTCGATGCCGCCGCTTACCGCATCAACGAGAATGTTCCCAATGGGTTGGGAGATCTTTTTGCCGTGCGTCAGGGGAGCAGCCGCCGCCTCGCGACGGTGGACTTTATGACCACCACCAACGGCACCGCGCTGTCCGGCGTCAATTACCTGCCCTTGACGAACACCGTGGTGTTTCAACCGGGCCAGAGCAACGCCCTCATCCAGGTCCCCATCCTGGCCACACCAGGTGTCGCTGAAGGCGATGTGACGGTCACGATGGTGTTGACCAATGCCAATCATGCGCTGCTGTTTGCTCCCGACCAGGCGACCCTGACGATCGTCGATGTGGACCAGGCGCCGGGATTGTTCTTTTTCTCGCGCACCAACTACGTTGTCGGCGAGGGCGACGGCTTTGCCTACGTCACTGTCCTTCGCACCAACGGTCACACCGGCGTCGTCAACCTGAACTTCGATACCGTCCCCGGCAGCGCCACACCAGGCCTCAAATATGGCTCCACCAATTTTCTCATGAGCTTCCAGGATGGGGAGACCGCCAAGACAGTCGCCATCCCGATCTTCGAGGAAAACCAGGTCGAGGGCACCGAGACCTTCTTCGTGACCCTCTCGGATCCTGGTGGCGCTATCACCAACATCCTTGGCCCCGCGGTCGTCCCGGTCGCCATCATCGATGACGACTTCGGCGTCGGTTTCTCCAGCCCGATTTATATTTCTACCGAGACCGACCCCAGCGTCACCCTCGTCGTCAACCGCGTAGGAACGAACGGCACCACCACCGTTAGCTTCTCGACTACGAATGGCACCGCAGTCGCGGGCACCAATTACGTCGCGGCCTCAGGCACTCTGAGCTTCGCCCCCGGGGAAACCCTCAAGACGTTTAGTGTGTCGCTGCTGCATGACCCCAGAGTCACCGGTCCGCTTGCCTTCAACGTCAACCTCTTCGCGGCCTCCGCCCCGACGCAAATCTTCACCAACAACCCGGCGACGGTCACGGTCAACGACGCCGACCCGGGCCTCGCGTTCACCAATGCGAATTTCTACACCAGCAAGAGCGCGACCAACGTCCTTATCTCCGTGCTCCGCTCGAATGCCAACACCGGCATCGTCTCGGTCAATTACTCCACCGTCGAGGGTACCGCCCTGGCCGGCGTGGACTTCATACCCACCAACGGCGTGCTTACTTTCAGCAACGGCATCGCCCTGCAGGGGTTTAATGTTCCCATCATCAACAACCAGGAGGTCGCGCCTGACCGCACTTTCTTTGTTAACATCTTCAACCCGACTGCCCCGGGCCAGATCCTCGAACCCAGCACCGCCGCGGTGACCATCACCAATGACCTCACCGGCCTCAGCTTTTCCAGCCCCGCCTACAAGGTAAACGAGAACGGCGTCCAGGCCCTCATTACTGTCCTCCGCACCGGCTTCACCAATAGCACCGTCTCGGTCGATTACTTCACCGCCGATGGCTCGGCTCGCGCCGGGATCAATTACTCCAATGTTTCCGGCACCTTCACCTTCACCAATGGCGAGACCGCCAAGACTTTCGCCGTGCCTGTCATCGACGATTCACTTGTCACCGGCGACAAGACCGTCCTGCTCGGCCTGCGCAACGCGGTGGGCCACGTCGTGCTGGTCAACCCCAGCGCTTCGGTCCTTACCATGGTGGAAACCGACGGCAGTCTGATTGTCCCCGCGGGCACGGCGTTGCTTTCCGAGAGCTTTTCGCCTCCGAATGGCTCCATTGACCCGGGCGAAACCGTGACCATTCTCTTTGCCTTCCGCAATTCGGCCGGCACCAACACCGTCAACCTCGTTGCCACGCTGCTGGCCACCAACGGCATAACCAGCCCGAGCGGCCCGCAGACCTACGGCGTCCTGGCGGTCCACGGCCCTTCCGTCTCGCGGCCGTTTACCTTTACCGCCAACGCCACCAACGGCCAGGTCATCCAGGCCACCTTCCAGTTCACCGACGGGACCTCGCCCACTAACTTCGCCGTCGTCTCTCTCGTGGTCGGCCAAACTACCGCGCTTTTCTCGAACACCGTGTCGATTGTGATAAACGACAACACCAATGCCTCCCCGTATCCCTCCAGCATCAATGTCGGCTCCCTGCCGGGACTTGTCTCCAAGGCGGTGGTTACGTTTACGAATCTGAACCACGACTCGCCAGCAGATATCGCCGCGCTGTTGGTCTCCCCCGCCGGCCAGAAGTCCCTGCTCATGGCTAAATGCGGCTCCGACCTCAGCGTCCGGCAAGTGACCCTTACCTTTGATGATGCGGCCGGTTCGGCGTTGCCGCAGTCTGCTCAGCTCACGTCCGGAACCTATCGGCCAACCTCGTTCGCCTTCGCGACTCCGCCGTTCCCGCCCGCCCTGACGCCGCCTGCTCCTTATGCCAACAATCTCGCCGCCTTTAACGGCTTCAATCCCAATGGTGTGTGGTCCCTTTATATTATCGACGATCAGCAGCTTTATTCCGGCATTATCTCCAACGGCTGGCTCCTGAAGCTGACGACGAGTGCTCCCATCCTCGGAAACGCCGACCTCGCCCTCAGCATGACCGCCTCTCCCAATCCGGTCATCGCCAGCAGCAACCTGACCTACACGCTTACCCTCACGAACTTCGGCCCCTCTGCCGCCGCGAATATTTTCGTCACCAACACCATGCCGCCCGGAGCCGGCTATGTCAGTAGCAGTCCGGCTCTAGGAACAGCTTCGACCAATGGCGCTGGCCTGCTGGTCTGGAGTATCTCGGCCTTGACAAATGGTGGCACCGCCTCCCTCACGCTCGTCGTCCGCCCGCCCGCCGCCGGCTTCATCACGAACTCCGCCTTCGTCACCAATTCCGTTGTGGATCTCAACCCGGATGACAATGTCGCTTCGGCGGTCGTCTTGGTGACTACTCCGATTGCCGACCTCGCGGTGAGCCTGGCGGGGGTGCCCAACCCGGTTTTGAGCGGCAATAACCTGACCTACACTATCACCGTCACCAATCTCGGTCCCGCCACGGCCACCTCAGTGTCCGTTACCGATACCCTGCCACCCGGTGTCAATTTCATTTCCGCCACGCCCCCCGGCTACGCCCTCATTGGCAGCCAGGTCACCTTCGCCAACCTCGGTGACCTCGGCAGCGGCGGCCAGCTCGCGGCCACGATCGTTGTCCGCCCCGCCGTCGGCGGCACCCTCACCAACTCCGTTACCACCGCCTCCGGCATCCCGGACCCGCTGAAGGTCAACAACTCGGCCTCCATCAAAACCGTCGTGATCCCGGTCGTCGTCACCCTCACGCAATCTGGCGCCAATCTGATCATTAGCTGGCCGTCCGACGCTGTGGGTTATTATCTGGAGACCACGACCAGCCTTCAGCCGCCTGCCGTCTGGACGCCCGTCACCTCTCCGCAGCCGATCGGCGTCGGCGGTCAGCAGACCGTCACTCTCCCGCTCGGCAATGGAACGCAATTCTATCGCGTCCATGGCCAGGCCCAATGACGACCGCGCTTTGGCATTTCCTTTTAGACTATGAAGCTCACCATTGAACGGCTCTTCGCCCGCCGGAGTCTCTGCTCCCGCGCGCTTTTTCTGGCTGCGGCTCTTGCTGGAACTCTGGCCGCCTCCGCCGAACCTCTCAGCGAAAGCGCGCTCAACCAGATTACAGCCCTTCGCGCGGAGAAAGAGTCACGCTCTTTCGCGCAGCAGAAGATGGATTCGCATTTGGTATATGCGCTTAAGCAGAGCCTCCATCAGCCCGTTGCCCCGGGCGTCGGTAATCTGCGGCTGAACCTCAAAACGGAGGCTGACGGCCGGGTCTGGGTCGATCTCAAGGCCACCATCACGCCGCAACTCCTCAACGATATCCGCGCCGCCAACGGCACCGTGCTGAACAGCTTCCCGCAGTACAACGCCACCCGTATTCTTATTCCGCTTGCTTTCGCCGAAACCCTGGCGGGCCGCTCCGATGTGCAATTTGTCCAATCCGCGGTCCAGGCCGCCACCCGCACCGGGAGCGTGGATTCCGAAGGTGATGTCACCCATTCCGCGATCACTGCCCGGCCGGCATTTCGTGTTGATGGCTCTGGTGTGAAGGTTGGTGTCCTTTCCGACAGCGTGGATTTCATGGCCCAGGCCCAAAGCTCGGGTGACCTTCCGCCCGACCTCGTTGTTCTGCCCGGTCAAAGTGGTGTGCCTGGAAGTGGGGAAGGGACCGCCATGCTCGAAATCGTTTACGACCTTGCCCCCGGTTCAAAACTGTTCTTCGCCACCGCGAACGGCGGCCCTGCGCAGTTCGCTCGGAACATTCGCGACCTTCGTTCCGCCGGTTGCGACATCATTGTCGATGATGTCGGCTACTTCGATGAATCTCCCTTCCAGGACGGCATCATCGCCCAGGCCGTCAACAGCGTTACCGCCAGTGGCGCCCTCTACTTCTCTTCCGCCGGCAATGAAGGCAGTAAGCGGCATGGCACCTCGGGCACCTGGGAGGGTGATTTCGTCGACGGCGGCCCCGCCGGCGCTCCGGTCAATGGCAAGGGTGGCAACCTCCTGAGTTTCGGCGCTACCACGTATGATACCGCCGTCCAACCCGGCTTTGCTGTCATTCTTCTTTGGTCTGATCCGTTGGGTCTTTCCACCAACGACTACGACTTGTACGTTCTGGACACTAACGGCGTCAATGTCGTCAGCAGCTCGACCACCATCCAAAACGGCAGCCAGGACCCGTTCGAAATCGTTCCGCCCGCGAATCCCGGCGAGCGAATTGTGGTCGTGAAGGCCTCCGGCGATCCCCGGTTCCTGCACATCGACACGATTCGCGGGCAGTTGCTGATCAATACGGACGGCAACATCACCGGCCATCCCTGTGCGACGAATGCCTTCGCCGTCTCGGCGGTTGACATCCACACCTCCTTCCCAAACCCATTCGCTGGTGGCCCGGCCAATCCCGTCGAGTTTTTCAGTACCGATGGTCCGCGGCGCGTTTTTTATAATGCAGATGGCACGCCCATAACCCCCGGAAATTTTCTGTCCACGGGCGGTTACGTTCGCGCCAAGCCGGATATCACGGCTGCTGACGGGGTTTCGACCACTCTGCCGCCGTTCTCCGGGCTCAATCCTTTTTTCGGCACTTCCGCGGCCGCCCCGCACGCCGCCGCCATTGCGGCGCTCCTGGAATCCTATAATCCGGAGCTCGATCCCGCCCAAATCCGCACGGTTCTAACCGGCACGGCCCTCGATAACGAGGCTCCGGGTTATGATTTCAACAGCGGTTACGGCATCGTCATGGCGGACCTGGCGCTGGGCGGCGCGCCTTTGCCCCGGCCGCTTCCTGCCCTCATCGTTGCCACCAATTTCATTTCCGGCGGCAACGGCAACGGTATTATCGAATTCAACGAGTGCAATAACCTCGATGTGGTTCTGACAAATGTCGGGCGCGCCAACGCCACCGGCGTCCGCGTCAGCGTTACCACCACCACTCCCGGCGTCATCATCGCGCAGCCCAACTCGCCGTATCCGAATATTGCGACCAACAATGCGGCGACGAATTTTACCAGCTTCAAGGTCAGCACTGCGCCGGATTTCAACTGCGGCATTCCGATCGATTTGACGATCCTGGTCAAGTGTGACCAGGTGGTGTTGACCAACCAACTCACGCTCCCGACCGGCGTGCCGGGGATTCCCTTGCGGTTCGACAGTTTCGATCAGGTTTTCATCCCGGATGTCGGGGCGACTAATTCCATCATTGTAGTTTCCAATGTCACTTTTGCCCTTAGCAAATTCACGGTATCGATGTTCATCAGCCACACCTTCGACCGCGACCTGATTCTCCAACTCGTTTCCCCGGACGGCATGACGAACACCCTGGCGACCCACCTTGGCGGCGGCGGCCAGAATTACGGCCTGGCTTGCAGCCCTGACAGCCAACGCACTACGTTCGACGATTCGGCGACCAACTTCATCGGGGGCTCGTTCGCTCCTTTCGTCGGCTCGTTTAAACCGGAACAGCCGCTGGCGAATTTTGCAGGTAAGGCCGGGACCAATGTCAACGGTCCCTGGCAGCTTCTCATAACAGACACCGCGCTCCGCGACGTCGGCACGCTCCATTGCTGGGCGCTCACGATGACTCCAACCGTCTGCACTAATGGCGGCGGCGAATGCCCCGGCTCGGACCTGGCGATTGGGATGGTGGCTTCTCCGCAACCGGTGATCGTGGGCGCCAACTTGAAGTACACCATTTCGGTCACCAACAACGGACCCAGTACGGCTAAGAACGTGTCCGTCAGCCAGGTGCTTCCCAGCAACACCATTTTCGTCTCCGCCACAGCCTCGCAAGGCTCTGCCGCCCAGGCCGGTGGCGTTGTCAGCGCCGACCTCGGCCAGATGAGCGCCGGCGGAACCGCAACGGTCACGGTCATTGTCATCCCGGCGACTGTCGGCACCATTTCCTCGTCTGCCAACGTCACCTCCGAGCAGCCGGACTTTAATTTGGCCAACAATACCGCCACGGTTTTCAGCACGGTCAACCCTCCGACGAGCGACCTCGCGGTGCGGTTGGTGGCGGCGCCCAGCGCCCTGGTGGTGGGCGGCAACCTCACCTACACTTTGCTTCTTACGAACAACGGGCCCAGTGATGCCTCCGGCGTTTTCGTCACCAATGTCCTGCCTCCCGGCGTGCTGCTCCTCGGGGAGACTAGCTCCGAGGGCAGCCTCGCGCTCTTCGGCAACACAGTCGTTTGCAGCTTTGGGTCCTTAACCAACGGGGGAGTGGCTTCCGCCATCATCAGCGCGACGCCCGTCTCCGAGGGCACCTTGGCCGCCACTGCAACGGTGGTCGGCAACCAGGTTGACCCCGTCGCTGCTAATAACACTTCCACTGCCCTGGTCATAGTTGGCCCCGCTGCCGACCTCGCCCTGACCCTCACGGCCCGTCCTAGCCCGGTTGTACTCTCGAGCAACCTCACCTACTTCGCCGCCGTGACCAACTTCGGTCCCAGCACTGCCACCAATGTCGTCCTTACGGAAACGCTGCCCGCCGGCGTCAATGTGGTTTCCGTGACGCTTTCGCAGGGCACCTACGTCATCAACGGCAGCACGCTTACGGCCAGCCTGGGCGCATTGGCTTCCGGCCGCAATGCCAGCCTCACGGTCATCGTCGCCACGACTCGGCTGGGCACTCTGACCTGTCTGGCGAATGTGACCGCTTCCTTGACGGATCCCAACTCCGCCAACAACTCCGCTAGTGTCTCGGTTTCCGTTGCCCAACCTTTCGTCAATATCGTCGCTGCGGGCGCTTCGCTCACGGCCGAGAGTTTTTCGCCGCCTAATGGCTCCATCGACCCGGACGAGACCGTCACTCTCCAGCTCCGGCTCCAGAACCTGGGCAACGTTGTTAATACCAACCTCACTGCCACCTTGCAGGCAAGCGGGGGCGTGACACCAATTACCGTCAATCCACAAACCTATGGCGTCCTCAAGCCGATCGGTGTGCCCGGCGGTGTGCCGGTGGCCCGGTCATTCTCCCTCACCGCCAGCGGCGCCGGTGGTGCCAATATCGTCGTCACCCTCCAGCTCCTCGACGGCTCCAATCCGCTGCCGCCAGTCACCTTTACCTTTCCGCTCCCGACGTTCGCCTCCTTCTCCAACACCAATCTCATTCTGGTCCCCGACCCCAACCGCATCGCCACTTTCGGCGACGGCCCGGCCTTCCCTTATCCCTCGACCAACTTTGTCTCGGGCCTGACTGGCCAGGTTAGCAAAGTCACCGTCAGTCTTTTTGGCCTGTTGCACACGTTCCCTCACGATATCAGCGTGCTGCTCGTCGGACCTACCACGGTAAATACGCTGCTCCTCTCCCATGCGGATTTTAATTCCAGCCTGAGCAGTCCGGTCGATCTGACCTTCGACGACAACGCGCCCTCGCCGCTGCCCGCCAGCGGCCCCATGAGCTCGGGCTCGTGGCAGCCCTCCGCCTACGCACCGGCGCCCGTATTCTCCAATCCGGCACCGGCCGCCCCGTTCACCGCCATGTTGAGCACTTTCAACGGGCTCAATCCCAACGGAACTTGGTCTGTCTATGTCCTGGATGATGGCTCGGGTGACACCGGCAGTATCGCCGGCGGTTGGAGCATCAACTTCACCAACGTGACGCCAGTCAACCAGGTCGTGGACCTGGGGCTCAGCCTGGTAGCGGCGCCCAACCCCGTCTTCGTCGGCAGCAATCTCACCTACACCTTCACCATCACCAATGCCGGGCCGAACAGTGCCAGCGGCGTTACCTTTTCGAATGCGCTCCCAGCCAATGTCACCCTGGTCGGCGCCTCCACTTCCCAGGGCAGCCTGACCACTAATGGCAATGTCATCATCGGTAACCTCGCCAGCTTGAGCGTCGGCGCCACCGCGACCGTCACGCTGGTGGTGCAGCCCGGCATTGCCGCGGCCGGCTCGCTCACCGAAAGCGCTTTGATTACTTCCTTTGAAACCGACCTGCATTCAGTCAACAATACCGCCTCGACCGTAACCACGGTTGTGCTCCCGACCGCCGATCTCGGTCTCACCCTCTCCGCGAATCCGGTTTCTGTGATCGTTGGCAGCAATCTCACCTATAGTATTGTCGTTACTAATGGCGGCCCGGGCAACGCGCTGAGCAGCGTCGTCACTCTGCCCCTGCCCGCCACGCTCGCGTATGGTTCTGCCAGCGCCTCCCAGGGCTCGGTGGCTCAAAACGGTGCTTCTGTCATTGCGACTCTGGGTGATCTGGGCCCCGGCGCGCTCGCCACCGTCACGATCAACGTCACTCCGCTTTCCCCTGGCTTGCTCACAAACACCGCCTCCGTCGCTACCGCTTCCATCGACCCGGCCTCCGGCAACAACTCCGCCTCCGCGGTCGTCGCGGCTGCCAGCCCCGCGCCGCATATCGTCGCCGCGGGCGCTACCCTTATCACACAGAACCTGCTCAACAACGGTGCGATTAATCCAGGCCAAACCGTCACCATTTCCTTCGGCCTCGCCAATATTGGCCAGCTCGACACCGCCAACCTGGTGGCCACGTTGCAGGCGTCCGGCGGCGTTACGGCCCCCGGCGGTCCCGACACTTATGGCCAGGTCGTTGCTGGTGGACCTCCTGTTGCCCGTGCCTTTGCTTTCACCGTCAGCCCAAGCGCGGCGGGTGCTATTGTCGCCACCCTCCAGCTCCAGGACGGCGCAAATAACCTCGGTCTCGTCACCTTCACGTTTACCCTGCCGCTGACCACCACCTACGCCAGCACCAACTCCATCGTCATCCCCGATCAAGGGCCCGCTTCGCCCTATCCTTCCGCCATTTCAGTTTCCGGGCTGACTGGCTTCGTCAGCAAAGCGACCGTAACGCTCTCGGGGCTCACCCATGGCTTCGCCAGCGATGTCAACGTTCTCCTGGTCAGTCCGGGCGGCAGCCACAATGTCCTGCTCATGTCTCACGCCAGCGGGAACCACGGACTGACCAACCTGACTCTCACCTTTGATGATGCCGCTGCCGCGGGCTTGCCCGCCAATGGCATTCTCGCCACCGGCACCTATCTCCCCTCCCAATATGGCGCGACCCCGCCATTCATCCGTCCTGCCCCTGCCGCCCCCTTCGGCTCGACGCTGGGCGCTCTCAACGGTGCCGGCCCCAACGGCGCCTGGTCCCTTTTCGTCCTCGATGATTCCGCCGGCGATTCCGGCATCATCGCTCGTGGTTGGAGCCTGACCCTTACTACGGTCGTCCCGGTTAACCCCGTGGCCGACCTCGCTGTTGGCATGTCCGGCTCCCCTGCCTCCCTTTTCACCGGCAGCAGTCTTACCTACACGCTCAATATCACCAATCTGGGACCGAACTCCGTTCCTGATGTGGTAGTGATCGATACCCTGCCCGGCGGCGTGAACGTCACTGGTACGACCTCCTCGCAGGGGACCGTCGCGATCCAGGGCAACACGCTCACAGCCACCCTCGGCCTCTTCAACGTCGGCGGCACTGCGAATATCACTATCAACACCGCCCCGGCCATCGGCGGTATCCTCGTCAATACCGCGACTGTCTCCAGCAGCGCCACCGACCTCAACCCCGCCAACGATTCGGCTTCGGTCACGACCGTCGTCGCTGTCCCCGTCCCGGCCCAGCTCGTGGGCGCGTTCACCAACGGCCAATTCCTGCTCACCGTCTCCGCCCAGCCTGGCATGGCGTATATTGTCGAGGCCTCGACCAACCTCAAATCCTGGTCGTCCCTCGGAACCTTTACCGCTCCCTTCAGCGGAGTTTTCCAGGTTATCGACCCAGCCGCGCCGGCCCCCGAGACCCGTTTTTACAGGACCATCAGGGTCATTCCCTGACGCTCGGTGGGTTGCTGCATCGGTAAGCGCGTGTTTGGAAATCCTTTTTCTTCGTAGGAGACGACGTTAGGAGTCTCTGATCCAATACCAGGCCGCGATTCGTACCGCGGCTTTGAGCCAACCACCGGTAGGGACGCGTTCCACCGCGTCCCCGATCCCTGCCGGAAACAATGGGGACACGTTCCTTCAATCTCCTGCCGTTGCTCTTTGCCGCTCTGATTCTCCTTGCGTCGTCTGCTGCAAAATCGGAAGCCGTGGTGAGGTCACTCGTTCCGAATTCTCTCCAAGCCGCTCGTCTCGAGGAAGGTTCTCAACGTCCCGTGCTTCTCGACCACTTCGTCATGTTCGAGGCCGGTGAAAAGAAAAACCGGCCCGTTTTTCCGCAGGTCCGCCGGTTTGGCGTCGGTCTCTGTGCCCGCGTAAAAAGCCATGCCGCGCGGTTTCAAAAGGGCGATCAGCCGTTCGGTCTCCTCTTTGGTGCCGCCGTGTTCGGTATAGATGTCCACCAGCCGGCCCTGCTGCTGGTCGAGCCACGCGAGGAATTTGTCGGTCTGCCCGTACAGCGCATCGAAAAGCCAAACCTCCTTTACGTGCGCGGTTAAGCCGCCGTGGTCCAGAATCGCCGAGATGACGTGATAGCCTCCGCTGTGCCCGGAGAGCACGATGTTCCCGATGGTGAAATCCTTATTCGTCAACGCCGACTTTTCGCGCAACGTTTGCGTCACCTCCTGCATAAACCGTTTGAACCCGTCCGGGTCTTCAAGTTTCCCGCCGAAGGAGTCCGAGGCGTTCCGCGGGCCTTGTGGCACCACCAACACCGCGTTGCGTCCGCTGGCCACGAGCTGTTCAATCAATTGATACCGGCGCAGCACATTTGTGACATTGTTTTGCCAGCCGTGAAAATGAACCACGAAATCAACCCGTCCGGTCTCCCGGAAGCCGCGCGGGATGAAGATGGCCACGGTGCTGTCAGTATAATGTTCTTTGGCCGGAAAAAACTGGCTCTGGTACCGGTGACCCTCGGCGCGCTGGGGATGCGGAAACGGCGCGGAGGCCAGTTGGGTCAGGATAAGTTTGCCCTCGAAAGCATAAGGCTCAAGCGGATTTCCAGCCTCCGCGATGAAGCCCGGGCCCGTGCAGCCGGCCAGGAGCAGAAATAGCTTTTTCATGAATGCTTCGAGTCTGGCAAAGGCCCCGCGCCGCCGGCAAATCAGAAATCGGAGGCTGGAAACCGTGGGTCTCAGTGCCCGCGAGCCAGGGCCATTATTCCCATCGCGCGTCTGGGCACAACGCCGCCCGGACGCTCGGAGTCGTGCTCCCCGGCTCGATTTGACTGAGGCCCGACCCTAATTGTGTCTCAGTGCCTTGTCAGTGCGCAGGGTTCAGGGTATTTAGTTCTGATGACGACTATCATGGCCGGGGAATGGTTGGGGCCGGGAGCCCTTCGCCTTGTTGCGCCCGCGCCCGGGAGGGTGCCTGGCCGATGACTGCACCAGGACTCAAGACCCACCGGCTGATTTGGCTCGGCTTGGCCCTCACGGCCGCGTTGCTGGTTCTGGCGTTCCTGCTGGCCACTCTCAATCCTCGGTCCGGGTTGGGCGAACCGCTGCCCGTCATTTCCCCGGTTGCCGATTTTTCCCTTACTAACCAGAACGGAGAGGCCGTTTCGTTGGCTGACCTCCGCGGTCAGGTCTGGGTCGCGGACATCATCTTTACCCGCTGCCCCGGGCCATGCCTGAAAATGTCCCGGCAAATGCAGGACCTCCAACAGAGCCTGCCAGTACGCAGCCGGGCCAGGCTGGTCACCCTGACCACCGATCCGGACTTCGATACGCCGGCGGTGCTGAAAACTTATGCCGAGCGCTTCGGGGCCGACCTCAATCGCTGGTGCTTTCTGACCGGCACCAAACCACAGCTCGCCGCCCTGGCCCGCGACTCTCTCAAGCTGACTGCCGTCGCAAAAAAGCCTGAAGAGCGCCAGTCCCCCGACGACTTGTTTATCCACAGCACCATTTTCATTCTGGTCGATAAGCAGGGTCGCTTGCGCGGCGTTTTTGAAACAACCGGCGAGGGAATCGAGCCGCAACGTGTAAAATCGCAACTCCTGGCCGGCATCAGGCGATTGGAGCGCGAGTCATGAGTTTCAGTGACCTGCCCGCCGTCAACGCCTCGCTCAACGCGGTGAGCGCGGTTTTCCTGAGCGCCGGCTATTACTTCATCCACCGCAAGAACCAGGTGGCGCATCGAAACTGCATGCTGACCGCGTTCGTCTGCTCCATCGTGTTCCTGATTTGCTACCTCACCTATCACGGTCACCGCGCGCTCGTGCTGCACCAGGGCCCCACCCGGTTCCTCGAACCGGCCTGGTTCCGCCCCATCTACTTCTCCATCCTCTTAACCCACACAGTCCTCGCTGTGGTGATTGTGCCGCTCGTGCTCGTCACTCTAAATCGCGCATTGAAAAAGCGGTTTGAGCTCCACCGCAAAATCGCCCGCTGGACTTGGCCGTTGTGGATGTACGTCTCGGTTACCGGCGTGCTGGTCTATTTCCTCTTGTACCGGATATTTCCGCAACCCTGACCGAATCTGGGTGACTGGTGATTGGCGATTGGTGAGCGGCAAGGGACAACGGGTTCGTGTTCGCCGGATCAATGAATACTGAACACCGCTCCCCGCCTTCCTCACTCCGCTGACTCCAGATTCCGTAGCTCATCCCGCACCTGGGCGGCTCGCTCGTAATCTTCCGATTTCACCGCATCGTGTAGCGCCCGCTCCAGCCGTTCCCGGCGCGAGAGCGGACGTTTGGCGCGGATTTCCTCGAGCCAATCCTGCAACGACGCAACTTCCCCGCTTTGCTCGGCCGCTTCATTGCCGGCGCTCTCTTTGTAAAAGGCGCGGATCTGGTCGATGCCCTCTTCGATTAACCGGAGCGCCAGCTCATAATCATCAGCCTTTAGCGCCTGCGCTCCCCGGGCGCGGCTGAGAATCATCAGCAACTGCGGCTGAAACTGCCTCAGCGCCCAAACCAGTTCCTCGGACTCGGCATGCTTCTCCACAAAGTCGAAAACGGCCAGGTTCCGCTCGGTGTCACGGATGACGCCGGCGAAGTCCTCCAGTTGCAGCAGGCAAATGTACCGGTGGTGGTATTGCAGCACTTCCAATTGGAGCTTGGAACATTCCTCGGCTTTCAGTTTGAAACCTTCGTCGCTGCCGTTGTGGGCGGCCAGATGCTTGTAAAGCCGCGCCTGGTGGTACTCCAGAAGAGAACTGTAGCCAAAGGGCCGTTTGCCATCCGGGCGGCCTTCTGCGTTCATTTGCAGGAGGCCCAGATCCACGCGAAGCTGGATTTTTTCTTTCCCGTCCTTCGCCGTGAATCGGCGAACAACAACCTGCCCCGGTTGGTATTCCCACGACCCCAGGAGGTTCGATATGTCGAAATCCATGAGGCGAATATGGAGGCGCGGAAGCAGCAAGTCAACGCAACCGGGAAAGGAGGGGAGCCAATAAGCCTTTCGCCTGCGAAACCCAGAACATCTCCGGTGTCAGCCCAAACCAGACCGCAGCCAGAACCATGCCTGCCACCCACTCGGCCAACCCGGCCTTGTGGGCGCCACACCGTACCCGGATCATCAACACCAGCACGACGAGGATGGGCGGCATCGTCACTAACTAGCGCATCAGGTGTTCCGTTCTAAATTGCCGCGCCCTCATCGGTCCTGCCACTCCCAGGCAAGCGCGTTGGCAGTCGGGCGGGTTGCCCAAAATCAAAGCCTCCCGACGACTCCTGCAGTTGTTGAACACATCCTGAGCTCCTGTCCGCCGTCAGACAACATTCGTCGCGCCATACATAGTAGAGGGCCGCTGTCACCAACCGCGACCTGCCCAAAAAGCAGACAAACGTACACGCAAGCATGAAAACCCCGTCCCTCGTCGACGACCCCGTCTACATTTATGGCCGCTATCGCGGCCTTAACACTGCTTAACACTAATTTTTTTTCCAGCATTCGAACCGCCGACGAGGTCCGACACAGTCACCGCCGAGATGCCCGCCCTCACCAGGTCGGCTCGTTTCAAGCGGTCGGGGGCGAAGGTCTGCGCTACTGCAACGCAGCGCATACCGGCCGCCTTTGCCGCCTCAATACCATTCACGGCATCCTCTATCACCACGCATTCCCTGGGCCGCAACCCGAGCTTCGCGGCGGCCCTTAGGAAAATGTCCGGCGCCGGCTTTTTCGCTTTCACGTCCTCGCCGGTCACGACCGCATCCCAATCGGCAGGAGGCAGATCGATTTTCCGCAGGTTGGCGGCGATTTTGATCTCGTCAGCGCTGGAAGCCACCGCGACGCGCAGTCCGGCTTGGCGGCAAGCGCGAACGAGGTCCTGCGCGCCGGGAAAGGCCCGGAGCCGGTCGGGCACCAGCGCAAGATAAATTTCGTAAGTCCGGCGTTTGGCCGCGGGCAGGTCGAGAGCGAAATGATAGGTCTCGGCTACGCCGCCGATGTAGCGGTCCTCGCCCGTGCCGACAAACGGGAGGAAATCCTCTGGCTTCACCCGCAGACCCTTTTCCGCGAACATGGCAATGGCGGCGGCGTTGATTAGCGGCTCGGAATCGGTGAGCACGCCGTCCATGTCGAAGATTGCGGCGCGAATCCTGGAATGTTCGTTCATATGCTATTCGGAAGCCGCACTTCCTTTCTCAATAATTCTCTGAGATGAACTCTCACCCTGGAACCTCTTCTTCATTCGAAGGAGGGGCCGTTCGAGCAGGTAGTACGAGGCGAGCACGGCGATGGTGGTGAGGGCGCACTCGACCGCCAGTTCCTTTCCCGGCACCCAATGCCGTGCCTGTACTGTAGAGAAGATTGGATAGTGCCACAGGTACAAACCATAGGAGACTTTCCCGATATAGGTGAGCCAGCGCGTTTCGAACAGCCGCGCCAGAAACCCGCGACTCTCCAGCACCAATTCCAAAATCAGCAGGGTGCCAAAAATCGGGATTAGGAAATACACCACGCCGACGTCGAATTCCCAGCTAAACGGCGAATAGGCGCTCAGGAAGATTAACCCAAGCACCGATCCGTAGGCCGACAGCTTGAACAAGCGCCTTCCGGGCGACCCGGGTTTCAGTGCGGCAGCCGACATGCCGGAGTTGAAAGCCAGGCCGCCGGCGCAGCCCAGCAGCAACCTGTCGGCCCGCGTGTCCGTTCCGTAAAAGAAACGATGAAAGTTCGAACCGATGGCGAGCAACAGCACGCGCTCAACTGTCACCAGGAAAACTCCAAGCAACAGCCAATTGAACGTTGACCTTGGAAAACGTGTAAAGCGCAGCAGCAGAACCAGGAGCAACGGCCAGGCGACGTAGAATTGCTCTTCGATGGAGAGCGACCAGGCATGGCCGAACAGGTTGGGTTGATGGAACCCGTAAGCGAGCGCCCAGTTTGAAGAATAGAAGAAGGCCACCAGGGCATCTATCGACACAGCGATCGCCGTGGGACGCGGACTGCTCCACCAATAATAAATTACAAACACGACCAGCATCACCGCAAGCGCCGGCAGCAGCCTCAGGACCCGCCGCAGGTAAAACCGGCGCAGGCTGATCGTTCCGCGCAGTTCCCACTCCTCCAACAGCAGACAGGTGATGAGAAAACCGCTTAGGACGAAGAACAGATCCACCGCGACGAAGGCCGCCATGCTGCGGAAGCGCTCGGTGTGCGCCGCCACGACTGCCAGGATGGCTACTCCCCGAACTCCATCCAGGCAGGGCCGATGCCCCAGTCGGAACGGCGGCCCTGTGTTGGCCGTGTCGGCTATCGGTTTTGGTTCGCCGGACGGGATATGGCTCATCTGGTCGAGGTTTGGATTGTTTCACCGAAATCCGCCTCGCAGCAACGGTAAAGTCCACCTGACGGTCACTGAACGGTCGAGTGTCGGCCACCTCATTTAGCCATCGTCGGTTCGGGACACTCAGCCTATAGTTTCGGCATGACCGAAAACAATACAGCGCAACCCGCCATTCGCGTCGTGATGATGCCGCGCGACACCAACTCGATGGGCACAATTTTCGGCGGGATCATCCTCAGCAACATTGACCAGGCGGGCGTCGTCGAAGCTCAGCGCCATACCGACAAGCAGTTGGTCACTGTCGCCATGCACGAGGTCAAGTTCATCGCGCCCGTGTTCGTTGGGGATCTAGTGAGCTTTTATGCCGAGAAGGTCCGGACCGGCAATACGTCGATCACCGTCCGCGTTACGGTGGAGGCGAAGCGCCGAGCGGCACCCCACGAAACCGCGCGTGTGACCCAAGCCGAGGTGGTGTATGTGGCGGTTGCCGCGCCGGGACATTCGATCCCTCTTCGGGGCTAACAGCGTGTTCTAATTCTGTAGGAGACTACGTAAGGAGTCTCAAACTCGGTCTTACCTCCTGCAGCGCACGCGCAAGATACTCGTAATCGGCGAGCGAATTGTAAAGTTGCGCGGAGATGCGAAAATAGCGTCGCTCCGGTTGACCGAGACGGACGAACGGCACTTCGATGCGGAACCGGTCGTACAGCCGCAACTGCTCGGCGTCGATTTTGCCTGACTTCGGCCGACCCTGGAATCGCCCTGGCAGGGGCACTGAGGCCATTGCGCCTAGCAAGCTTTCCGGGCAAGGCGCTTCGACTTCCAGCTCTTCACAAAGCAACCCGCGCGCCTTGACTGCGAGTTCGTGGTTCGCCTTTTGAATGGCAGGCCAGCCACCGGAAAGCCGCCGGGCCATCCAGTCGATGGCCGCACCGGCGCACATCCACGCGCTTGGATCCAGCGTGCCGGCCCAATCAAAGCGGTCCTGGAACGCGCTGTAGCCCGGCCGGTGCGTGTTGTTGCCGTGGCTAATCACGGCGGGTTGAAGATCCTTTTGAAGATCCTCGCGTGCCCACAGGAAAGCCGCTCCTTTCGGGGCGCATACCCATTTGTGCAAGTTAGCGGTGTAATAGGCTGGGGCCAGTCTGGCGAGATTGAGCGGCAGCATGCCTGGCGCATGCGCACCATCGACCAGCGTATCGACTCCGCGCTTCTCCAACTCCCGGATGATTCGCGCGAGGGGCAACACCACCGCTGTGTTGCTGGTCACATGGTCGATCAACGCCAGTCGGGTCGGAGGCGTCACGGCGCGCAGAACGGCTTCGACAGCTTCGTCCTCGCCGCGCAGCGGAAAAGGCACACGTGCCGTCGCGAGTCTCGCTCCGGCGCGCCGGGCGATCTCGACCAGCACGTTGTGACACGCATTATAATCGTGGTTGGTCGTGAGCAATTCGTCTCCGCGCCGCAGCTTGAGCGAACGCATCACGGCGTTGATGCCAGTCGTGGCGTTGGTCACGAACACGAGGTCGCGTGCGCGCGCCCCGACAAACCTGGCCACCTGCTGCCGCGCGGGCTCAAGCCGTTCCTCGTAATGCCGCCACAGGAACTGGACCGGCTCAGCTTCCATTTGGCGCCGCAGGTCGGCCTGCAACTCGAGAATTGCGCGCGGGCATGCGCCGAAGGAACCGTGGTTCAGAAATACTGTGCCCGGCGCAAGGTCCCAGTACCGACGGAATCGGGAAGGCGCAGGCTTTGCGAGGTTTATCGCTTTCACCGCGCCGAGGTGGGCGAAAGCGGACCGTCAGCCGTGCTCTCCAATGCCTTGCGGAGGGCCTCCTTGACTGCGTCGAGGCGAGCGGGCAATTCAATCGGCTGGTTCGCATGCCGGCAGGGAAAGCCCAGCTCCTTTTGATGGTACTTAACTTTCATTTCAACAAACTTAAGACCGTGCGCGGTGGAGATGACCACAACGCGTTCGGTCTTGTCGATTTTTCCGGCTTTTAAGAGTTTGAGCAGCGCCGCCAAAGCAACGCCCGTGTGCGGACAGTTGAACATCCCGGTGCGATCGCCCAGCGCCGCCGCGTCCGCGAGCTCCTCCTCCGTCGCCTGCTCAACAATGCCGTTGAACTGTTTGAGGATCCGTACCGCTTTCTGGAAACTGACGGGGTTGCCAATCTGGATGGCGCTGGCGAGAGTCTCTTGCGCCTGAATCGGCTCGAAAACTTCAAAGTTTTTGAGATAAGCCCGGTAGAGCGGGTTGGCCCGTTCGGCTTGCGCTACCACGATGCGCGGCAGCTTCACGATCAACCCCAGGTCCTTCATCATGAGCAAACCCTTGCCGAGAGCGGAAACGTTGCCGAGGTTGCCACCGGGGATGATGATCACATCGGGTGCTTCCCAGTCGAACTGCTGCACGATTTCGATGCCGACGGTCTTTTGACCCTCGACTCGCAGCGAGTTCATCGAGTTCGCAAGGTAAAGGGTGGGATCTTTGGTGATCTCCTGCACCAGCTTCATGCAGCCGTCAAAATCCGTATCCAGGTAAAGGACCAGCGCGCCATTGGAAATCGGCTGCACGAGCTGGGCGAGCGAGATTTTGCCGCGCGGCAGCAGCACGATGGATTGGATGCCCGCGGCGGCGCAATAGGTAGCGAGCGCCGCGGAGGTGTCGCCGGTCGAGGCGCATGCGACGGCCTTGATCGGCGCGCCTTCGGAAATCATCTGCTTGACCTGCGATACGAGGACCGTCATGCCGAGGTCCTTGAACGAGCCGCTGTGGGTATTGCCGCAGAGCTTAATCCACAGGTTCGGCAAGCCGACTAACTTGCCGAACCGCTCGGCCCAAAACAGGTTCGTGCCGCCCTCATAGAGTGAGACAATGTTTTCGTTCGCGATGTCCGGCAGCAACCATTCCTTCTTGCCCCAAACCCCTGACCCGTAGGGCCACTCGTTGGACTTATACCGCTCTTCAAAGAGCCTGATCCAGGCCGCGGCGCTCCGCCGTGCCAGCGCCGCCATGTCCTGTTGAACTTCGAGCAACGATTGGCAACGTTCGCAGTGGTACACGATCGCGTTCAGCGGGTAGGTCGCCCCGCATTCGGGGTTGATGCATTGAAACCAGGCTCGAGAGGACATCATCAGGCTTTCCCGATTACAAAGATGGCCAAATCCGCGTTCCGGTTCGGGTCCTCGAAGACCTCCGTTGCCGCTTCCGTATCCAACGCGATTTGCCGATGCACGCGAATCCCCTTGATCCGGCAAAAATCTTCGAAGTCCGCGATCGTGAAGAAGCGAATGTTGGGGGTGTTGTACCATTCGTAGCGCAGGACGCCGCCAGATTTGGGCGCGCGGCCTTCTTCGGCCAGCATGCGGGTGAGCCGGTGATACGCGAAATTGGGGATACTGACGACGCAAGTTCGCCCGATTCGGAGCATCTCTGTCAGCACGCGCTCGACGTCATAAACGGCTTGGAGGGTTCGCGACAAGATTACGCAGTCAAATTGGCCTGTGCCAAAAGCTCCCAGTTCTTTGTTCACATCCATCTGGAGCACGTCCAGCCCGCGACCGATACAGGCGAGGATGTTCTTCTCATCCAGTTCGACGCCGACCAACCGGCGATGGTCACCTTCGCGCAAGCGCGCGAGCAGACTGCCCGGGCCACAGCCCAGGTCGAGCACTGTCGCTCCGGCCGGCACCAACTCCACAATGCGGTCATAATCGAGCCGGTGCTGATGAAAGATGCTGGTGGGCCCATGCGCCCCCTCCTGGATGGAGACACGCTCCCGCCCGGCCGTCCCCAGCTGGTCCAGGAACGCCCGCGTCATCTCGCCATAAACCTCCAGCTCATCCGGCAGCAGGAACGCGTCATGGCCGCAGGCGCTTTGCACGTTGCAGTAAGTCACGGGCGCGTTGTTGGCCGCGAGCGCGTTCACGAGCGCGCGCGACTGGCCTGGGGGGAACAACCAATCACTGGAAAAGCTCACTACGAGCCAACGGCACCGCGCCGGTCGAAGCGCTTTCGCCAGCTCGTCCGGAGTCTGCCCGAGGTCAAACAGATCCATTGCCAGGGACAGGGTCACATAGCTGTTGGCATCGAACCGCTCGACAAACTTCGCGCCCTGGTACCCCAAATAAGAGCCCACGGAAAACTTCTTCTCGAATTGGACCGCAACATCGCGCGGATGCAGCCGGTCCGCCTCGAACTTTTCCGTCATCGCTTCGGCCGAGAGGTAGGTGATATGACCGATCATGCGAGCCAGCGCCAGGCCGACATCCGGGCCGTGCGGCTTGTCATAATATTGCCCGCCATGGAAGTGCGGGTCGCGAAGGATGGCGTTGCGGCCGACCACGTCAAATGCCAGAGCCTGGCTGGTTAGCCGCGGCGAGGTGGCCAGAGCGACGACGCCCCGGACCCGGTCCGGGTGGCGGGTGGCCCAGGTTAAGGCCTGGTGGCCGCCCAGCGAGCCACCGACCACGGCCCGCAATTGAGCGATGCCCAAATGGTCCAGCAATCGTTTCTGCACTTCGACCATGTCACTAACCGTGACGGTCGGGAAATCGCGGCCGTACGGCTGGCCGGTCACAGGGTTAAGGCTGCCGGGCCCGGTGGTTCCTCGGCATCCACCCAGCAGGTTGGGGCAAATCACGAAGAACCGCTCGGTATCAATCACCTTTCCCGGGCCTACCACTACATCCCACCACCCCGGGTCGTCCTGGGCGTCATGCTGCGCGACGTGCGAATCACCGCTGATGGCATGGCACACTAATACCGCGTTGTCCCGGGCGACGTTGAGCCTGCCATAGGTTTCGTAGGCGACGGTGACGCCCGGGAGATGGCCACCTAATTGCAGCGCCAGCTGTTGGTCGAACGTCACCGACAACACATGCCGCAAAGGCCGCGCATGGCGCACACTGTCACTGCTTTCGAAGGTGGTCGTGCTCACAACAGACCTGCTTTTCTACGCGTTCAGCGCGTTCAAAGCGAGAATATTTCAGCGTATGCTTTGGACAATTTGCGGCCCCGCTGTATAGGCTTCAGGTGATTGACGATGATTGGTCATGCAAACACAGCGTCCGCTTACGAAACACGGATCACTGACTACTAATTACCAATCATCTACCCGCATGAACATACTCGCTCTGCAGCCCGACATCGCCTGGGAAAACAAACCAGCGAATTTCGAGAAGGTGCGCCGTCTGCTGACCCAGGCCGCGCCTGAAAAGAATTCCCTCGTCATCCTGCCCGAAATGTTTGCGACCGGCTTCAGCATGAACACCGGCGCGATGGCCGAGCCGGCCGGCGGCCCGACCGAGCAGTTTCTGGCCGGCACGGCGAAGGAATTTGGCGTATGCCTGCTGGGCGGCGCCGTCGTGCTCGGAAAGAGTGGACACGCGCGCAACAAGGCGCTGGTGTTCTCCTCGGCAGGCGAGCTGATCAGTTTCTATGCGAAGATGCGCCCCTTCACGCCAGGCGGGGAATCCGAGCACTATACCGCCGGCGAACACCCGACCATGTTCCGCTGGGAAGAGTGCGCCGTTTCTCCTTTTATCTGCTACGACTTGAGGTTTCCGGAGCTGTTCCGCCAGGCGGCCGCCATGCACCGACCGGAATTGTTCATCGTTATTGCAAGCTGGCCGGAAAAGCGGATTCTCCACTGGGTCCGGCTCCTGCAGGCCCGGGCCATCGAAAACCAGGCTTACGTGGTCGGCGTCAATCGCGTGGGCAAGGATCCTTATTATCGTTATACGGGACGTTCACTCATCGTGGACTTCAACGGTGACCTCATGGCCGACGCCGGCGAGACTGAAGGTTGGTGCCAGGCCCGACTGGATTTGGGGGCGTTGCGGAAGTACCGGGAGGGGCTGCCGTTCCTGCAGGATATGGACGTAAAGAGCGCTAAAGCGTTAGAGCGTTAAAACGGCGGCCGAGGTCATTCGTTAGGCTAACCGGTTCACGCATCACGTTTCACGTCTCAGCGATTCAACGTCCCAGCCTGCTCAAACCGCGTGCTTACCCCAATCGCGTACGATACTCTCAACAACCTAACCCATGCGGGCGGGCGACATCAACCTGCGGACTGAGCTTCGGGACACGCTGAAGCTTGCCGGACCTATCGTGCTTAACCAGGTCGGGCACATGTCGATGGGCATGGTGGATACACTGGTCGCCGGGCGCATTAGCACGACCGCGCTGGCGGGGCTTGGGCTCGCCGTGAATCTTTTTTGGACGTTCACCAGCGTATGCCTCGGTTCTCTGCTTGCTCTGGACACCTACTTTTCGCAGGCGGTCGGAGCGCGTGACGAGCCGGCGTTGCGGCGTTACCTGGGCCAATCGCTTTGGTCGTGCGGGCTGGTGGCCGTGGTTTCAGCGTTCGGGGTGATCCTCGGTTTGTATCTCTACGTTTGGCTGGCGCCGGCCAGCGAAATGCGCACGGCGTTCAGTGTTTACATCCGCACGATCATCTGGTGCTTGCCGAGCCTCTTCGTGTTCTTCGTGCTCCAACGCTACTGGCAGGCGCGGCACCGGGTTCTATCGTTCACCGTCATCATCCTTTCGGCGAATGTACTAAACCTCATGGCCTGCACCGCGCTCGGATTGGGCCATTGGGGGTTTCCGCGGCTCGGAGTGCGAGGCATTGCCCTGGCGACAGTATTGTGCCGCTACTCGATGCTGGTGGCGGCGCTGCTATACACCTGGTGGCAAGTGCGCGGCGCGCCTTTCCGATGGCCGCGCGTGGATTGGAGCATGCAGCGCCGCTATTTCGGGCTTGGGTTGCCGGCCGCGGGCCATACAGCGCTGGAAATCGGCGCGTTCACCATCGCCACCTTTGTGGCCGGCGCACTCGGCGCCGTGCCGTTGGCCGCGCATCATGTGTGCCTGATGATGGCCGCTTTTACGTTCATGTTTCCCTATGGATTCTCCTCGGCGGCCGCCGTGCGGGTCGGCATGTTCATCGGCGCGGAGCAACCGGAGCGAGCGCGCGTCGCCGGCTGGCTCTGCATCGCTGTTTCCATCACCGTCATGAGCGTTTTCGCCCTGGGCTATCTCGTCTTCCCGCGAGCCCTGCTCGGCTGCTTCACTCGGGATGCCGCGGTCATAGATGTTGGCGTGAAGATCCTCATGATAGTCGCGCTGTTTCAAATTGCCGATGGGATACAGGTCAGCACTACCGGCGCGTTGCGCGGCCTGGGCAACACGCGCGCGGCGATGGTCGCCAACATGATCGGCCATTACCCGATTGGCCTGGCGCTGGGACTCATTTTGTGTTTCGGCTTCCACCTTGGCGTCGTGGGTCTTTGGGCCGGGCTGGCCGCCGGCCTGATTTCAGTGGCGGTGATGCTGGTGCGCGCCTGGCGGGTAATGACGCGCGACCTTTCGTTGGTTCGTCCCGTCTTCGCCACTGACCTCTGACCAGGCCCGAGCACATCCGAAATTAGATCTTATGGACGTAAAGAACCTCGAAACCGTGCCGCCGTTCATCACGATGGACGGCTCGGAGATTCGCGAGCTGCTGGCTCACCGCAACTCCGCGATTCAGAACCAAAGCCTGGCTGAGGCGCGATTGCCGGTTGGCGGCGCCACGCTCGATCACTACCACCCTCTGGCCGAGGAAATCTATTACATTACCCACGGCACCGGCCGAATCCGCATTGACGGAGAAGCGCGCGACGTGGCTCCAGGTGATGCGATCGCCATCCGGCCCCGACAAAAGCACAAGCTCTGGAACACCGGCGCCGAGCCGCTCCGGCTGCTCTGCTGCTGCGCCCCGGCCTACGAGCACAGCGATACGGTTATCACCGAAGAGGCGTGAGCCTAGGAACGGCAGTCGGACCACGGATGGGCAATGATAGGGCGGTGGCTGGTGACGGGTGGCGAGTATTAGCGTGGGCGGCAGGATCGAGCGAACATAGCAGGAGGATTTAGTGGGGGGTAGGCTACCACAGCCTACCGTAACCTACCACAGCCTACCGCGACCTACCGTACGGTTACCGCAGGCTGGATCGGTTACCATCGGTTACCATAGGTTACCGATTGGTTACCGAAGGTTACCGATAACGATATCCGTGACCGGCGAATTTCGGGAATTGGGGCCAAAAGGGAAAGGACAGGACTACAGGACCACAGGACTACGGGACCATGGGACCATGGGACCACGGACTACAGAGCGCAGAGGTCGGGGCGGCCTGGGGATGTGACGCCGAAGAAAGGGGTGCAGACGGCTGCGGATGGGAGGGAGGACAGGATTTGACCTTTAGATGCCGGGTGGAGTTCGGAGGGGCAGCGGATGCCGGAGGGGGACCGGGAGCGTGTGTGTGTTAGGGGTCTCCAGGGCGCTACAGTGCTACAACTTGGATCATGAAGGTGGAATGGCGACAAGAAGGCACGAGAAGGCACAAAGGGGTGATAATCCGCGCGGAAGCTCAATTTTGCTCCCGATAGGTCACGATAGGTCCCGGTAGCTCCCGATAGGTGCTGCTAGGGACAGAGGTGGGCGGGAGGTATCGTGAGCTATCGGGACCACGGTTTTGGGCGAGCGGGAGCTATCGGGAGTTGGGAGCCTGGTGGTTGTGTGGGCCATTTTATTTTCTGCGCCGGGGGGTGGGGTGGGGAGCTTTCAAAGCGTGACACCGTGACAAGGCCGTGTTTACCGGGTGATTCTCACTTTTGAAAGCGTGACAAAGCTCACTCTGTCACGCTTTGAACCGTGACAAAGTGACAGAGGGTGCCGTTTAGAGGCCGTTTTCAATCCGCTGAAAGCGGGTGACGGTAAAGTGGATAGAATATTTTTTCTTCCGCCGAGGGGAGTGATCCAGGGGTGATCCAGGGTGCAAACGTTTCCACAGGCCGTATTTACTGAGGGATTGTGCGTTTCAGGGGTTGCCGAGGGCTGATCCTTTAGTTTGAGAAGGGTCATCCGGGGGCTGATCCAGGGGTGATCTGCGAGGGTTTGCCAGGGGCTGATCCTTGAGGTTGGCAAGGCTGTTCCATAGGGACTGCCCAAGGCTGAAACGTGAAGCGTGAAACGTGACGCCGGTGAACCTTGTGGCAAGGTTTGGTCTTGAAGTGCGACCGGGTTGCCGGGTGGTGGTAATTCTTTCTTTCGCGCCGGGGTGGTGTTTGGAAGCGTGACACGGTGACAAGGCCGTATTTACCGCGGATTCTTGTAATTTCCAGCGGTGACAAGGCCGTGACAAAGCGTGACGAACTGTGACAGAGGGACAAGCGGGAATGAAGGCGATATGCGGGTATGTAATTCAGTAATCAGAGACTCCTTACGTTGTCTCCTACCAACCACGGGGATTTCCAAACGCGCTCTTAGGGGTGTCGGGACCGTAAACCGGTAAGAGCGCGCGAAAAACAGGCGTTTTTGCGCGCGATGGAAAACTTCCCCGCCGGCAAACACGACGATGAGGTTGAGGCGTTATCCGGCGCACACGAAATGCTGCGCGTGAGACTTGCCAAGTTCGAGCATTAAACGGTCCGGGGCATCCGTCCAAATATATTCAAGGGCGTTGATGGGCTCACCGAGTTTGAGCGGGTGTAAAGGTTATTCGCTGGTCTGCTCAAACCGCCGCAAAGATTGATCGCGCTAATCCCGGCTCGCATACGCGCCGTGAACCCGGTTAAAGTCCCGATCCACCGGAGAAGTCAGCGCACCGTAAGGAAATTTCGCATTTACCGTAGTGGCTTCCAACCAACGCCAATGCTCGGCATGAGCGTCGGCAAATGACAACACATCACCACGATTATGCCAAGACGCGGGCACGTTCTGCCAGGAAGGCGGGGAGAGGGTAATAGCGTATAAGCCGTCGTCGATGCTGTCATCCCTCTCATCGATGAAAACGAAGGCCTTGCTCGGCACCGGGAAGCGGATGTCGGTTTCCCTCTTGCTCGGAGGGAATCCCGGGATCAAGATCACGTCGCCGCACATCTGACCGCTCATTGAGACGCTACGCACGCGGGGTAACCGCACGCCGCTAACCGACACGCTCGATCGGTCTGCCGGACAGCGATAGATCTTCACGCTCGTGTTGTAGGGGAACAGCTTGCCATTGCGGATATAGGTCTCGTTGGTCGCGCCGACAGGAGTGCTCATATCGCCCAGAATCCACGAGTCGCTCAAGTAACCGGGATTGCCCAGCGCGATGTTCGGGACCAGGCGCCCGCCATTGTCGATGGCATACATCACCCAACAGAGGGCGAGCTGCTTGTGGTTGCTGATGCATTGTGCCGTGTTCGCGCGGTCTTTGGCTCGGTTGAGGGCCGGCAACAACATCGCCGCCAGAATGGCGATGATGGCAATAACGACCAACAGTTCGATTAAAGTAAACGCCACCGGCCGGGGTGGACCATACTTTCCGAATTTCAAAACTCGGTTTGGCATGCTGTCAATTGACGGGAAACTTTTTATGGCTACGTGCCGATAATGACACGAATCTGTACCATGTAAATACGCGTATGCGGTTAAACTGTTCGGATTTCGGCGTTTCGAATCCACAAACGACATTCGAGAGTGTACGCTCAAACTGACAGGGCAAGAGGCTGAACGGTTTGTCAGGTCGAGGATTTGAGCTTGTTTCGAGGTGGAGGGAAGGGTGCCGGAGCACATAAAGCCATGGCACCAAACGGATTGCAAGGTGGAATATGCGATCCACGAGCTTGCTGGGGTGAGTGTCGGAGGGGGGTGGCATTTTTCCAGGGTTGACCACTGCTCCGAGGGGCGTATAACCGTTTCGGTATGAGGAGCCTCGATGACAAATCGCACCGCCTCAATATACGAGGCATTCGTTTGTTGAGTAATTGTTACGCTGCACACATGAAGCCCACATCCCAAGGCAAACACCAGAAACTGATACGTATGCTGCAGGCGTTTGTTGCAGGCGAGCGCAGCGCTGCCTTGGGTTGCCGACCCAAATGGATCTCCTCTTTTTTCCCTTCCGGTTTGGCGCGCTTAATGCGCGCCAAACCGGAAGGGAAAAAAGAGGTTGGGTGGGTTGATCCTTTACCCAGGGCGGCGGCCTCGGCGGCCTTGCCCTGATACCCTTTCCAAAGTTATTCGCAGCCGAGCGCAGCGGGCCTCCGAAGCGGAGCGTAGCGAGGCTGTGAATAACTTTGCCGCGATGAGTTTTGAATCCAATTTGCGAGCTGGCCACAATGGTGCCGGCCGTAAGGCCCGGGGTCGAACACGGTCTCTTTGCCCTCATCCTACGAGGATTGAGCCCAGAACACCGATCGACCCTGGGGCTTTTATCCAAAAGTCTGAGAGAACTTCACCCCACGAGGGTCACCGTATCAGGACGACTCGCGATAAGGGCCAAGGGCCGCGTGCCAGTAAACCTATGACTGAACCATTGAGCTGGGAGCAAATTACCCATTATGCCGGCTTTGACTGGGCCAAGGACCACCACGATGTGGTGGTCGTCAACCCGCAAGGCAAAATCGTTAAGGACCTGACCTTCGAACACAGCGCCGAAGGCTGGGCTAAATGGAAGGGACTGGTTGCCGCCTACCCGCGCTTGGCGGTGGCCATCGAAACCAACCAAGGCGCGGCGATTGAACAACTACTGGAAAGTGGGGCGGCCGTTTATCCGGTCAACCCCAAGAGTGCCGAGCGCTATCGGGACAGAAAAGCCCCCAGTGGAACCAAGACCGATTACTTGGACGCCTGGAGCTTGGCCGATGCACTGCGAGTCGATGGCCATGGTTGGCGGGCTTTAAAGCCGCTGGATCGGTTGGTTCAGGAGCTACGAATCCTCTGTCGGGATGAGGTGGAACTCATCGGCAAGCGCACTGAAATGGTCAACCAGCTCCAGGCCGCCCTCCATGAGTATTATCCAGCGGCGCTGCAGGCCTTTGATGATTGGACCGCAACCCCCAGCTGGAGCTTTGTGCAGCAGTTTCCGACGCCCCAGGTGCTGCGCGAGGCCGGCCGGCGCAAGTGGGAAACATTCCTGCATGTCCATCGACTGTATCGGCCAGAACTCAACGAGAAGCGATTGGAAATTTTTGCTCGCGCCCATGAGTTTTGCGGTCCGCCAGTCGTCACCCGGGCCAAGAGCCGATTGGCCCTGACGTTGATCAAGCTACTGCAGACTTTGGATAAGCAACTGGAAGAGTATCGCCAGGAAATCCGGCGGCTGTTCAACGAACATCCCGACCATGATCTGTTCGGTTCTTTGCCCGGAGCAGGAGAAAAACTGGCGCCACGATTGCTTAGCGAGCTGGGCTCAGATCGGTCCTTATTTGAGAGCGCACAAGCTCTCCAATGCTATGTAGGCACAGCACCCGTGAGCTTCCAATCCGGCCAGGTCCGCCAGGTCTACGCGCGCTATATGTGTAATAAAACCTTCCGGCATGCCGTTCATTTATGGGCCGACTTAAGCCGGAAGTTTTGTTCCTGGGCCCAGATTTACTACCGCCAACTACGCGAAAGGGGCAAAAGTCATGCTTCGGCATTGAGGTGTCTGGGCCAGCGTTGGCTCAAAATCCTTTGGAAAATGTGGCAGACAAAGACCCCTTACAACCCTGATTTCCATATGGCCAATCAGCTCAAACATGGCTCTTGGGTCCTCAGCGTAAAACCGAACAAACCCCTGTGAATAACTTCTATGAAAAAGCCCTTCCCAGCACAGAGAACTTCTGGGCTACTATCATGCCGCCCCTCGCGGGGCTCCGGAGGCCGCATGAACGCCGGCCGACGCAGAGGATTTGGTCGTCGCCAGGCGAACTATCGGCTTCAGGCAAGGTCGGGTTTCACCTGGCTGCTTGTCCTGAGCCCTTGGCCCAGCCTGCCTGAGAAGCTGTGAAAAAATTGAAAACCGAGAGAATCCGCCATCCTAAGTAGCTGGTTGCCAATGAGTGCCTTTTGCATTTTTGAGGCTTTCGTCGATTTTTTCACACGTTCCGACCGCGAACGTTAGCCGGTTACCACATCATGGCTTTGGACGAACGAGAATGGAGACCGATTACGTTTCAGGGCGTCAAATTTCCTGCGACGCTGATGGGCGTTTCCATCTTGGAGCCGGTGCTCGGCATTAAAGACCAGGAGTTCATCGATTGGGTTTGGGGATTGCGCGTTTGCTGTGGTAGAGAGCGGAGCGCGCCAGCGGAGTCCTGCGCTCGTTTGGCGCAGAGATCGGTTGACCTGATGTCGGAGCATCGCCAGCAAGTTTTAGACGGCATTCGCGAGCGCCTTGGCCCGCATGGTTTCGATGCTGATACGACTTTTCGCGATTGGATTATGGCATTTCAGCGCATTCACGATTTGAGCGCAGGCATCGATGGCGATTGTGTTTGGTCAGCGCCGTCGCATGCTAAAGACATGAATGCGGCCGACTGGCAGCGTCTCGATGCTGCACTTGAGCGGGCGAGAAAGAAGCTGCTGGAAACTGGGGAGCTTGACGTCAGAGAGGGATCAGATGACACCGAAAAAGGCTAACCCCTATTAAGCCCGCGCGGTCAATGGGGAAAAGAAATTCGTGACGGAGGTTGTTCAATTCCGTCTTTCGTCCTCGAAAGGGGAACTTAGTTTTCAGTTTGGCAGCTCGGAGTGAGGCCCGGCACGACCCCTCCGGGAACGGAGAGAAGGGTCATCCCGTCCTGGCCTTCCGGGTTGAATCCCACGTCACCGAAGTTTCGCAGTGCCAAATGATAGCCCAGGTTGCGGACGACATTCCACCATAGACCCGTCCGCGAGCGTGCCATTCGTTCGACAATTGCGGGCAGCGAGTAGAACTGCCGGGCGGCCCATTCCATGCCCATGAGCAGCTCGTGCGGCGACATCAATGCCGGCTGGAAGACGACGTCTTTCTTGCCGTTATATTTTGACCAATCGCGCGTCAGAATCCGTCCCTCGGCCTCAAGCCGCTTGAACAGTGGCGTGTTGGGAAAGGGTATGAGGACACTGACCGTGGCCGAATCCAGGCCCGCCGCGCGATAGAACTCGACGGTCGTTCGGAAGATCGAGCGGTCGTCATGATCGAACCCGAAGACCACGCCGGCCTGCACGGCGATGCCGTGAGCATGAAAGCGCCGGAGGACCTCGCGGTATTCGGCGGCGCGGTTGTGGCGTTTGTTGGCGAGGTTGAGGCTGGCTTGGGAAATCGTTTCCAGGCCGAGGAAGAGCGCCCGGCATCCGCTGCGGGCCGCCAGCGAGAGGAATTCGGAGTCGAACGCCACATCGGCCGTGGACTGGCTGGTCCACCACCGTTTCAACGGCGCGATGGCCGCGAAAAGCTCCTTCGCGTAGGCGCGATTGGCACCGATGTTATCGTCCCAGAAAATGAGCGCCCGCCCGGGCATCCTGCGGATTTCGTCGACCACCTCCCCGACCGGCCGGTACCGCATCCGGCGCTGATACATCTGAGGAATGGTGCAATAGTCGCAGGCAAAGGGACATCCGCGGCTGGCGATGGTTACGCCTTTGCCATAGCCGCGCCCCTTGATCAAGTCCCAGCGTGGGGCCGGCATTTTCTTCAAATCGGGCAAGGCGCAGGAGGTGTAAATGCGCTTGAGTTCGCCGCGTTCAAAGTCAGCCAGCAGTTGTGGCCAAACCAACTCACCCTCTCCGACCACCACCGCATCGGCGTGTTGCGCCACCTCTTCGGGCAGCAAAGTGGCGTGCGGACCGCCAATAACCACCGCCACACCCCGTCGGCGAAATTCCCGCGTCAACGCATAGGCGTGCGGAGCGGCGGGCGTGTTGGCGGTGATGCCCACCAGATCCACGGGTTTGTCGAAATCAACCCGTTGGACGATCTCATCGGTATGGCTCACGTCCCAATGCTCCGGAGTCCACCCTGCCAGCAGCGGCATCGTGAGCTGGGGAAACCGAATCAACCGTCGGTGTCGGACAAAGAGCGAAGCTGCAGATTCCGCCGTGATCAGCTCGACACGGTAGCGTCGCACAAAGGCAGCGTGGGAAGGTGCCTTCCGGTTAAGTGGCTGCATTGGCCCCGAAGCTAGCAGCAGGAAACTGAGATAACCAGCCTGTGGCTCCTGGCTGAATACCACGCCATCCGCGCGCTTCCAGCCGCCAGTGCCCTTGTGCGGGGTGTGAGACAGAATTCTTGCTCCTTCATGGATTCTGTATCTCGTCGCCTGGAGGGCGGCCCGCGTCGGTCCATCTCGCAGCGATGGCCGACACCTTCTCTGCGCCCGGAGCTTCAGGCGTCGCTACGCGACGCGAAGGTCGATCGACGCATCCCCCCCGTGGACTGAAGTCCACGGCTAGTGCGCTTGAGAGCGAGCGCGAACAGAGGGTGAGAGT